>Ga0209550_10000600_pt1 | contig 34250 bp, 29 predicted proteins | sample LauGreSuBDMM15SN_2_FD_187567 | JGI IMG/M metagenome (GOLD analysis project Ga0209550, IMG submission 187567) | Freshwater lake microbial communities from Lake Michigan, USA - Su13.BD.MM15.SN (SPAdes) (version 5) | ecosystem: Environmental > Aquatic > Freshwater > Lake | place: Lake Michigan... | reverse complement strand
GTGAGCCCCCTCCCCGTTCCGATTCCTCCGCCGGCACTCCACCGCCGGCCCCGCCCCCCGACGCGCCACCCCGCGACTTCGCTTCGCTCTACCGCGCCACCCTCTCCCCGCTGCGTCGCTACCTAGCCCGCCTCCTCGGCAACACCACCGAGGCCCAAGACGTCGCCCACGACGCCTACCTCCGCATCTATCCATCCGTCGAAAACCAGACCGCCGAAAAACCCGAAGCCCTCCTCTACGTCACCGCCCGCCGCCTCGCCATTAACCACCTCAAGCGCCGCAGCATCTCACCCGAAGGCACCGCCGGCTCAGCCGATCCCGCTCACGAAACCACCGCCTCCGCCTCCCCCTCCGTTCCCCACCAGGTCATGGCCCGCCAGGAGCTCGCGCTCCTCGAGCAAGCCATCGCCGAACTGCCCGCCGGGTGCCGCGCCGTTTTGCTCCTGCGCAAAATCGAACTCCTCTCCCATCGCGAAATCGCCGACCGACTCGGCATCGCCATCAGCACCGTTGAAAAACAACACGCCCGCGCGCTCCGCCTGCTCCGTGCCGCCCTCCCCGTCGAATCCTTTCACCACCACCCCGACGCGTCCTCACCCACTCACGAGGTCCGCTCATGAATAACTTCACCCACACACCTCCCCTGGCCGACGCCGCGTCCGACGAGCAGGCCTCCCTCTGGGCCGCCCGCCTCGAAGGCGGTACGCTCGACGCCGCCGACCGCATCGCCCTCGACACGTGGCTCGCCACCAAACCGGCCCACCGCGCGCTGCTCTCCCACTACTGCCAGTTCTCGGCCGACCTTGAACAATGGCTTCCCGCCGTCGTCGCTTCCGGGTCGGTGAAAATGCCCGCCTCCGCGCAACCCTCGCGCCGCCGCTGGGGCTTGGCGTGGCTCACGCTCGCCGGTGGCACCCTCGCTGCGGCCACCGCCGTCGCCCTTTTCTTCACCCTCTCGCCTTCTGCCCCTGCGGTTGAAACGCTCGCGACCTCCGTCGCCCAACGCCAGTCCTTCACCCTCAGCGACGGCACGCGCGTCGAACTCAACGCCCAGACCAGTCTTCGCATCGAAAGTACCCGCGACGAACGCCGCGTCCGTCTCGCCTCCGGTGAAGCCTTTTTCTCCGTATCCAAAGACCCATCACGTCCGTTCATCGTCGAAACACCCACCGGCTCCGTCCGCGTCACCGGTACCGTCTTCAACGTCCGCACCGACTCCGTCTCCGAACTCGCCGTCACGGTCGTCGCAGGCTCGGTGCAGGTCCGCCCCAGCGACACCGCTGGCACCGGCCCGCGTCCGCCGTCAGCGCTCACCGCTGGCCAGCACCTGTCCGCTACGCCCCGCTCCGTCACCTTCCTCACGCTCACAACGGAGGGCGTCGAGGATGCCCTCGCGTGGCGCCAGGGGAAAATCGTGTTCAACGCCGTGTCGCTGCGCCTCGCGGTGTCTCGCTTTGCGCACTACCACGGCCGCGGCATCACGGTCAGCCCCGGTGCCGAAAACCTCAGCCTAGGCGGCCGCTACAGCCTCGACGACCTCACCGGCTTTCTCGATCTCATCGTCCAAGTTCATCCCCAACTCCGCGTGAGCCCCGATCCGAGCGGCATTATACGGGTGAGCCTCCGCACCGAGCCCTGAGTCTTTCCCTTGCTTCCTTCCCCTGGGGACGCGGCGCCCTCGCCGCGTCTCTCGCACCTTTCCCTTCGTCTCCGTGTCCTTCCGCTTTCCTCCTTGGCTCCTTCTCAGCGCGGTCCTCACCCTGCGTCCGTTCACCGCCCACGCCGAATCCGTCGAATTTCACGTCCCGGCCCAAGCCGCCGACACCGCACTGCTGGAGTTCGCCAAACAATCCAAAACCGAAGTCCTCTTCGCCTCCGACGAACTCCACCGCGCCCGCTCCAATCCACTGCGAGGCCGTTTCGAAGTCGTCGAGGCCCTGAGTCAATTGCTCACCAACACCGGTTTCTCCGCTCGTCACAACGGCGGCGGAAAATTTGTCGTCACCGCCACCGTCAAACCCACCGGCTCGATTCGTGGTCGCCTGCTGCGCCCCGACGGTCACCCGGCTCCGGGCCTCCGCGTCAAAATCTTCGAAGCCCAGCAGAGCGTGCTCACCGATTTTCGCGGAGACTTCTTTTTTCGCGTTCTGCCCCCTGGACTCTACCGCCTCGTGGCCACCGGCGTTGACTATCAAACCCTCGAGCTCACCAACACCCGGGTGCTGGCGGATCGCATTGTCTCCCTCGTGCCCCAGACCATTCAGCCCACCGCCGATCCCTCGCTGCTCGCTCCCTTCGTCGTCGAAAGCCGCATCGACCGCGCCCGCTTCGCCGACCGCAGCGAACTGCAATCCCCCCCGCGCAACGCCACCGGTAACCTCGATCTCGTCCGCTCCCAAAACGACGCGATCTCCTACACCGTCTACGACCGCGATCAGATCACCCGCAGCGGCGTCGTGACCCTGAATGAATTTCTCCAACGCGAACTCCTCGACGCCAACTCCGCCGCCCGCGCCCCCGAACAGGATGCCAGCTCCGACGCGAAACTCTTCTCCGCCGGCAACAACAACCTCTCCCTCCGCGGCTACACCTCCGACGAAACCGTCGTCCTCGTCAACGGCCGCCGCCTTCCCGAGGTTTACGTCGGTGGCAGCGGCGCCCAGCCCCCCGACGTAAACCTCATTCCGCTCAGTCTTGTACATCAAGTCGAGGTCCTCCCCGCGTCCGCCTCGTCCTTATACACCGGCAATCCCGTTGGCGGGGTCATCAACATCATTCTCCGTCCCGGCGTGGACGCCAACGCCACCGAGGTCACCGCCACCTACACCAACGCCCTCCGCTCCTACGACGCCCCCCAGTCGTCCCTTGCCCTCATTCACGGCACCAGCCTCCTCGGCGGCGCGCTCCGCCTCCGCTTCAACGCCAGCACCAATCAGAGCACGCCTCCGTCCGAATCGGAGCTGCGTTACCTCCAGCGCCGCCCTGCGCCGGCGCTCGCCCCGTGGAGCGCCGTCTTCCGCGCTACCCCGACCGTCCGCAGCCTCGAACTCGACCCGCTGCTCGGCCCCGGTTCAGCCCCCTTCACTTCGGTTGCACCCGGCGCCGACGGCACTGGCGGCCTCGGTGCCTTCGCCGGTCGCTCCGGTGTGCGCAATGTCGCTTTCTTTAACTCGCCCGGCTCCCTCGCCGTCTCCCGCGACAGCGTCGATTTTCCGTATGGCCGCAAACAGCGCCGCTCGTCCTATTTCGGCTCCGTCGTCTACGATATTTTCCCGCGCCTTGAAGTCGGTCTCGATGTCACCTTCGCCCGCACCATCGCCAATCGCGGCTACGACGTTTTTGCGGCCGACCTCACCCTCGCCGAGACCTCGCCGTTAAATCCCTTCCGCCAAAACGTGCTCGTTTCCCTCAACGAAATTGCCCCCCTGCTGGGCGAAAACTACGGCGAGTCCCGCGTCGACTACACCGCCGCTGTCCTCGGCTTTATCCTCAAACTCCCCCCCGACTGGCGGCTCTCCCTCGACGGCCAGTATGGTCGGTGCCCGCTCGCCCTCTGCAAAAAAACGTCATCGGGTTCGACTGATGGCAGCAAACTTCCCCGGCGCACCCCCGCCATTTCGAGCCGCGGGGGTAAACGGGGTCACGCATTGACCCTTAACACCACTGCCTTGAACGATGCCGCAATCGTTCAGAACGATGGCCGACGCTAACGCGCGCGCACGCAGCGCGCGCCGGCGGGGTGCGCCGTGTCCTCATCTGGTTGATACACTCCCGAGGGTTTTTCAGCGAGCGTCCCGCCTTCAGCGACAACCCCATCCAGGCAAATTACGTCGAAACCAAAGCCTACGACCCTCTATCGCCCCCGCAGAGCAGCCCCTGCACAAAACCCAGCACTTTGGTGACCGGACTGAGCGCATTGTTCAACCTGGGCGCGAGGTGCGGCAGGCACCGCGCCACCAGTTCGCGCCACCCGCTCTCATGCACGAACGACCAGAACGTCGCGGTGCCGGCGTGCGGGCTGAGTTACTGATCGGTGAACTCGATTTCGATCGACTGACCGGCGCTTTCGAACTGGATTTTTTCCGTCACCGTTTGGTGAACCGGGTTTCCGCCCTTCGATTGATTAGGTTTCATTCACCATCAATCAGTTCCCAATCGGTGGCTCTTTTTCAACTGCATCGATACAGCGAAGTACTCTTGCCAAGCCCCTTCCACGCCCGCGCCTCCACTCGCTAGCAAGTGCAAAGAGTGATCCGATTTGCAGTCCTCGGTCGCGGCGGCGGCCTGGTGTCGCTTGGATCATTCCGGGCGTTGCGGCGGCGGAAAATATAAACATTAAAGCTGACCTTTTTTGCCTGTCCTCTCGGCCACCGCCACCGCCCCCTTCGGCTCGGCGCCTTCGGGTCGGCTTCAGCACCTCATAGGTTCGATTATTTGACCTTCTGAGTTTTAACGCGAAGTTCCACGACCTATGGTTATCGCTTCCTTGTTTGATCGGGCCTACGAGGTTTTGCTTTCGCCCCGGGTAAGGGAAAGGGCGGAAAAATCGATCCTCGTGATCGCCATCTTCGGATTTCTTGTCCACCTGCTCTTGATCGTGTTGGCGGACTTTGGGGTCTTATCGGTGGGTGCAGATTCGAAACTGCTGAGTAATCCCATCGTAGCGACTTATACACCGTTTTCGTTCATCATTGTTTATGAGGTCTACATGCTCGTCTATTACCTGCCTCGGTCGATCACCACTTACATCAGCAAGCAATACGAGATTATCACTTTGATTATAATCCGGCGAGTTTTCAAAGACTTGGGCAATCTAGAGATCACTTCCAATTGGTTCGATATCAGCGGGGACTTACAGTTCACATATGATTTAATCGCCTCGCTCGTACTTTTTTACCTGCTTTACCTTTTCGTGCTGAAGGGAAAGCAATCCGCACCCGAAAACCACGAGGACCGGCCTCAGCTAGCCAACTTGGCGCGTTTTATCAGATTCAAGAAGGGCTTGTCCGTTTTATTGATTCCAATCCTCTTCGGGCTGGCCACCTACACTTTCGTGACTTGGTCGCTTGGAACCATCACCCCCAACAGTGGGACGCCCCTACCATTCAAGAACATCAACAGCATCTTTTTCGATCAGTTCTTCACCATTCTGATCGTGGTGGACGTAATTCTTCTTCTCTTCTCCTTTTTTCTTACCAAACAATTTCACAAGGTCATGCGGAATTCAGGTTTCATCGTCTCCACCATACTGATCCGGCTGTCTTTCTCCACCGAGGGCTTGGTTAACGTTGTCTTGATCGTGAGCTCGGTCCTCTTTGGTTTGCTCGTCCTCAGCATTCATAATCTCTACCAGGGAAAACCGAAGCTCTTCGATACTGATGAGGAAATAGCTCCAACCGAGCACAGGCTTGGTTAGAACGAGCCTTACGTAAGAGTCTGGCCGTTGTTTGTCAGTTTTTTTTACGTTTTCAGTGGTGGAGATGGCCGCACTTTGCATCCGAGCTGAGTCGCGGTTCGCCCCTCGAATTCCAATCCAAGCTCTCTTGCCAAGCCCCTTCCACGCCCGCGCCTCCACTCGCTAGCAAGTGCAAAGTGTGACGCCATTTGCTGTCCTCGGTCACAGCGGCGGCCTGGGTGCCGCTTGGATCATTCCGGGCGTTGCGGCGGCGGAAAATATTAAACATTAAAACCCTTTTTGCCTGTTCTCGTTCTGATGGCATTGGCCACGCAACTGCCGGCCCGGCTGGCGGCGGGGGATACGACCTTCACGGCCGGGGTTGGCGAGGTGGCTATCACGCCGGATGTGAAAATGACCAATCACTACACCACGCACAAACCGTTCGGCGTGGTGCACGATCCCCTCCACGTGCGCGCGTTGGTCATCGGCGATGGCGCGACGCGCGGAGCCCTCTTGGTGTGGGATTTGCTCGATGCCGGCAATTCCGCCGTGGCGCGGGCGCGCGAGGAAATCGAGAGGGTGACCGGCATTCCGGCCTCGCAGGTGATCATCAATGCGACGCACACACATTGCTGGATTATTCCCACGGCCGCGGCGGTGGCTACGTGGGCATGCCGGGCGACAAGGTGAAGGGCGGCTACGAAATGGGCCCCGTCGGCCGGGCGAACGACGAAGCCGGGCAACTCATGATCGAGACGGCCGGGCGGCTGCTGCGGGAAGCGCCGCCGCCCGCGATCCGCGCGGGCAAGTAAACGCACGCAGTTTTTTGGCGTGTTCTTTTTGCGCTTGGGGAAACGCGGAACCTCCGTCATGCCACCTCGCTCTCCCTCAACCCCGTTCGTTCCAAACGGGTTCCCCCGTGTGCTCCCCCCGACCACTCATTATCATGAAAAGTCCCCGCCCGTTAGTTTCCCTAACCCTCCTTGCCTTGTTCGTCGTTTCGCCCGTGTTCGCTAATGGCCCGCGGGTGCTCGCGCAGGGCGCGATGCCTGATGATGTCCGCCTCCAGCCGCCGAAGGATTTGAACGGCTATTTCCCCTTCACCCCGTCGAAGTCGCCGGCGGAGTGGGAAAAGCGCGCGGACTACGTGCGCCGGCAGATTCTCGTTTCGCAGGGCCTTTGGCCGATGCCGACCAAGGGTCCGCTCAACGCAGTCATCCACGGGCGAATCGACCGGCCCGAGTACACCGTCGAAAAAGTTTATTTCGAAAGTTCCCCCGGCTTTTTCGTCACGGGCAACCTCTACCGGCCCAAGAATCCCAAGGGCAAGGTCCCCGCGGTGATGTTTGGGCACGGCCACTGGCAGGACGCGCGGCTACTGGAGGAAACGCCGGAAAAACTGCGGCAGGAGATCGCCACGGGGCAGGAGCGCTTCGAACAGGGCGGGCGCAGCCGCTTTCAATCGATGTGCGTGCAGCTCGCGCGCATGGGCTGCGTCGTCTGGCAGTGGGACATGTTGAGCGACTCGGATTCGCGCCAGTTGTCGCGCGAGATCGTGCACCGGTTTGCTCGGCAGCGGCCCGAGATGAACACGACTACGGACTGGGGGCTCTACAGCCCGCAGGCCGAGGCTCGGCTGCAGAGCATCATGGGCCTGCAGACCTGGAATTCTATTCGCTCCCTCGATTTCCTGCTCACCCTGCCCGAGGTCGATCCCGAACGCACGGCCATCACCGGCGCCAGCGGCGGCGGCACGCAGGCCATGCTGCTCGCCGCGATCGATCCGCGGATCAAGCTTTCGTTTCCGGCCGTGATGGTGAGCACCGCGATGCAGGGCGGCTGCACCTGCGAGAACGCGTCGCTGCTGCGCGTGGACACGGGCAACATCGAGTTTGCCGCGCTCTTCGCGCCCAGACCGCAGGGCATGACCACGGCCAACGATTGGACGAAGGAAATGTCGACCAAGGGATTTCCCGATCTGAAGGACCATTACGCGATGCTTGGCGCGCCGAACAACGTCATGCTCCACCGCGGCGAGCATTTTCCGCACAATTACAACGCGGTCTCGCGGTCGGGGTTCTACACGTGGCTCAATCGTCATTTCCGGCTTGGCGCCAAGGAACCGGTGATCGAGCGCGACTACGAGCCCCTTACGCGCGAGCAATTGACCGTGTGGGATGAGGCGCATCCGGCCCCCCGGGCGTCGGATCCCGCGTTCGAACGCTCGTTGTTGCAGTGGTTCGCGGCTGACGCGGAAAAGCAGCTCAAGGACAGTGCCACTTCACCCGATCGTTTCCGCGAGGAAGTCGGTGGCGGCGTCGAGGTGCTCATCGGCCGGACCTGGGCCGGGGCGGGGGACGTCGAATGGCGGCTCCGGGGGCAGCAGGACCGCGGCAACCACTCCGAGCTGGCCGGCCTCGTGCGCAATCAGACGCATCGCGAGGAATTGCCCGTGGTCTGGCTGGTGCCCAAGCAGGCCAGCGGCCGGGCGGTGGTGTGGGTCGACGAAGCCGGCAAGTCGGCGTTGTTTGGCGCGGATGGCTCGCTGGTGCCGGCGGTGCGCCGGCTGGTCGACGCGGGCGTCGCGGTGGTGGGCGCCGATCTTCTCTTTCAGGGAGAATCGCTGGCGAGCCGCCAGCCAGTGAAGCAGAACCGCGTGGTGGACAATCCCCGCGAGTTTGCCGGCTACACCTATGGCTACAATCACGCGCTCTTTGCCCAGCGTACGCACGACGTACTCACGCTGGTGAAATTCCTGCGCACCACGAAGAGTCCGGCCGGCGCAGTGGCCTCGTCGGTCTCGGTGGCGGGCTTTGGCCGCAGCGGACCGATCGTCGCGGCGGCGCGCGGGCTGGCGGGGGCGGCGATCGACCGGGCGGCCGTGGACACGGGCGGCTTCCGCTTCTCGAAGCTGCTCGACTTCCGCGATCCGCAATTTCTCCCGGGCGGCGCGAAGTACCTCGACCTGCCCGGCATGCTGGCGCTCGGGTCCCCGCACCCGCTCTGGCTCGCCGGCGAAGCGCAGGAACCCGAGGTCATCGCGAATCTTTATCGCGCGTCGGGGAGGTCTGGGCAATTGACGTTGGCCGGCGCCACGGCAAATCCCCAGGACGCGGCGGCCTGGCTCCTGCGGTAACCGCAGCCGTTCACGCCCGGTCTTTTCAAGTACCGGCCTTCGTCGCTGCGATTTTGGCGGCGAAGTCCGGAGTCGGACCGGCGGCGAATGCGGGATTAACTGCTCAACGCGGCTTTGACCGCGTCGAGCGTGAGGCCGGAAATGCGGAGGACCTTCTGGCGCGAGGTGTCGCCGCGCAGGACCGTGATCGCGCGGCGCGGCAGATCGAGCCGGTCCGCCAGAAACTCGCAGAGCGCCTCGTTGGCGCAGCCTTCGACGGGCGGCGCGTGGACTTTTACCTTGAGCGCCTCCCCGAGCCACGCGGTGACTTCGCTGCGTGGCGCGTTCGGAATCGCTTTCACCTCGGGGGTAAACGGGGTCACGCATCGACCCTTAACACCACTGCCTTGAACGATGCCGCAATCGTTCAGAACGATTGCCGACGCTAACGCGCGCGCACGCAGCGCGCGCCGGCGGGGTGCGCCGTGTCCTCATCTGGTTGATACACTCCCGAGGGTTTTCAGTAGAATCAAAGTTCAATACTTTACCGACTCGAACGCACCCAGGTCCGGCGCTTGGCCCTTGAAAGGCCGTCCGACGTCCACGCCTCGGTCGATCGCGTCACTGCCGGGCGCTAGATGCAGGAAGGCCACGTCAGGCAAATCGCCGTTCGGTTTCCGCGGTTTGACGAGATCCGCTTCATCGAGACCGAGGAAATCCTCCGCGGTGATCGTGACGGGGAGCGTGAAGGCATTGGCACTCACCTCACTCGCCACGGCGTCGAGCTCGGCGACTTCAGCGTCACCAGCGAAACCGAGATTGTTTTTCAGCACATGCCCGCGACCGGGGACGACCGTGCGGTTAGCCTGCGGATCTCGGCCGCGCAGATTGAAATTCGTGCGGTTCTTGTAGGCGGTATTGTTAGTCCACTCGAGGCCGCCCGGGTGATGATTGGCGTAGAATCCGTTCACTTTGTTGCGCACCGCGACGCTTCCCACGACCACGTGACGGGGGATCGGATTCGGCAATTGCTCCACCCGCCGTCCGGACTCGCCGCCAGCTTTGAAACCGTTGCCGTCGCCGAGCGGGGCGAAGCTCGTCGAGTAACCGTTGTAAAACGCCCAGCAATTTTCGATCCGTCCAACCTCGTCGGAATTGATGAAATCGAAACCGTCATCGCTGTTGAACCATGCGCGGCACCCGCGAAAAATATTTCCGACACTTCCCTTGTGTCCGTGATAGCCAAAGCCGTCGGTGTTGCCGCCCCGCCCACCCTCGGAGACGGAGTCGTAGTTGCGATACGCGTCGCAGTTCACCACGAGATTGTTCACACCGGCGCCGATCCAGAAACCAATCGCCATGCCATCGTGCACGCTCAGGCGCTCGTAGACGTTATGACTCCCCGCGTTGTCAAAGCCGATCGACTGAGTGTGCGTCTTAATGGTGACCTGCACGCCGATGACTTCGATGCCACGGAGATGCACCCACGAAGCGTTGATGCGAAATGCCGTGACGCGCTGCCCAGCCGGCTGCACCTGGGAATAATCGAATACCGGTTGCTCGTTAGCATACGCCCAATAATTGATCCGTTTCTCCGCCGTGCCGCTCTTTTCGAGTAACGTCACACAGGCATACGGGCCCACGCGTCCGGCGATCTGCGTCCCTAACATGCGATACGTGCCTCCACGAATCAGCACGGTATCGCCCGGCTCCGCTGCCTGCTGCGCTCGCTGGATGGTGGCGAAGGGTGTCGCTTGAGTTCCAAGCGCGGTGTCACTGCCGTTGGGAGCAACAAAATACTCTTTCGCGTCCAACGGCCTCAAAATCGCGAGGGCAAGAATGACGATGCGAATGAGCTGATTGCAGAGTGCGGAGTCGGTGCGCATGAAGACAGATTGCGCGCAATGGCCGGCGCCGAAAGCCCCGTCGTGCCGGACAGACCGGAGGCGCAGCGATTCCCAATGGATATTCGCCGGCTCGAGCGAACGAGCGCCGGCGAAGCGCCCTCCCAGGGCTTCCCCCTCGCACGGTGGCCACCCGCTCCCACCCTCGAAATTCTCCCTCGCCTTGCGCCGCCGCGGTTCGGTATTTCTCACCGCTCACTTTTCACCGCCTCGATTACGCCCTCCGCCTACTCTCTGCTGACCTCCTTCGCATGAACTCCGCGCAAATCCGCCAGTCCTTCCTCGATTTCTTCGCCTCGCAGGGCCACACGATCGTACCGTCGTCTTCCCTCCTGCCGGACTCGCCCGGACTGCTCTTCACCAACGCCGGCATGAACCAATTCGTGCCCATCTTCCTCGGCGACCGCGCTCCCGACGTATCCAAGTGGGCCGGCGTCCGCCCCGCCAAAGACACCCGCGCCGCCGACACCCAGAAATGCATTCGCGCCGGCGGCAAACACAACGACCTCGAGGACGTCGGCTTCGATACTTACCACCACACTCTCTTCGAGATGCTCGGCAACTGGTCCTTCGGCGACTACTTCAAAAAGGAGTCCGTCAACTGGGGCTGGGAACTCATCACCAAAGTCTGGGGCGTCCCCGCCAAACGCCTCTTCGCCACCGTCTACTCACCCGACAAATCCAAGGGCGACCCTTCCGAGTTCGACCAAGAAGCCTACGACATCTGGGCCAAGATTTTTATCGCCGCCGGGCTCGACCCAAAAATCCACATCGTCCACGGCAACAAAAAGGATAATTTCTGGATGATGGGCGACACCGGCCCCTGCGGACCGTGCTCGGAAATCCACTTCAACCTCTTGCCCTCCGACGACGAAATCGAAGGCCGCAAAGGCGTGAACAGTTCCTCGCCCCGTTGCATCGAAATCTGGAATCACGTCTTCATCCAATTTAACGCCAACGCCGACGGCACCTTTTCCCCGCTCGCCGCCAAACACGTCGACACTGGCATGGGCTTCGAACGCGTCGCCGGCATTCACGCCGTTTCGAAAGGCTTCACCGATTTCACCGCCGAGCCCTCGAACTACGAAGCCGATGTCTTCGCCCCGCTCTTCGCACGAATCACCGCCCTCTCCGGCAAAACCTACACCCGCACCGTCCCCACCAAGCGTGAGGGGCTCAGCGAGCAGGAGCAAACCGACGTCGCCTTCCGTGTCCTCGCCGACCACGCGCGCTGCGTCTCCTGCGCCGTCGCCGACGGCATTCTCCCTAGTAACGAAGGCCGCAATTACGTCATCCGCCGCATCCTCCGCCGCGGAATCCTCTACGGAAAAAAACTCGGCCTCCCAACCGGCTTCTTCGAGCAACTCGTCGCTCCCGTCGTCGAATCGCTGGGCAGCGTCTTCCCCGAGCTGAAGGAGCGCCAAGAAATCGTCCGCCGCGTCATCCGCGGCGAAGAGGAGAGCTTCGGCCGCACGCTCGATCGTGGTCTCGCCATCTTCACCAAAGCCGCAGCCGCAGGGTCCGTCAACGGAGCCACCGCCTTCGAACTCTACGACACCTACGGCTTCCCGCTCGATATGACCCAGCTCCTCGCGACCGAGCGCGGACTCACCGTCGACGCCGTCGAATTTGAGCGCCTCATGGACGAGCAGCGCAAACGCGGCCAGGCCTCCACCAAAAAAACGATTGTTGTCGCCGCCACCGAGGGCGCTGCCGCGGTCGATCTCCAACCGACCACGTTCCTCGGATACGAACTGACCCATTCCTCCGCGACGCTCATCGACGTCATCACGGCCGACACCGACACCTTTGTTGTTTTCGACCAGACTCCGTTCTACGCGGAGATGGGCGGCCAGACCGGCGATATCGGCACCGCGCTCATCAACGGTCAGCTGCTCACGATCACCGATTGCGTGAAGGACAAAGCCGGCCGCCACCTGCACAAGATTTCTGCCGAACTTAATGGTCAGCTTCCCTCCTTAAACTCTGCGTCCACCCTCAGCGTGGACGTGGTTCGCCGCCGCGCCATCAACCGTCATCACTCCGCCGCGCACGTGATCCATTGGGCACTCCGCAAAGTCCTCGGCACCCACGTCCGCCAAGCGGGCACCTCGAAGACCGCCGACCGCATGCGCTTCGATTTCTCGCACTTCGAAGCCGTCACGCACGCCCAGCTCCTCGAGGTCGAGCAGCTCGTCAACGCCAAGGTCATCGACAACGCCAAGGTCGAATCCTACGAGACTGAATTCGACCAGAAACCCGAAGGAACCCTCGCGTTCTTCGGCGACAAATACGGCAAGTTCGTCCGCGTCGTCGATATCGGCGGCTACAGCCGTGAGCTCTGCGGCGGCACCCACGTCAGCACCGCCGGCGAAATCGGCCTCATCAAAATCGTCGCCGAGATGGCCATCGCCGCCGGCACCCGCCGCATCGAAGCCGTCGCCGGTCAGCCCGCGTTCGACTTCGTTGCGCACAAAGAAGCCGCCCTCGCCGCCGTCAGCGCCCACCTCGGCGGTGGCACGAGCGATGTCGTCAAAAAACTCGAGGCCCTCTTGGCTCACCAAAAAGAAACCGAGAAGCAGCTGAAGATTTTCCAACAGCGCGCCCTCGCCGGTCTCGCCGACGAACTCGCCGCCAAAGCGACGACCCGCGACGGCCTGAAATTCGTCTCCGCCGTCGTCAGCGTCTCGGACCAGGAAATCCTACGCAGCCTCGGATCGCAGGTGCTCGCCAAAGTCGGCGAAGGCGTCGTGCAACTCGGCGCCGCCCTCGGCGAAAAAGCCAGCCTCGTCGCCTTCTGCTCTCCCGCCGCGATCAAGGCCGGCCACCAAGCCGGAAAAATCATCCAAGGTCTGAGCACCGCCATCGGCGGCAAAGGCGGCGGCAAGCCCGACTTCGCCATGGGCGGCGGCAAAGACATCGCGAAACTTACAGAGGTACTGAGCTGAGGTACTCACGCCAAGTGGCAGTGAGACCACTGCCACTTGGCATTTACAGCTTGCCGAGGCGGGCCCAGCAGCCATCGTGAGCGGCATGAAGAAAAAGTCCGCCGCCAAGCCGAAGCCCTACCCGCTGGCCGACCACAAGGAAAACGCCTCCCGCGTCGAGCAAGGCGTGCCGGTGACCGATCTCGTCGCCTTCGGGCGCGAGACTGGGTTCACCGTCGATGAGCTGGCGCAACTCGTGCACATCCCGCCGCGCACCTATGCTCGGCGTGTCGCGAGTAAGGCGCGGCTCAGCCTACCCGAGGGCGAGCGGGCCGTGCGTGTGATGCGCCTCTACGATCAAGCCAAAGCCCTCTTCGGCACGCACGAGAACACCCGCGAGTGGCTCAATGCGGAGCTCCCGGCCCTCGGCTGGCGGTCGCCGTTGTCCTTTGCCCGCACGGAGCAGGGTGCCCGCGAAGTGGAGGATTTGATCGGGCGCATCGAGCACGGGATTCCTTCGTGAGCAGTGTCGTCGTCTGGCGCCTCGTCGCGGGCCGTCATGCGGCGGCCGCGTTTTCGGGCGAGGGCGCCCGCAAATACGGGGCCCGTTGGAGTCCCGCCGGCGTCACGGTGGTCTACTGCTCCGATTCGCGATCACTCGCCGCACTTGAGGTTATCGTGAACGCCCTCAACGGCACCAGACTCGTCGGCGCAGCTTGGGCGGTGTTGTCGGCGGAAATCCCGGAAAGCCTGATCGAGCGGCCGTCGCGGGTCCCGGACAACTGGCGGGATCACCCGCATCCCCGCGCCACGCAGGATTTCGGCGCAAAGTGGGCGCGCGAGCAACGCACCGCCGTGCTGCGCGTGCCGAGTGTCGTCGTCCTCGGCGAGTTCAACTACTTGCTTAACCCGGCCCACCCCGAGTTCGCGAAGATCACCCTCGGCCAACCCGCGCCCTTCGCCTTTGACACGCGCCTCAAACGCTAATCGTCGTCGGCGCGCTCACGCCCTCCCTGCCCCTCGCTTTCGCGCAACCTCCCTGTGCATGGCCGCTGGGCTGCACCGGATGTTGGCTGAGGCGCCAACATTTGTTCCTCTTCACTCGCCAACGTCGCCCTGCCAGCCCTACCGTCTCGGCCCTCATGGAGCTGAATCACATCATCGCCGAAATCACCGACCAAGCCGATCAATTCCTCGGCGACAAGCCCCACCGTGACCACGCACAGTCTGCCCTCGCGGCCCTGATCGAACGCGACTATTTCGAACTCAGCGCCACCAACCGCACGACTGTGATCGCAGGCGTGTTGGCCGCCCTCGAAGCCGAAGAAAGGTTCGGCGTAGAATTCGTCGGCGATCCGTTCAAGGACGAAACGGAGTCCGAAAAAGAAGGCGAAGAATGATCCCGGCGTCCCCAGCGCTCGTCGCCATCCTCGCGTTCGACGCGAGCAACCAACTCGCCGTGCGCAAGCTGGGCTCGAAGGCCGGACTCCCGTTCACTGGCACCGATCTCACGATGGCCACGGTCCGGCTCGAGTCGGCGTTTCTCGCCCATACCGTGCCGGCAGAATATTTTTCGGCCGATGCGGGCGGCCGTAGCTATCGCGTGTTCTTCGCTCAGGTCAGTGGCGCGCCGGTCGACCGCGAGATTGATTTCGAATCTCTCGACGACCTCACCGCCAAGCCCACCTCGCTCGCTCCGTCGCTCGCAGTCCTGCTCAGCCAGCTCACACCCCATCTCGTCGAAATCCCCTATCTTCACCTCGGCGAAAATGATTTCATCTACAAGTTTCGCCCAGCCCAAGAGCGAAACAACGCGATCTACGCCCAAGACGCGGCCGCCGATGCCCTCTACCAATCGCAACTCTGCACCGCGATCAAAGCTCTGGCCCGCCTGCATGAACGCACGGCCACGGCTCCCGTGACCCTCGATTTCGGCGCGGTCAACTACGTCATCCCAAGTCATTTTGGGTTTTGCCTCGGCGTAAAGAATGCCATCGAACGCGCCTATGAAACGCTCGCTGAAAATCCCGGCAAACGCGTCTTCATGCTCTCGGAGCTGATCCACAATCCGTTCGTCAACGAAGACCTCCTCCGTCGTGGGTTGCGCTATCTTCAATCCGATAAAGGTATGCCGTATACCGTCAACGGTGGCACCGGGGGCTCGCCCGTGATGCTCTCGGAAAACGGGCCGCACACGCCGGCCTCTCCCGATCCCGCGCTCTGGGATACGCTCACCTCCGACGACATCGTGATCATCCCCGCCTTCGGTGCCACCGACGAGGACAAGGGCCGCCTCGTCCGCAAGGGTATCGCCGTTTTCCACTACGACGCCACCTGCATGCTGGTGGAAAAAGTCTGGAAGGCTGCGCGCGCCTACGGACGCGACGGCTACACGGTCGTCATCCACGGCAAACATGAACACGAAGAAACCAAAGCCACGTTCTCCAACACCCGCCGCCACGCCCAGGCCGTGATCGTCCGTAATCTCGAGGAAACCCGCCGCCTCGGTGAACTTATCGCGAGCGACGACCCCGCCGTGCGCGAAAAATTTTACCAATTGTTCGCCGGCCGGCACACGCCGGGATTCGATGTCGCCGTGCACCTCGACCGTGTCGCCGTCGTCAACCAGACGACGCTATTGATGAATGAAACCCTGAGTATCCTTGAGCACCTGCGCGCCGTGTATCGCGAAAAATGGGGCGACGCCGAAGCGGGCACACGCGTCGGCGGCAGCGGTCGACGCGACACGCTGTGCTACGCGACGCAGGTCAACCAAGACGCCCTGAGCCGCGCGCTCTCGGAACCACTCGATGCCGCGTTTGTGATCGGCGGAAAAAATTCTTCGAACACCTATCAGCTCTTCCGCCTCTGCGAAGAGCAACTGGGGGAGCGGGCGTTTTTCATCCAATCCGAGGCGAACATCTGCTCCGCAGGATCGGTGGAGCATTACGTTTACATCGGCGGCGGCTCCGGCCGCACGGAAGCGCGGCCGCTTTGGCCCGACACCACCGAGCTGCACGTGCCCAAGCGGGTACTGGTCACCGGCGGTGCCAGCTGCCCGGATGGCATCATTCAGCAAGTGATCACCCGGATAAATTCATTTTTCCCACCTGCGCAGCTGCGCAGCGTGGCCGACGTGCTCCACGACTTGCGCGGGTGAGCCCGCTCTCTCCCACCGCCGGCTAAGACTCCGTCACGGCAGACTTCGGCTTCGTCGCTAGCACGAGCCAGCACCAAAAAAACGCGCTCACCACGAGGGCCACCGGTAGCACCGTGACCGTTGCCCGCTGCAAGTCGGACCAGCGGTCCGAAAGGTGTCCCACGATGCTCGGCGACCAAAGATCACCGAACATGTGGATCGCGAAAATCGAACCCGCCATGGCCGTCGCCCGCATCGCGACCGGCACGGTTTCTAGGATCAGCGTGTTCACCGGCCCAGTGGACAAGAAAATAAGGAACATCGAAGCCGCCAACGCGATTTTCGAATTGAACGGGTCGGTCGCGGAGAATGCGACGTAGGCGGCGGGCGCCGTCAGGAGCGAACTGAGCGCCAGCATACCGACGTAGCCGCGGCCGGTGCGGCGCTGCCAAGCTGTCGCCGCGAAGCCGCCGCCGAGCGTCGCGATCAGGCCAGAAATCACGAGGGCTTTACCGAAAAAGTCGCCGGCGTCCTCGTTCTTCATGTGGTGCACGCGGTGCAAGAACGTCGGGGCCCAGAGCGCGAATCCACCCATCGCGAATGTCTGCGCCACGTAGCCCGCGATCACGAGTCGGTATTCACGAAACTTGAACAGTCCGAGGTAGGCGCTCCACCCGGGCTTCGGCTCCGCGGGGACGGAAGCAGGAACCTTGGCTTCGGACGCTCCGCGCTCCGGCTCCCGCAATAAGAACAGGACGAACGCCAAGAGCAGGCCCGGATAGCCCGCCCAGAGAAAAGCCGAGCGCCACCCATATTTTGCGGCGATCGCACTGCCGAGGATATAGCCCAGAGCCGAGCCTACGGGGATCGCCAGATAGAAAATCGAAATCGCATTATTGCGCTTCGCCTTCGGAAAGAGGTCGGCGATCCAGCCGGGACTGATCGTCCCAAAACTGGCTTCGCCGAAACCGACGAGCACACGGAAGAAGATCAGCGCGCCGAGCGCGTTGACATGACCGGACATCAACGTCCCCAGACTCCAGACGAAGACACCTCCCGCGACCAGCCAGCGCCGGGGCAGACGGTCGCCGAGGTAACCAAAGATCGGTGACGTCAGAAAGTAGCCCCACATAAACGCGCTCTGGATCGTCCCGAGTTGTTCGTCGCTCAAACGCAGCTCCTCCTTGATCGGCGTGAGGACCGCGGCCAGCAATTGACGGTCGAGGTAGTCGAGCAGGTTGAGACCGGTCAGCACCAAGAGGGATGACAAAGGCCAATGCGGTTTTTTCTCGTTATCGCTCACGCTCAGCGAGCAAGCGCACGCGGGCCGACCTTGAAAAGGAGAAACGAAAAAGGCCGGGCGTTGGCCCGGCCTTGCAGTGAACTCAGCTGACGTCCGACCCTCAAAAACGGATCGTCATGCCTCCACGGAAACCTTGCTGTTTGGCGAGGTCGATCCGCGTGGAATAATTGGCCACCGAGCCGCTCTCTGAGGTGCTGTTGAGGTTTTGCGTGTAGGTCCCGGCGCCTTGCATAATGGCGCCGGCATAGAATCCAGTGCGTTCGGTCAGGTCGAATTGCAGCGTCGCATCGGCATAATAACCGGGCAACAGTCGGCTCGTCAGGCTAGAGCTTGTTTCGGTAATCTCGGCGCCGGTTTCGGGCGTGTAAGTCTGCGTGACGCTGTAGGTACTTCCCGCGTAGATCAGGGCAGCACCTACCCCCACGCTCGCGCGGAGCCGGGAGAAGAGCGGCACCCAAACGGTCGGGCCGGCTCGAAACGTGTAATAGGCTCCCTTCAGTTTCCACCGTGCTTCGACGCTGGTGGCATCGGTGGTGACCTTGTTGGAGCGATCCGCCGGCTGGTTAGTCAGAAAGATCGTGGTATCCGTCGTGACCGACTGGGCCGTGCCGTCGTCGTTGAGGACTGGATTCCCGGCGGAATCGAGGACGCTGGCGCTGGCGGAACTCGGCGCACTGTAAGGCGCAATCGGAGCCACCTCGCCATTGAGCGAGTAGAGATCGGTCAACGCCGTCAGCCGCGCTTGCATCTGGTCGGAAGTCGTCCCGGAAAGATCGTTGAGCGTCATGCCGGCGATCAATTGCCACGAGGCGCGGCTGCCAAAGAGTTTCCCCATGTCCCGGGAAACGGCGACCTCCATGCCAAAGTTCGAGTTGGCCTCGGACTTCCGCGTTCCCGTATCGATGACGTCTGCGCTGTAGGTGTGGAACGCCATGAATCCGTCGGCCGTGATCTGGCTGGAATTCTGGAAACTCCACGTGTTGGTGCGGCCATCCGGCGCGATCGGATCGAAAATCTGGGAACCGGAATCGGGGTCCAAAACGGGATTTCCGCTCGTGTCGGCCCTAGGTGCGAAGCGGCCATCCATGCCCACGGATCCGTCGTGATAGGTGCGGTTGAGGCTCCCGGTCGCAGCGCCCGGGGTGTTGTTAGTGCCTAGGCGACCGGAACCAAAAAATGACAACTTGGCACCGCTCAGCAGACGAAACCCGAAGCTCAAAACGCTCTTCGGCTCGTAGATGTAGTCATCGAGGTTGCTAAAATCAGGGATCTCCGTCGGGGGGCGTTGCTGTTGCTCGTCTTGCGCGCACAACGAACCGGCGCTGGCAGCAAAGACGAGGAGGGCGAGACGAAGATGTTTCATTCGGTGATGGAAGGATGCGGCGTTGGACGCCACGACAGGGAAAATGTTGCCAAAAGATTCAGGGATCGGCCCCGCCGGCGTCAACGAGAGACTTCGGACCGACGTCCCACTCAAGAACCGACTCCAGAGAAAGTCGTTTTCACCGTGCTTCCGAGGGTTCAGTGCACTCGTCCCAAGGCGAAGATGAGGAAATTATCGAGCTCGGCCAAACTGTTGAACTGCCGCTTTCCCTCGACCATTTTTTGCACGATTCGTTCGACGGCCAAAAGTAGTTTTTGATAATACGCCGCGTGCAGGGGATTCGTCAGCGGACCCAGCTCCTTCACGTCCACCCAGGTGGCCTTGTCCTGTTTGTAGCCGACAGGATCTTGGCGGTAGACGGCGAGGGACGCCTGAATCAGATCAGCCGTTTCACCGCGACTCAGACGGTCCCGACCGATGAGCAGCAAAGCCGTAGTCGCCCCGCGTACCCGGTCATCGTTCCATTTGATTTTTAGTCCCATCGGCTTTTTTCCCGTATTTCCCGACTGTGGTCAATGAGTGTGAGTGCTCTGCGTGAGTGTGAGTGCTCTGCGCGTGTCGGACAAATACCCGTAAAGTCCGACGGGCCGACCCGCGGCATTTCCCGGTCATCCCAGGCCGCGATGATCGCATCCTGGTCCTTCCGCCATGCGGAGAGCGCCAGGCGCGCACCAAGCCGGGGTCTCGGTTCGAGGAGCACCCTAAAATTATTTGCAGCGAGGAGGTGTTCCGCGCGCGGCTCCGTACGGTTGTGGCGCGATCGCAGCGCGTCGCAGCGGGGCGCAGCGGGGCGCAGCGGGGCGCTAACCTCCATCGCGCAGATAATCGGCGTCGCTCACGAGTTCCTGCCACGTCGCCGTTTTCCCAGCCTCGTCCGCCCGCTGCACAGCGAGATGGACCATCCGGTTGTTCGGCGCCGCACCGTGCCAATGCCGCTCTCCGGGCTCGAACCAAATCACGTCGCCCGGCAATACCTCGCGCACCGCTTCGCCGACTGTCTGCACGCGCCCGACGCCCGCTGTGATGTGCAACCATTGGCCGTGCGGATGCGTGTGCCATGCGGTCCGCGCGCCGGGCTCAAACGTGACCATCACCACCCGCATGTCCGAAGAATACGGAGCGGCGGTGACCTCATCCAACCAGACGACCCCGGTAAAATAATCGGCCGGTCCCCGTTTCGTACCGTTTGTCTGGGCGCGCGTAATGTTCATGGATGGGAGTAAGCGGACATCAGGGCTAACCTTCAACGGCGGGCACGCAAGTGTCGCGGATCCACGAAATATTTCACCCCGCATCGTCGGCCCTACAACCTGCGGTTCGGACGTTGGGCCCAACGGCAAACCCGGGCTCGACTAAGGCCCGATTACACCCTGAGTCTTGTTTTTCCGCGATCTCTGCACCCTGTTCCGCTGACTTCCCCTGCTCTTATGAACCATCCCCCATCGTTTATCGTCCGCGCTTCTCGCGCATTCATGCTCTTCGTCGCCTGCGCCGGGGTCGCCACCGCCGCGGATGCGCCCAAGGCAGGTAAAGCCGGTAAAGCCGGCAAAGCGCCCGCTTCCACGACGGTCGGCCCGGCCATCGGGGAAAATAAGGCGACGCCGGTTAGCCGAATCAAAGCGGCGAAAGATTTCCGCGTGGAGTTGATCTACTCTGTGCCCGGGGTCGAACAGGGCTCGTGGGTGAATCTCTGTGTCGACCCACAGGGCCGCATCCTCGCGAGCGACCAGTTCGGCGGACTTTATCGTTTCACGCCGCCGCCGGCAGGCCAGGTCCTCAAGCGCGAGCAAATCGAAAAACTCCCGACCGATATTCGCGCGATCAACGGCATGCTCTGGGCCTTCGGGGCCCTCTACGTCGGCGTCAACGACTACGAAAACAAGATTCCTTCCGGCCTCTATCGCATCTCGAATTCACCGGGCAGCGATCAACTCGACAAGGTGGAACTCCTGCGGAGCATGGAGGCCCGCGGCGACCACGGCGTGCACGCCGTCGTGCTCACGCCAGACGGCAAGGGCCTGTATTTGATTTGTGGTAACGGCGCGAAACTGACCACCCCCGCCGCGAGTTCACCCGTGCCTGCGATTTGGGGCGAAGATCACCTCCTCCCGCGCATGCCTGACGGACGCGGGTTCATGCGCGACGTCCTCGCTCCGGGTGGCATCATCTATCGCGTCTCACCCGACGGAAAAGATTTCGAGGTCTTCTCGTCCGGCTTCCGCAATATCTTCGACGCCGCTCTCAATCGCGACGGCGAGCTCTTCACCTATGACGCCGACATGGAATACGACTTCAACACGTCGTGGTATCGTCCGACGCGCCTGAATCACGTCGTTAGCGGCTCCGAGTTCGGTTGGCGCAACGGAGCCGGCAAACGTCCCGGTTTCTACTCCGACAATCTTCCAGCCGTCATCGACATCGGGCCGGGATCACCCACCGGCACCACCTTCGGCTACGGCGCGAAATTTCCCGCCCGATACCAAAACGCACTCTTCATCCTCGATTGGAGCTGGGGCAAGCTCCACGCCGTGCACCTCGAACCCGACGGCTCGACCTACAAGGCCGTGCGCGAAGAATTTCTCTCGGGCGCTCCCCTGCCGCTCACGGATGCCGTCATCCATCCCGGCGACGGCGCGATGTATTTCTCCATCGGCGGTCGCCGCGTGCAGTCCGGCCTCTATCGCGTCACCTACACCGGCACGGAGTCCACGGCACTCGTCGCCGCAAAGCCGACCACCAGTCCGGCGCGTGATCTCCGTCATCAATTGGAAGCCTTGCATGGTAAAGCCGATCCTCAGGCACTCGCCGTCGCCTGGCCGCACTTGGGCCATGCCGACCGCTTCATCCGTTGGGCCGCGCGCACCGCCATCGAACACGTCCCGAGCGCGCAATGGGCCGACCGCGCGCTCACCGAAAAGAATCCTTCCGCCCGGATGGAAGCCCTGCTCGGCCTCGCCCGCGTCGGCGGCATCAGCCCACCTCATCGCACGAAGGAAAGCCCGCCCGTGAACACCGAGCTCGGTAAGAAAATTTTGGGAGCACTCGTCGCCGCGGATTGGCAAGCCCTCGACGGCGAACGTCGCGCCATGCTGGTGCGCACCGCCGAGATCACCCTCCACCGCTTCGATCTCCTGCCCGGCAAAGACACCGCCGCCCTGTTGGCGAAACTCGACCCGCTGTTTCCCGCCAGCACGCCCGAACTGAATTGGCTGCTTTGCGAAACGCTCGTCTATCTGCGTTCGCCAACGGTCGCGGCAAAGACCATGGCATTGATCGCCGCCGCCCCCACCCAGGAGGAACAGATCGAATACGCCCGTTCGCTGCGCATGCTGGCCACGGGCTGGACGACCGCCACCCGCAACGCCTATTTTGAATGGTTTCTGAAAGCCGCCAATTTCCGCGGTGGCGCGAGCTTTTCCAAGTTCATCGAGTTCATTCGCAACGACGCCGTCGCCACCCTCACGCCCGAGGAGCGCACCACGTTCGCCGCAGTCCTCGACAAGAAATCTACCCGGCGCAGCGCGATCGAAAACTTCGGTGATGTTTTCGCCGGGCGCACCTTCAAGAATTGGACACTCGATGAACTCGCCTCGGCGGCTGAGCGCGGGATGAAAGGCCGCAACTTCGACAATGGCCGCAAAATGTTTGGCGCCGCCGCCTGCTTCGCCTGTCACCGCTTCGGCAACGAAGGCGGCATGACCGGACCGGACCTCACGGGCGCCGGCGGTCGCTACAGTCCGCGGGACTTCCTCGACCAAATCATTAACCCGAGCAAAGAAATCAACGAACAGTTCGTGCCTTCCGTGCTCACTAAAAATAACGGCGAGACCGTCGTCGGCTCCGTCGTCAATCTCAACGGCGACACCGTGACGATCAACACCGACCTGTCCGATCCCGATCAGCGCGTCTCCGTGGATCGCAAACAAGTGAAAAGCATCGAACCTTCGAAAGTCTCGCCGATGCCGCCGATGCTGCTCTCGTCGATGAACGAATCTGAGGTACTCGACCTCACCGCCTATGTCCTCAGCGGCGGCAAGCGCGACCACGAGATGTTTCGAGCGCCGAGCCGCTGATCCGTTGCGCGGAAACCGGCAGCGCGGGGCTCACGACAGCGTGCCCTCGCGCCGGCCGCGGCCTTGATACAGCGCTAGGAAAAATAAGAGGACGACGGCTGACGCCGCCGAGAGTCCGCCCCAAAATAGCGTCCAGTGCGTCCGCTCGTTCGTGGTGCAGGCCGCGAACCACGAGCCGGTGCCAAGGTAGCCGATCACGCTCCCCAGCCCGCTGTTCATCAGTGCCATCAGGGCTTGGCCGCGCGCGCGCCACGCGGGATCGACTCGCTGATCGAGGTAAATTTGCGCGGTGATAATCACCAAAGTAAACGAGGCCCCGTGCAGCACGACACCCGCGACGACGCCCCACTGCGTCCCCATCGCAGCGAGCGCATAGCGCACCATCCCGAGCGTCAACCCGCACGCCAAAATCCACTTCAGCCGCCAACGCAACAAGAGCGTCCCAAGCGCCAACATCGCGATCACCTCGGTGATTTGCCCCAGACTCATCCAGGCCGTCGTATGTACGAGACCGAGTTCCTTTAAGTTTGGCGGCGTGTAGGGATAGAACGCCGCCAGCGGAATGGTGAAGAACGCCGTGGTGAGAAACACCACGCGATGGTCGCGATTGCGCAGGAGCGTCAGCGCATCGTAGCCCAGCCGCTGCGTCCACGTCAGCCCCTCCACCGCCTTCGGCGTCTCGAGCGCTGGCAGCCAAAACGTAAAGATACTCACCGCCAGCCAAGCCACCGCCCCTCCGTATCCAGCCAAGGTGGACTGATCGGCCCCAAGCGCGCTCACCAGCAAACAACCACCCATCCAGCCCAGCGTCGCCATGGCCCGAATCGGCCCGAACTCCTTCTTCGCATCCGCCAGCCGAGCAAAGACAATCGTCGACGCGATACTCCACGTCGGTGACGAGCAAAACGCGTGCAGCAAAATCAACCCGAGCACGACCCAGGGCCCAGCCCCCAGGTGGATCGCCGTGCTCGCCAGCGCCATCGCGATCGCGGTGGCGATGGCCAACCACCTCAACACCTTCACCGGCGAGGCGTGTCGATCGGCCACCGCGCCAAATAACAACGGCGAGACAAACGCCGCCACCCCCGAGGTCGCGAATGCGTACGGTCGGATGTGGGCCAACCCATGGGCAGCGAGCACCGAGCTCAGCGGCACGAACCACATACTCAGCGCTGCGCCTTGAAGAAGAAAAAGCCCAATGAGTTCGGCGTACTCCGCACGACGGATAGTGGTCAGCACGCGCGGAGCACACACGGCCCCACGCTGAGTTCAAGCCTCGGAAATTGAAAACCGGCGCGTGCATCTCTCCGAGCACAGGCCACGCACGGACGTTCCGTTGGTTCGCTCGGCGACACATAGATTGACCGGCGTCGCCGACCACTTCCATCCTGCGAGGACGGTTAGCTCTTCACGCCTCGCCCCTCACTCATTTCATCCAATGCACCGTTTCCTGCTCTCGCTCCTCTGCTTCGTCACCGTTGCTGCTGCCCAAAGCATCTCCATCGAAGAATTCGAACCCAAATCGACCCTTCGCGTCCCCGAGCACAAACCAACCCGCGCGAAGTTTCCGTTCATCGATGTCCACAATCACCAGCGCGACGTAACGCCTGATCGCCTCAAACAGCTGATCGAAGATATGGACAGCCTCAACATGGGCATTTTGATCAACTCGCCCGTCAACGGTGGCTCCGGTAAATGGGTCGCCAATGCCGTGACCGCCATGAAAGCGCACAGTGCGACGCGCTTCGCCGTAATGACCAATATCGACACCTCAAATCTCGACGCCCCGGATTACTCGCAGCGCGCGGCGGCCCAATTGGAGACCGACATCAAAGCCGGGGCGATCGGACTCAAGGTTTGGAAGCAGTTCGGCACCACCCTGAGCGACAGCCAAGGCCGCATCAAAGTGGACGACCCGCGCTTCGACGCGGTGTGGGCAGTCTGCGCGAAATATGGAATCCCCGTCCTCATCCATACCGCCGATCCTTGGGGTCTCTTCCAGCCGATGGACAAAAACAACGAGCGCTGGCTCGAGCTCAAGATTCAAACCCGGCGCAATCAATCCGGGCAAACCAACTACACCTGGGAGCAATTGATCGCCGAGCAGCACAACCTCTTCACGCGGCATCCCCAGACGACCTTCATAAATGCCCACATGGGTTGGCTCGCGAATAACCTCGATCGGCTCGCAGAGCTCTTGGACCGCTTGCCCAACGTCTACGTGGAAATTGGCGCAATCACCAGCGACTTGGGCCGGCAGCCCCGCGCGGCGAAACGATTCTTTACCAAATATCAGGATCGCGTGCTGTTCGGCAAAGACGCGTACAACGTCGTCGAATACCACACCTACTTCCGGCTCCTCGAAACGGATGACGAATACTTCGATCCGATCCGCAAATACCACGGCATCTGGAAACTCTACGGCCTGGATCTCTCCGACGATGTCCTTAAAAAACTCTACTACAAAAACGCCCTGCGGATCTTTCCCGGTTTGTCCTCGGCCGGTTTCCCGTAGTCCTCGTCAGCGGGCAACGCTCCCTTGACCATCGCATGCCGCGGTCGCCGGCTCCGCCGTCGGTCTCTTGCGCAGGCATGTTCAAGCGCGGACGAACCCCGGTTTTCCGCAGAGCCGCCGCTCGTCGGTGCGCCCTCTCGGCGAACAGGTGCCAAAGGCTGTGAGCGCCCCCGAACGGTTGAACTCGAACGCACACCGCACAGGAAAAAACCCCCGAAACCGCGGCCTCGCTCCGCGAGCTCGTCATGGGCGGGTGCGCCCCTCAGCTTCGCGGCATGAAGTCATGCAGGCACACGATTCTTCTCCTGAGTTTCCTGACTCACGTCGCGATCGCCCAAACGAATCTGAACGACGTGCCGGCCGATCTGACCGTGCCACCGATGGAGACCGTCGCGCCCGCAGCAGGAAAACGGGTGCGGGCCACCACCACCGGCTGGGAAGCGACCGCGGTACACCACACGCTCTATTTACCCGAAGAGTGGAAACCGCAGTCAACGCCCCTACCCGTAATCGTCGAATACGCGGGCAACGGCGGCTACGCCAACCGCCTCGGCGATACGAGTGACGGGTCGGTCGAGGGCTGTCTGTTGGGCTACGGACTCAGCGCCGGCCGCGGTTTTCTGTGGATCACGCTGCCGTTTGTCGAAAGCCACGATGGGAAGAAACGAAACGCCACCAAGTGGTGGGGCGACGTCGCCGAGACGAAGCGCTACTGTCTCGCGACGGTGCGAGACGTATGTCGCCGTTTCGGCGGCGACCCGCAGCGCGTGGTGCTCGCGGGCTTCTCCCGCGGAGCCATCGCGTGCAATTACCTCGGTCTGCACGACGAAGAAATCGCGCAGCTCTGGTGCGGTTTCTTCGCTCACAGCCACTACGAAGGTGTCTTCAAACATCCCGCCTCCGACGAAAGCGCCTGGCCGCAGCGCCTGCGGCGGCTGGGCACACGGCCACTCTTTATCAGTCACGAACTCAGCACCCAAAAAACCGCCTCCCTCCTCGCGGCGAGCGGCGTCACCGGTGATTTCACGTTTGTCGATTTACCCTATCCCAACCACTCCACTCGCTGGGTCCTGTGCGACGTGCCTGCACGCCAACGGGCGCGGGAGTGGCTGCAGCGCGTCGTGCACACGCTGCTGTAGCGCGCGAGGCCCCACACACCTTCGCGATGATCCAAACAACGCCTTCGCCCGACTCAGTGTGTCATCGCATTGCAGCGCAAACGAGCTCCGGAAAGCGAGGATGTTTCTCTCGCGACCGACTGCACGGACGCGCTGCGATCTCGCCATGGCCGATCGCAATCAAACGGCCACTCACACGGACCGGGCTTCATCCCGACGAAGGTGCCGGCATCTCTCACGAGCGAAAAGGGCTGCTCCGCTGGGTTATCCGCGGAGTCCGCCGCCGACCGACCCGCTCGCGGCGAAGCTCGACCGACCGCGTCCTTCGTCTTCAAAAGCTCGCCCACCGCAGGCATCTGCGCCGACTCCGCTGGCTCAATCCGTTTCGAGTCCGCTGATCGATTCGAGTTCGACGGCTACCTCGGCTCGACTCGCCACACACCGTCTGCTCCGCTGCGCGTATGCTACTCCGTTTCTTATTTGGCTGGACCACTCTCATCGCAGTCGCCGCAACGTCACACGCGGCGCTCTCACCCGTGGAAGAAAAAATCGTCGCCGCCGTCCGCGCTCAGGCCGGCAACTTCGCCCGCGACCTCGAGCAGGCCGTCCAAATGGACAGCGCCACCGAGAATCTCGCCGGCGTCCGAAAAATGGCCGACGTCTTCAACGCCCAACTCTCCGCGCTCGGCCTCGACACAAAATTCATTGAATCTCCCGCGCCGAATGGTCGCACCGGTCACCTTGTCGCCGAACACCGTGGCACCAAGGGCCAACGCCTGCTCCTCATCGGCCATCTCGACACGGTCTTGCCCGGCGGAAACTTTCGGCGCGACGGCGACCAAGCCTTCGGCTCTGGCACCAGCGACATCAAGGGCGGCGACCTCGTGATCATCTACGCGTTGCGCGCACTCCACGCCGTCGGTGCCTTGGCCGACACCCAGATCATCGTTGTGATGACGGGTGACGAAGAGGCGGTGGGCCGCCCCGTGGAAGTCGCTCGCCAAGCCCTCTTCGACGCCGCCAAGCGCAGCGACCTCGCTCTCGCGTTCGAGGGCGCCATCGCGAAAACGGGTACCATCGCCCGTCGCGGCAGCACGTCGTGGGAGATCGAAGTGCAAGGAGCCACGGGCCACTCGTCCGGCATTTTCTCCTCCGCAATGGGCGCCGGCTCCGTCTACGAAGCCGCGCGCATTCTCCAAGAATTTTACACTGAACTCCGCAAACTCGACGGACTCACTCTCAATCCCGCTCTCATCGTCGGCGGCACCGAGACCGCTCTGAACCGCACCGGTGGTACGACAGCCGGAAAGACCAACATCACCGCGCAGAGCACGCTCATCCGCGGTGACCTCCGTACCGTGAGCGCCGAACAACTCGCGACCGCCAGGGAAAAAATGACCGCCATCGTCGCGAAGAATCTTCCGCGCACGTCGGCGAAGATCACGTTCAGCGATGGCTATCCCGCCATGCCCGACTCTGCCGCCAATCGGGGGCTCCTAGCCCAACTCGACCAAGCCAGTCGCGACCTCGGCTTCGGAGAAATCACCGCCTACGACCCGCGTGCACGCGGCGCGGGTGACATCGCCTTCGTCTCACCTCCCCTGCCCGCCCTCGATGGCCTCGGCATCCGCGGCGGCGGCGCCCATGCTCCCACCGAATGGGCCGACCTCAAGACCGTCCCCGAGCTCGTGCAGCGCACCGCCCTCCTCATCTATCGCCTCACCCGTTGAGGCCAAAACTCTTTCCCATGCTTACCTCACCTCCCCCGCAATCGTCTCGTCGCCAATTTCTCACTACGTCCGTCGCCGCCGCGCTCGCCACCGCCACGCTGCCGCATCCCGTTTTTTCTGGTGAGCCCATCGTCGCGCCCGCCGCTTCGTCCCCACCACCAATCCGCAACGCTTTTGCTTACCGTTTTGCCATCGGCGAAATCGAGGCCTGGTCGATCAGCGACGCCAACTTAGCATTGAAGGAGGGCCTCGGGTTGATGGAGCCTGCGGCGGATCGCCCCGCCATGCAGGCCGATCTTATGGCCCGTGGCGAGCGGACCGACGTGCTCCCGCTCTACGTGAACATCCTCGTCGCCAAGCTCGGCCATGAGATCGCCATTTTTGACGCAGGGTTCGGTGCCGGCAAAAACCCCGAAAGCGGTTGGCTCAAGACCTCGCTCGCCGCCATCGGCATCGCCCCCGAAAAAGTTACGCACGCCTTTCTCAGCCACGCCCACGGGGATCACATCAACGGTTTCGTCACCGGTAACCAACCCACCTTCCCCAACGCCGCCCTCCACTGCCTGCGCGACGAGCTCGATTTCTGGCGTTCGCCCGAACCCGACTTCTCGCGTTCCTTGCGGGCCAAGGGCCCTCTCCCCGGCATGATCAAGAGCAACCGCGCCAAATTCGACATCCTCCAGCCCAACCTCCAGCTCCACCGCGACGGAGACGCCCTCCTCGGTGGGGCGGTCACGTTCGTTCCCGGTCGTGGCCACACCGCCGGCCACGCGCTCTTCCGCCTCCGCTCCGGCCAGGAATCGCTCCTGCACTTCATGGACGCCGCGCACCACCACACGCTCATGTTCACGAACCCGTCATGGGCAATCAACTACGACCACGAGCCGGCACAAGCCGTCGACACGCGCAAGAAACTTTTCGCCGAACTCGCGACCACCCACGAACGCTCCTACGGCTTTCATCTCCCGTGGCCCGGCCTCGGCCGCGTGGCGCGTGCGGACGCCGGTTACACCTGGCGATCCGAGCGTTGGAGCTGGGGTATCTGACGGCGCGACGGTTTCCAAGCGCCGTATTTCCCCCATCTCTCCGTCCGCTACGCCCCACCTTTAACCGACTCCACCGATGAACTTATCGCGTCTCCTCGCCGGCCTGCTCGTCTGCACCTGCGCTCTCTTTCCACCCCTGCATGCCGCCTCCACCTCGATCGCCTTCCCGGCCGTCCCCGACGGCCCGGGTGCCGGTCGCCACGTCGTGTTTCTCACGGGCGACGAGGAGTATCGTTCCGAGGAGGGCCTGCCGATGCTCGCGAAAATTCTCAGTCAACGTCACGGCTTCCGTTGCACGGTTCTCTTCGCGCTCAATCCCGACGGCACGATCAACCCCGACAACAACCAGAGTGTCCCCAACTCCGAGGCCCTCGATTCCGCCGACGGCATTATCCTCGGCCTTCGTTTTCGGCAGTGGCCCGACGCCGCCATGGCGCGCTTCGCCGCTGCCATCGCCCGTGGCATCCCCATCGTCGCCCTCCGCACCAGCACCCATGCCTTTCGTTTCCCCGCCGACAGCCCGAGCAGTTACAAATCATTTAATAACTTCGGCCGTGCAGTCCTCGGCGAAAACTGGGTGAGCCACTGGGGCGCCAACCGACGCGGCGCCACGCGCGGTGTGATCGAATCCGGCGCCGAGAGCGACCCCATCCTTCGCGGTGTCAGCGACATCTTCGGAGACTCCGGTGCCTACGAAACGCATCCGGTCGCCGGCTCCAAGATTCTCGTCCGCGGCCAAGTGCTCGCCGGCATGAAGCCCACCGACGACCCCGACACGCAGCAGCGCAAGAAACGCCACGTCGACGGCATCGAACAGGGTATCAACGATCCCATGATGCCCGTCGCCTGGACGCGCATCAATCGGAACTCCGACGGCAAAACCAACCGCGTTTTCTGCACCACGATGGGAGCCGCCACCGACCTCTCCGACGAGGGGCTCCGCCGGATGGTCATCAACGCCGTCCTCTGGGGCTTTTCAATCGAGATCCCCGCCAAAACCGACGTTCGTTTCGTCGATGAATACGCCCCGGCACCCTACTCCTTCAAGGGCTACCGTCGCGGCCTCAATCCCGATGATCATGCCCTCGGCAAAGTCCTGCCACCCGGCACACCGCCGCCCCCCTCCACTCCGAAGAAAAAATCCTAACGCTCCCTCTCCTTCCTATGAAAACCCACCTCATCTCCCTGTTCCTATTCTCGGCAGTTGCTTTCTCCGCACCCGTCTCTGCCGCCGACCCCAAGCCCATTCGCGCCCTGCTCATCACCGGCGGTTGCTGCCACGACTACGGCCTCCAAGCCAAAGCGCTCACGGGGGCCACCGAGAAACTCGGGCCCATCACCTGGACCATCGTCAACGAAGGCGGCTCAACCAAGAACGCGAAGATCAAACTCTACGAAGACCCCAACTGGGCCAAGCCCTACGATGTCGTTGTCCACAACGAGTGTTTCGCCGACCTCGCCGATGCTGACTACACCCGCAAGATCACCAACGCGCACCGCGGTGGCACGCCCGCCGTGGTGATTCACTGCGCGATGCATACCTATCGCACCCTCGCGATCGATGATTGGCGCGAATTCCTCGGCGTCACGAGCCGCAAGCACGACCACCAAGCCCGCTACACCGTCACGCCGACCGCCGCTGCTAAGAACCATCCCGCCATGCGCGGGTTTCCCGAGAAATGGGTCACGCCCATGGACGAACTTTACATCATCGAAAAAACGTGGCCGAAGACCACCGCCCTCGCGACCGCCGTCAGCGAAGCCGATGGCAAGACTTACCCGTCGATCTGGACCAACGATTTCGCCGGCACGCGCGTCTTCGGCACCACTTGGGGCCACGGCAACGTCACCTGGCACGATCCCGTGTTTCTCACCATGATCGCCCGCGGCGTACGCTGGGCCGCAGGCCGGGATAACTGACCCTCGTGGTTTCCAACGCCAACCCCATGCCCCGCCTAACCCGTCGGAATTTCCTCGGCTCTGCCGCCGCCCTCGCCAGCTGCTCTCTCGTGAGGACATCCGCGCAATCCGCACCAGCCATCACCAGCACGGGCCCCATCCTCGGCCAAGGGGACTTCCGTTACCGCGTGGTGCCCGGCTGGGGTATCCTCGATTCCACGACGCCCGTTAAAGATTGCCACGGTCTCGCCCGTGATCGCTCCGGCCACATCATTCTGCTGACGAACCACCCGGCCAATAACGTAATCGTCTACGACCGGCAGGGGAAACTCGTGCACAAGTGGGGCACTCGATTCCCCGGCGCGCACGGCCTCTCCCTCGTCACCGAAGGCACGCGCGAGGTTTTATTTATCACCGACCTCGCCACCCATCGCGTCGTCAAAACCACTCTCGATGGCACCACGCTCGATGAATGGCTCTGGCCCGAAGCGACGGGGAAATATGACAAAGCAGACCAGTATCGCCCTTCGTGGACGCTCCACCTGCCGAATGGCGAGTTCTACGTCCTCGATGGTTACGGTCGCGACTATATCGCCCACTACGGTGCGGACGGGAAATTCCGCCGCATCTTTGGGGGCGCCGAGGGCGGCATCACTCACTGGGGCCCACACGCCGGCATGATCGATCTGCGCCGGCCCGCCGCTCCTTCGCTGCTCATCGCTATGAGCGACCAACAATATTTACTAAGCCTAGGTCTCGACGGCCAGAAACTCGCTCACGTTGACCTGCCCGGCGGCAATCCCCGCCAAATCCGCCAGCACGGTAAAAACTTCTTCGTCGCCCACCTCGCCGACAATTGGCCCAAGGACCGCGCGAGTCGCGGGTTTCTTTCTGTGCTCGACGAAAATCTGCGCGTCGTTGCCAACATCGCCGGCACCGCGCCCGTCTACGACGACACCGGAAAACTCCAGCCGATGCGCCACCAAGAGGACGTTTTCATTCACCCCCACGACGTGCTCGTCGACGATGACGGCAGTATCTACGTTGCCCAGTTTGCCTCGAATCAGACCTACCCCATCAAGCTCGAGCGTGTGTGATCGGGCGGGCCGGCACGTCCCCGTGCCCGCATTCCGAATACGCTACTGGCCACTCACCACCCAATCGCCATGAGGGCGCAGGGTTGCGTCCGCTCATCGCGAACGACGATGGCACTCTCTCACGGCAACCACGGATACTTCCGCGCATCAGGTTTCCGCTTTTCGCGCTGCGCCGAGTGAAACTCTTTCGCCTCCTCGCTCATGTAATAGAGCAGCGTCGCATTGCCCGCGAGTTCCTGAATGCCCGCCTGCCCGTCGAGCTCGGCGTTGAATCCGCTCTTCAGCAACCGAATCGCCAGAGGGCTATGCCCGAGAATTTCATGGGCCCATTTCACGCCTTCCACCTCGAGCTCCGCCACGGGCACGACCTTATTAACCAGTCCCATGTCGAGCGCCTCGGCGGCGTTATATTGCCGACACAGATACCAGATTTCTCGCGCCTTTTTCTGGCCGACCACTCGCGCCAAGTAGCTCGACCCAAAACCGCCGTCGAAGCTACCCATCTTCGGACCCACTTGGCCGAAGATCGCGTTATCCGCCGCGAGGCTCAGATCGCACACGACGTGCAGCACGTGACCACCCCCGATCGCGTAACCCGCCACCAGCGCGATCACGACTTTGGGCATCGAGCGGATGAGCTTTTGCAGATCGAGTACATTCAGCCGCGGCACCCCATCGTCACCCATGTAACCGGCGTGACCGCGGACGCTTTGATCGCCGCCCGCGCAAAACGCGTACTTCCCATCCGTATGCGGTCCGGCTCCGGTGAGCAGCACGACGCCAATGTCCGGATCCTCGCGCGCGTCGCTGAACGCAGCAAACATCTGCGTAACCGTCTCCGGCCGAAACGCATTGCGCTTCTCCGGTCGGTTAATCGTCACCTTGGCGATGCCGCCAGCTTTGTGGTAAAGGATGTCGGTGTAAGTTTTCGCAACTTTCCAATCGGGAGTCATGGCGAGGAGCGTGGAGTTTTTAGGCGAATTGTCCACCGACGAGAGCAGTCTCCTCCATAGCAAGCTGATTTTGGCTGACCCATAAAACAGCTTGGAGCCGCCCTCCTCTTAAAGGATGCTCCGCCTTCCTATGAGTGCTCCCTCGACTACGCCAATCAAGACAGGGGCACAAGCCGCGCTGTGCGTGGGTGCGCTCGGTGTCGTCTTTGGCGATATTGGCACAAGCCCCCTCTACGCCATGAAGGAGTGCCTCGCGCAGCTCGCACCCGGGGAACGCGCCGAGGGCGTGCTCGGTATCCTCTCGCTCATGACGTGGGCGCTCCTCCTCGTCGTGTGCCTCAAATACATCGGCTTCGTCATGCGCGCCGACAACCGCGGCGAAGGTGGGGTTTTCGCCCTCCTCGCCCTGAGTCACTCCAAAACCGATTCGACGAAACCCAACAGCAAGATCGGCTTCACCGTGCTGGTTATCCTGATCGGTGCCGCGCTCCTCTATGGCGATAGCGTCATCACCCCCGCCATTTCTGTGCTCAGCGCCGCCGAAGGCCTGAAGGGCTTCAGTCCCGCCTTCACCCCTTACATCACGACCATTGCGTCCATCATTCTCGCCGGTCTTTTTTGGTTTCAACGCAAAGGCTCCAAAACCATC
>Ga0209550_10000599_pt1 | contig 34253 bp, 25 predicted proteins | sample LauGreSuBDMM15SN_2_FD_187567 | JGI IMG/M metagenome (GOLD analysis project Ga0209550, IMG submission 187567) | Freshwater lake microbial communities from Lake Michigan, USA - Su13.BD.MM15.SN (SPAdes) (version 5) | ecosystem: Environmental > Aquatic > Freshwater > Lake | place: Lake Michigan... | reverse complement strand
GCCAAGACGGCTCCTGCGAAAGCAGCTCCAGCTAAGGCGGCTCCTGCAAAAGCAGCTCCATCCAAGGCGGCTCCTTCAAGACCTGCAACAAAAGCCCACGGGAAAAAAGTTCCTACCATTTCTGTGGAAGTGAGGTTTGCTGAAACCAGCAAAGTGCCAGTCAGCCCCGCAGAAGTGCGCAAGGCTCTCAGGGCAAAAGAAGCAAAAAAGGAAACGAAGGTTGTTGTCATGCCCAAAATCAATTCGAAATCTTCCCGAAAATATGAGCCAGCGTTTACCAAATCTGTGCTTGATGCGAAAGAGGTCTTTGCCCCAATGGCTCCTACACAGCGTTACTCCGATGCTGAACTTTTGGAATTCCGTGAGTTGGTACAAAACAAGCTCAATACGGCAAAGCAGGAACTCAATTATCTCAATGGTTTGATCACAAGAAAGGATTCTATGAGCGGAGGAGATTCAGACAACCGCTACATGACCATGGAAGACGGAAGCCTCAGCATGGAACGTGAGCAGCTCAGCCAGATGGCCAGCAGGCAAATTGACTTCATCGAAAAGCTTGAAAAAGCAATGATGAGGATTCAAAACAAAACCTATGGCATTTGCAGGGTTACTGGAAAGTTGATCGACAGGGCCAGGTTAAGAGCAGTTCCTCATGCAACCCTCAGCATGGAAGCCAAGACGAACATGAATAAACCAGGAAGTTCCTACAACCAGTAAAAATGGTGTGAATCAATCAATGCATCTGTTGCATAGACACCAGTTTGCTATAGATTCCCTTTGATTGGATCAGCTCATCGTGTTTGCCCCTTTCTGCAATTGTTCCTTCATGCAATACAATGATCTCATCTGCATGCCTGATCGTAGAAAGCCTGTGCGCGATAATGATGCTGGTGCGGTCTTTCATCAGTTTATTGATGGCATCCTGAACCCATTTTTCGCTCTCGGTATCCAATGAAGATGTTGCTTCATCCAGGATTAAAATCGGGGGATTTTTTAATACGGCCCTTGCGATGGTTAACCTTTGTCTTTCTCCACCACTTAATTTTGATCCCCGGTCGCCTACCAAACTGGTATATCCTTCCTCTTTATTTTCTATGAAAAGGTGTGCATTCGCAATGGTGGCAGCAGCCATTATTTCATCGATTGTAGCTTTTTCATTGCCAAGAGAGATATTGGCCCTGATGGTATCATTGAAAAGAATGGGCTCCTGGGTTACAATCCCCATGAGGTTGCGGAGGTCTTTGATCTTGTATTTTTTGATGTTGATGCCATCAATCAGTACCTCCCCGGATGTTGCATCATGAAAACGGGGGATGAGATCGGCCAGGGTCGATTTTCCTGCCCCCGATGATCCAACAAGGGCGATGGTCTGGCCTTTTTTGATGGTCAGGTTAATCCTGGTCAAAATACTTTTGTCGGGATAGGCAAAAACAACATCCCTGAGTTCAATTGTTTGATTAAAGGATGCTATAGGCAAAGGATTAGGGTCCTCCATTACCGCTTGCTCCTCCATGATCAGTTTTTGAATGCGTTCTATGCTGGCGGCCCCTCTTTGTATATTATAGGACGCTGTGCTGAAAGCTTTGAGCGGATTGATGATTTGGGTGAAGATGGCGATGAATGTCAGGAAATCGGGTCCGTTGAGTGAAAAATCATGGTTCAAAACCAGGCTTCCTCCGTAATACAATACACAGGAAACGGCGATGATGCCCAGTGTTTCTGAGACTGGCGAGGCAAGGTCCCTTCTTCGAATGGCCCTGTTCTTGATGTCAAAGAGATCATGGTTTTCTTTCTTGAAGCGCCTCAGCTGCTGTTCTTCGGCATTGAATGCCTTCACGACCCGGATGCCCCCAAGGGTCTCTTCAATGGTGCTGAGGATCTCTCCCAGTTTTTCCTGCACACCGGTTGATACTTTTTTCAGTGATCTGCCAATCCTTCCAATCACGAGTCCTGCAATCGGGAGGAAAAGCAATAGAAAAATAGACAATTCAGGGCTGAGGCTTACCATGGCAAGCAGGTAAAAAGCAATCAGGATGGGTTCCTTGAAAAAGCTTTCCAGAAAACTGATGGTAGAAAATTCGACATCCTGGAGGTCGTTGGTGAGGCGGCTCATGATGTCACCCTTTCTTTGTTCATTAAAAAAGCCTATTGGTAGACTGAGAATTTTGCTGAACATATCTGTTCGCATGTCGTTGATGATGCTGTTTCTGATGGGTGTCAACAGGTACAATGAAAAATAAAGGAATAGGTTTTTGAGCATGATGGCTGTTACCATCACGATACAAATGATGCCCAATGCCTTGATTTTCCCCTGGTCTGATGCCATCAATACAGTAAGTTGATTGTTTAGAAGGTCTGACAGGCTTCCAAGCTTGAACCTTGAGGGTTGTATTCCACCATTTCCCTGCAATCCAAAAATCAGGGTGAGAAAGGGTGCCAACATGGCGAGTGAAATCAAGGAAAACAGTGCAGAAAGGATGTTGAGTGAAAAATATCCAATCACCAGTTTTGGATACTTTTTTATATAAGAAAAGATGATTTGGAGACTTTTCATTTGCGTTCTCTACGTTTTTTCAGAATTAGCACCAAAAGTAACTAATTTTACATCCATCAAGTGATCAGTTATGGAGGAAAGCAAAAGACAGAAACAGGTGGCCGGCGTGATTCAGGAGGAAATGAACGATATTTTTCTCCGGATGGGGTTGAACATGAGCAGTGGCGGAATGGTATCCATTGCCGCCGTTAAGGTTACTCCAGACCTGCTTGAGGCCAGGGTTTACCTCAGTTTATTTCAGGTAAAGGATGCAGAAGCCGTGATTGCTAAAATTGAAGAGCGGAAAGGTGAGTTGAGAAGACAATTGGGCGAAAGGGTTAAGCAGCAATTGAGAAGGGTGCCTGAGTTGCGTTTTTTCAAGGATGATACCCTTGATCATGTGTTCAAAATGGAGGAAATCTTCAAAAAGATCAACGAAGAACGCGACAAATGAACCTTACGATGATCCTGAAATTTTCATGGCGTTATTTCAGGGCCAAAAAGTCGACCAATGCCATCAACATCATCTCTTGGGTGAGTGTGGTTGCCATCATGTTTAGCACAGCGTCCCTTATCATTATCCTGAGTGCTTTCAATGGATTTGAATCGCTGGTAAAATCACTCTATTCCTCCTTTTATCCTGAATTAAGGATTGGTCCGGAAAAAGGGAAGACAATCAACCTCACTGTTGAACAGCTTAATCAGCTCAGGGGTATTCCTGGTGTTACAGCCTTCACCCTTGTTGCAGAGGAGAGGGCCTTGTTGCAAAATGGATCTTTACAAACTGTTGTCAATATCAAAGGTGTAGACAATCAATATGCACAGGTTTCCGGATTGCCCAACAACATCTACAGAGGCAAATTCAATACAGGAGATGATCAAAAGCCTGGGCTTGTTATGGGGGTTGGTGTTGAACAGATGCTGGGATTGGCCTCTGACAGGAGCATCTATCCAGTATCCATTTATTTACCGAAGAAAAATATATCATCGGCTGACCCTTCTGCCGCACTGGGTCTTGCCATGGGATACCCGCAGGGTAGCTTTGCCATCCAAACCGAATTTGACAACAAGTATGTGGTTACCAACCTTGATTTTGTCAAATCATATACAGGACTGGGAGTCAATGAATTCAGTGGGGTGGAAATCAAGGTAGATGCAACGGTAAATATTGAAAATGTTTCATCTGCGGTGAAATCCCTGTTGGGGAAGGGGTACAAAATTGAAAACAGGTTTGAGCAGAACCGGATGTTGTATACCACCATTCGCCTTGAGAAGCTTGCGATTTATGGTATCTTTTCATTGATCCTCATTGTTGCTGCCTTTAACATGGTTGGGGCATTGAGCATGCTGGTGATGGAAAAGAAAAAAGATATTCAGGTATTGAAGGCCATGGGTGCAGACCAAGGCCTTCTGCAAAAAATATTTTTGGCAGAAGGCATGCTGCTTTCTTTTATTGGTATGGCCGGTGGAATGGCCATCGCATTGGGGCTCTATTTTTTACAAACCAGGTTCAAGTTGGTTCCGTTGGAAGGCGCAACCTTTTTGATTGATTATTATCCCGTAAAATTGCTCATGACAGATTTTCTGCTGGTTGCCTCTACTGTTTTGTTGATTGGCATCCTGGCATCATGGATGCCGGCAAGAAGGGCTGCATTGGCTGTGGTTGACCTAAGGGTTTGAGATCAATAATCTCCCATCGTTTCTGGAAGTTGGGCCAAGGCTTTGGCCAATTGATCGTCATTGGGTGCGATACCATGCCAGCCATGGTCATTTTCCATGAAGTCAACGCCTTTTCCCATCAGGGTATGCATCATGATGGCAATGGGTTTGCCATGGCCGGTCAATGATTTGGCTTCTTCAAGCACCTTGACTACATCATCCATGTCATTGCCTTGCATGCTGAGGGTTGTCCATCCAAAGGCCTCAAATTTTTCGCTGATGTTGCCCAGCGATATGACCTGTTCTGTTGGGCCGTCAATCTGCTGGCCATTCCAGTCAATTGTTGCAATCAGGTTATCAACCTTGTGGTGGGCAGCAAACATCAATGCTTCCCAAATCTGGCCTTCCTGCAACTCTCCATCTCCATGAAGGGTGTAGACCAGCCGGTCATCACCATTGAGCTTTTTGGCAAGGGCCGCTCCAATGCCCACACTGAGTCCTTGTCCGAGTGATCCGGAGGCAATCCTGATGCCTGGCAGGTGTTCATGGGTGGTGGGGTGCCCTTGTAGCCTGGTATTTAATTTTCTGAAAGTTCCCAATTCACTGACAGGAAAATAACCTGTACGGGCAAGGCAGGAATAAAGCAAAGGAGAGATATGCCCATTGGAAAGAAAAAAAAGATCTTCACCAACCCCATCCATGTTGAAGGAGGGGTCATGTTTCATTGTATTGAAGTAGAGGGCAGTCAGGAAATCAGCACAGCCCAAAGACCCACCAGGATGTCCGCTCTGAACACCATGAACCATGCGTACAATATCTCTTCTGATCTGGGAGGCTGTTTCCTGCAATGAAGCCATGGGATGGGTATTTTCGCAAAACTAATGCTTTTGGGAAATTTATGCAGTCAGGATGATTTATTTATTAAAAATTATATCCATATAACAATCTATTAACATACGTCTCATATGTTAATTTTCTATATTTGCAACTTAAAATTCCTAATTTCTTATTGCGAAACCCCATTTTTTATTATCCATAACTTTAAACACGAAGGATGGGCTTGGTGCTTTTGGCTTCTCTTGTTTCTTTCATTGTTGCTTTTGTAGCGATACCTGTGGTCATAAAGATTGCTGATGAAAAAAAGCTGTTTGATCTTCCTGATGAAAGAAAAATACATTTTACACCCATCCCATCTTTGGGGGGCATAGGAATTTTTGTTGCACTCATGTTATCGGTTTCTACAATGGTTTCTTTTGCAGAAAATCCTGGCTTACAGTATTTTTTTGGGGCTTCCGTCATCATTTTTTTCCTTGGTTTAAAAGATGATATCCTGTTGATTTCACCTGTAAAAAAGTTTTTAGGACAGTTTATTGCGGCTTTCTTGTTGGTGTATCCAGGTCATTTCCAATTGACATCCTTGCATGGCTTTTTGGGGCTGACCGCGTTGAACCCTGTATTTTCATTGCTTTTTTCATTCATCACCATACTGGTTGTAGTGAACGCTTTCAATCTCATCGATGGGGTTGATGGCCTGGCAGGTACCTTGGGGCTGGTCTCCACATTATTTTTTGGCGTGGTGTTTGCCATTGAAAAAGATTTTTCTTTTGCCATTCTTTCTTTTTCGATGGCAGCAAGCCTTTTGGCATTCCTCTTTTATAATTTCTCCCCTGCAAAAATTTTCATGGGAGATACAGGCTCACTGTTGCTGGGTTTGGTTAATGCAGTCTTGGTGATCAGGTTTATCAATACCGCAAGTCTACCTGGAACAGTGTTGCAGTTTTCAGCAGCTCCTGCCATTGGTTTTGCCGCACTTTTCGTTCCCTTGATGGACACCCTTAGGGTGACTGTTGTAAGGGTTTACCAGGGTCGCTCCCCCTTTGATCCTGATGTGAATCACATCCATCACTTGTTGATGAAACGGGGACTTTCTCACATGCAAATTACAGGCCTGCTTGGACTCCTCGCAATAGGATTCATTGCTTTTGCCATTTTTGCCCAGTCAATGGGCATCAATTTTGTGATTGCTGGCCTTTTCCTTATTGGCACAGGCATCGCTGCCTATTGCAAATTAATGCCCCAGCCTTTGTCTAAAACTGCCCATATCATCGACGCCTCTCCATCTGCCAGGGTAAATGAGCCTACCATTATTCTTAAAAACATTTCTTCCAAGCCAGAACTGAACAATTAGCCTCAGTTTTATATTCCTCGTTTTATTTTCATTCAGTAGATTTGCAGACAAAATTCCCCTTTATGTCTGAAGAACTTGAATTGCAGCTGTTAGATGCTACTGCCACGATGGAAAAAGCAATTTCACATCTTGAATCAGAGCTTACTAAAATACGTGCCGGCAGGGCAAATCCTCAGATGTTTGATGGACTTACTGTAGATTATTATGGTGCTCCAACCGGAATTGCCCAGGTGGCCAATATTTCTGTTGCTGATGCCAGAACCCTTACCATTCAGCCCTGGGAGAAGAACATGTTGCAACTGATTGAGCGTTCCATCATTGCCGCCAATATAGGTGTGACCCCACAAAATGATGGTAGCATCATCCGCATTTTTCTTCCCCCCATGACCGAGGAACGAAGGAAAGAAATAGTAAAAAGGGTTCAAAATGAAGGCGAACAATCCAAAGTGGCCATCCGCAACATCAGAAGGGACGCCATTGAACAAGTGAAAAAAATGCAGAAGAACGGTTTGAGCGAGGACATTGCTATAGATGCTGAAAAGGAAATTCAGGAAATGACCAATACGTTCATTGCGCTGATAGAAAAGCATCTTGCTGCCAAGGAAAAGGAAATCATGAGTGTATAAGTCTATTTGTTGGCCAGTCTTACGCCTGCAAGAATAACCGCCATTCCTGCGACTTGAAGACCAGTAATGGTTTCCCCAGCAACAAAGCCCCATCCCAATGCCACCAATGGAATGCCATACGTTACCATGGATGCAAAAACAGGACCCGCCTTTTTCATCAAGGTATAGAAAATGACGGATGCCAGACAGGTGCTAACTATACCCAAAACAACTCCTGCAATTGTTCCTTTGGTCAAACTGCCATTTAGGAGATTCGGGTCTGTGAAATAGCCTGTTGAGGCCAGGATGATCAGGTTAGGAATGATCAACGCAGTAAAGGCAATGGTTGCTATATGAAGGGGTGCAACGTCTTTAAGGTATTGGTTCACCACATTTACATTCAATCCATAGCAAATGGTGGCAATAATGACGAAAAAAGTATAGCCAATGTATTGCATGTTGATCTGCCTGGAAGCGCCAAAAACCAAGACCAGCATACCGGCAAAGCCTAGCAACATCCCGACCCATTTGATCCAGCCTACCTTAAGGTTGAAGAACAGCATTCCGATGGCCAGGGTAAAAATCGGGGTCAAGGCATTGAGTATTCCAGCAATCGAACTGTCGATTTTGGTTTGGGCAATGCAAAATAGGTAGGCCGGCAAAAGGGTTCCCAAAAATCCTGAAAGGATCAGGGCGGGTACCGCTTTTTTCGGAACAGCCCTGTAAGCAGTTCTTATCCATGGAAGCATGATCAGTCCGGCTGAGATAATCCTGATGGAAGCCAGTTGGTATGGACTCAGTATTTCCATTCCTCCTTTCATGATGATGAAAGAGCTTCCCCAGGTGAGGCAGAGAATGACGAAGAGGATCCATTTCACGCTAAACAATTTTTGGACCGCGAAGGTCGTTAAAATTGCCCATCCATCTTCATTCTTTTGCATCAATTTCCTATATTTGTCGCCATACCTACTTCAAATCAACCGTTTTGAATACTGTTTCTTACCAGATCAGATTGCCTCAGTTTGAAGGTCCATTCGACCTTTTACTTTTCTTCATTGAAAGAGATGAACTTGATATTTATAATATTCCCATCACCAGCATCATTAATGACTTTTTGGCTTTTATCAAAAAGTCTGAAGAAGACAATATTGAATTAAGCAGTGAATTCATCCTTTTCATATCAACACTCATCAGGATCAAAGCAAAAATGTTGCTTCCCCGAAAAGAGCTGGATGACCATGGAAATGAAATTGATCCGAGGAAAGAATTGATTGATAAAATTCTTGAATATAAAAAATTCAAGGAGGCCTCATTGAAGCTTGCGGAGCTTGAACAACAGCGGATGTTCATGGTGAAAAGGGGAAATCTCCAACAGGATCTTTATGCCATAGGTGAGGAGTCATCAGAAGGAACGGAAATTCAATCCATCTCGCTTTTCAAACTGATGAAAGTCTTTGAAAAGGTGATGCAAAGGGTGCATGACCGCCAGAACAAACCGCAGCATGTAGTATACAGGTACAATTATACCATGGATGAAACCCGTGAGTATGTATTGAAAGCAAGCGCGCAAGAAAAAACCATGTCTTTTGAAAAGGTATTCGACATTTGTCAAGACAGGCTGCATGCTATTTTCCTGTTTCTTACCGTATTGGAACTTGTTCAACAAAGCTATTTGGCCATCATCATTGGCGAAGGCAAGAACAATTTCATCATTGAATTCAATGATGAACGCCCTGAAGATCAGTTGGTCAGCATTATTGAATAACGCTCACAACAACTTTCATCATCTCCCTTGCGGTTGTAGCAATCGCTTCAGCATCATAATGGCATTCCTTGTGCAATTCCTTCTGGGAGCCATGTTCAACAATGCGGTCAGGGATCCCCAGGATCCTTACATCAGCCTTGTAGCCATTGTCAGCCATGAATTCTAAAATTGCGGAACCAATTCCTCCGACAACAGTTCCATCTTCAACAGTGATGATTTTGTTGTAAGTGGAAAATACCTCATGAAGCATCTCTTCATCAAGCGGTTTTGCAAACCGCATGTCATAGTGACCAGGGGTAATGCCATCAGCCATCAGGTTTCTGATGGCAGCAGCAGCAAAATTGCCCGGATGCCCAAATGATAGGATGGCAATTTCTTTTCCTTCTTTGAGTTTACGTCCTTTGCCTATCTCAATTTCCTTCATGGTTGTTTTCCAATCAGGCATCATGCCCTCTCCCCTTGGATAGCGAATGACAAAAGGTAATTTGGTGGTTTCAAGCTGTGCCGTATACATGAGATCCCTCAACTCTGCCTCATTCATGGGGGCTGAAACAATCATGTTGGGGATGCAGCGCATGTAGGGGATGTCATAGACACCGTGGTGCGTAGGTCCATCATCGCCCACCAGTCCTGCACGGTCCAGACAAAATACCACCGGTAGTTTTTGGATGGCCACATCATGCACCACCTGATCATATGCCCGTTGCATAAAGGTGGAATAGATGTTGCAAAAGACTTTCAATCCCTGTGTTGCCATGCCTGCACTCAATGTTACAGCATGTTGTTCGCAGATGCCAACATCAAAGGCCCTGTCAGGCATTTCATCCATCATGAACTTCAGGGATGAACCTGAAGGCATTGCCGGGGTAATGCCAAAGATCTTCTTGTTTTTTTCAGCCAGTTCAACAATGGTCTTGCCAAATACGTCCTGGTATTTTGGAGGCTGGGGTGTATCAAATATTTTTTTGTAAATCTCGCCAGTCACTTTATCAAATAAACCTGGGGCATGCCATTTGGTCTGGTCCTTTTCAGCCAGTGCGTATCCTTTTCCCTTGGTGGTAATGATATGGAGCAGCTTGGGGCCAGGTATGTCCCTCAGGTCTTTCAGGGTGTCAACCAGTTTGGTAATATTGTGTCCATCGATAGGCCCGAAATACCGCATGTTCATGGATTCGAACAGGTTGCTTCTTTTGTTGATGAAGCCCTTGATGCTGTGTTCGAGCTTACTGGCCATTTCCCTGCTGAAATTTCCTCCAATGGGAAGTTTTCCGAGGGTGTTCCAGATGTCATCCTTCAGTTTATTGTAGGTATGTGAAGTGGTGATGTCTGTCAGGTATTCTCTCAATGACCCTACATTGGGGTCAATGCTCATGCAATTGTCATTCAGGATAACCAACATGTCTGCATCTGTTACACCTGCATGGTTCATGGCTTCGAAGGCCATTCCTGCTGTCATTGAACCATCGCCAATAACAGCCACGGATTTTCTGTCTTTCTCACCATTGTACTTTGCGGCCATGGCCATACCCAATGCTGCAGAAATAGAAGTGGAGGAGTGGCCTACGCCAAAAGCATCGTAGGGGCTTTCTGTCCTTTTGGGAAATCCACTGAGTCCACCGTATTTTCTGTTGGTATGGAAATTATCCCTTCTTCCTGTAAGTATCTTGTGGCCATAGGCCTGGTGGCCCACATCCCAGACCAATTGGTCGTAGGGGGTATTGTAAACATAATGCAGGGCTACGGAAAGTTCAACAACGCCAAGGCTGGCTGCAAAATGCCCTCCGTGTACACTCACAACATCAACGATGTATTGTCTCAGTTCATCACAAACCTTGTACAGTTCATCCTTCCCTATTTTTTTTAAGTCGTCAGGGGAGTTGATTTGTTTGAGCAAAGCACCGGCTTCGATTTGTGTCATATTGAATCCAATTTGAATCTGTAGAATTTTAAACAAGGTCCGCTGGCATTTGTTCGCGGCATCTTGCTCTTTGGCCATTATAAAGTTAGTCATAATCAGCCAACTTTTGTGTCAACGTATCATTGGACGGGCAGAAGTATACAACAAAGAAGACCTCATGGTGAGGCCTTCTTTTCTTTATGGGGTACGGATCAATTTTTGAGTACTCTTGCAACCTGGGTCTCACCCGTGCTTGTTTTTTTAAGGGATACAAGGTAAAGGCCTTTTGCAAGTTTGCTGGTCAACAACCGGATGTTGTTTTGGCCAATCTTCAGCGGGTACCGATCAGCCAGAACAACCTGGCCTGCAGGCGACATGACGTTGATCAATAAAACATCCTCATTTGTAGCATACTGGCTCAGACCAAGAAAATCAGTGAATGGATTAGGGGCGATGCTGACCAATTGGTTATTGCTGGAAGACCTAACGAGGTTAACAATCCTGGAATAGCTTGTCTTGTTGTTGTCATCTGTCATGGCCAATCTGAAATAGCTTGCTGACCCAGCTTCGCTGGTGAAGACAATATTTTGTAAGCCCATGCGATCGGCAAATGGGATGTCGGCGACTTTGTAGAACTTCTTGCCATCAAGGCTGGATTCCAAAGCAAGCATTATCATGTCTGCATCCGTTTCAATGTCGATGTTGAACCTGTTCATTTTCCCAACATTGGAACCTGTAAACTGCTTGAGTTTGATGGCCATGGTGATGCAAGGGCCGATGTCAAAGGTGAAAAATTTCTGGTTGCAACCGGTTGCGGGTTCCAGTACAATATTGTAAGAACCAAGACCAAGCCCTGACAATTGAATAGATGGGGCTGTTTCATCCGTTCCATTCGTATAAAGATCTCCGGTCCCAAAAATACCATCCCCATTGTTGTCATACCCCAGGATGTAAGTAAAGGGGAAGAAGGACGCGGGGGTAGGGCTGGTATTGGTTACGGTAAAGGTGGCATATCCACCATTGCAGTTTTCGTTGATGGAATAGGTCTCTGTCATGGAGAGCGTTGCTGCCTCACCTGCAGCATTGTTGGTGGCGCCGCCATTTTGCTGGGTTTCCTTTACCCATACACAGTCGCCATCTATTTTTCTGGCAAAGCTGTTTCCTCTTCCCTGGGATTCTCCAATTTCTTCGTAGATGATGCTGAGGTCATCGAGATCAAAAGTGAAACTGGTGCATGATCCCATGCTTTTGGTTGTAATCAAGCTAGAGGTTTCTAATGCTGAAATTTTTCTGACAACAGCATCAATGATGCTGCCTGTAGGGTTGAACAATACAAGCTGTTCACCTGCTGATCCTCCATCAGTCAGTAATCCTTCTTCGGTAGTTGGTATGGTACCGCTGGTGCACCCACAGGTGCTCCAGTTGAGGTTTACGGTTACATTCGTGGTGAGGTTGGCGCAGGGGGCATTGATAACGTTCTGACCACCCAGTACAAAAAATTCTCCGGGTCCGAGGATGGTATTGGCAGGAATGGTGATGGCAAAATCACCATCAGTGATGACGTAGCATCCAATATTCATTGGGCCGGGCCCCATATTTTTCAATTCGATGAATTCAGCAGTAACTGGGCAACTTTCCCCCGGCCATGCCATGAATTCGTTGATGACCAGTCTTCCCTGTGCATTGGAAGCTGCTGGCAGCAGTAGGCAGGCTAAAGTGATGGATACCAAAAAAGGTAGCCTTATTATAGGGGGTTTCATTGGGATAGGATTTACATAGCCCATAACGCTGTTTTTATGAAAAAATTATGTTAAGGCCCGTCTTTGTTGTTTTTTACCAGTCAACCGGCCTGAAAAGCCTCCTGTAAAAAACCATTTTTCCCTTCTTGTTCAATTGTATAGCTTTGAAATGCATGGATCTTTACCTCAGGAACATATCAAAATACTGGCTTTTCCAATTCTTGGGCTGGTTGATGTTTGCAGGCATCAATATTTTCTTCGCCTTTACCTACAAGCTTTTTGATGCCCAGTTCATCGGTCGCTTGGGTGTATATGTCGCCATTGGCCTGCTGATGTCACATTTCATGCGGATGACCATCAAATGGCTGAAGCTGATGCACCGCAACATCAATTACCAGTTGATGGGATTTATCTTGGTTTCAATTGTATTTGCAACGGCAGTGGGTATAGGGGAAACCTATTTGAGCATGTTTGCAGGGTTTGAATACAAGGAAGAGGCCAAATGGACCATTTCCCAAAAAATAAGCAGCAATGTTTTCTCTTCTTTCATTTATCTTTTTATTTGGAACTGTATTTATTTCATCTACCATTATGTGGCAGAGTCAAGAAAAAACCAACTGGATAACCTGAAGTTGGAGGCCTTGGTAAAGTCTCTCGAGCTCAAGACCATCAAATCCCATATCAATCCGCATTTTATTTTCAATGCGATGAACAGCATCCGGGCCTTGATTGATGAGGATCCCAACAGGGCCCGTGAGGCGGTTACGGCACTGAGCAATATTCTTCGCTCCAGCATGTCTTCCGATCAACATGAAACCATCACACTGGAGAGAGAGCTGAATATTGTGAAGGATTATCTTGCTTTGGAGTTGATCAGGTTTGAAGACAGACTCAATGTGCAATATGGCATCGATGAGGACACCTTGGATCATCAGGTTCCCCCCATGATGCTGCAGACCCTTGTTGAGAATGCCATCAAACATGGCATTGGAAAAACAATGCACAAGGGGGAAATTTCCATCTTGGCCAGTGAAACAAATGGACAACTTGTATTGTCGGTCATCAATACTGGGTTATTGGACATCCAGCCGGATCATGAGGGATTTGGCCTGCAAAGCACATCCAACAGGTTGCTGTTGATTTTCGGTGATGCTGCCAGTTTTTCAATTGAACAGCTGAGCAAAGACATGGTTGAGGCAAAAGTGATTATTCCACTTTCTTAATAGGAACGTATGAAAAAAAACGCCATCATCATTGACGATGAGAGACTTGCAAGAAATGAATTGAAGAAAATGCTTGCCCTTCATCCTGAAATAGAGGTTGTAGGAGAAGCGGCCAATGCTGACGAGGGCCTCAACCTGATCAATGAATTGACGCCTGACCTGATCTTGTTGGATGTTCAAATGCCAGTGAAAACTGGATTTGATCTTTTGCAGGAATTGGAGAGGCTGCCAGCCGTCATCTTTACCACCGCTTATGACGAGTATGCCATCCGTGCATTTGAAGTCAATGCACTGGATTATCTCTTGAAACCCATCGACCCCAAACGTCTTTCAGATGCTCTTCAAAAATTTTTGGCCATCGATGAAAAGGAGATGTTGTTTTCAGAAAACCGATCTGAAATCAGGTTATCCCTTTCAGAATCGGACCAGGTATTTGTCAAAGACGGTGAAAAATGCTGGTTTGTGAAACTGGCAGAAATCAGGTTGTTTGAATCAGTTGGCAATTATGCAAGGGTGTTTTTTGGTCCGAACAAGCCTTTGATCCTGAAATCACTGAATTCCCTGGAAGAAAGGCTTGACCCAAGAACATTTTTCAGGGCCAACCGCAAGCATATCGTAAACCTCCGCATGATTGAAAGGGTTGAGCCGTTTTTCAATGGAGGGCTATTGCTTGAAATAAAGGGCGGAGAAAAGATTGAAGTGTCCAGGCGCCAGGCCGTAAGGTTCAAGGAGATGATGAGCCTTTGATGGTGTGCAAAACATGCTTTTCGGGACGACGGATTAACCCTTATTTTTGCATAAATACTCTACTTTGATTGTTATTGATGATATTCTGGTTAGCGATGATATTGTAGAAGCACAGTTTGTTTGTAACCTCAGCAAATGCAAAGGGGGCTGTTGTGAGGACGGGGATGCGGGTGCACCACTGACAAATGAGGAATTGGATGAGGTGAACAAGAGCTATGAAATTGTCAAGCCACTGATGTCCAAGGACGGCATCAAAGAAGTGGAAAAAAACGGACTATACCGGTACGATCGTGAGTTTGGTTGGGTTACGCCTACCGTCGAAAACAAAATATGTACCTACGGGGTGCGCGATCAGCAAGGGATCATAAAATGTGTATTTGAAGAGGCTTACAACAAGGGCCAGATCAAGTGGAAAAAGCCCATCTCTTGCCATCTTTATCCCATCAAGAAAAGCAAGAGCCGATACACCAACCATGAAATGCTCAACTACGAACCCCGTGAAGACATGTGCAGCCCGGCTTGCAGCTTGGGTGCAGAACTGAAAGTGCCGGTGTATAAATTTTTGAAAGAACCCATTACAAGATTATACGGCGAAGGATTTTATGATGCACTTGATCAGGTGGCAAAGGATTTTTTTAATGGTGATAAAAAGCTGAATAAATAATTAACCCATGTCAAATCCAGCTTCGGTTTTTAAGGAGAAAAGTTTTGTAAAAGCAGCGGATTTATCCCATCGCAAAACCATCAACCACAATATCGGAAAGTACAATGCAGTTGTACCACTGGGAAAACAACAATTTTCAGACATCAATTTTGCGCGGGAAAAAGCCAAGCATGCCAAATGGAAAGCACTTGAAAGCCTGGATGTTCAATTGGAAAAATTTGAAATCAATTTTCTCAAAAATGGCGGCAAGGTAATTTGGGCAGAAACCATAGAACAGGCCCATGAAGCCATCCTCAGGATTTGCAGGGAAAAGAATTGCAAGACGCTTGTCAAAAGCAAGAGCATGGTTACGGAAGAAATTCACCTCAATGATTTCCTTGAAAAAAATGGCATCGACAGCATTGAATCCGATCTGGGCGAATACATCCAACAGCTGGACAACGAGCCACCTTATCATATTGTTACCCCTGCGATGCACAAGAGCAAGGAAGATGTTGCCCGTGTTTTCCATGAACACCTGAATACACCGCTCGATCTTACGCCAGAGGAGCTCACCCTTGTTGCAAGGGAAAAACTCAGGAAAAAATATGCCGAGGCTGAGATAGGTGTAACAGGCGCCAACTTCATCATTCCGGAAACAGGCAGTATTGCAGTAACAGAGAACGAGGGCAATGCAAGGTTGAGTGCATCCTTTCCCAAAACACATATTGTCATCACCGGGATAGAAAAAGTGATCCCCTCCTTGCAGGATCTTGCCCTTTTCTGGCCTTTGCTTTCTACCTATGGAACGGGCCAACAGGTTACGGTATACAATTCCATCATCAGTGGCCCCCGTCAATCAACAGAAATGGATGGTCCAGATGAAATGTATGTCATCCTGCTGGACAATGGAAGAACCAATATCCTCAAGGATCCTGTTTCAAGGGAAAGCCTTTATTGTATCCGTTGCGGAGCTTGCCTGAACGCTTGTCCTGTGTATAAAAATATCGGAGGGCATAGCTATGGAACCACCTACAGTGGGCCCATTGGCAGCGTGATTACGCCCAATCTCAAAGACCTTGGGGAGTGGAAACACCTGAGCCAAGCATCTTCCCTTTGTGGAAATTGTACGGAAGTATGCGCGGTAAAGATCAACCTGCATGAACTCCTGTTGTACAACAGGAGAGAGGCTGTCCGTTCAGGGCAGGGAAACATGATAGAGAAGATTGCTTGGGCAGCCTGGCAGCAGAGCATGCTTCACCGGAAAATGATGAACCTTGGCAACAGCAAGATCAAGAACTGGATGATCAATAAATTGTTCAAGGGATGGACCGGACAACGGGCAGGCCTTGATTTTCCTGCCAAAACCTTTAATGAGTTGTGGAACGAAAAGCAAGAAAATCCTAAGCCTTTGGCTTCTTAAAACTATTGTTGACCAGGTAAACCCCCCAGAGGGTAATCATTGTGCCGCCAACAATAAAGGCGGTTAATTTTTCTTGCATCAAAATATTACCAAGGATAATAGCAACAATGGGATTGATATAAGCGTGTACAGACACCAGAGACGTGGGCAAACGTTTCAGTGCGTATACATATGCTCCAAATGCAATTACAGAGCCAATCAATACCAGATACCCTATAGACAACCATGCATTTATTGGTATTTGCGAAAGAGGAACGAATTCTCCAGTAATCAAGGAGAAGAGAGAAAGCAAGCATCCACTGACAAACATCTGCCATCCCAGCGAAAAATAGGGATCCATGTCTTTCGCATGCTTGGCCGTTAACAAGGAGGAAAGTGCCCAGGCAATGCTTGCAATCACACCAAACAGGATGCCCAAAGAGAAATCGGTGTACATGATATGTTCAATGAAATCAAAAAAGGTGATGACCACTCCTGCAAAACCCATGGCAATGCCAACAATGGTTTTGCGCTTGAATTTGACCTTATTGAAAACCAGTCCGGTAAACAATACAACCCAGATGGGCATGATGGCGCCAACAACTGAGCCTATTCCGCTCGGCATGTATTTTACAGAAAGTACACTGAACGCATTGCTGATCACAAACATCAGGATCGACATCCAAAAGATCTGCCAAAGCTGGTGTTTTTGGGGAAACATTTTCCTGAAAAACGTGAAGTAAACCACATACAAGCCTCCACCAATGAAGTGCCTCAAACCGGAAAGCTGCAATGGTGGAATATAGTCTACCCCAATTTTAGAGGCAAGCCAGGTGGTGCCCCATAGAATAGAAACAACACCCACTGCAAAAAGTGCTTTGGATTTTTCTGATTTGTTGATGCGTGTCTGGCCCGGCATCAGTGCCTGAAATGTCTGAGTCCTGTCATCACCATAACCAGTCCGCTTTCTTGGCAGTATGCAATGGAGTCTTTGTCCCGGATAGAACCGCCAGGTTGGATAAAGGCCTCGATTCCTTCTGCATGGCTCATCTTTACACAATCATCAAATGGAAAAAAGGCGTCACTGGCCAATACAGCACCCTTCAAATCAAAATTGAATTGCTTGGCTTTTTCAATGGCATGCCTGAGGGAATCAATGCGGGAAGTCTGTCCACAACCTTTTCCAATCAACTGTTTGTTTTTTGCGATAGCAATCGCATTTGATTTCAAGTGCTTGCATACCTTGTTGGCAAAAATAAGGTCTGTCTTTTCTTCTTCAGTGGATGCCTTTGCGCCGGACTCTTCCCATTTTTCGAAATTTCCTTTGTCCTGGTCTTGCACCAATACACCATTCAAGACCGATTTGAATTGTGTTGTTGCAGGGTGGTCTTTTTTCTGGATGAGCAGGATCCTGTTCTTTTTTGTGGTCAACACTTCCAGTGCATCTGCATCAAATGCAGGGGCAATCAATACTTCAAAAAAGATCTCATTGATTTGTGCTGCTGTCGACATGTCGATGGTGCTGTTGCAAACAAGCACTCCGCCAAAAGCGCTTTCCGGATCTCCTTGCAAGGCATATTTCCATGCCTCTGCTGCATTCTCCCGTGTCGCAATTCCACATACATTGGTATGCTTGATGATGGCAAAAGTAGATTCGGTTTCTCCTTGGAATTCAGCAATCAATTGTACTGCTGCTTCAACATCCACAAGGTTGTTGTAGGACAGCTCTTTGCCATGCAACTGGTCAAACAATTCATTGAGTTTGCCGAAAAAAATACCTTGCTGGTGAGGGTTCTCACCATAACGCATGATCTGTGGGTTTCCAGAAGAATGCAGGAACTGGCTGGAATTGTTTGCTGTAAAATATTGTGAAATAGCCACATCATAATTCCCGACAATATCAAAGGCTTTGGCTGCAAAATTTCTTCTTTGTGCCAGGGTGGTTGTGCATTGTTGTTCCCTGAGGATTTCCACCAATGGGGCATAATCAGACTTTGATGCAATCACCACCAGGTCGCTAAAGTTTTTGGCGGCAGCCCTGATCATCGAAGGCCCACCGATATCTATTTTCTCAATGATGAGTTTTTCCTCTGTCGTGTTGGCCACTGTTTCTTCAAAAGGATAGAGGTCAACAATAACCAGGTCAATTGTAGGAATGGCATATTCTTTCATTTCAGCCAAGTCTTGTTCTACAGCCCTTCTTCCAAGGATACCACCAAAAATCTTGGGATGCAATGTCTTGACCCTTCCTCCAAGAATAGATGGATAGTCGGTTACAGATTCAACCGGAATGCATTCCAGGCCCAGTTGTTCAATATACTGTTGTGTTCCACCCGTGGAATAAATGGCAACGCCATTTTCACTCAGGAGCCTGACCAGTGGCTCAAGGCCATCCTTGTAGAAAACGGAGATCAGTGCAGCGCGGATTTGTTTTTGCATCATTATTGGGTTTGGTGGCAGCGTATCGTGTGCGGTCCCTCTTCGGGGATTGATTTAAAGCGCAAATGTAACTTTTGTGCTTCTTTTTCCCATTGCTTAATTTTCCACACTGGTGTTGATGCATCTGCAAGGAGCAAGATTTCTTTTTTGATCTCGTCTTTCAGGTTGTTCAGCGAGATGGATTTGGCATGGCAGAGCAATACCCATGGCATGGTTTCTTGTGTTTCCTGAAGGCTGATCATGACCGGATCGTTTGGGAATGATTGAATGTCCCAATGTTCAATGCCAAGGGCAAGGCCCGTTTGGCGGAGCAGTTCTTTTGTTTTTTTCTTGCTGTCCAGAAAAGATGCTGAGGCAGTAAGGGTACCATACTTGCCATGCCTGTGGATGATTGTTGCTGCTCCATAGGTGTTCAGTACAATGATCTCCTTTGTTTTGCTGGTCTGGATGCTTTCGATGAGATGCAACACTGGTAAACCCAGTCCCAATAAAGCAAGACAGAAGAAAATAAATCTGCTGGGTGATTTGAACAGGGAATACCATGCTGCAAGATAGAGGCAAACCAAAGATATCATCGTATTGCTGATCTGAAGCTGGTCTATCATGCCAAAAGGAATGTTGCCCATCAGCAGCACGTGGTCATTCATCAACTGAATCAGCGTATTGATGACTTTACCCAATTCGATTGCCATCCGTTCGAACGGATGAATAGCGCAGAGTAATATTTCCATGACCAGCACCATGCTGGACAGAGGAACTGCAACAAGGTTGGTAAAAAGGAAAAGGGTCGGGAACCGGTGGAAATGGGCGATAACCAAAGGCGTTGTCAATACCTGTGCCGCCAACGTAATGGAAACCATGCTCCACAGGTAAAGGGCTGCTTTGTTTTTGAAGAATACCAATTGCTTGATTTCCTGGTCAAACAACAAAATGGATGCCACTGCCGCGTAACTCAATTGAAAACCAAGATCAAACCGAAGGTCTGGATTCCAAAGCAGCAAAATACATGCAGACCCCAGCAAGCTGTTCATTCCATTGCTTTTTCTTCCTATGGCTTTGCCAACAATGATAAAGCTGAACATGATGGCACTCCTTATCACAGATGCTGAAGATCCAGTGAGGATGGCAAAACCCCAGAGCAATGGGAGACTGATCAAAAGACCAGCCCATGTGGCCCTTTTTCTGCCCGCAACTGACCGAATCAAGAAGTCCATCAACATGAAAATCAGGCCCAGGTGCAATCCGGAAATGGCAATGATGTGAACCACGCCAGTATTGGTGTAGGCATCCAGCAATTCCTTGTCCAAGTCTTCCCGATAACCAATCAGCATGGCTTCTGCCAGTCCAGCATTTTGCTTGTTTTTGATGTGCTTCCTGATAATGGCCAATATCTTTTCCCTGACAATGTAGGTCCAGCCTTTGCTGCTGGGTGCAGATTGAGCCAGCTTGATGTATTGGTAGGGTCCCTCCAGCATCACCGTAAAGCCAATGCCATTTCGGTTGGAATAGGTGGTAAAGTCAAAAGCCCCTGGATTGGCATTTTTTTTGAGCGGCTGAGGGATGTTCATTGAAAGCAGTACATCTCCAGGCATGATGGTGCTGCTATCTGTTTTTTTGATGTAGACATACGTGTTGGGTATTGCCTCTGGCATTGGTTGATCTGCCTTGTAAACCTTGGCCAGATACCTGTTTGATGCACTACCCTGTTTCGGGCCTTCTGTAATGCTAAGCAGCACAGGGGATGTGTCTAGGGATGGGTATACCTTTCTGCTGTTGGATCTCAGGGCATTGGAGATGCCCCCGATGGCAATGAGGATTCCTATGATGGAAGTTCCCAATATCCAGCCCCATTTCCATTGGAAGATAAGGGTTGATTGGACAAAGCAAACCGTGGAGGAAATGAAAAGGGCCACAACAACAATCCAAGTGGGTAGCGATGGCTGGTAATTGGCATCCAGAAAAATACCCAATAGCAGAGCCAGGAAAATTCTAAAAAATGGTATTCTCTTGCACATCCCTTCCTGCTCCTTTTTCTGGCGTGAAGCTAGAAAAGTTAGCAGAGGACCTTCGCATGGAAAAGGCAGAATAATCTTTGCTGATACTGTTTTTTTCTCTTGGTTGATTAGAAATCGAGGCCTAGTGCAAAATACAATGATGGCTTTCCTTTGAAGAAATTGCCCATGGGCCAACCCGCATCTACCCTGAGGAAATAACCCAGCAAAGTACTTCTTGCACCAAATCCATATCCGCCCACAAAGGGTCCGATACCGCCGGTTTTCACATTAACCTGTACAGGGGGAAGCCCGTAGGCCGCGTATGGCCTTTGTATTTTATCAAATTTTCCATTCCATGCAGTACCCAGGTCCAGGAACTGCACCAGTTGAAGGTTTCGGAGGAATGCATTGTTTACCGGCCTGTTGAACAAGGTAGTGAAAAGGGGTAGCCTGAATTCTGAATTCATGACCACATTGTTGTTGCCGTTGGCAACATTTTGGTTATGCCCTCGGAGGCTGAGTGCCAGTGTCTGGAATGCATAGTTTTGGTCTGGCGCCGGGAGGATGGCATTGTTGAATTTTGGTCTCAGCCAGCCCTCAACACCACCCAGGTAATAGATGAGTTTTTGTGAGCCAAAAGAGAAATCGGCCGCTGCTCTACCTGCCCAAATGAAGTTGCGGTAGATCGGATAGTAGTACCGAATATCGGTTCCAATATTGAACATGAATTTTCCTGAACCTTGTGCATTCACCATCCTTGAATTGATGTCTGCATAGACCTTGTACCTGAATCCGTTCCAGATGTTCAATGTTGGGTTGATGGTATTGTCATGCACATACTCAAGCTTGACCAATGCATATTTGAGGAGGGTGTCTGTGGCCGTGAGGGTAGGACTGTAATTGGCATCAGAAGTAATGACAACGTTATCACTCCTGTATCCCAGCATGGCCCTGAGGCTTTTGACTTCGTCAAAAGGATAGCTGACATTGAATTGGTAGAGATTGGAAGCAAGTTTGTTCCTCAACTGAGACTTGATATCGGATGGATCAAAAATGGGAAAGTTTTCCTGGTTGCTCCTGTAATAGGTCAGTCCCCAGTCAAATCTTTTCCGGAGGTTTTGAAAGGAGGCAAGGTAATCATTGTCCCGCAAATTCGTGGCCAGCCTGAATCCACCAATGAATTTCTTGTCTTCCATCAGATCGGAAATTCCCATTCTCAGGATGCCATTCAGGTTGTCCGTATTGGACAGGTATATAGGACCGGTACCTCCGCCATAGGGTTGATAGCGGTTGACCATCACTGAATTGTTGAAACCTGAAACCAAATAGTCTGAAGCAAACTTGAGTTTGTAGTCAAACATCTTCGCTTTCTTGAGTACATCCTCTTTTTGTGGCACCATGGTTTCTTCTGCAACCAAGGCTGTTGTATCCTTCAGCTCCTGATCAAATTCAGTTTGAAAGAGCACATTCTTTTTTTCTGTTTTGGCCTCTTCTTTTTCCTCTTTCTGGTAGAGCATCAGGCCTGTTTTGCGTTTCCTTTCATCCTCCATCAATTTCTTGATATAGTCAGTGGGTCTTGCATTTACATTTCGTTTTACCAGAACAGCGTCGTTGATTTTTAATTTATACAGGAATTTGAGGTCGCCTTCCTGCCTTACTTCTGTGACCTGGTTGTTGTCTCCAGCTCCCCTGGTTTCCTGCAAACTGCTTTGGTAATTGGTGATAGGAAATACATACGTGCTGTCACTGGTGATAGAAATATAACCGACAGAATCTGGGGCTGTTTTTTCCCAAGCCTTCAGGGTTGAATCCAATTCTTTTCTTTCAGGGTTCCGCAAAATTTCATCGCCTATCCTGTACAAGGTATCGAGGCCGGCACGTTGGGTGGTGAAGAAACCGGCATACCGGTTGCCAATGCCATTGGCATCACTGACAAACGTGAAATGGTTCACATTGTACTGCAGCGGAAACCTTGCCTGTCCGAAAGGTTGATTGGTCAATTGGGTGATTTGTCTGAACTCGCTCTTGGTCCAGTTGTCTACCATGAAGATGTTGAAATTGTTCCTGGAGGGGATAACGGTATCTGCTTTTGAGGCATTGGGGGAAGGCCTGTTGGAAGAAAACAGGATACCTGTCTTGCTGGGAAAGGCAACAAATGATGCGTCCAGGTCATCGTACACATCGTTGGTGATTTGCTGTATGCTGTTTTCCTTGACCTTGTAAACAAAAATATCAGATTGTCCATTCTTGACAGCACTCAAAATAAGCGTATTGTTATCGAGCATGAACTTGGCATCCTGGACCAATTGAAAACCTTCCAGTTCCTGTTTGAATGTTTTGATCCTTGCCACTACATCGTAAATGAACATCTTGATTTTACCTTCTTCCGTGTAGACCACGAGGATCCTTGATCCTTTGGGATCCCATGCCAGCAATGGATAATTGGGATTCAACTCATCTTGGTTGTTCAGCACCCCGGCTTTCAACAATGTTTTTCTTTCATCGGAAAGATCATCCAGCACTACCCGGTAGATGCCCTTTTTGTACTCCACCATTGCATAGCTGTTGTTGCGGGCAATAGGGTTGGCCTGAAAACGGTAAAAATCCCGGCCATTCTTTTTTTCTTCAATGGTCACAACATTTCCTTTGGGCAGGTTGCGCCTGCCTTTCAAATCATTCTGGTATTTTTCTGTTTCCAGGTCCATGAAATCAGTGAGGAGGTCACGGAATTTTTTCTTGGTCACTTTTAAACTTGCAGCGTTGATGCTTTTGTAGATCCGAGACAAGTAAAGGAAATAAGTGATGTTGTCCTTTTTATATTGTTCACCAATAAACTTCCAAAACGCATGTCCTGCCAGATAGGGTTCACTGAAAGCAAATTGATAGAAGGTCCTGTAATTGCCAGACAACAAGGCTGATTTGAGTTTATCGTCCAGTGCAGGGCTCCAGTTTTCAGCAACATAAGAAACGTATCCATCGGTGAGCCATTTGGGCAGGTCAAGCAATGCCTGGTTGCTGGCAAATTCGCCGAGGTCATCACCAAACAGAAGATTTTCCACCAATACTTGAGCAATGCCTTGCCTGAGCCTTATCCTCAATTCATTGAGGTTGCCATCAAAATACAAAAGAATTTTGTTGTTGACGAGTTTGGTTACACCGCCTGTGTTTTGCCAATCAATGCCCAATCCAATGTTCGATTGTTTGTAGTCGGTGAAGCTGTTGTAAATCACAATGTTTGCCCTTCGCTGCAAGCCATATTCAACGAATTCCTCAATTGCCCCAAGTTCCTCTTCTGCCACCTGTGCAACAAATTTTCCCAAGGCCAATCCGCCCTCATTGGTGTAGGTATTGAAGTTCTTTGTTTGGTAATACCGCCAGTTGAATTTTTTGAATTGTACCCTGTTTTTTCCAAACTCAACCGTGCTCACCTGGGCAGATGATTGCAATGCAAAAAGGACAAGCGCAACAACAGGGAGCAATAATTTTCGCATGGTGTTATGATTCAAATGATTGGATATCTTTGCAGTCTGCGTTCAATACCAGGTATTCAGGCTAAAATTAACGCATTTACCCAAGAAAAAGCGGCTATGATAAACGTTAAAATTTTCCAGTTCAATCCTCTTCAGGAGAATACTTATTTGATGTACAATGAAGGTGGGGATTGCATTGTCGTTGACCCGGGATGCTATACAGACAAGGAGCGGGATCAGCTCAGGGCCTTCATTGAAGCGAAACAGCTGAAACCCGTGATGTTGATCAATACCCATTGTCATCTTGACCATGTATTTGGGAACAAGTTTGTGCATGAAACCTATGGGCTGGAACTGCATATTCATGCGGGAGAACAGCAGGTCCTTGACATGGCGCCAACCAGCGGATTGATGTTTAATCTGCCATTTGATAATTATTCGGGCCCCATTCATTTTTTGGATGAGAACAGTCATTTGACATTGGGTGATGAAACCATTCAAGTCTTGTTCACTCCCGGGCATTCACCCGCGAGCATCAGTTTCTATGCTGGTAAAAGTGGTTTTGTGATGGCTGGGGATGTGCTTTTCAGGGAGAGTGTTGGAAGAACAGACCTTCCCGGAGGCAGTCCTGCCGTTTTGGTCAAAAGCATTCTTGAAAAACTATACGCTCTGCCAGACGAAACCATCGTTTACTCCGGTCATGGTATACCGACCACGATTGGTCATGAGAAAGTCCACAATCCTTATGTGTCTGCTTAAATGTGGGCAGGCCTCTTGTACAGCTTTTTGATCAGGGGCACTTTTGTTAATTCTGCTTTTTCCCTGACCAGTACAATCAGCGTGAAAATAACCATGAACAGGGTTGCGCTACCATGTACCCACCAGATATTTCCTGCGTATGCCCTGATCAATGCATGTGCCAGGTATAGGCCTACTGAAATCCCGATATAACCCAATACCTTTTTCCATTCATATGGGATGGGATAATGTTTTTGCCCCAAGAAATAACTCATCAACATCATCGTGCCATAACAAGCCACGGTGGCCCAGGCACATGCCAAAAATCCCATGGAAGGGATGAGCAGGTAATTGACAAGCAGGGTAATCAATGCGCCAACAATGGTAATCACTGCTCCGGTGCTGTTCTTGTTGGTCAGTTTATACCAAATAGAAAGGTTGTAGTAGATGCCCAAGAAAATTTTTGACAGCATCAGGATGGGCACAACAACCAATCCCTGCATGTACTCAGGATGCTTGTTCACACTCATGAAATGTTTCCAGATGTCGAGGTAGAGCACAACGCCGAGATAACAGAAACAACAGGCAACCACAAAGAGGTTCATGATCCTGGCATAGGTAGTTTTTGCATTTTCACTGGATGCGTTTTTAAAGAAAAAAGGTTCAGCACCCATCCTGAAAGTTTGAATGAAAATCACAATCAGAATGGCCAGCTTATAATTGGCACTGTATATGCCATTGGCCGCCCTTGCTTCCTCTACTGTACCTGAAAAGCGGAAGAGCACCATAAACCGGTCAATGGTTTCATTGATCATGCCACCGAAACCCACCACAACAAGGGGTAAGGAGTATATCATCAGTTCTGTCAATAGTTTTTTGTCGAATGTCAGCCTGAAATCCTTCCATTCCTTGAACAAAAGCGCGAGGGTGATGATGCTCGCCAGCAATTGTGATAAAAACACATACCCTATGCCAATGGCTGGGTCATACAATCCTCCGAGAAATGAGCCTGTCCCTGCTTCCTGTGCTGGTTTGCAGAGCAGCAGGAAAAATGCTGCCAGCCCAACGTTGATGAGGATATTGGCCAATTTGATCAGTGCAAATTTTCTTGGCCTGCCTGCATGCCTTAGCTTGGAAAAAGGGAGTACAGAAAGTGTGTCAAATGCAACAATGGCAATCACCCATACAACAAAATCAGGATGTTCACTTTGCTGCATCATGTTGGCCAGCAGTTGTGCTTGCGGAATCAACAAAAATGAGAACAACAGGGTGGTCAGCAAGAGGCTGCTCAAGGCAGTATTGAAAACTTTTCTTTCATCCTCCACCTGGTTGAAACGGAAATAGGATGTCTCCATTCCGTATGTGAAAATGATGTTCAGGAAAGCCGCTGAGGCGAACAGGATGGCAATATCGCCAAACTCGCCAGCATGATAACTGTACAACAGAATCGGGGTGAGGAGGTAACTGATGAACCTTCCCAGTATATTGCTCAAACCAAACCAAAGGGTTTGGCTCGCCAGTTGTTTGATTCCTCCCAAAATAGTACAGTTTAAACAAATATAAGGGTTCTGCCATCTCAGTGCTAATATCTGTTTTCATTTCATAGATTTACACTGTAAATATGAACGCATGAGAGCAGTGATTCAAAGGGTTTCCAATGCATCGGTGAAGGTGGACGGAACAATTACAGGGCAGATCCAGCAAGGCTTGCTTGTGTTTGTTGGTATCGAAGACAGTGATGGCCAGGACGATCTTGAATGGCTTTCTGGTAAGATTGTCAACCTGCGCATCTTCAATGATGAAGAAGGGGTGATGAACAAATCTGTGAAAGACACTGAAGGTGGATTGTTGTTGGTCAGCCAGTTCACCCTTCATGCCGCCATAAAAAAAGGTAACCGACCCTCATATATCAGGGCCTCCAAGCCTGAAACGGCAGTCCCCATGTATGAAAATTTAAAGCAACAACTTGCAACAGATCTAGGCAAAGAAATTCAGTCCGGCATCTTTGGTGCAGACATGAAAGTGGAACTTTTGAACGACGGACCTGTAACCATCATCATTGATACAAAAAACAAGGAATAAATGACCATCAGCGAAGCCCAGCAACAGGTAGACGAGTGGATCAAAACCATTGGTGTCCGCTATTTCAATGAATTGACCAACATGGCTATTCTTACGGAGGAAGTAGGAGAGTTGGCACGCGTCATGGCCAGGAAATATGGCGACCAATCCTTCAAAAAAAATGAAACGGCAGAACATTTAGGAGATGAAATGGCGGACGTTCTGTGGGTCTTGATTTGTCTTGCCAACCAGACGGGCATTGATCTGACAGAAGCTTTCGCAAAGAACATGGACAAGAAAACGAAGCGCGATGCCGACCGGCACAAGAACAATGAAAAATTGCATTAGGCCCCAACATTTTCCTGGCTTTTGCAGTTGTACCGCTTCCCTTTGTTTTCTTATCTTTGCGGGCTATGGTAGTCAATGATCAAAACAAGTTCCAGGCGATTATATCCCATGCAAAGGAATACGGCTTTGTGTTTCAGTCCAGTGAAATTTACGACGGACTCAGTGCCGTGTATGATTATGGCCCATGGGGCAGTGAATTGAAGAAAAACATCCGTGAAGCCTGGTGGAATGCCATGACCCGCATGCACGACAATATTGTTGGTATTGATGCAGCCATTTTTATGCATCCCACAACCTGGAAGGCATCCGGGCATGTCGACAATTTCAGCGACCCGATGATCGACAACAAGGATTCAAAAAAACGCTACCGCGTTGATCACCTGATTGAGGGCGTAGCTGATGCTTGGAACAAGGAAGGAAAGACCGCTGAAGCCGAAAAGCTGATTGCTGACATGGAGGCCTTGCTGGCAGCCAATGATTATGCGGGGTTGAAGCAATTGATTGAAGACAACAAAATGAAATGTTCAGTGAGCGGAACCTGCAACTGGACAGATGTTCGTCAGTTCAACCTGATGTTCTCCACCCAGTTGGGTGCTGTTGCTGAAGATGCCAGTGAGATCTACTTAAGACCCGAAACAGCCCAGGGTATTTTTGTTAACTTCCTGAATGTGCAGAAAACTGCCCGCATGAAAATACCATTTGGTATTGCGCAGGTGGGAAAAGCTTTCAGGAATGAAATCGTAGCCCGTCAGTTTATTTTCAGGATGCGTGAATTTGAGCAGATGGAAATGCAGTTTTTCATCAGGCCTGGCACCCAGCAGGAGTGGTATGCTTATTGGAAAGCAGAACGCATGAAGTGGCATGAATCCATGGGCATTCCTGTAGAAAGTTACCGTTTTCACGACCATGTTAAACTGGCCCATTATGCTGATGCTGCGGTGGACATTGAATACCTGTTTCCCTTTGGATGGAAAGAGGTTGAAGGCATTCACAGCCGTACCGATTTTGACCTGAAAAGCCATCAGCAATACAGTGGCAAGAAATTGCAGTATTTTGATACAGAAATCAACCAGAACTATGTTCCTTATGTGATTGAAACTTCCATAGGTCTGGACAGGATGTTCCTCCTGACCATGTGCCATGCTTATCAGGAAGAAAAATGGACCAAGGAAGATGGCAGTGAGGACAGCAGGGTTGTACTGAAGATTCCTGCCAAAATTGCCCCCATCAAGCTTGCTATTTTACCCTTGTTGAAAAAAGAGGGATTGCCCGATATCGCCAAAGAGATCATGGCCACTTGCAGAACAGCGTTCTACTGCTTTTATGAAGAGAAGGACACCATCGGCAAGCGTTACCGCAGGATGGATGCATTGGGAACGCCTTTTTGCATCACCATCGATCACCAAACCAAGGAAGATCAGACGGTTACCATCCGCTATAGAGATACGATGACACAGGAAAGAATCCCCATTGAAGGATTGGTACAGTTCATCAAAAGCAAGTTGTAGGCATCATTTTGCTCCTTTCAGTTTGAGGTAGGTCATGCCGATCAGTTCCCTGAAAAATCCTCCCCAGCTTTCCATGGCCCAGCTTGCGGGAATCATGGCGGCAGCACTGAACCTGGTGGCAGAGGGCAACATGGAAAATGCGCAAGGGTAGGGCCTTACGGCTATACCGGTCTGCTCAAAAGTCAGTTTTGCCCTGGGGATATGAAAGGCTGAAGTGATCAAGACAGCCTTGGTTTTTATTCCTCCTTTGCGGTCAATGATTTGCTTGGAAAAACCGGCATTTTCAACCGTGTTTTTGGATTGGTTTTCTATCCAAATGTCTTCCGCAGGAATACCGAGATCCATCAGGTTTTTGGCAACAAAATCAGCCTCCATAAAATCATCTTCACTGAACATTCCGTTTTGTCCGCCTGAAGCAATGATCTTTTTGATATGTCCTTTTTTATACAACAAGGCGGTTTGGATGAACCTGTCTGATGACATGTTAAAATGTCCTGCTTTGTTGACCCTGTCATAGCTGGTCATGCCACCCAAAACGATTCCGACATCATATTTTTCATTCGCTGCCATGGGCATTGGAGGAGCATGAAATGGATATTGCAGGTTGTTGATCAACCATGGGTTGGAGAAAAAAAGCAATACGGAAAGCGCAATGCCAGCCAGTTGTTTTCTTTTTTTTTCAGTCTTGGCTGTTGCGGTCAGGATAACCAATATGAAGAGCCAGACAAATGGGCTTAAAAAAAAGAACAGAATTTTTCCGATGATGAACATGGTAAAAAAAAGGCCGGCTGTAGGGCCGGCCTGGGATTTTAGTTTTTGATGACCTTCTTGGTGGTTTGGTATTTTCGGTCGCTGCTTGTGATGGTCACGATGTAGGCGCCTGCTGAAAGATTGCCAAGGTCGATGTTTCCGTTCTGGTATCCGGTTTCTTTTTTTGAAACCACAGCCCCCGATAGGCTGGTTACCTGAACGCTTATTTTTTTAATGCTGTACTGGTCTCCCACCTGGTAGTTGACCAGGTCTTTCGTGATGGTTGGATAGATGTTCTTGATGAAACCAGTATTGTTCCTGATAGGGCCGGTGATGGCAGTGGCAATGGTGATGGGGCTTCCGAGGGAAGCGGCAAACATGCCGTTGCCATGTGTTCCTACAACCATGGTATTGTCGGTCCAACGGTGTGCCAATGAGTTGATGATGGCGTCGTTCATCATCGCAGCAGGTGTTGCGGCAGTACCGTTTTCTTTTGACCATATGGTACTGGCTCCATTGATGGTTGTTGTACTGTAGAGACCGATGGATGTTCCAACATAATATTCAATGCCAGTTGTTTTTGCAATGATCTCGCAGGCCCTTACAGATGGAAGGGTGAGGTTACCCTCTGCCACCTGCCATGTTGGGAGTGCTGCAGTGGCATTGCCTGTCCAGAATATGGAATTCACACCATAGTTGGAAACTACAGCCATTACGGTGTCTTGGTTCCTGGGATTTACAGAAATGTCCTTTACCACTGACCCTGAGGTCATACCACTGGGGGTGATGTCAAAGGGTTGGTTGCCTGAGGCGCCCCATTGCGGGTCTTTGAGCCTGTATATTTTTCCTGTGGATGTGCCGATAAACAGGTGATTGTTGGCAGCATAGGGACCCCTTGTGGTAGCCAACGCAAAAATGCTTCCAGTCACACTGGTGTTGACACCATCCATCAGGGTCCAGCTTGAGGTGGAAACCTTTTCGGCATCCCCAGTTCTGTATATGCTGTTTTTTGAAACATAGTACAAGAAATCAGTATTGTCTGGATCAAGATGGAAATAGGTGATGAATTCTCCGTCAGCACTACCTGTTGGCCTGATAAGGGTGTACAGTCCAGTGCTGAAGTCAAACAATTTCATCCTGTACATCTGTCCGGATTGTGCCGCACAGAAAAGGAATTGGTTTCCAGCAGTATTTTTCTTGGTCATGCCCACCTGACAGCCATCGCCTCCCAACACGATATAATGATCGTTGCTGTCACTTATTGCGGGTCCCAATATACCGGACTTGTCCCGGAACGTGGTTGAATTGTCTTGTGCCCCACCATAATAATTTCTGCTACCGGTTGTAGGGTCTATACCCACATGATAGTACTGGAGGGTCTGGTATTGTGAACTCCCCAACGACCATTCAACACCAGGTGTTGTGATGTCCTTGATTTGTCCTATTCCTCCATCTGATGCAATCAAGACTTTGTTGGGATTGGTAGGATCAAAAGCAAAACTGTGATTATCCGCATGGCTGGCACCATCCGCGTCTGTATAAGTGGTTGAGGCAACACCCCCAATGAAACTTGAATTGTCTTTTGTGGCAAATCCATCCAAAGAACGGAAAAGGTTGACACCCCCCGCCAGCACAAGGTCTGAATTGTTTGGATGAACCCCCAGGAGCATGTTGTAACCACCCTGCAATTCCATGTATCTGCTGGTAGTTGCTGAACTGGTTTTCCTTTGTGCCACAAGGGTATCGGATTTGGTCCAGGTGAAAGGAGTAGTGGCCATGTTGCACTTGAATAAATCTGCTTCTGGCTTTCCAGCAGCTGCATCATCGGCATTTTCAACCATCACATAAAGAATATTCTGGTTAGAAGGGGCCAGGGCAATAACGGTCCTTCCCCATCCACCTGCAAATTCTCCTGCAGTGAGGCTGTTGTCATATCCCTTCCATCCTGGTATGGAGTCTGCAGCGTCTTTGACGCCACCTGCAATTCGTGTAAAAGATCCTGCATTGCCGGTGGGTGATGTGAAAACCCCTACCAATGCCCTGTCAGCATTTCTTCCACTCATGGCTACAAATACCCTGGATCCGGTTTTGTTGATGGCAAGGTCTGCGATTCCACCAGTCGAAGTTGCAGTTATGGTACTTCCAAACACCTCTGTCCAGCTGGTGCCGCCATCTGCAGAACGGTAGACCCTTCTGTGTGCAGCTGCATACACATCACCGGTAACCGGATGCACGGCAAGCTTATGAACAAAACTCCACTGGGATGAAAATGCAGTGATATCTGTAGGGTTGGTGGAACTGAGCTTTGTCCAGGTAGCACCATTGTCGGTGGATTTGAACAATCCTTCCCCATAAATAAATCCGGAAGGATATCCTGCGGAAGCACCCAGCGGTTCTCCAGTACCTGCGTACCATGTATTTTCAAATCCTGCCCTTGTGTCCTGGGCCAGGGTAGAAACACTCCTGAGTTGGCCTACTGGATGGACAAAAATCCAGGTAACGCCCCCATCAATGCTCCTAAATATTCCACCGGTGATTCCACCAGCGATAATAACCTTGTTGGTTGTGCCATTGTAGCGTTTATCAAATGCTATTGTCCTGGTTCTGCCTCCGTTCTGTGAGGGCCCTGCTGCTGAGTAGGAATTGTTCACCAAAGGGCTGTTGTACATGCCGTTTTCGCGGATGGGCATGTTTCTCATGACAGCCAGTTCCTGAGACCTGATGCCTTCCGGAATCAGTCCGGTTTTTGGATCCCTTGAGAGCATCCATTCGTATTCTGCCCTTTTTGTAGAATTTTCGGTCTCGAACTCCTCATCTTCATCATTGAGGATGGTTAGTCTTTTGGGTAAACCAACTTGCTTTTCCTCCATGTTCAATAGGTACAATACACCAATGAGGACGATCGCTATGGCAGGGATGATGAGGGTCTTGTTTTTGTTCATATAGATGTTCGATAACGTGGTTGGCAATTTAACCAATTTTTTAGCTTAAAGTTCGCTTTTTCTGTCATAATAATTTGACTTGAAAACACTGAAAAGTTTAGCCGTATCTTTGCCATTCTTGTGAAGGCATGAATCTGCAGTTTCTCTTGGATGGTTATGTACAGTCCCCCCCTGTTCAACAGTTGGCGGAGGCCATCCTTTTGCCCAAAGGCCAAAAAATACTTTGCACCAAAATGGCCGGCTCCTATGCGGCGGTGCTTTTTTCAGCACTGTATCAACGCAATGACCTGAACGGACTCAACCACGTGATCATTTTGGAGGATGCCGAAGAAGCGGCCTATTTTCACAACGACCTGGAGCAGCTCATCCATCCTATTGACCTCTTTTATTTCCCCTCCTCCTTCAAAACCAACAAAAATTTCAGGATCCAGAGCAGCAGCCATGTGATGCTGAGGACAGAAGCTTTGACAAGATTGGCCGGGGGGGGTAACAGAAAAATCATCGTCACCTATCCAGAAGCCTTGATGGAGAAAGTGTCAACGGCCGAGTCGCTGTCCACCAATATCATTTCTATCAAGGTAAACGATCGGTTGGATACCGACCATGTTATGGAAAAGCTGGTGGGGTATGGCTTTGAAAGGGCAGATTTCGTTTACGAACCCGGTCAGTTTGCCATGCGGGGAGGAATTTTTGACATTTATTCCTTTGGAAATGAAAAACCCTACAGGGTAGAACTGTTTGGTCAGGACGTGGATTCCATCAGGATTTTTGATCCAGAAACCCAGCTGAGTGAGCGCAAACTCCTGCAGGTCAACATCATCCCCAATGCAGATGCAGCATATGAGGGCGGTGAAAAAATTGATCTTTTCAGCCTCATTCCTGAAAATACAATCATTTACACATCCCACTGGCAATTGTTCATGGATCGTTACCGCGATCATGAGGATAATTTGAACCTATACCTTGGACAGGCACACCAGCCAACCGATACCAAGGATACTGATGAAAAGCATGCCGAACCGGATCCCGAGGGCTTTACGCCATTTGAACGCATGGAGCTTGCCATGGAGAAAAGGACTATTGTAGAAATGGCGGCCACAGCAACCATTCCTTCTCCTGGTGTTGTGTTAACTTTTGACATTGCTCCACAACCTTCCTTCAACCGTCAGTTTGAGTTGCTGATCAAAGACCTCAAGGCCCATGAGGCCGCCAAAAAGCAGTTGTATATTTTTGCAGAAAACCCCAAGCAACTCGAGCGCCTCTATTCCATATTTACCGACCTGAGGGCGGAGATTCAATTTGTTCCGGTTCCTACAGCCATCCATCAGGGATTCATCGACAAAGACAAAGGCATTGTGGTTTACACCGATCACCAGATATTCCAGCGCTACCACAAATACAAGATCAAACAGGCCTACAACAAGAGCAAAGCGATAACCCTGCGGGCACTCAAGGAATTGCAGCCGGGAGATTTTGTGGTGCACATCGATCATGGGGTAGGTATTTTCAGTGGATTGCAGAAAGTGCAAAATGGTGGGCAAACCCAAGAAGCTGTCAGGATCTTTTACAGAGACAATGATATCCTCTATGTAAACATCAATT
>Ga0209550_10000598_pt1 | contig 34305 bp, 28 predicted proteins | sample LauGreSuBDMM15SN_2_FD_187567 | JGI IMG/M metagenome (GOLD analysis project Ga0209550, IMG submission 187567) | Freshwater lake microbial communities from Lake Michigan, USA - Su13.BD.MM15.SN (SPAdes) (version 5) | ecosystem: Environmental > Aquatic > Freshwater > Lake | place: Lake Michigan... | reverse complement strand
CTCTTAAATTGAAATTAAAAAAGATTTTGATGTGGAATGGCTCACTTGCTCTATTCATATCTTAATTTATGAATTTTTTTCTTTTTTTGGTGAAGATTAAAATCTCTTCAATTCTTTTTTAAATTTAACTTGAGATAGTTATCTAGGAATAGACATTTTTACTTGAATGGAATTGATTTAAAAATCATCCAAATAACACAACAACGATTTCATCATGAAAAAAATAATCACTTTTTTACTCCTTTTCTTAGTGAGCAATCATCTTCATGCAGAAGATGGCTACGATCTCTGGCTTCGGTACAAAAAAATTGATGACATAAAAACCTTGTCCTCGTATAAAACATCCATCACGGGTATCTTGGTCGTTGGAAATTCTCCAACCCACCTGGCTGCTGCTGAAGAATTGAAACTTGGCTTAAACGGATTGATGGGATCATCCATTTCAACCCATTCATCCTTGCAACAAGGTTCATTGGTTGTTGGCACAATTTCATCCCTCAAAAATACCATCAAGGATAAACTGCCTGATGTTTCCGGCAAAGAAGGTTTCGCGATTTATTCAATGAACATCAACGGAAAAAAAATTACCCTGATCACAGCGAACGAAAACATCGGTTTGCTATATGGCAGTTTTCATTTTTTACGGTTGATGCAATCGCTTAAACCCATTTCATCGCTGGCAATCAACTCTACTCCTGCACTTCAATTGCGTTTGCTCAACCATTGGGACAACCTAAACAGGCACGTGGAAAGAGGATATGCCGGCATCTCCATTTGGAATTGGCATACGTTACCTGACTATAAAGACAAACGATACAGGGATTATGCAAGGGCCAACGCCTCCATTGGCATCAACGGCGTTACTGTTACTAACGTAAACGCCAATGCTATGGTGCTTACCAAGCCTTACCTTGAAAAGATTGCCGCCCTTGCTGATATTTTTCGACCCTATGGAATCAAGATTTTCCTAACCGCTCGCTTCAGCGCACCCATGGAACTGGATAAATTCAAAACGGCAGACCCGCTGGATGAAAAGGTACGAGAATGGTGGAAGAAAAAAACAGATGAAATTTATACTTACATCCCCGACTTCGGCGGTTTTTTGGTGAAGGCCAATTCTGAAGGTCAACCTGGCCCCCAAAACTACAACCGCACCCATGCTGATGGTGCCAACATGCTAGCTGATGCGGTTTCTCCCCGCAACGGTATCGTAATCTGGCGTGCTTTTGTCTATAGCCAAGATTCCGACGATCGGTTCAAACAAGCCTATGCTGAATTCAAGCCCCTCGATGGAAAATTCAACAAAAACGTTTTGGTTCAAGTGAAAAATGGTCCCATCGACTTCCAGCCCCGTGAACCTTTTTCTCCCCTCTTCGGAGCGATGAAAAAAACACCGCTGATGATGGAATTTCAAATAACACAAGAATACCTTGGACAAGCAACTCACCTTGTTTATGAAGCTCCGATGTTTAAAGAAGTGCTTGATGCAGATACCTACGCCAACGGAAAAGGCTCAACAGTGGCAAAAGTGATTGAAGGCGAAATTTATCAAAATGAAATGACCGGCATGTCGGGGGTTTCTAATGTTGGCAACGACAGAAACTGGACAGGTTACGTATTTGCTCAAGCCAATTGGTATGCTTACGGTAGACTTGCTTGGAACAACAAACTCAGCAGCGAAGAAATTGCCGATGAATGGATCAGGCAAACCTTCAACAACAACCCTGCTTTTGTTGCTTCAACGAAAGACATCATGATGAAGTCTCATGAAACGCTTGTTAATTACATGACTCCGCTCGGTTTGCACCACATCATGGGAAATGGCCACCACTATGGTCCTGCTCCTTGGAGCAACAACCTTCCCCGCCCAGATTGGAACCCCGTTTATTACCACAAAGCGGATTCTTTTGGCATCGGATTCAACAGAACATCAACCGGCACAAATGCCTTGGCACAATACAGCAAGGAATTTTCAAGTCAATACCTAGACTCAAACCTTTGCGATGAAAAACTCCTTCTTTGGTTTCACCACGTTAGTTGGAGCCATAAAATGAAGTCGGGCAAAACCCTCTGGGAAGAACTTTGTGCAAAATATAACCAAGGTGTAGATGATATAAAAGCAAGCCATCAAAAATGGATTGCATTGGAAAAATATGTTGACAAAGAAAGGTTTGATCATGTTAACATGTTGCTTAACATCCAAGTGAAAGATGCTATCTGGTGGAGAAACGCTTGCCTGCTTTACTTTCAGACTTTCTCTAAAATGCCCATCCCTGCTAAGTTTGAGCAGCCTGATAAAACGTTGGAGTATTATAAGAGTTTGAAGTTTCCTTATGCACCGGGGAATGGTTGAATGTAAATAACTTCCCCTCACCTTCTCTCGAAGAGGAAGGGGAGGCTCTTTGTTGTCATTCAGAATATGTTATAAGGAGACGCTAAAAAAAGGTTACGATGTTTTTGTTTTCAACCTTCATTCTCAATAGCCTGGGGTTTAAACCCCAGGCTATTGAGAAATACATTTCGACTTGATTTTCAACGAATTACAAAGACGTCATTATAAGAAAGTTAACCCCAACATGAGATTTTTTCTCTAAACTAAACTTTCAACCAAAAACCTTAAACCAACTACATGTTCCTCCGATATTGCCCACCTACCTCATACAAGGCATGGGTGATTTGACCCAGCGAACAATGCTTCACAGCTTCCATCAAAATAGCGAACAGATTTTCATCTTTTGCTGCTGCAACTTGCAACTTTAGTAAGTGTTTGGCAGACAAATCCGCGTGTTGATTTTTGAAAGCCAATAGATTGGTTATTTGTGCATTTTTTTCCTCTTTGGTACTCCTGATCACTTCGTTGGGAATAACAGTTGGACTGCCCGTTTTTCCAAGAAAGGTATTTACGCCAACAATAGGCAACTCTCCTGTATGTTTCATGTGCTCATACATCATGCTTTCTTCCTGAATTTTATTCCGTTGATACATCCTTTCCATGGCTCCTAAAACACCACCCCGTTCGGTAATTCTATCAAACTCAACCATTACGGCTTCTTCCACCAAATCTGTCAACTCCTCAATAATAAAAGAACCTTGTATGAAATTCTCTGTTTTTGCAGATCCAAACTCCCGATTGATAATCAATTGAATCGCCATCGCCCTTCGCACACTTTCCTCTGTAGGTGTAGTAATGGCTTCGTCGTAAGCATTTGTATGCAATGAATTACAATTGTCGTAAATCGCACACAATGCTTGAAGTGTTGTACGGATGTCATTGAAATCTATCTCTTGTGCATGCAAACTCCTTCCACTCGTTTGAATATGGTACTTAAGTTTTTGCGACCTACTGCTAGCATCATATTTAAATTTCATGGTTTTTGCCCATATCCTCCTTGCCACTCGGCCAATAACTCCATACTCTGCATCCATCCCATTGCTGAAAAAGAAAGACAGGTTTGGGGCAAACTCATCAATCTTCATTCCCCTGTTCAAAAAATATTCAACATAAGTAAATCCATTGGCGAGCGTAAATGCCAACTGAGTTACCGGATTTGCGCCAGCCTCTGCAATATGGTATCCACTGATTGATACACTGTAAAAATTTTCTACACGATGCTCATTAAAATAAAGTTGAACATCTCCCATCAGCCGCAATGCAAATTCAGTTGAAAAAATACATGTATTCTGTGCTTGGTCTTCTTTTAGAATATCAGCCTGCACAGTGCCTCTTACCTGTGACAATGTTTTTGATTTTATTTTTTGATACTCCTCAGCAGTTAGTACCTCGTCACCCGACAACCCCAACAAGCCCAAGCCCAAGCCGTTATGCCCTTGAGGAAGTATTCCTGCATAAACAGGTGAATCACTGTTGCTAAACTTCCGCTTCCGTACCTCCATTAAATGATTGCCTAAATTATTTTCTTTGATGTATTTCTCACACTGCTGATCAATGGCTGCATTGAGAAAAAATGCCAACAAAATTGGTGCAGGTCCATTGATGGTCATCGACACGGATGTTTTCGAATCACAAAGGTCAAAGCCACTGTACAGCTTTTTTGCATCATCAATTGTTGCAACACTCACTCCGCTGTTACCAATCTTCCCAAAAATATCCAACCGCTGGCCTGGGTCCTCTCCATACAACGTTACACTGTCGAATGCAGTCGACAATCGTTTTGCAGACTGATCATGAGAAACATAATGAAACCTTTTGTTGGTTCTTTCCGGACCGCCTTCTCCGGCAAACATGCGTGTTGGATCTTCTTCCGTTCTTCTCAATGGAAATACAGCTGCTGTATATGGATATTTACCGGGGAAATTTTCCTGCAGCCTCCACAACAAAATGTCTCCCCAATCCTTGTATTTTGGCACAGATATTCTTGGAACACTCGTTCCAGAAAGCGTTTCAAACCTCAGCGGCTTTTTTATTTGCTTACCCCTTACTTCATACTCAATAAATTGTTGACTAAATCGCTCCTTCGTTTCCGCCCACTCTTCAACCAATTTTTTGCATACAGGAAACAGCATTTTTTCATATTTCCTTATTTGCTCCTCGATGTCTTTGAAAGATTCTACACTTCCTGCATTTTTAAGTACCTCAAGCGTACCGGTTAATTTATACAAAACAGAAGCTATTTCCGATTGCTCCTTCGACAACCTGTTGTACTTTCTTACTTCGTCTGAAATCTCAGACAGATACCTTACCCTCCTTGCTGGCAAAACAGCCTGCACAATAGATTCAGTCATTGTTTCAACCGAAACTTGATTTCCAAAAAAAACACCTTTGCTTTTCTCCAACACTGCTATTACTTTTTGAAAAAGCAGGTTAACACCTCGGTCATTAAATTGAGAACTTATCGTTGCAACAATCGGCAAATCTTCATCTTTCTCCTCCCACTTTTGATGATTCCTTTTGTACTGTTTTCTAACATCATGCAAAGCATCTTGAGCACCTGCTTTATCAGATTTATTCAAAACAATCACATCTGCATAATCCAACATGTTTATCTTTTCCAATTGTGATGCGGCACCATATTCTGGCGTCATCACATACATGCTCATATCACAATGAGGTATTATTGACGCATCACTCTGTCCAACCCCTGCACTTTCCAAAATCACCAAATCAAATTCATGAGAACAACAAATGTCTATGGCTGACTGAACCGCCCCACTGAGAGAACCCTCGCTTTCCCTTGTTGCCATTGACCGCATGTAAACACGCGGTGAGGAAATGCTGTTCATCCTGATCCGATCTCCCAATAAGGCTCCTCCCGTTTTCTTTTTTGATGGATCGACTGAAATTACAGCCACCGTTTTATTCGGATATGCATATAAAAACCTGCGCACAAATTCATCTGTCAATGAAGATTTTCCGGCTCCTCCAGTTCCTGTAATTCCCAAAACTGGAATGAAAATTCCTGGTTTTGCAATTTCTTGCTTCACTCCATTTTCTACCAACGTTATTTGCCTGGCTATTTTTCTTACCTCCTTGATTTCTCCCCAAGTGATTGCCCCATCAACACGAATCTCCTCTTCAAGTGAGAAGTCACATTTTCGAATCAATTCTTCAATCATGCCTTCTAATCCGAGTTTTCTTCCGTCATCAGGCGAATATATTTTCGTTATCCCATACTGATGCAATTCTTCTATTTCAAGTGGATGAATCGTGCCTCCACCACCGCCAAAAATTTGTACATGCCCATACCCATTTTCATCAAGCATGTCCCGCATGTATTTGAAAAATTCTATATGCCCACCCTGATATGATGTTATAGCAATTCCCTGCACATCCTCTTCTATAGCGGCTTCCACAATTTCCAACACACTTCTGTTGTGACCAAGGTGAATTATTTCTGCGCCCATGGACTGCATGATGCGACGCATGATATTTATGGATACGTCGTGTCCGTCAAATAAAGATGCTGCAGTTACAATTCTTACCTTGTTCTTTGTTTGATAAGCCATAAAAGGATATTAAAATCAAAGGTAATGGCTATCTCAACCGAATCGCTTTTTATTCAAGCCAATTTTAACTCGAATTGTTGATTTCCCACTTTGATTTTATAAGTAAAATAGCAAATAGTATGTTTTGATTTTCAATGCATTTATCTACTTTATTCAACGCGCTATTAATGCACGTTTTTTTCTCCTGCTTCAATTTTTACAGGTAAGATATTTTGCCTAGGAGGAATTGGACAAGTTGCAAATGCAGTAAATGCACATGGTGGATTGAAACTTTTATTAAAATCAATGATGGTGTTTCCGTTTTCATCAGGTCGCTTAACATACAAGAATCTTCCTGTATGATAAGTTTCATCACCATTGGTTTCATCACCAAAAATCACAAACATATCACCAGGACCTTCATCAATAACATCTAGCTTATATGTTTTTTGATTCACCTCAAATACAAGTTTCCCTGGAGAACTTTGCTGAGTGGTTTGTCCAAGTACATTCGTAATGGCAACTGTCGAAAACATAGACGTTTCTAACCTTGCATTTATTATCCATTTTGGATTTGCTCGATACCGATCAATGCTTGTCAATGCCGTTAACGCAGGATTATTCAAATCACGAAACCTCACGCCTATCTTACTTTCCCTCTTGATAATACTCCACTTGAAAGTTGAAAAAGACAAGGAAGGATTGACAATAGAATCCACGTGAAATACCACAAGCTCATCTATTTTTTTTTCTCTGATATAAACCTGATTTCCAGGATTTGTGATCCAATTAACTTCCTTTTCAGAAACAATAAATTTACCAAGGAAGTCAGGAAAATTTGAATGGTTGAAGATGACTTTGTTGGATGAATCTTTCCCAAAACTATTCTCGCCAGGATTCAACCAAAACAATCCGGCTAAATTAACCCATCCCGTAGCTGATTTTAAATCCAATAACCGCGTTCGGTCCCACTCATCAATTTCCTTCTTATAATTTTTTGCTGTAGTTTGTGCTACAAGCGTTTGCACACAAATAGCAAAAAACATAAAAATTAAACTAGAAGAAAATATTTTTTTCATGAATCTTTAAATCTTCAGCAAATATATAAAAATTTCTTTAGTTCACAATTTTAATAGACTTCTGACATCATGCACCTAGCACTGCCACCTCCAATCGTTTCGATGGTTTCCAATGGACTATTTATGATTTTATTATAAAATTGTATCGTTTGAATTTGATCCGCGGTTAAATTTTCATATGCTTGTGATGACATCACCAAAAACAATTCACCGGCTGAATTGCTTACCTGCAGCATGTTTCCACAAAAATGGTTCATTTGGTCTAAACTAATTTCTATGATTTCTTTTCCCGACTCTTCCAATGAATTTATCAACATTTCCTGCTCGTCGAAATCTTTGATAGCCCTTAAACAGACAACAGCAAAACGATCAGCCACACACATCAAAACATTTGTATGGTATATCGGTTTCCCATCACCATCAACTGCATGAAAAATCTTACTTTCATACCCCAACTTTAAACAAAAAACCTCGAACACTTCTTTATCTGTTCGATCCGATAAACACGCGTATGCAATTTTATGCATCCGATCTAAAACCATGCTGCCCGTTCCTTCTAAAAAAACATTTTTATCTTCGAAATATGTCAAATCAATTGTTTCCTTTAGGTCGAAAATTTTACCTACTTCATCCATTACAGATTGCTTTCTTTCTGCCCTTCTATTTGGTGCAAACATGGGATACAAAACCAGCTTGCCTTCTTCATGAAACGAAATCCAATTGTTTGGAAAAACAGCATCTGGTGTTTGCGGATTCATATCATCCTTTATAACAAAAACTTCAATCCCATTAGACTTTAGCTTTTCAACAAATTGATTAAACTCACCCAATGCTTTTTCTTGAGCCTGTTCAATCAAAATATTTTGTTGAAAATAATTGTTTGATGCAGTTTCATTGTTAAAACCAAAAGAAGTTGGTTCAATCATCAATATAGATTTCAAAGATGAAGCACTTGGTTCAAATGAGTCTTCAGTTGAAATATTTAAATCGTCTGTCATGTAATTGTATTTAAGAATTATGTACCGTTGAAATATTTAAATTGAACTTCTTTCTATTGGCATACTCATGCAATGAAAACCTCCACGTGCCCGCGATAATTCTGAAGATGGCATTAGTATAACAGTGTTTTCTATTTCACCCACTTGTATTTTATCATTTTCTAAATCATCTATAAGATTCTTGACTTTTATCAATGTAAATCCTGCAGCCTCGAATGCTGTATTTGTTTTTTCATTTCTATCATACGACAAAACCACGCCTTCTTTTAACGCCAACAAATTACAAGAGTCCGTCCACTGCTCCCTTGCCGAATAGGGATATTCATTGTTTCCTGAAAAAATTATTTTCACTTCTTCACACCCAAAATCATTGATGCTTATATCCCGCAACAGCGCTTCCAAGCTAGAAAATTGAATTGGCGCGGCGAGGTCTTTTTTATTGAATTGCATAACCGTTGCAGTTATTTCATTTTGTTTGATAAGCGATTTTTCAATCGAGACGGAATTTTTTTCGTCATTCATCTTTTCAGAAAACAAGCCCATCATCACCCATACGTTTTTCTTTACCTGAGTAAAGATGGTGTCTATATGCATATAATCCCTTTTTCTTGGAATACTAATCATGCTTATTTTTGAAACTAGTTTTTTTTCAAAAACTTTTTCTGCCAACTGAGCAGCAGCGGCAGCACTCGTTCTTTCGCTGATTCCAATGATTAAATGATTTTCAGAAATCATCATAACATCCCCCCCTTCTAGCGTAATGATAGATTCAGAATTGTTTTCTGGAATAAGAAATGCGGGTCTATTCTGATGCAGTTCTATAATCTTATCTGTATATGGAGAAAATAGAGGGTGGTAAAAGAATATATATTTCGCCAACAACGCTTCACGATGCCTCGCAATTTTTGCTGGCTTGTTCAGTACAATGTGATCTTTAATTACAATACCTATATCCCGTGTAAAAATGAAATTGGGAATGGGTGCAAATAAAACCGATTTGTCGTTACCCGTGCCTGACAACAAACAACTGGCCAATTCAGCTGGTGTATAGGTATGCAACAAACCTTGTGTAGCGTGTGTGCACCCTTCCAATGCACACACCGCTGCAATAATTTGAGATCGCAGCAAATTGTCAGACAAAACCTCTCCCAGCAACCACTGCAATTCTATAACATGTTCCGAACGATAAAATTCTGGGTGTGCAGGCTGATAAAAAACCCTGTTCTTAGCAGGATCATCTATTTCTTTTAGCCGGCCTTTTATTTTCTGAGGATCTAAAAAATACAACAACAACTTTGTGTAATAATCATACTCATCCCGGCGGATTGTTTCTAAATGCACAATATCCTCAAATAGCCAATCCTGCGCCATTGAAGGAACAACTTTGCCCAAACCATTATCGGGACTATGAACAAGAATTTTGGTTAAACTTCCTATTTCTGATGTAATATTAAAAAAGGTGCTCATTTAATTGATTTATTTGAATGACGGGAACCGGCAGCCACGGATAAAAGAAAATAGAAAAACTGTATTAATAAGATAAAAAGGCGCTAGTAATCCGGCATGGGGTTGAGCCCCGCATAATTCCATGCAAAGTGACACGGTCGACTGGATATATAGTTGTTTGCCAACATAGCTGCAAGTTATAGGATAAAGGCTCAATTTTAATATTTAAGGCACATTTAATAATTTATTAATTATGAAAAATAAGTATCTAGGTACCACATTTTACTATTTATCGCAAGTTTGTATTGCGATAAATATTTACATTTGAAAATGGTTCGTTTAGTATTTTTTTGTTTTTTTTCGATTTTTATTTTTCTAAATTCATCTGCTCAAGATAAAATTGAGTGGATTAATTACCAAACTTTAGAATCTAAAGGATTCTATCAAAATCTTGGATTAACTAAAGAGAAGAAAAATATTGGCTTGATTTTTGAAAACAATACCAATTTTACCAAGCAATTTATTTTAAAAATAAACAACCCACATGTCAATGATATTTATTTGTATAAAATAAATGGTGATACCATATACAATACAGGTGATCATAAAAAATTTTATACAAGACCAATTATTTATTGGGATTTTGCATTGCCCATTTCATTACAAAAAAAAAGTACTGATTCAATAGTTTTGAGCCTTGATAAAAAAGGCGAAAACCTTACCTACTTTTTAGAAATACAATCGCCAGAGAATTTTGATAAATTTAAAACCAGGGATACATTCATGTATGGCATGATGCTTTCATTTTCAATATTCCTTACCTTGATTTTTTTTATTTTAGGCTTTGTTAAAAAAGATTTATCTAATATAATATTTTCTAGTTTCATTTTAATATCAGCATTTTCCATTTTGAACAGTGCTGGACTTGGATTTCAATTTCTTTGGCCTTCCTCTTCTTGGTTTCAAAACTTTTCTAGGACCCTTTTTGCAGCTTTTTCAATGGTCTCGTTCATCCAATATATGTATACAGCTCAAAAAAGCAACTTGAGAAAAATTGAAAAAATATTTTTAAAGTTTTGTATCGGCTTCTTCATCTTTAGGGTAATTTATATAGCCTTCAATAATGAGATATATTATTTCCCAAACCTAAAACTTTTTCTATTGTATTTAAATGCCTCAATTATTATAGGCATCATGATAATATTACTTGTTTTGCTTGTTAGAAATATTATTTTATTTAAAGAAAAATTGAATAACCTTGGATTACTGGTTTTCTTTTTATTTCCTTTTAAAGAAGGATTAAGACAACTTGGCATTGATGTTGAACCCCATCCAGAATACGATGAATATATTACCACTTTATATTATTTGTTCCCTATTGCTTTAATTTCTCTTTCGAATGTTCAAGCCTATAGAAAAGATAAAAAAGCCAAAACCATTCAAGAATTAGAAAATGCACATAAAAAAGACCTTGAAATAACAGAAAAAATATTGAACGTTCAGGAGTATGAAAGAAGTTCGATTGGTAAAAATATTCATGATCAAGTAGGTGGACTTCTTTCAGTATTAAAAGTTAAAGCACAAATATTAAAAAGAAAAAAACAAGATGAAGAAATAACTGAAGAGCTTGATCACATGATAAACATAATAAATACTTGTAACGATGAATTACACAACATAGTTGATGACCTTATTCCGCCTGAACTTGCTCAAAATAACTTATCTGATACAATCAGGAATCGAATTGAAATGCTCAGCAATTCAACAGAGATAACTTTTAAATTCGAAAGCAACATCAATTACGTTATTGATGAAATCATTTCTCTTAATATTTATAGGATTATTTGTGAACTTACTACAAACTCTATTAGACATGCAAGTTGTAATGAAATATATATTGAACTAATAGAAAAAGTTGACCATTATTCTATCCGTTATATTGACAACGGAATAGGGCTTAATATCGGTGCTTCAGATATTAAACATGGCATTAAAAATATTAGAAGCCGTATAGATTTTCTTTCCGGAAAAATTGATTTAATTGCAGAAGCTGGAAAGACAGAATTTATTATTGAAATTCCAATTGCACAAATATGATGAAAAAAAAATCTATTTACATTTGTGATGACCATCTACTTTTTCTAGAAAGTATTGAAGTCTTTTTCAACCTACAAGAAAATTATTATTGTATTGGACATGCAAGTACAATGGAAATGGCTTTTGCTCAAATAATTGAATTGAAACCAGATGTTGTTTTAATTGATTACCACATAAAAGAAAAAAATGGTTTAGAACTTCTTGGGATGATTCTCAATGCTGCGATCGAACCTAAATGCTTTATGTTAACAATGAGACGGGATGTTCTAATACGTAACAAAACAAAAGAAATGGGAGGAAATGGTTACTTGCTTAAATCAATTGGTGCTGAAGAAATGATGCTTGCTATAGAAAAAACCATGAATGGAAGTGAACGTTTTTTCGACTCTCTGGAGCATGAAAGAGTAAAATCAGGTGAAGAAGTGACAAGAAAATTAAGCGACAGAGAACTTCAAATAGCACAACTCGTTTGCAAAGAATTTCCAAGCGAAGCAATTGCAACCAAACTAAATTTAAGCTTACACACAGTCAGCACACATAGAAAAAATATCCTTAAAAAATTGAAACTTAAAAATACACTTGATTTATTGAAAACATTAAACGAGACCTATGGTATTGAATAAATTGCTAGAATTAGTTCATCATACAAAACATCTCTACTGGTATTAGCAATTTATATTCCATAATCACACAAAAACTTAATCCGCATAATTTTTAATTGCTCCCACTCAAGGTCCAAATCTGAAAGTTCAGACTTGGCAACATCCAAGCTACTCGTTTCACAGCTTTTGAAATAATCCAAAATTTCATCCTGATCATCTTCATCAACCATTTGGTCAATAGCATAACTCAAATTCAATTTTGTTCCACTTGCCACAATTGTTTCCATCTCCTCTAGCAATTGTTCCATCGGGATACCCCTGCTCTTAGCAATAACATCTAATGTTGTTTTTTTATCGACTTGTTGGATGATAAAAACCTTATTTCCACTTTTGTTCACTACGCTCTTCATCACAAAATCATCGGGCTTTACAACTTGGTTTTCCTCAACATACTTTGAAATCAATGCCACAAACTTCTCGCCATAACGTATCGCCTTCCCCTTGCTTACTCCACTAATCCTTTCCAACTCTTCTAATGTTGTTGGATATTGAATTGACATATCTTCCAAAGAACTTTCCAAGAAAATAACAAAAGGCGGAAGTTTCTTTTCTTTAGCAAACTGCTTTCTTAAATCCTTCAACAACTCAAACAATGCAGCATCTGCTGTTGCTGGTCCATTTGCCTCTGTTGTATTCTCCTCATCGTCTTCGTTAGCTTCATCATAGGTATTGCTCATCACCATTTTAAAAGAAACCGGTTTCTTTAGAAATGCTGCACCTTCTTTTGTTATTTTTAACAAGCCATGCTCCGTAATGTCTTTCTGTAACAAACCCTCCAACAACATTTGCCTTATCAAAGATGTCCAATAAATTTCCTCCTCCTCATTTCCGCAAGCAAAAACAGCAAGTTCATCGTGGCGATACATTTTGATTTGTGGGATCATTCTTCCAATCAGGATATTAATCACGTAATCTGCAGCAAACCGCTCGTCAAGCGCCTTGATCACCTTAAGTAAATTGACGGAATTGTGTTTTGTTTCTATAGACTCTTTTGGATGCAAACAATTGTCGCAACTTCCACAATTTTCAATGGTGTACTTTTCACCAAAATAGGTCATCAATACCTTTCTCCTGCATTGCCCACTCTCTGCAAATGCAACCATTTCATCAATCAATTGACCACCAACCTCTCTTTCACTTAACTGCTTGTCCCTTAAAAAGTGTTCCAACTTAGAAACATCCTTGTGCGAATAATAGAGAATGCACTTACCTTCCATACCATCCCTACCTGCTCTTCCTGTTTCTTGGTAATAGTTCTCTAAACTTTTAGGAATATTATAATGGATTACAAACCGAATATCTGGTTTGTCTATACCCATGCCGAAAGCAATGGTTGCAACAATAACCTGTGTATCCTCGTTTAAAAATTGATCTTGCCTATCTGCCCTCAACTTACTATCTAATCCCGCATGATATGCACATGCTTTAATTCCATTAACATTCAACAAAGCTGCTAATTCCTCTGTTGTTTTCCTATTCAATGTGTATATAATCCCACTCTTCCCCTTATTCTCCTGGATAAACTTCACCATGTTTCTTATGGTCTGATCCTTGCCTACTTTTGGAATTACCTCATAATGTAAATTGGGCCTATTAAATGACGATATAAAAATATCTGGCTTTCGCAAACCAAGATTGTACACAATGTCTTGCTGAACTTTGGGAGTAGCCGTTGCAGTAAGTGCAATTACAGGTGCCTTTTCATTAATTTGATCCATCATCTCCCGCAACCTCCTGTATTCTGGCCTAAAATCATGACCCCACTCCGAAATACAATGGGCCTCATCTACTGCAAAAAAAGAAACTGTCAAACTACTAAAAAAATCAATATTCTCCTGTCTGGTTAACGTTTCTGGAGCAACATATAAAATCTTTGTTTTTCCAGCATTTAAGTCATCCCGTACTTCCTTGATTTCTTTTTTATTCAAGGTGGAATTTAGAAAATGTGCAACATTGTCTTTGCTGCTGTATCCCCTTACCAAGTCAACCTGATTTTTCATTAAAGCAATCAATGGTGATACAACTATAGCGCATCCCTCACTAGTTAAAGCCGGTAACTGATAACACAAACTTTTTCCACCACCTGTTGGCATGATCACAAAAGTATCATGTCCATTCAGCACATTGTTAATGATTTCTTCCTGATTACCCCTAAATGCATCAAAACCAAAATATTCTTTCAATGGAGTTATTAAGTCCACATTTGTACTATTTGCTGCATTTACTTTTTTAGATTTTGTTGATGTTTTTGCTGAAGATTTTGAAGAAGACATGAAGTATTTAGCTGAGCCTATTTGATAAATGATAAAAAAATGAACAATAATTAATCAAAACATTTCCACAAGGGTCACTTTTCCCATTGTTCTGAACAAATCTACCAAATTTGCACCAATATTCGTTGCGCTTTTTTACGTCAGCCCTCTTTTCAATAAAAAATTGATAAATCAATACCCACAATTTTGAACCATAAACATATTTAATTATGGTACTTTTGCTCTGCTAAACAAATCCTGATTTTTAAACCAAATGCATGCAAAAAACTTCCATTCAGGATATTGCAAAAAACACACTTTTACTCGAAGCTAATTCCATTTTAGCATTACAAAATTATATCAACGATCAATTTGAAGAAGTTGTAAACCTTATCCATAACATCCAAGGCCGCCTTGTTATCAGCGGAATCGGCAAAAGTGCCATCATAGCCCAAAAAATTGTTGCTACTCTTAATAGCACAGGCACTGCTTCCATTTTTATGCATGCCGCAGATGCCATCCACGGAGACCTTGGCATGATTCAAAAAGATGATATCATCCTCATAATATCAAAAAGTGGAGAAAGTCCAGAAATTAAAGTGTTGGTAACACTCATTAAAAACTTGGGTAATACACTTATTGCCATGGCTGGAAATACTTCTTCAGTTCTTGCACTTGAGTCTGATTTTCTCCTCAACACAACTGTTTCTCAAGAAGCTTGCCCAAATAACCTAGCCCCAACCTCTAGCACCACTGCTCAATTGGCCATGGGTGACGCAATTGCGATTTGCCTGATGGAACTTAAAGGCTTCAGCTCCAACGACTTTGCTAAATTTCACCCAGGAGGAGCCCTTGGCAAAAAACTCTATTTAAGGGTATCAGACCTAAGCAAACTAAATGAACGCCCCATCGTTTTAACATCAAGCTCATTAAAAGATGTAATCCTAGAGATTACAAAAAAAAGATTGGGATTGACTGCTGTTGTTGATGAGCATGAAAACCTTTGTGGTGTTATCACTGATGGTGACTTAAGAAGAATGCTTGAAAAAGGAGGTGACTTTGAAAACACAAGCGCTAAAGACATCATGAGCAAATCACCTAAAACAATAGAAGCTGATGCGCTTGCCGTTGATGCCCTTGATAAAATGCGAAAAAACAATATTACCCAGCTAATAGTCGTTAATGACGAAACTTACACTGGAGTGATTCATTTACACGACCTTATTCGTGAAGGACTAATTTAATTTTTAATTTATGATGAACAACAATCATTACGTAGCAATAATGGCAGGTGGAATTGGCAGCAGATTCTGGCCTATGAGCAGAACAGCATTCCCAAAACAATTCCTAGATATCCTCAATACTGGCAGAACCCTAATCCAAGAAACTTACGACCGCTTTAAAAAATTCATCCCTGAAGAGAATATCTATATTGTTACTTCTCAAGAATACATTGCTCTTGTTAAAGAACAATTGCCAGAAATTGATTTAAAAAATATTGTCGCCGAACCCTCAAGAAAAAACACGGCTCCATGCATCGCTTACATTTCTTATAAATTAAATGAAATAAATAACAAAGGAGCACTGATTTGTGCACCTGCCGACCATATCATATTAGATAATACCGCTTTTACAAAAGTTTGCCTTGAAGCACTTAGCTTTGTTTTACACCACAAAGCCCTTATAACACTCGGCATCAAACCTACCCATCCAAATACTGGTTACGGTTACATCCAATTTGATCAACACCCTGCAAGCGACAATGTTTATAAAGTAAAAACGTTTACAGAAAAACCAGATAGAGACTTGGCAAAAACATTCGTTTCTAGCGGAGAATTCTTGTGGAATGCCGGCATCTTCGTTTGGCAAATAAAAAATATTGTTCATGCATTTGAACAACATCTCCCTGAAATTGCAGAGATTTTTGAAGCAGAGAAATCTCTTTTCAATACAGTCAAAGAAAAAGAAGCAATCGATAGAATATATCCACAATGCACCAATATTTCAATTGATTATGGAATCATGGAAAAAGCAGATAACGTGTATATCATTCCATCTTCTTTTGGGTGGAGCGATTTAGGCACGTGGAACTCAGCCCATGAAAATATTGAAAAAGACTACCTTGGAAACGCTGTTGCTGGAAATGAAGTAATTGTAATTGATGCAACTCAAAACATGGTTCACGTTCCAAATGATAAATTGGTGCTGCTTCAAGGTTTAAATGATTATATCATTGTTGACACCAAAGATGTTTTGCTGATTTGCAAAAAAGACAAAGAACAAGAAATCAAACAATACGTAGCAGAAATAAAAAGAAACAAAGGCGACAAGTATTTATAAATGAATTGACAACCTATTTTACATGGAATCATTCGAGTCAAAACTGCCCAACATTGGTACCAGCATTTTCACCACCATGAGCGCCTTGGCTTCTGATCACAAAGCAATCAACCTCGGTCAGGGTTTTCCAGATTTTCAAATGGATGAAACCCTTATCTCGCTTACCCATCAAGCAATGACGAAAGGCCATAATCAATATGCCCCCATGGCGGGTAACATGGCTCTCCGTGAATCTCTTTCCGAAAAATTTTTCTTACTCTACAATTCTTCCATTTCACCAGATTGCATCACCATAACACCCGGTGGCACCTATGCAATCTACAACGCGCTTACAACCATCCTAAAACCAGGCGACGAAGTAATTGTTTTTGAACCTGCTTATGATAGCTACATCCCAAATATCCTCGTAAACGGGGCTATTCCTGTTTGCATCCCTTTGGATTTCCCTGACTATTCTATCAACTGGAACAAAGTAACAGCAGCCATCAACAAAAAAACAAAAGCGATTATCATCAACAGTCCACATAACCCCACAGGTAGCGTCCTTTCTGCCTCCGATGTAAAAATCCTTTCCAAAATCATCATCGAAAACAACCTTTTTCTTATAAGTGATGAAGTATACGAACACCTCATCTTCGACAATAAACCACACCACAGCATTTTAAAATATCCAGACCTCTTCAACAGAAGTTTTGTCTGCTTTTCCTTCGGAAAAGTTTATAACTGCACAGGATGGAAAATGGGTTATTGCGTTGCCCCACCCCATTTAACCAATGAGTTTAGAAAACTTCATCAGTACAACGCCTTCAGCTGCCATACCCCCACCCAAGTTGCCCTCGCCTCTCACATCAAAAACAAAGAATCATATTTGTCACTTTCCTCGACCATGCAGAAAAAAAGAGACTTTTTCCTTTCTTGCATGAAAAACACCTCTTTTAGTATGCTGCCGTCATACGGAAGCTATTTCGTTTGTGCCAGCTATGAAAACATTTCTCAACTGCCAGCAAAAGATTTTGCCATTCAACTCATCAAAGAATACGGAGTTGCCACCATCCCTGTTTCTGCTTTCTATGCTGATGGAAGAGATGATAAAGTTCTCCGTTTCTGCTTTGCAAAAAAAGAAGAGACTTTACTCCTTGCAACTGAAAGACTACAAAACTTGTAATACATTTTTTGTACTTTCAAGGTGACATAAAGAAAGAAAATGAAAAAATATATCGGTCCTATTGCTCTTACAATTTATATACTATCCTCTATTAGCTTCAATTCGATTGCACAAAAAAGTGCTGAAAAACCTAATATCATCTACATTTACGCGGACGATCTGGGATATGGTGAACTAGGAAGCTATGGTCAAACAAAAATCAAAACTCCCCACCTTGATCAAATGGCCAAAGAAGGGATGCGTTTCACACAACATTACAGCAGCGCTCCTGTTTGCGCACCCTCACGGTGTATGCTCATGACAGGAAAACACGGTGGAAATTCTTATATACGTGGTAACTATGAAATGGGCGGATTTGAAGACAATACCGAGGGCGGACAAATGCCCTTGCATGAAGGTGCTTATACAATACCCAAAATGCTAAAAACATTGGGATATTCAACAGCACTCATCGGAAAATGGGGTATGGGCGTAGTTGGATCGACTGGAAGTCCACTGAACCACGGGTTTGATTATTACTACGGCTACCTTGACCAAAAACAAGCACATAATCACTACCCAACCCATCTTTGGGAAAACGACCGTTGGGACTCTCTAAACAATTCATTCATCTACGTTCACAAACCCATTGATTCAACAAAAGCAACCGATGCTGATTTCGACTATTACAGAGGAAAAGATTTTGCAGCAGATAAAATGACAGAAAAAGCAATTCAATTTATCAACAAACACAGCAAAGAACCGTTTTTCCTTTACCTCCCTTATACAATTCCTCACCTTTCCCTTCAGGCTCCTGAAGAATACGTAAAAAAATACATTGGTCAGTTTGATGAAAAGCCATATTACGGACAAAAAGGCTATGCCGCAACAAAATATCCTTTGTCAACCTACGCCGCAATGATTACCTATTTGGATGACCAAGTTGGCATTATCATGGAAAAAATAAAAAAGCTAGGAATTGATAACAACACCATCATCATGTTCTCAAGTGATAATGGCGCAACCTTTTCTGCAGGGGTAGACACAAAGTTCTTTAACAGCGTCAGTGGATTACGCGGATTAAAAATGGATGTGTACGAAGGTGGAATCAGTGTTCCCTTTATTGCAAGATGGCCTGGTAAAATTCAACCAAATACCACAAGCAACCATAGCTCAGTTCAATATGACCTCATGGCTACAATTGCAGAAATCACAGGAACAAATCCTGGGAAAACAGATGGAATTTCATTTTTGCCGACCCTCACAGGAAAAAAGAATAATCAAAAAATTCACGATTTTCTTTATTTCGAATACCCAGAAAATGGCGGCCAATTGGCTGTTAGACTAGGTGATTGGAAGGGTGTAAAAAGAAACGTAAGAAAGGAACCAAACGGTGCTTGGGAACTCTATAACATAGCATCCGACAGAAAAGAAACCACCAATGTAGCTTCTCTTCATCCGGATATCATTCAAAAAATCTCAGAAACGGCTAAAAAAGCACATACACATCCTGTTGTAATGGATTGGGAGTTTGTTGATCCAAAAACAAAGAAATAGTTGAAAGTTCAGGGTTGAAAGTTTAAGGTTTAAAGTTTAATGAACGTGGTGTTCAACCGACAATAAACTTTAAACCTTAAACTCAAAGGCCTGATTTCAAATAGCTCCAACCTTCCGATTGTTTTCTAATCATCTCCACAACGGCACTAGGCACAATTATCGCTTCACCCACCAATTTTGATGCATCAATTTTTAAACGCCTCAAGGAGTTATTGCAAGCAGCCAACACAACACCTTTTTCTTTCACCGTTTTTATCCTTGATGTGAAAATTGTGCTGTCTTTCATCAATCCATAAATAGCAGATCCGTGAAACACAACTTCAATTTCCATATCCGGAACCAATGCCAACGCATTGTTTACCTGACGAAACACGGCAGCCGTTGTTGCAGTATCACTGTCTGAAACATCCCAAATAACTTTTAGTTTTTTATCCTGTGCTGACAAGGAAGCAGAAATAAACAAGGCTACCACAAAAAATATTCTTTTCATATAATGTTTTATAAATCAAATTTAACGAAACTGATAATCATAACCCTCAAGTTGTGAAAGAAGGTCTTGTGGAACATCGGTGGCAGTAACCCTTCCTTCCACAACAGGCGATACAACGGGATGCTCCTTAAGATATTCTCTCATAATATCATGCAATGTTGCGCCTAGTTTATGGGCAGACAAAACTTTTTCAATTCTACATAAAGTATCATCAGGATCTCCTTCTCTTTCACAAGCAACTATCGAATACTTTTTTGATAAGTCTATCGCCTCTCCCTTAATTTTCACCCAATTAATCCGTTTCCCCATTTCATTGTATGCAGTAAAATTTATCTTCATGCCGGAAAAACGAACAACCCAACCACCAAACCTTTGTGCTGGATTTTTTGCAAATACATTGTGTAATTCCTTCTCAAGCCAATCCCACAGCTGCTTTCCGGTAATCTCACCTGCCTTGGCATCGCTGTTTACAGGAAGCATGTTCCATAAAAATTCGTTTGTGATATCTACCTCACCTTTATTAGGATTTACTACCAAAGGCGGACAAAACCTAAAACCGTTGCTTAAGGCAATATCTGGCTTAAACTTCCAATATATCGCATCTGTTATTAAGTTATCTATCGGATTCTCTAATACATAGTACCGAACCAATGTCTTTTTTGATTTTCCGATGACTCGATCCATTTCGTCAGCGTAAGGCTTTCTTGCTTCCTCCACTTTTTTTAACATCCCCGGATCTGGCTTGTATTTAACCGGATCTACATCCAACAAATCATATTTCGCATCTTTTAACTTTCCGTCTTCTAATATAAGTTCTAGCCTTGATACAAAAGACCCAAATGCTCCCGGCTCAGTTACTTTGGTATATTTTGCCTGTATGGGTTTTCTTACGCGCTCATGTGTGTCCGCTCCTAATATAAAATCAACGCCATCAACATATTTCATGTTCCCCAAATCTACTTGCTGCGCCAACCCCATGTGGGTAATTAAAAACACAAGATTGCATTTTTCAATATCCCTTAAATGGCGAATGTATCGCTCTACATTCAATTCTGGTTTTGTAAACTTGATGCCCTTGCTATATGCAGGAGATTGTCTCTTTGGAGTAAGCGGATCATTATAACCAATAAACCCAATTTTGATTTGTCCAAAATGTTGAACATACCAAGGATGAAAAATTAATTCACCATGATCTGGCCCATTTGTATCGTGAAACATATTGGCACATACCTTTTGTGCATTATACCCTCCCATATCCCTTTCCATCATTTCTTTTCCGTAAACAACTTCCCAATTTCCGGGCAACACAATGTCATAATCAATTGCATTGACAAGCGGAATAATCGCTCTACCCTCACTCAGAGCTGCAACTCCCCCGCCTTGAAAACAATCTCCCCCATCAATCAACAACGTGTTAAGAGGATTTTCTCTGCGGAGGGTATCCAACATGGTTTTCAATACTGCAAAACCACCCCTCTTTTTATAAACGGCCTTGTTATTCTCTAAAAAGAATTCATCGTGTGTATACAACTGGGCATGTATATCTGCTGTTTGCAGTAAAGTGATTTTTTGTATTTTTCCTGATTGAAGCAATGGAGATTTGTCCCAATCTGGAGAACCTTGTTTGTCTGTATCAAACGCCGATGCTATCTGTGGAACACCCGTTAACAAAGCTCCTCCTAATGACAATTGTCTAATAAACTTTCTCCTGTCGCTTTCAACATGGTGATCATCACATGAACACGAACCTGATATTTCTTCATTTTTCATAAAGCAACAGTTGTATTTTATTATGAACCCTTTTGCATACTTTTTCTCTTTTCTACAATTGGATTGAATGGTCCAAACTTATGTTGTTCTTCAGAGAAGCCGTCTTTATATGGACCGAAAGGATGATCAATGGGTTTCTTTGAAATATTGGGCCAATCGCTTGTCAAATCCTTACTTGGCCTTGGCCTGCTGTTTACAAATGCTGCAACATCCCAAGCCTGTTCATCACTCAAAACAGGTGTCTTATACGTTGCTAAAAGAAAAGGCATGTTCATTTTTACATAACCTGCAAATCTTGATAAGCGAAATAATCCAGCGCCAACATTATAACTACTCATACCCCATAATGGTGGATAAACATAACCACCTGTTTCATTTGGTTTACCCAATCCGTCTTGACCATGGCAAGATGCACATTGGTTTTGATAAACAACAGCGCCTTTTGCTGGATCTGCTGCTCTGTCTAAATACTTCAACTCAACTATTCCGGAACCTTTAGGCTTTTGACCCTTTTCAAGATCATCGCCAATCCAATGCATATACGCTACTATTGCACGCATCTCCCTTGAAAGCGAATCAACAGCTTGCCCATTTAAACTTCTTTGCAAACAATCGTTTACCCTTTTCTCAATAGACTCAATAGCACCACTCCTATCACGAAATTTTGGATAGGTTGGAACAACAGCACTATAATTATTTCCCCAAGGTATAGTTCCTCCATCTAGGTGACAATTTTGACAATTCATTCCATTTGTTATGGCTGCAACTTTCCCTTTGGGACCTAAATAATAAGAAGTATTTTCTATAAGCTCTCTACCATATTTGGCCAGACTGTCTTCTGGTTTTATTTGATACTTGTTCCAGCCTTTCCACAATGGCTCATCCTGTACAAAAACAGGGAGATTTCTTTTACAAGAAAAAATCAATATCAGTGTAAATGTCGCTAATACTCCAAATTTTATTTTCTTCATATAGAATTTTTTAATGTGGTAGTTTCTCTCGTATCAGTCCATAAAACCACGTGCCAATCAATGCCATGAAAATTGTAATTAATGTGGCTGTTGCTCCATATCCCAATTGTGCAAAAAGTGGACCAGGACAAGCGCCTGTCATTGCCCAACCAAAGCCAAACATCAATCCTCCAATTATTTGACCTTTATTAAATGATTTTTCAGGCAAAATTATCTCTTCGCCATGAATCGTTTTAATATTGAAACGTTTTATGATAAAAACAGAAATTGCACCCACCACAACTGCAGAGCCAATTACACCAAACATGTGAAAACTTTGCAACCTAAACATTTCCTGTATCCTAAACCAGGATATAACTTCTGATTTTATCAAGATAATACCAAATAATATTCCAAAAGCCAAGTATTTTAGATTGTGCCAAGCAGGTGTTGTAATTTGTTCTTCATTTACACATATTGTATCTAACGACCTCACCTCAAAGTCTGTATTGATTTCCTTATTTTGTTCTTGCATGTTTTTTAATTTAAAGTGAAAGTATAAGAGGAAGGATTAAATTGGCCATGATAAAGCCTCCGACCATAAAACTTATGGTTGCTATCAAAGATGGCAGCTGAAGATTTGACAATCCCATAATAGCATGTCCAGAAGTACATCCACCAGCATACCTCGTGCCAAATCCTACCAAAAATCCACCTACAACCATCAGTATAAATCCTCTGAGAGTAAATAAAGCTCCGAAATTAAACAACTCAATAGGTACTAAGCTTGAATAATCGTTGATTCCATATGTAGACAGTTCTTGCATTAGACCTGGATTTACCACAACAGCAGCATCATTCTTTAGATAGTAGACCGTAATAATTCCTCCTAAAAAAACGCCAAATACGAAAAATAAGTTCCAAATTTCCTTTTTCCAATCATAATTGAAAAATGAAATACCTGCTGGAATGCATGCAGCGCAAACATGTCTTAATGATGATGAAATTCCGAGCGATTTATTTCCAAATATCAACAATGCTGGAACCATCAATCCAATCAAAGGTCCTGCAACATACCAGGGCCATGGCTGCCTTATCAATTCTATCATGCTCATTTTTTTAAAGTTATTTTAAAGTACTTGGACAAACATAATTAGTAGTTTTGATACTACTATTTTCTTTAATTGATTTGAATCCACCTTGCACATCAACCAAATTATTATACCCTCTTGCTCTAAGCGTTGATACAAATATCATTGAACGGTAGCCTCCAGCGCAATGAATAAAATACGTTTTATTTGTATCAATCATTTTTGCGCTTTCGTTGATATTATCCAATGGGGCATTTTCTGCTTCAATTATGTGTTCTGCTTGATATTCGGTGTCCTTTCTTACATCAAGTATGGCTGCTTTGGGATTGGCTTCAAGAATTTCTTCTAACTGATTTGCTGTGATCGATTTGATACTATCTACTTCAAAACCAGACTTCTCCCAAGCTTGCATTCCACCTTCAAGATAACCAATACAATAATCATATCCTACTCTTGCCAACCTGGTTACGACCTCTTTTTCTCTTCCTTCCTCAGCTACAATTAAGATTTGTTGTTTAATATCTGGAATCATTGCACCCACCCATGGTGCAAAACTTCCATCAACACCAATGTTTATTGAATTTGGAATAAATCCTTTTGCAAATATTTGAGCATCCCTCGTATCAAGTATCAATGCGCCTGTTTCGTTTGCCGCTGCTTCGAAAGCAGTCGGACTCAAAGCATGCTGGCCTCTCTCTAACACATCTTCTATGTTGTCATATCCTTGCTTATTCATCATCACATTCAAAGGAAAATATTGTGGTGGCGGTGCCAAGCCATCAGTAACCTCTTTAACAAACTCCTCCTTCGTCATATTTTCCCTTAATGCATAGTTCGTTTTCTTTTGATGCTCAATTGTATCGCTCGTTTCCTTACTCATGTTTTTTCCACAAGCAGAACCAGCGCCATGGGCTGGATAAACAATTACATCATTGGGCAATACCATAACTTTGGTTCTTAAGGAATCAAACAACAAGCCCGCCAAATCCTCTTGTGTCATATCTGCCGCTTTCTGAGCTAAATCTGGACGACCAACATCTCCAATAAAAAGAGTATCGCCAGAAAACAAGGCAACAGGGTTTCCTAATTCATCATTCAACAAAAAACAGCTTGATTCCATTGTATGTCCAGGCGTATGCAATAGTTTAAATGAAATTTTTCCTACCTTAAATTCTTCTCCATCTACACCAATATGCGACGGAAAATTTGTGACTGCTGTTGGTCCAAATACAATAGACGCGCCTGTTTCCTTTGCCAAATCTATATGGCCAGAAACAAAATCTGCATGAAAATGTGTTTCAAAAACATACTTGATGGTGGCATTATCTTTAGCAGCCTTTTCAACATAAGGCGCAATTTCTCTCAACGGATCTATTATTACTGCTTCCCCATCACTTTCAATGTAATAAGCTCCCTGAGCTAGACATCCAGTGTAAATCTGTTCAATTTTCATAATATTACTTTTTTTATTTTTTTAATTAGATAAATAATTCTTTAAGGATAATATAAACGCCCAAAACCAAGACAAACCAACCGAATGATTTTTTCAAAACTGTTCCATCAATTTTCCTAGAAAAATAGTTTCCTGCAAAAATACCAATAATTGCAAGTCCTGTAACCTTCAATAAAAGAGACCAATCTACTGTTGTATGGGATAAATCACCCAAAAATCCTATCAATGATTTGGCCGCAATGATTACCAAAGATGTGCCTACAGCCTGTTTCATAGGGAGCTTGCTTAACAAGACAAGGGCTGGTATAATTAAAAACCCTCCGCCTGCTCCTACAATTCCTGTAAGCAACCCTACTACCAATCCCTCTATCATGATGAGTGGATAGTTAAACACTTGTTTAATCTTGTCGTCGGTTTCCTTCTTATTGTTTACAATCATGCTATATGATGCAAAAACCATCAAAACGGCAAATAGCAACATGAATAGAATTGGCTTGGTAAGTTCAAACCCTGCAATCGTAGCTATATTGTCAGGAATCGCTGGAACGATGATTCTTCTGGTGAAATAAACTGAAGCAATTGATGGAATTCCAAATACAATAGCTGTCTTCATGTTTACCAGTCCTTCTTTGTACTTAGGGATTGCACCCACTAAACTTGTAGATCCTACGATAAAGAGAGAGTATGCTGTTGCCATAACGGGTTCAACAGAAAATAAGTAAACCAAAACAGGTACAGTTAAAACTGAACCGCCACCACCAATTAACCCGAGCGATAAGCCAATAAAAAGAGATGCAATGTATCCGTATATTTCCATCATTATTTATATGAATACAAAGATTGCTTTTAACTCAATAACATATGGTGACTTATATCACAAATTAGGAAATTTATTGAAAACAAACAGGTTGATAAAATATTACTTCAACCAATTGATGGTATTCCTTTCCATTAGAATAAAACCATTGGCTTCCATCTTTTTGAGTAAACGTGATATAACCTCTCGGGAAGAATTTAAGTCTTGAGCTATTTGTTGATGTGTGAGCACCAATTTATTTCCAAAGGCAGAGGCTTGCCTTCTTAAATACCAAATTAAACGTTCATCCATGTTTTTAAATGCAATTTGATCTACTACACTTAATAATTCTTCAAAACGTGTTCTGTATGTTTCAATTACAAAATGATACCACGTTGGATGATTTTTCATCAATGTATCCATGTATTGAATTGGAATCATAATTACAGAAGTCTCTTCAGACGCCACTGCTGCTATTGTGCTTGACTGGCTTCTCGCCATACACAACATACTCAAAGCACAGGCATCGCCTGTTTCGAGATAATACATGAAGAACTCCTCACCGTCATCTCCTTCTCTAAAGAGTTTAACCCTTCCGCTCACTATAAGCATTGCATATTTAAAAAATTGTCCTGGCTTCATCAACACATCTCCAGCGTAACAGATTTTGCATTCACCATGCTCATGAATAAACTTGGCAAGTGTTTCATCAAACAAAGGAAATCGCTGAATAATTTCTGGAACAGATACTGATGTCATTTTTAAAAATTAAAATCTAATAAAGCGATTATCGTCCCATATAAACCATCAAAATCTGAACATCACTTGGGTTAATTCCAGATATTCGCGATGCTTGTCCAAGTGTGCGTGGCTGTATCTTCTTAAACTTTTCTTTTGCTTCAGCACTGATTGACTGAACCTTTGAAAAGTCAAATGATGCAGGTATTTCAAGCCCCTCTAATTGCGCCATTTTTGTTACCATTTCTTGTTCCTTTTCGAGGTAAACTGCATATTTCATTTGTATTTCAGCCTGCTCAATTTCCAATGAACTATATGAAGCAAAATCCTCCTTTAACCAAGGCACACTTTGGATGATGTCTTTTGCACCTATTCCAGGCCTTAATACAATCTGACCTAATTTTTGCTTCTGTGTCAATGCAGCAGAACCTACTGATTCAAAGTATGCATTTATAGAGGATGGTTCAATTGATGTATCATTAAACTTCTTTACAATTGCATCAACATTGTCCTTCTTGACTTTAACCGCTTGAAACCGTTCTTCTGAGGCTAATCCCATTTTATAACCCAACTCTGTTAACCGTATATCAGCATTGTCTTGCCTCAACAAGGTCCTAAACTCAGCCCTAGAAGTAAACATTCGATACGGTTCCTCCGTACCTTTCGTTATTAAATCATCTATCAAAACACCGATATACGCCTCACTCCGCTGCAAAATGAATGGCTCCTTTTCATGTGCCTTGTTATGGGCATTGATTCCCGCCATAATACCTTGGCATGCTGCTTCTTCATAACCAGTAGTACCATTGATCTGTCCTGCAAAAAATAAACCACTAAACAACTTGGTTTCCAATGAATAATGAAGCTGATGTGGTGGAAAATAATCATATTCAATGGCATACCCAGGCCTAAACATGCGCACATTTTCAAATCCCGGTATTTTAATCAACGATTTATATTGAACATCTTCTGGCAATGAAGTTGAAAATCCATTCAAATATATTTCTACTGTGTTGAAACCCTCAGGTTCTACAAACAATTGATGCCTGTCTCTATCGGCAAACCTATTAATTTTGTCTTCAATGCTTGGACAATAACGAGGTCCGGTTCCTCCAATACGTCCAGTAAACATTGGACTTCTATCAAACCCTGTTTTTAAAGAATCATGAACTGTTTGATTTGTATATGCAATCCAACAACTGCGTTGCTGTGCTGGTGTAATTCTTTCAACGTCTAAAAAAGAAAATCCAACAATCTCATCATCCCCTTTTTGTTCATCCATCTTACTATAATCCAAACTCCTACCATCCAAACGAGGTGGCGTACCTGTTTTTAATCGATCACTTTCTAAACCCAAAGACACTAACTGCTCCGTAATGCCTGTAGCAGACTTCTCTGCCATCCTACCGCCCCCAAATGTCTTCTCCCCTATGTGTATAATGCCATTCAAAAATGTACCATTGGTAAGTACTACGGTTTTTGCCTTGATCTCATTTCCCATCCCGGTAATTACACCATGACACCTTCCGTCTTTTATCAACAAACCATTAACCGTATCTTGGTAAAAAGACAAATTAGTTGTTCCTTCCAACATCTCTCTCCATTTCTGAGAAAAAAGCATTCGGTCGCTCTGGGCGCGTGGACTCCACATTGCGGGTCCCTTTGATCGATTCAACATCCTAAACTGAATCATCGATTGATCCGTAACTATACCAGAATACCCCCCAAGTGCATCAATCTCTCTCACAATTTGTCCTTTAGCAATTCCACCCATGGCAGGGTTACAACTCATCTGTGCAATGGTCTGAAGATTCATCGTCACTAACAATACCTTACTACCCATATTTGCAGCAGCCGCTGCAGCCTCACAGCCAGCATGACCAGCTCCTACAACAATAACATCATAAATTGGAAACATACCGCTAAGTTACGATGGAAATAGAATATTCAAAAGGGTTATAAGAAATGTATAGCATTTATACAACAGAAGACAATCCCTTTCGACATGTTTCACGTGAAACATGCCCTAGCCGTACATTGGCAATGAGTTAATTGAATAAAAGAATGTTTCACGTGAAACAATAGTAATTGAAGCATCACTGAAAAACAAACATATATAATAAACCAGCGTAATTTGCAAAATTTTTTTATATAATCAATTAGATTTATTGTAACGTGAAATCGTATAGAGTTTTCATGTGCCGTGTTTCACGTGAAACATTGAAAAAAATCAATTAGTGAAGTATTGAGAAAGCAGTAAATCTTCCATTTCTTTCATTTTTAGGATATCAACTTGTGTTTTGTCCTTATATCCTAACAAATGCAACAAACCGTGAAATATTACTCTGTGAAGTTCATCTTTAAATAGTTGATTGTGTGTTTTTGAGTTGTCTTTAACCCTTTCAATACTGATGTATAATTCACCCTGTATCGGATCAGAGGTTGATTCACTTAAATCAAAGGTGATGATATCTGTATAATAGTTGTGCGCTAAAAATCCCTTATTAATACTTAGCAGGTATTCATCATCACAAAATATAATATTTAAAGATAAAATGGGTCTTTTATAAGAAACGGCGGTTTTAATTAAAAAACACTTAAGTTTTTTTCTATTCCTAAGAATCGATAAGTCTGAAGTGTTGAATAAATTTATTTGCGCCATATATATTGATAAAAATACAAATAATCCAATCAAGGAGATTAGTTTTGCATACCGAATTTAATAAAATGGAATTAAAATTATCAGAACTAGGTGTTGGTCAAAAAGCAGTAATTGTATCATTAGGTGATGAGGATTTGCTGTTGAAAATGATGGAAATGGGGTTTTTGCCAGGGGAAGATATAATAATAGAACAAGTTGCACCTCATGGAGATCCTATATCTGTGATGATTGCAGGATATCAAGTAAGCTTAAGGCTAAACGAAGCAGATTCAATTATTGTAGAAAGAAAATAGAATTTACCTAACAATTATGAATATTGGACTATATTTTGGATCATTTAACCCAATACATAATGGACATTTAGTAATAGCTAGTTATATTAAACAATATACTAACTTGAATCAAGTATGGATGGTTGTAACCCCACAGAACCCATTAAAGAAAAACAATACCTTACTTAATGAATATCAAAGGCTAGAATTAGTTCGATTATCTATAGAAGGAGAAAACAACATAAAAGTTACTGATATAGAATTTAACTTACCTAAACCCTCATATACGATAAACACACTAACCTATTTAAAAGAGAAGTATCCACAACATACATTTAGTCTTATAATGGGTAGCGATAGTTTGAGAAACATAGACAAATGGAAAAACGGAAGTTTCATATTAAACAATTACACAATTTATGTTTACGAACGTCCTGGATTTGAAATACATCCAGAAAACATAGGGAAAAACATCATTATATGCAAAGCACCTATGCTTGAAATCTCAGCGTCTATGCTTAGACAAATGATAGAAGAGGGAAAATCGATACGCTATCTTGTACCAGAGAAGGTACAAGAAGAAATAGAAAAATATGGTTACTACAAAACCAACCCTAAAAAATAATCCCAAGGATAATACAAAACAGTGCAATTACAGGAGCTGGAATTCGGGAATAAAAAAGCAGTAAGAATGTAAAAAGTATAATAGATAAGTATGTAAATAAAGTATTATTGCTAAGAGAAAAAAACGGTAAAATAGTGTCACGAGTTAAGTATATAATACTTGCAATCATTATACCAATTACAGCAGCATTAATTGAAATAGTAATATTCTCTAAAAATACGTACTTATGTAAATTCTCCCAAATAGGATAAAAAAATAAAACCAAAAAAGTGCTCGGTAAGAATATAAAAAAAGCACTAATAAAACATCCAAACAACTGATAAAATACTCCCCTATTAGACATAGCAAGTCCACCAATATAAGCAGTAATTGAAAATGCTGGTCCAGGGATAACCCTAACTATACCAGCTCCCGTAAGAAAATCCGCTGATTTAATCTTTATTACATTTTGATTATACATTGCAACCTTATTCGATTTAGGCCTAACAACATATTGCTCATACATTACAGGTATTAAAACATCTGCACCACCAAACACAATACTACCAAACCTTAACATATTCTCTGAAAGGTTAAAAATTGTACGTTCTTTCCAATTGTTGGTTCTGGCTGATTCAGATAAAAAAACGCTAGAAGCAAAAATGAGTACAAAAACGATGAAGATTCCCCATTTAGTTTTACGGGTTGGATGAGCTGATTTTTGTGCATTACTTTTTGGTAGGGCTAAAGAGAATAAAACAGCAATTAATAATACTACAGGAAATATCCATGGTGACTTAAAGAAAAGGAAAGTTAAAATAGTGGATAAAACAGTGAGTAAACGAGTGTAGCAAGACTTGAGAAGTAGTAGAGATTTAACTGCGGCGAAAAGTAGGAAACCTAAAGCCATTGGCAATAAATATACAAATAAAGACAAAGAATAGGTTGAATATTTAGAAGCTATTAATAGAGAAAAAGCTGACATTAAAAAAACAGCTGGACAAATCCATATTAAAAGGGTAAGTAAAGCTAATTTAGCACCCCCTCGTTTATAACCGATTAAAGTGAGAGTTTGCGTAGAAGTTGCACCAGGCATTAATAAACAAAATGCATTGATATCTGTAAGTTCTTTATAGGATAAGTCTTTGCGCTTTTCAACAAAGGTTTTTATCATCATGCCTAAATGACCTTGCGGTCCTCCAAATGCTGATATGCTATGAATGAAAACTGACCACAAAAAAGATGTATGTTTTCGCAATATTATTTTTATTTTTTTAAACCTATTTCTCTCAAACGTTCATCCAAGTATTCACCAGCAGTATAATCAATATAACTTGAAGGATTTTCTTCAGAAATACAGGATGGTAAACAGGATAATGACATAGTACTGACCGGGTGCAAAAAAAATGGAATTGAATACCTTGATGAATTCCATTTTTCACGGGGTGGATTAACAACGCGATGTGTCGTACTTTTTAATTTGTTGTTTGTTAACCTTTGCAGCATATCACCTACATTAACTACAATTTCTCCTGAAGCGGCATTTATGGGTAACCAAATATTGTTTTTACTGAGAATTTGCAAACCCTCTGAAGATGCACCAACTAAAAGGGTAATTAAATTAATATCTTCATGTTGTTCAGCTCTTATAGAAGAATTTGGCTCTGATACTATGGGTGGATAATGAATAGCTCGAATAATACTGTTACCATCAATTATATAATCATCAAAATAATTAGAAGGTAATCCTAAATAAATAGAAATAGCTTGAAGAATATATGATCCTAATTTCTCAAATTGTAAAAAAGATGCTGATAAACAGTTGTTAAACAATTGATTTTCAGCAACTTGTACATTAGTAAGTATATCAGGATTTGTATCCTTAGAGCTAGTAGGTTGTCCAAATTGAAAAAACTCTTTTAAATCAGCGTTATGGCTACCTTTGGCATGTTCCTTACCAAAAGATGTATAACCTCTTTGACCCGCTAAATTTTCAATCTCATATCTTTTCTTAATATCAGTAGGCATTGAAAAAAACTCTTCTACAACAGCATATAAATCGGTAATAAGCTTTTCATCAATTCCATGATTTTTAATTGAAACAAAACCAATAGATTCAAATGTATTTCCTAATGTTGAAACAAAATTAGCTTTGTCATCATCATTACCTTTGGTAAATAGAGAGAGATCAAGAACTGGTATATTCATAAAAAATGATTGTTCTGTAAAAATAAGAAACATAAATTTGATAAATAATAATAACAAAATGAAAATCAAGTATTCGGTATTCTTAGTGATAATAATTGTTGGAATAAGTTCATGCTCTCGGAAAATAAATTATTATACAGAAGAAAATAAATTTACAAGTAAAACAGGAATACCAGATTATACAAAATTGGAATATTGGGCAGCACATCCAAACAAAAATGATCCATCTGATAGTGTACCAAAACCATTAAAGAAAGTAAATCAAGAGAAAGTAGCTGATGTTTTTTTCTTACATCCTACAACCTTTTTAAATGACAATGAGGATGGAAAAATTGTAAATGCAAAAATTGATGATTCAGCAATAAATTATAAAACAGATTATACATCAATTTTATATCAAGCAACAGTATTTAATGAAAGAGCAAATATATATGCACCAAGATATAGACAAGCACATATTAGTATGTATTATGAAAGAGATTCAATTAAGAAAATTCAAGCTTTTGAAACTGCATACCAAGATATCAAAAAAGCATTTCAGTTATATTTATCAAAATATAATTTGGGAAGACCAATAATAATAGCATCTCATAGTCAGGGAACTACACATGCAATAAGATTAGTGAAAGAATTTTTTGATAACCAAGAATTATCAAAAAAATTAATATGTGCCTATTTAGTTGGTATGGGAGTTAAAAAAAATCAATATGAATTAATACCAGTTTGCCAAGATAGTACTTCTTATGGTTGTTTCGTAAGTTGGAGAACATACCGAGAAGATTTTAAAAATGATGTCATAAATAGAAAAGATTCAACAATAGTGGTGGTAAATCCAATTAGCTGGAAAACAACCAATGAGATTATTTCTAATCAAAATCAGAAAGGGGCAGTTCTATATAATTTCAATAAAGTATTTAAACATACACAAAATGCGCAAGTAGAAGGAAATGCTTTATGGGTATCTCATCCTAAATTTCCAGGATCTATTTTATATAAAACAAAAAATTACCATGCAGGCGATATCAATTTATTCTATCTAGATATACGTGAAGATGTAGCAAGAAGAATAAATCAATATTTATCAAAAAATAAAAGTGATTGAATAAAACACTCTGAAGTCCGTAATAAGTAAGTCTAGTTGGGTAAGTTTGAGAAAAAAATGAAACTATTAATTGTACCAACAGATTTTTCAGCAGTTTCTGATAATGCAACGAAATATGCACTGGATATGGCATTAGCACTAAATGCTAAAATCATGTTAGTAAACATGTATCAAATTCCAATTAGTTTTTCAGAAGTTCCACTAGTGACAATATCCTTAGATCAAATAAAAAAAATTAGTGACGAAAATTTAACTGAATTAAGAAATAATCTTACAAGAATATCAAGTCATAAAATACATATTTATGTTCAAAGTATTCTTGGTGAAGAAGTGAAGAAGTTAAAAAAATATGTTATAGATTAAAACCCTTTGCAGTAATCATGGGAACCCGGGGCGTAACCGGGTTAGGAAAGTTTTTTTTAGGAAGTAATTCGATGGCAATTATAACGAAAACAGAAACACCTGTATTTGTAATTCCACCTGGTGCAACGTTTAAGGCATACAAAAAAATTGGAATAGCTACAGATATGCAAGATGTTGTTAAAAATATACCTATTGACGAAATTAGGGAAATGATAATGTTATTTAATGCGGATTTACATGTCTTGAATGTTGATTATGAAAAGAAGAATTTTACAACATATACACCAG
>Ga0209550_10000597_pt1 | contig 34322 bp, 35 predicted proteins | sample LauGreSuBDMM15SN_2_FD_187567 | JGI IMG/M metagenome (GOLD analysis project Ga0209550, IMG submission 187567) | Freshwater lake microbial communities from Lake Michigan, USA - Su13.BD.MM15.SN (SPAdes) (version 5) | ecosystem: Environmental > Aquatic > Freshwater > Lake | place: Lake Michigan... | reverse complement strand
TACTTAATATCACAAAAATCACTATCGGCAACTATGTGTGAAGAATGTGTGCTAACAATGTATTGTAGTTCTCTTTTTTCACCATCTTCTCTCTCTATCCCCTCTCGAAGTAATTTTTTTATATTCTTAATAAAAACATATTGCATCTGTGGATGAGTGTGAGCCTCAGGTTCTTCAATAAATAACAGATTAATATCAGAAGGTTTTTGATCTTTTCTTTTTTTGAACTCGCTAACAAGAATTTCTATCTCAAAAATCATGTTAATCAGATTCATGTAGCCTAATCCATTATAGTATTCTGGAAGATGATGGTTATCTGAATGATTATAAACAACTGTTGTATTTCCTTCTAATAACTCTCTGTGTTGTAGAGTTGAAATGATCTTGATATCAGATTCATTTAATTTGATTCCCCCGAAGTCCTTGACTTTCTTTATTATTTTTTCGAATAAGGTTTCATATATGGTGCTCAAATCAGAATCAGTTTCACTCAATTTATCTTTAAAATTTTCTACAGTTTCATGGTGCTCTTCACTGGATTCAGTCCTTTTATAGATTTTAGAGGTTTGTCCAGACAATGTTTTGTTGGATTCTTTATTGTTTACATCTCTTTTGGCACTAATAAACTTAAAGTTTAATATATCACTAATTTCATCTCGACTTGGCTCGATATAATTTTTTTCATTTGCTAATTTAGCAATTTTATCAAACTCAAAAGATTTTTTTCTAATCTTAAAAAAATCAGAATGTTTTTTTTCTAAGAAATTATATAAAGATCTGATTTTATATCCTTTTTCTTTAGCCTTTTTTTCTTCTTTAATTTTATATTCTTGATAATCGGATTTTAAGCGTTGGTAATCGTTAGCATCTAATACATATTCAAACCCTAGAACAATCACATTGCTGTCAGGGTCTAAATCCATCATTACTTTACTGATGTTAGAGAGATCATCTTTTAAATCATATTTGATAAAAATCTTTAGTTTAATACCAAATAAAAAATTTTCTTCTGGATAATAGCTATTATTTTCTATCCAAGACTTTAATTGCTCTTTAGCATTTACATTAAAATCATCAAATAAGAATTTATTTATTTCTGATGAATTTATAAACTTATCTAGTACTGATAAAATTGAGGTTTTGCCAGTGTTATTTTTGCCAACTACAAGAGATAATTCGTCCTCTAAATCAATAGAGAAATTTTTCAATAATCTAAAATTATCTACGGTTATTCTAAAGATTTTCATTTGACATCACTATTTGCATTAGTTGAATTTAAATCTGTCACAATATTTTCAATCTCATCCGCACTAGGAACAACTTCTTTAATCTTCTTATCCGTAATTTCCTCAGCAATTTTATACTCCGAAACGCCAATCGGCTTTGTCATAAACCTCACAGAATGCTTGCTAATTTCCTTATTATTCTTCGTGCAAAGAATAATCCCAATCGTGCTCTGATCATGTTTCTTCTTCATCTTCTCATCAATAACAGAAAGATAAAAACCTAATTTCCCTGCGTATTCAGGCTTAAATTCACCTGTTTTAAGCTCAATCACCACAAAGCAAGACAGCTCAACATTATAAAACAACAAATCCACATAAAAATCTTGCCCGCCAACTTCTAGGTGATATTGTTTGCCAATAAATGCAAAGCCCTTACCAAGCTCAAGCAAAAATTTTGTGATATTGTCAATTAAATGCTCTTCAAGCTCTCGCTCTTTGAAGTTAGAGCCTCTTAAAAATTCAAAATTATATTCATCTTTTAGCAAATCTGCCGCCAAGTCAGATTGAGGATTTGGCAGGGTTAAATCAAAATTGTGAGTTTTTTCAATTGACGCTTGGCGTTTATAAAGACTGCTTTTGATTTGGTGCATCAAAACATTGCGCGACCAGCCGTTTCTTATGGTTTCTCTTATATACCAAGTTCTTTCGTTAAAATCAGAAACTTGCTCCATAATTTCAACATGATGACGCCACGGAATGTTGAATATAGGGCTTTCGGCTAATTCTCCACCAGCTTGGTGGATAAATTCTAATTGCTTAACTTCAGAGCCATAAATATCAGCAAATCTTTTCATCGAAGAAAGATTGGTTATGGATAATCCCTTCATTTCTGGAAATGATTTGCGTAAATCTTGCGACACTTTTTCTATAATTTTACTGCCCCACCCCTCTTCATTTTGCTTCTGCAATATCAATTGGCCAATTTTATAATATAATAAAATTAATTCTCTGTTTACAGATAAGCTGGCTTTGACTCTAGCAGCATTAATTTGCGCCTTTAACTCATCTATAAATTTTATGTAAGATTTATCCAAAATTTGGGTCATAAGCGAATAAAAAATTGATAAAAACAACCCGCAAATTATAGCATTAAAAAATCACCAAAGCAACCCTCTTTGATCTGAAAATAGTTTGTTTTGTAGCAATTTTAAAGTTAGGAGGAGGTTTATTATTTTTATTGACTTATTCAGAAAAACACTATCTATTTTCTGAATAATTATAAAAAAATAAAACCTGTGCGAATACCTTTATGCTTCTAATCGATAGAATCCTCAAGCGAATTAATATACAAGAAAGAGGTTGGGTTTTCTGCGCAAAAGATTTTTCAGATTTTAGCTCAAGAAATAATATTGATAAAATGTTATCAATATTGGCTTTTGACAAAAAAATTATGCGATTGGCGCGAGGAATATATTATTTCCCCGAACTTAACAACAAACAAAAACCCCTGCCCCCTACAAAATTAATGGTGGCGAAGGCAATTGCTAACAATTTTAATTTTAAAATATTTCCTTCTGGTCAAAGAGCCTTGCGAATGATTGGCTTTCCAATTAAAGAATCGGATCCAAATATTTTTTGGACAAATGCCAAAACAACAAAGAAAAGGGTCGGCGCGGATCAATTTATATTTAAACACAAGAAAATTGTGCCTTTTGCAAAAACGCCAGAGGCAATAATTGTGGTTTTATGTGCAATTATTGAGGTTGGAAAAGATAATATTGACGAATTTTTAATAAAAAGATGTCACAGCTATCTTACCAAAGAAGAAAGGCCTCACCTGCTTCAAATGGCCTCAAGAGTTCCAGTTTGGGTTTCAATGGCAATTTCTAAAATACTGGAATTTGACAACAAAAATGCTTGAAAAATAGTTAAAAATATTGATAATTTCATATGTCGGGAGTTGCGCCGAATAAAACACCGCAAGGGAATAGGCTGTCAACACGCAGGGTTTGCGTGGTGGTGGCTCCCGATACTTTATCTTATGAAAAAAATAAAAAATCTTAAAAACAAATTAGGAATATTTTTCATCGCCACCGCGGGATTATCATTCCCCATTATCTTTTTTACTTCTTTTGATAATTTTGCTTTTTATCTATTTTTCGCATCATTCTTAGCATTATTTTTTGGAGCAATTTTTTCTTTACCAAAAAATAATTCCTATACTAAAAAAATTCTCTCTCAAGAAATTCTAACAAATCCTGCTGATCCAAGAAATCCACATTATCGCTTTGTGCGTTTTTATAAATAATTATTCTTCGTTATTTTTATCCTCGCCTACCCCACTTTTATAACCATTTTTGATCAGCAATTTTAGCAGATGTTGATTGGGATAAGATGTGCTTTCCTGAGAGTTGGAATAAGGATGATCTTTGGAAGTGACTAGTTGCAAAGGATATGCCAAACTAAAATTTATTGAGAATAAATAAGAATTTAAATCTTTCTAAGAGCGTAAATATGTCAAAAGCAAAACAGGGTTGGTCTCAAATAAAAAACCTTATTAAAAACTACTCAAATCAAGAATTGATCGATTTGATTGCGCAGCTCCATTCTTTAACACAAATTAATAAAGATTTTCTTGCCAGTCGGTTTTTACAAAATAACCATGTTGCGACCATTGAGCGCTACAAAGCAGAGATAACCAAGCACATCGCACCAAAAGAACCGTGGAAAGAAAGTCAAAAAATTAACATAAAAGCGGCAAAAATTGTACTTAGTCAATATCAAAAGATTGTTAATAATCAATTCGGCTTGATTGATCTGATGCTTCATTATGTAGAATGTGGCAGTAATTTTTCCGTCGATTTTGGCGTCTATGAATCTTATCATATTAGCTTGGAGTCAATTTTTGCTAAAGCTCTGAAGCTGATGAAGCAGTATCCAAGCAACGACATCAAGGAATTCTTAAGCAGAACGCTCTCTATACTAGAATTCACCAGAGATAAAATGTGGCAAGGACATTATGAAAGGATGCAAAAAATATTCGATGAGCTGTATTGCAGTTAGCTGATTTTAAATTCCAAAACAATTAGAAAAACTAAAAAACTTGACAAATCAATATTCATATAAGTATACTAAATGTCCTTAGGACATTTAGTATACTTTATGGAGTATAAGAAACTTAAAATATATTTTGGTAAAAACAATGATTTCTTTTGCTGAAGCATTAAAAATAGCAATTACAGAACTGAAAAAACCCATCATATCAAAGTTTGAGATTTATTATCTAGCTCTAGGCATAAGTAAGAACAAATCTTATAACGGACAATCAATAAGAACTCAGCGTGCAACATTTGGCTTTGAGAAAAACTCTAATCTCATCAGAAGTCTTTCTTCTCTTAATTTCATCTTTCAAGATTCCGACTTCAAGAATCATTACAGGGTTAATACCGAATCAAATGGCAATTGCGATGAAGTTTGTTGTCTGGCTGACCCATTTTGTTATTTATCACACTTAAGTGCGATGCACAAATATGGTTTAACTAATCGAATCCCAGAAATTGTTATTTTAACCACACCAGAATCAAAGCTGTGGAACAAGATGAAAAAAGATCTCGAAGAAAAATATCAAAAAAACTTTCCCGACGAAGTTGAATACCCTCCCGTTAAGAGAGTAGTTTTTCCAACAACCGTAAGAAAAATGAAGCTCAAAGTAATAGAGAGCAAATTTATCCACCCATCAATACAGATCAGAGATTCTCACGCAAGAATTTCTGAAATTGGACATACATTTTTAGATATGTTAGCCAACCCAGAATTGTGCGGCGGGATGTCTCATGTTATTGATGTTTGGAAAGAAAATGCCAAAACTTACCTAAATGAAATTATCGAAGCAGTTGATCTAAGTCCAATAAGCATAATAAAATGCCGCGCTGGATACATAATTAATGAAGCATTAAATATTCAAAATAATAATGTTAATAATTGGGTTAAATTCGCTCAAAGAGGTGGATCAAGAGTTTTAGATCCAAATTCACCTTATGCGCCAAAATTCTCAGAAAAATGGATGATTTCAATAAATGTCTAAAAAAATAAACATCAGCGACTGGGTCGTCAAATCAAAAGATAATCCTGACAAATACGCCTTAAGGCAAGTTATAGAGATTTTAATAAATTCGATAGGTCAAACCAAATTTCTCAAAGGAAATATGTTTTTAAAAGGTGGAACATTAATGGCATTAGCCCATGAAAGTCAAAGAATGACGGGAGATGTTGATTTTTCGTGGTTAGAACCCTTTAATAAAGATGCATTCCTTGCTATTGATGAAATCATCAGAGAATCACTGGACGAATCAATGAATAAAGCCAGAACAAGACTAGGCTATTTAGATATGAGATGTAAAGTTCAGCGAATCACAAAAATGCCAAGGCGCTGGGAGAATGATAAACTTAGCTTCCCTGCCCTAGAAATGACAATTGGTTATGGCAAAGCAGGAAGTCGACAAGCAGAGTTATTAGACTCAAATCAATGTGTCCAAATTCTGAGAGTCGATATTAGCTTTAACGAAGAAATAAAAGATTGCGAAGAATTAATTCTAGAAGATGGAAAAACTTCTATCAATGCTTACAGTCCAATAGAAATTATTACTGAAAAATTTCGCGCCTTAATTCAGCAGGTTAGCCGTCCTCATGAAAGAAGTAGAAGGCAAGATGTTTATGATATAAACTTCTTAATAAAACAGTTTGAGTATGACGAGGAAGAGAAAAAATTGATATTGGAAAATCTGATATCTAAATCAGAATCGAGAGATGTTCACCCAAATATAAATTCAATATCAGACCCAAAAGTTAAAGAAGCCGCTAAGAAAGAATGGCACACCATGAAATTGGAGTTAAGTGAACTACCAGATTTTGATAAATGTTATAAGAATGTTGAAGAATTTTACAGGTCATTGCCTTGGAGGTAATTTATTAATAATACCATCACTGCTTACACTTAATGTCCTAAGGACATTAAGTGTAAGCAAGTGAGTTTATATTTGTCAAGAAAATATTTTTCAACCAATTTTCCTACTCCCCAGCCTCAGATTTATAACCATTTTTGATCAGCCATTTTTTTGAATTTTCAATCGCTCCTTCAATTTCATCTTGTTTTAGATTTGGTGTTTTTTCAGCAATTTTTAAGAGCAAATTAAAAGAATAAGCGGCAAATTTCATGGCATCTTTTTCTGCATTATTTGCTTCTTTTTTTGCGTTTTTTTTATCAGAAAAATCTTGATCTTCAAACAAGCAATATCGAATAAATTCACTTCTATTCATACCAAATTTTTTGGCTTTTTCGTCTAAAAGCTTTTCTTCTTGGTGGCTAACTTTGAAAGGAATTGTTAAAGCTCTGCTCATAAAGTATTACCTTGTAATATTTAATATAATACCAATCTACCCAATATGTAAAAGGGTTTGTGCAATATTAGTATTACCACTAAGAAATTTCAATTAAGATTTTGTATTATTTTAGTAATACCATTTTATCCTTTATTTATAAGGCTTTGTGGACTTTCAACCAGTTGCAACAGGTGTGAATCAAAAAACGGTCAATCCGTTTTATCAACAAGCTCAAAATCTTAAATTATGCTTGGATATCAAAGGAAAAATAGCGACTAAAATTAGCCTCTATCAATTAACAAAAATTAGAAAATAAACAAATCAAATAATTCTAAATAATTTCCTCTATCTGCGCTGCGAAGTGCTAAAATATATTTTTTTCTTAATTCTTCTGACGAGTTAAAATTTTTACCCTGCCAATCAATTTTTTTCTCAGGCGCAAATTTCTTAATAATACAAATCTGCAACTAATCTTGCATGACGACCATTTCCATTGGCAAATAAATGAATTTTAACGAGCCTGTGATGAAATACTAAGGCAATTTGTGGAGTTGAGTATGTTTGATGTTCAAGCCAATAATTAGCATCATTATAAAGGTTTTTTAGCTCAGTGCGAATTTGGTATGCATCACAACCAATATTTTTTCCACTAGTTCTGAATTGCCCTGCCCATTTCCAAACCTTATTAAACATTTTTTCATGAAGTTTTAACAAAAACTCAACATCAAAAATATCATTAAGTTGAAATACTCTTGAATTTAAAGCCCATTTTCTAGCTTCAATAATATTTTCATGCTCCCACATGTTAAGCTCTTCTAGGGTGTTAATACTTGGTATTAATCCCTGTTTTTCGTCTTCATCAATGGGAGTTTGTCCAAAGCTAGAAAAATTAATTTTTGTCATTTTGCCATAAATTTTTGTTTAAATCTTCCACATACTCTTTGGCGAGCCTTTTTATAGAAGATTCGGGGTCTGTAATTTTTTGATCTTCAAGAGCCATTGTTTTATTAACCTCTTTAACGGCTTCTCTGGCTTTCTGCCCTGCCCTCTTTTCAATAATTTTTCTCAAAGATTTATCGTGAGGAATTATTGCATAATGCAATTCGCAATCCATAGCCTCTGCCAAGCGGCGCAAAGATGCCAAAGTGATAGTTTCATCAATTTCATTTTTTTCTAGCCTTGAAATGCTTGGCTTAGAAATGCCCATTTTTCTTGCAGGAAAATCTAAAGGCATTAGCAAAGCTTCGCGAATTGTTTTTAGCCAACCAGTTCTCGGCTTTGGCTCAAAACTCATTTTTGCAAAACGATTATCAAGGTTTGCAATTTGTATTTGTTTTAGTCTTTTAGTCATATTTATTAGAATATATTATAATTTCTTTATCTACTAAATTAGAATATACTATAATTATCAAGCAATATAATTAGAATATACTATAATCCCCCAATTTTGATAATTGGGGGATTTAAAAAACTTGGACTTAATAAGAAGAAATAAAATAATTTCCTCCTTCACAGCTAACTTCGGCAAAGTCTTGCCTCATAAAATCTGCCCACTGCCTCCAATCTATGCAATTATAAAGAGGGTTGGAATAGTTTTTTGATTTAGAAATATAGCCAAATTCATAGGCGCATTCTTCGCAATAATCCCCAAAATATCGCCAAGAAATAATCGTTGCACCACTTTCAAATTCGGAGGTGTAATTTTCGCAATCTTGCTTAAAATTTTGCAAAATTGTGATTTCTTGTGTGATGACTTCTTTTTGATTTTTAATTGATAAAATATCTGCTAAATTTCTTTTTTTGAAAAGTTCGAAAATTTCATTTTTTAAACTTAATGCCTCAGACTTCAATTCATCAATTTTTTCTAAAATATCTCTAGAATCAAAAACATCTTGTTTTAAAAGATCGTATAAATTGCTCATGGCTCCCTCCCCTCATCTTACTTTAAAATTAACAACATCTTCTAAAGAAGTGTTTGAATCCCAGAATCTATCTCTTTCCACTCTTAGAGTAGGAAATTTAGGGTGCCTGACTCCTTCAAGCTCTTCTAAGCTGAAATAGCCTAATTCTGCCATTTCATCATCGCCAAGATTAGCAAATCCAAAGAATAGCTTTTCTGTAGGATCATATTCGGTGACATACCAAGTTGCCGCCCCTGCTGCAAAAAAGAATTTAGTTATCACTTTAACATCTTTGGCCTCTTTTGCTTCTGTAGTGTATAATAGAGGGAGTTTGCTTAAGATTTCTTTTGTGAGTAATTTCATAAATTTTTAATTTGGTTAATAAGGTTGAAAACAAAGCACTTAAAAAGTGCTGTTGCGTTCAACCTCTGCCCAGCGGCGAGCGTCAGAAGAAGCGAAATTGAGCGAAGCGCAAGAGAAGCGGATGGACTTTTTTAAAAGTCACCGAAAGGAAGCGGATAGCGACTGTAGGGGAATGTGGAGAAAATCCGAGCCTCGGTTCTCAAATGACTAGCAAATCTTGGTTAGAAATTTTTCTTCGACCAAAAATAAATATCTTAAAAATTTGTGACTTAGATTTGGCTGGAATGAAGAGAATGGTGCGGGCGCAGGATTTTACTACATTGATCTTTTAAAAATGGCTGACGCCTGAACTGATAAACTGGTTTTTCTTTGTTAGAAAAACACTGCTTAGAACCGATCAATTTTCTTTAAGAAATAAAAAACTTAAATTGATTACCTTTCGCCACTATTTTTCTTCTTCACTATTCATCATTTTTTAAAACTTTTTGGCCGCTTCATCACTTTTTGCCAATTGTTTTGTTTTTGCTTTGGCCGGAGATGCTAAAGGTGACTTACTTTCTAACGAAGCCTTTGCCATGCTTTTCGTCAAATCTTCGGCATCTCGCGCTTTTTCAACTTCACCTATATCCTCTAGTAAGTCATCTAGCGAAGAAGAAAGTAGAGTTGGGTCTGCAGCTATTCTTTCTAAAATTTTTAAAAAATCTTGTGGATTTTGTGCTGTTTTTGAACTTGATAATTTCTCTAAAATTTGCTCTCTTTTTTCAACATTACCTTCATCACCAACTTCACATTCTTCACCAGTTAAAAACTTATATCTGATTTGCTCAACGCAACTAGATAGAAGTTTTTTATAAAATTTTTCAAGATTAAGAGAGCTTAAAACTATAGCTGGATCTTTTTCTGATTTTTTTATTTCTTTCTCAAGCTGAATAAGTTTTTTTAGCTTATCTAAATCAACATCGTCGGAGACGAGGATTGATTCGCTAAGAGCTCTATTCAAATCCATATCCGCACTAAACTTAGCATGCTCTCTGAATCTGCCACCAATTGCTGGGTTAAAATGATTTTGCAAATTAACTTTGCTGCTTGAAATAAATTGCTCGATTGCAACTTCTTCCCCATCTTGAGTTATACTATCTTTATAAGTCGCGCTATATCCAGTTGCGCTGGCGACTCTGTTTAGATTATGCATTCTTATCATATTAAAAACTGCGTGATATCCGCAGCTATAGCCATCAGCTTGTTTGGTTGGTCTTTTTAAAAGCTGACATTTGTTAAAATTGGTATTATCTAAACGCGCAATTGCAGCTTGATAAGTTGCATTTGCGGATAGATCAGCGCCCAAATCTTCTAAAGTTGTTTCCTCTATCGAATCAAGAACCCTTGTAACAGCCTTAGGGAGATCGCCTCCCATAGAATCCATGTGGTAAGGTTTAATTGAAATTGTGCCATCTTCATTTTCAATTCTTCTCAGATGTAAGGCTGTCCAATGAGTATTACCTTCAATTTGTCCGCTAGCTTTATTTAAATGACCTCTACAAAGAGCAATTGAAATTCTATTTTGCGCAGGATTTGCTCCAACAAACCTCAATATTTCATTACGAAGACAATAATCCAAAGAATCATCTTCAGAAATAACCGCGACAGCAGTTTGTGAAGCATCCAAACCAGAGCTTTCAAAAGCTTCGTTTATTAAATGTAAAACATTTTGATGGGAAAGATTTGTTGATTCTCCAACATAATTAAAAATGTCTAGGTCGCCTTCTTCGTGATCTGTAGCTGCACTTGTTTTTTGAGTAGATTTTTTTGCAATATCAGCGCCAGAACTTTTCTTGCTTGGCGTAGCAGAGCTTAAATCTTTTATTTGCTGCTCCAGTTTTTCCTGCCTTTCGCTTAGATTCTCTAATTCAACTTCTAAATCATCTAGATTGCTTTTGGCTGAATCTTTTTGTTTTTTTAAACTTTTTTCAGAGCCTTGTAAATCCAAAAGAAAATCAAGCTTACTGTTCGAATCATAAAAGGAATTTTCAGTTGCTTCGAATGGGCCATCTTCAGTAGCTCCTTTGTATAAATCTTCGATTTTATCAAACTGCTCTTCACCCTCAATTTCGCCATTTTCGATTCTTTGCGCTAAGTCATTAATTTCCAACACCAATGCTAGCCTCGCTTCTAAAACATTGACTTCTTCTCTTAAATTTTCTGCTTCACCATCTTTTTCATCTATTTCATCCATTACTTTTCTTAATTCGGCATTTTTTAGTTCTATTTGTTTTTGTTTAAACTTTTTTCTATCTCTAAATCCTCTCCACATTCTTTGAATTTCCACAGAAGCAGCTGTTGCAACAATTTGCCATCTTTTCTCGTCTAAATCTCTCAATGCAATTACATCGCTATTTACAGACTTGCTCCCACTTAAAAAATAGGTTCTGTTTGAAGCTTCGCCAACTTTTTGTAATCTGACCTGAGGCGCTTCCAACAATTCTTCAGTGTTAGCCAGAATATTTGTATTATCACTTTCCGATACCGGAATATGGTCAAATGTATTGGCTCCAGAGATGTTGCGCCAATCAAAATTTTGATTTGCAGAGACATTGAATTCTATTGCTTTTGGTCTTTTATCTTTCGGCAAGACCAAAGCCCAATTGATTGACTCTAGCAATTTAGGAGTTGCAGCTTTTAAAAACGGACCACAATTAAAACAAACAACTTTGGTTGAATGAAGATCCAAGCCAATAGAAACCACTTCCTTTACATTACTTTCATAAGTTTCTTTGTCATCGCCAACAGCTATCAAGCCTTTCTTTTCAAACTCTCTAAGAAGAAAATCTTTACCATCTTTAGAGCACAAATAATAAGCCAAGAAAGGCTCTGAGTGGTAACAGCTCACAAGAAAAAGCTCTTTTTTTGTCAATTCTTTATCGTTGCGAAATACTCCAGAAGGCTCGTTTGTTAATTGATAATTTTTTTTCCCTGCGTTGTTGTAAAATTTCAAAAATTCTTTCTCATCAACCTTAGCTCCGCTGTAGCAAGTCACGGCTTCTTGCTCATCTCCCTGCGTTACCATAACAGGAATTACATGCTCGACTTCAACATCTGCTTTTGTGATAAATTTTATCCTTAAGTTAACCAAAACAGCGTTTGGTGACGGCTGATTAGCTAAATCTAAATCTCTATGGACAGATGCTAAACGAAATATTCCCAGCTCATCAGCAAGATTTTCATCTTTATTAATTCTTCTAACATCAGCTGCTATAGAGCTACCACCATAATACTGATTACCAGCTTTGATTTTGCTCATAAATCTTTTTCCCAACCAATGGTAGCAGCATTATAATTCTGCTTTGAAAAATCTATTAACACACTATTTTCACATTTTCCACATGAGAAATTTCTTGAACTATCTCAACAAAATTTTTCTTATTTTTACCTCTTTTACCATTTTCAATAAACTCGCGTATAATCCAGTCGCGTTCAAATTTTGAAGGTAGGGAAATAATAATTTTTGAATCATCAAGATCTTGGATTGTCATTTTAGAGAGCCATTTTTCCCAATCGGCTTTATCAAATTCAGATTTAATATTTTTTAATATTTTTTTCCAAATAGAGCTGTTTTCCAACTCCCCTCTTCTATCATCTTGATTGGCTTCCATTTGATTGATTTTACCCCGCTCTTCAATCATTATTTCTTGCTCTAACATTGAAGGTAGCGCTTTTGTTTTTTTCGGCTTCCAGCCTTCCTTGATTGCAGCCTTGGTTACGGCAGCTTTATTGCAGTCTGGGGTTTTATCAAAAAATTCGCGCGCGGCAGCAAGAGCGTTGAAAACGGTGATTTGATCGTCAGCATCTTTGATATTTGAAACGATATTATTAATCACAACAAGAGTTAGGCCGTAAATTGGCTTCTTCAATTCTTCCCTAATCTCTTCTGCTTTATCGGAAAATTCTTTGGTAAAAGAAGATTGAATTTGCATATTAATTAACTTGTTAGCCTTCTTCACATCTGCAACAAAATCATCACTAACAAACAATTCAAGCATCGCATCTTCTAACTTTCTGCCAACAAAGTTTTTCTCTACATTATATTTGGCAAGCGTTCCAATTGACACCATTTCTTCCAAACACTTAATAATTTGCTTAAGAGAATCAGAGTTTCTCTCATACATTTTCATTCCAGAGTCTCTAACTATTGTCGACAATTTAATGGAATAAGGATTTGTGGCACTAGCTTGTGAAAAATTGTGAGATATTCTTTTGTGCAGCCAGCGAGATAATGATATTTTATAGGCCATCACCTTATTGTAGTTATAAAGTCTATAGGTTCTTTGGTTGATAGAGCGCGTAACCAAAGGATGAAACATCACAACCACTTTATCTTTACCTCTAGCCTCGGGATTATTTTCCATTCCAACAAAAGGAAAAATAGTAGATCCAATAGAAACATTATTTCCGTCTCTATCAATAATTTCGATTATTGATTTATTACAAACCTCTATCGCCTCTTTAATCTGATTGATATTATAGCCATGACCACTTTTTTGTAATTCTTGCTGCAATTCATAAAGGGTAAATTTTACCGCCGCATCAGAATCCAAAAAAATACCTTTTTTATTAACCGCTAATTTTCTCAGCGCATCTTCAACCAATTCTTCGCGCTGCGATGGATAAAAGTGAATGGTTTTGCCACTTTTTTTGTCAATTAATGCCGCGGGAGAAATATTTAAACTAAACTCTTTATTTCTGTGACGAAAATCACGCGATAAAATTGGTAAGGCGCTGACTGTCTTGCCCTCCTCTCTTTCAACTCCCCCAAAGAAATATTTTGGCATCTGATCATAAAGCTCGATAGTATTGGAGTACTTATCTTTTTTAACTTCATTATAATCATATTCAAACAACTCGAGTTGAGAGGGTTTGGTTTGAATATAATCTTCAACCTTCTTTTTAACCGTTTTTATTTCCTTGGACATTGAAAGAGATAGATAATTAATAGAATTAATGTATGTACTTAATTTAAGTAATTAAATTAAGTTTTATTAATCAAAAGCTTTTGCCTCTAACAACTTTCTTCTTAAATAAGTAGATACTGGAATTCCAGTATCTTTCTGCAATTTATCCAAAAATTCTTTTTCTGCTACTTTTAAATTCACAGTAACTTTTGATACGAGCCTTTCCAAAGGATCTTCAAAACTTGGGCGGCCAACCTGCTGCTCAACTTCTTTTTTTGCAGCAATTGTTTGTTTCGATTTTTTAGAAGAATTTTTTTCTTCTTGCTCCAAAACTTTTTTATTATCTTTGGAATAAAGAGATAGGTCCATGTTCATTATTTTTTTCTCCCAGATTTTTTGATTAAAAGTTTAATTAAGGCATCGAATTGTTCTTTTACTGGCTTATAGTGATAACCTTTAAGGCCGCCACCCTTCACCGTAGAAGAGATAGATAATTTATCAGAAAATAAATTGGTGATACCTTTGGATTTTTTAATAACCGCAATTGGATAATCATATTTCATCGCGCGCAAAACACTCGTTATAATTGTCTTAGCGTTTGAGTCCGCTTTGTTAGCAACTATTATAATATTATTATTATAGCTCTTTACCTCTTCTATCGTATTTATTGCCAGCTGTAGGTCTAAAAATTCCGCTGTAGTTGGAATTAATACATAATCCGACATTTTAATAGCCTTGATAGCTCTTTTATCGACATGGCCGCCCAGATCAAAAATAACATTATAATTATCTGGCAAGCTAGGAACATCTTGGTCGATTTCTAATTTGAGTAATTTTTCTTTTGGTAGAACTTTTTCTAAAGGAGAATATATATCATTTGTAATTATACCGTAATCTAGAGTTAGTGACAAATTGACGCTGATGCTTGTCTTGCCAACCCCTCCTTTAAAATTATAAACCGTAATTTTCATGAGTAATTAATTAAGTTAATATAATTAATGTCATACATTAATTATTAAAATTATAATAACTTTATTAAGTAATTTACTTAACATTAGTTAGTTAATCCTCCCGTTTTTTATTTGTCAACTTTCTTTAATTACTAAATTTAATAAAATTAAGTAATGTAATTAATTATTTTAAATTACTTAATTTCTGTAAATTAAATAACTTAACCTATTTAACATATTTAATTTATTTATAAAAGATAATTATATAATGTAATTTAGTAAAAATAGTTAATGTTATTAACTTATTTAACTTAATAAAAGAAAGTTAAGCCAAAATATTTATTTTTTAAATATCCCCTTGATTAAAAATATTTTTCTATATCAAACTTTATTTTCTCGTCAAAATTTACTCTTCTTACTCAGAGTTTGGTCTCCATTACTAAATTATACTTAATTAAGTAATGTAATTAATTACATTTAATTATTTAACTTAACTAATTAAATAAAATCAAAATATACACTTAATAATGTGTATTAAGGGTTAAATAGGGTTAAATAGGGTTAAGAAAATAAAAACCTCTTAGATCGCCCAGAAGATAAGGAGCGAAAAACAAAATAAGGGAATGATTGCCATAGGTCTAAGGGAGCGGTTGCTACATGTTTAGGGATTTCATTACCATATAAGGAAGGGAATCATTACCAAAGCTGTTTTTAGTTGATAAATACTATGATTATAAGGCTTCCCAAGGATTAGGAGATTTGGCTACGGGGAGCCATTACCACTGGTTTACCAAGCGCGCTTCTTGGTTTTAACTTTTAGGCAATAATTCTGAATTTTAGCAAAGAAGTTATGCTTAAAAGAGGGGGAATCGTTGCTAATTTGGATTGTGAAAAATAATAGTTATGCGAGCCCTTTATTATCAAGGGTTTGCAAGGGTAGGTTGGGGCAAATAATTGTTTTACAGGGAATCATTACCAGATGTTTAAGGGGAATCATTACCACATATTTTGAGTGAAAAACCTCCATAAACTTTATAAATTAGCAAGTATAACATCTAAAAAGCAAACTATTGCGAGATTTTATGGGATTGCCCCATATTGATTCCCCGTAATAATCTTTTTTTAATGATAATGAGGCGGATTTTGTGAGTTTGGGGGAATCGTTGCTAATTTGGATTGTGAAAAATAATAGTTATGCGAGCCCTTTATTATCAAGGGTTTGCAAGGGTAGGGTGGGGCAAATAATCGTTTTATGGGGAATGATTGCCATATATTTGATTGAGTTTCTTCAAATTCAAAAGACGGATTGTTAAATATAACTTGTTTGTTTTTTTAGATTTAAGCACTTCTTATTAAAAGTTGAGATAGGTGGCGCCTTTATTTTGTAGGTAGGGCGGCTTTTAACTACGAAAGAATTTAAGGTGCTAAGACAGCGCTTTTAAAACCCTCCATAGCAGAATCAATGAAAAAAGATCAAATTAAAAATTCACTTCTATTCCTTCTCTTGGCTTGTTGCTGGGGGCCAAGTTTTTTGTTTATAAAGGTTGCCGTGGAATATTTTCCTCCAGTTATGATAGCTACTTTAAGGGTTGCTATTGGTGCTTTGCTGCTATATGTGATATTGAAAGTTAAAAGAATAGACTTGCCAAAATTTGGAATCGCTTGGAAACACTTTGCTGTGATGGGATTTTTTAGTTGCGCTTTGCCTTTTAGTTTGTTTGCAGTAGGCGAGCAATATATTGATAGCTCTTTGGCTGCAATTTTAAATGGAACAACTCCGCTTTTTACTTTGATGATCGCTCATTTTTCTACAGAAAATGATCGTCTAACAAAATCAAAATTAATTGGATCGGTCATTGGTTTTTCTGGCCTATTTGTTTTGGTTTTTCCCTCTTTATTTCAAGCGAAGGCGACATTATTCGGAATGATCGCGGGGATAATTGCCGCCGCTTCTTATGGAATTGGATTTGTTTATGCTAAAAATAATATAAGCGGTTTTAAGCCTTTAGTGGTTCCAACTGCTCAGTTGTTTTTAGCTGCGATATTTTTATTGCCTTTTTGTGTAATATTAGAAAGTCCGTTTGAAATAACCCTTGTTTCTGTTGCGGCAGTTGCTTCTGTAATTGGTCTTGCGGTTTTTGGAACCGCCCTTGCTTTTGTTATTTATTATAAACTAATTGATGCGACAAACGCCACTTATGCTTCGGGCGTAAATTATGTTTTGCCAATTTTTGGAGTGGTCTTGGGAATGTTGATTTTAGATGAGCGCTTGGAGTGGAATTCTTACCTTGGGTCAATAATGATCTTGGTTGGAGTTATGATTATCAACGGTTTGTTGAAAATAAAATTTCCCAAAAGCCTATTCTAAGAAAGTGAATCTTTAAAAATTTCCAATCCCTCTATTAGCTCTTCTTTTTTTATAGTTAATGGGGGAATCATTTTTATCACGGCGCGATTTGGACCGCAGGTTTCAAAAATTAATCCATTTCTAAAAGCTTTTTCCCGAATTGCGCTGGCATATTTTGCATCTTTTACATCGACGCCAAAAATCATTCCAAGTCCGTAGAGAGAAAAGCCGTTTTGATTTGTTATTGTCGATAGCTCTTCTTGCAAAAATTCTGAAATATTTTGCACCTGATTAATAAATTTATTGTCTTGCCAATAGTGTAAAATTGCTTCATTTGCGGTAATAAATGCTAAATTAAAGCCCCTAAAAGTTCCTGTATGCTCTCCAGCTTCCCAAACATCAAGATGTGGTTTGAGTAATAGCATAGAAAGTGGCAATCCGTAACCGCTGATTGATTTTGATAAGCAAACAATGTCCGGCCTAATTCCCGCTCTTTCAAAGCTAAAAAATTTTCCAGCTCTTCCAACCCCAACTTGAATATCGTCAACCACAAGAAGAATTTTATGTTTATTTGCAATTGTTTCGATTCGCTTTAGCCAATCAATGCTGGCAACATTAATTCCTCCTTCAGCTTGAATTGTTTCAAGAAAAATTGCTGCCGGATATTCCTCTTGTTGCAAATCTTTTAGATAGTTTTCAATTGCAAAATTATCGGGTGAATTTTCTTGGTAGAAGGGCATTTGCACTGAATATCCAACGGGAATGCCAATGCGATTGCTTTTTGGCGTAATTGAAAGAGAGCCCATGGACATGCCATGATATGAATTAGAGAAATAAATAATATTTTTTCTGCCAGTATATTTTCTTGCTAACTTGAGGGCCGCTTCAATGGCATCTGTGCCTGTGGGGCCGGTGAATTGAATTTTATATTCAAGATCTCTCTTTTTTAAAATTATATTTTGAAAATTTTCAATAAATCTAGATCTTGCTTGAGTTGACATATCTAGGCTGTGAGTAATGCCGTCTTCTTCAATATATGAAATCAGCTTTTCTTTAAAAAGAGTGTTGTTGTGGCCATAATTCATAGCCCCAGCGCCGCTGAAGAAATCTAAATATTTTTTTCCAGATTCATCAAATAAATAGCATCCTTTTGATTTACTAAAGATTGCAGGAAAGATTCTGGAGTAGTAGCGAACTTCAGATTCTAAGTCGTTTGGGTTATTGTTGTTTCTCATATAATCAAAATGGGACAGTATTATTTTTGTCCAAGGATAAAAATAAAGTTGGTTGATTCAACTAGTTTGACTTTAAAAATAGTCAATTCGGCTTTAACAAAACTCAACTAAGATATGGAAGAAATGCAAACCGCTATAAAGCAATTTCATTATAAAAAGAATCGTCTGCAACAAATAAAAGGATTTTGTTACACAGTGCAAACTGGTAGCATGGTGAAATCTGCGGAAAAGATGGGTCTTACCCCTTCAACCATTACTCTACAAATTCAGTCGCTAGAGCGCGATCTTGGAATACAGCTTTTTGAAAGAGATTTAAAAAAATTAAGACTTACTCATCATGGTAGAATGTTTTATGATTATTCGGTGGTTTATGTTCAAGGAATCGAGAATCTTTTTGAGAGTTTTACAAAAATCTCAAATGACAAAAGATCTAATGTAATCAGCATAGGCGGCAATGTTAGTATTTGTTATATTCTGCCAAAATACATCAAAGCTTTTGAAGAGATGCATCCAGAGGTAAAATTTGAAATTAGAAATTTGGTGAAACAGGATGCAATAAATAGGGCGGTCAATGATGAGTTAGATATTCTTGTTTATTCAATGAGCCCTCAGCTCTTACCTAGTGAATTAAATTTTTTCCCTATCGCAAAATATAATTCAATTTTGTTGATGAATAAAACTCATCCCTTGAACAAGAAGAAAAATATTACGCTTGCTGATATTAAAGAATATAAGCTGTTAAGGCTAGATCCGCAGTTTATAACGGTTCCAAATTTTGATGAAGTTGCCAAATGTCATGGTCTTGAAACTAAAATTGAATTCGAAATGGCAAATTACGAAATTCTAAAAAAGTTTGTTAAAGCTCAAGTTGGAATTGCCGTAGTTTCAAATATTTGTCTTGAAGATGAAGCTGATTCCGATCTAGTTGGAAGAGATTTATCCGCCTATTTTCCAAGCTTAACTTATGGAGTTATGCTTAAAAAAGGAAAGATTGTCCCACCTTTATTGCAAAAATTTATAGATTTTCTGCAACATGAAAAATTTCTTACAAAGTTAATCAACTAAGATTCCATTTTCTTTATGGCTAGTTTTTTTACTTCTTCTGGTGAGGCAAAAAACTCTTTTGCGTTGTAAATATTTTTTCCAACAAATTTTAAATTTGCTTGAGGCGTTCTTGAGAAATTATTGTTTTTAATTTGTAAAACTGCCTGAACAATCAGGTTGGCGCAGGTGCTATTAATTTTTTTTAGTAAATTAATATAGGAATTATATTCACTTAGATTAATCATTTCGCGCAAAATTATATCTCCCGTATCAACTCCTTCGTCTATAAAATGAACACTACATCCTTGGGGAAGATCGTTGATAATAGCCCATATGTAGGGATTATTTCCGCGAACATCTGGCAAATATCCCGGATGAGAATTGATGATGCCAATTTTTGGAATATTTAGAATATTTTTTTTAATAATTCTTGTGTCGCCAAGCACAATTAGGTCTATATCTCCAAGCTGTTTTAATATTTTTTCGCATTGCAAATCATTGTGATTATCAACTTCAAAAAACGGTATATCACGCTGCAAAATCAAATCATTTGTTAACGGAAATTTTTCTGATGAATTTTTAAAGACTGACAAAATTCCTTCGCAATTTTTAACTGCTAAAGATGATTTTTCCTCAATGATTGCGCAGGGTATGAGGTTATTATTAAGTAAATCCTGCAATATTATATTTCCACGAGGGTGATTTTTTAAGTTAAAATAAACAAATTTCATGAGCTTGGTGTAGTTTGATTTAATTTTATTAAAGATGGGCAAAAAAAGATAAACTAAAACTCATTTGTTTTTTTGCTATATATCTGCTGTGTTATTTGGTATGAAAATTTTTATTTAAAAACCAGTATAAACCAGATGAATTTATTAAAAATTCTTAGAAAAAAATCGATAGAAGAGGCTCTGCATAGAGCAAAGAATAGCGCTCTTAAAAAAACCTTAGGAGCGTTTGATCTTACCCTAATAGGTGTTGGCTGCACTATTGGGACGGGAATTTTTGTTTTAACGGGAATTAACGCGGCAAAATTTGCAGGGCCTGCAATTTCTATTTCTTATCTTCTGGCGGGCATTGTTTGTATATTTGCCGCCTTATTATATACCGAATTTGTCTCAATGGTTCCAGTTGCTGGATCTGCCTATACTTATTCATATATAGCAATTGGTGAGTTTCCCGCTTGGATTATCGCGTGGTTTTTGATTCTTGAATATAGTGTTTGCGCTTCAACTGTGGCTTCTGGTTGGTCTGGCTATTTTGTTGGCGTTATGAATTCTGTGGGGGTGATGATTCCCAATTATTTAATTAAAACTCCTCTGGAGGGTGGAATAATAAATCTTCCTGCTGCCGGAATTTCTTTTTTTGTTGGCTTGGCCTTAATGTTTGGAACTAAAGAAAGTATTCTAGTAAATAGAATTTTAGTTTTAGTCAAAATCGCCACAATTTTTATTTTTCTTCTGGTGGCAGCTCCTCATATAAAAATGGAGAATTATGCAGAATTCATGCCTTTTGGTTGGGGTGGAGTTGTAAGTGCTGCGGCAATAATATTTTTTGCCTATGTTGGCTTTGATTCTGTTGCGGCGGCGGCAGAAGAAACAAAAAATCCAAAAAGAGATTTGCCGATAGGCATAATTGGCTCGCTTGGAATATGTATGTTGCTATATATTCTAGTTGCTTTGTTTTTAACGGGCATCTCGCATTTTTCTTCCTTGGATAATCCGCAGCCAATGTCGCAAGCTCTGCGTGAAAATGGATCTAATATTGGATCTGCTTTGGTGGGAACTGGAGCGATAGTTGGAATGATTACTGCTATGCTGGTAATGATGTATAGTCATTCACGAATTTTCTTTGCCTTGTCTCGCGATGGATTATTGCCAGATATGTTTTCTAAGGTGCATAAAAAATTAAAAACACCTTATCTCAGCTGTTTGTTGGTGATGATAATTATTTCTACAATTTCAGGTTTTTTTCCACTTTCTATGATTAGCAAGATCACGAGTTTTGGCACTTTGCTTGCTTTTACTGCGGTGGCTTTATCCGTTTTATTATTGCGCGCAAGATTGCCAAATTTACCGCGTCCTTTCGTTTGTCCAAATATATTTGTAATAGCTTTTATTGCCATTTCTGGCTGTAGCTACTTGGCGTTTATACTATTTCTAAATTCTATAAAAATATTTGCGATATGGGGAATATCTGGGATCGCGGTATATTTCTTGTATGGATATAAACAAAGCTTACTAAAAACCAAACCCTTATAAACATGAGAAAGAAAATGGCGCCAACAAGCAATTCTCTAAAGCTAGATATTGTTGAAATTGAAGAAAAGATAACGAGCGCGCTGTCTGGCAATCAGATTTCTGATAAAGAAATATCGGATTTAAAATATGAGCTGGAGCAAATGATAGATAATATATCATTTGTAATTGAGCGCAGCTGTAAGATGTATTAGTTATTTTCTGGTTTTTTTGCTGACATTTTGACCCCAAATTCTGCAATTTGCATGCCATCAGAATCTTTTGAAAATGTAAATTTGATGCCCCGTTTTTCGTAATTTTCTTTGATCTTCTTAATTGTCGACATATGCGATTTTTCTATCGCCTCATCACTGCCCTCTAGTGATTTGATAGTTGGTACGGAAAGTCCAGTTTCATCAGCTAACTCAGCCTGACTCATCTTTAGCATTCCTCTTGCTGCCCTAATTTGCGCCGAAAATATAATCATTACAATACTTTGTTATTTAGATGGTTGACTTTGCAAAATACAAACTTTACTTTGTAAAAAACAAAGTGAAGTTTCTAAAATAGATAATTTCGCCAAGCATAATATTTCCAACCATTCTTTCAATAAATTTTATGAAAAATAATAGCACGCAATCTTTCATAGTTCCTGCCTTCTTAACGCTTTGCACAATTTCCGTATTCTTTCCAGAGCTTTCATTTGCTGGAACGGGAGGGGAAGAGTTGCAAACAGTTTACGACAAAACTGTAGCTTTTGCTCAAGGTTATGGTGGAAAAACTATTGCAGCTATCAGCTTTATTGGAGCGATGATTTCTGCGGTCAGGGGAAATTTAATGGCTTTTGCACCAACTCTAGGTGTTTCTATTGTTGCGGCTGTTGGGCCACAAATGGTTACCAGTGGAATTTCTGCTTTAATCTAATAAAGCATGTCGGACGAAAAATACTATTTGCCAAAACATTTGGATGCGCCGCCGCGATTTCTTTTGTGGTCGATAGATGATGCTTTGGTTGTTTTGTTGCCTCTTTTTTTGGGTGGAATATTGGGTTTGGGGTTTCTGACGCTTGTTTTAGCGGTAATTTGTGGCTGTTTGTGGAAGAAAATAAAGGGGTCTGGAGGGATAAACTTAATAAAAGCGATAATTTATTGGTATTATCCCGCCTTTGTTTTAGGGCTGCGAAAGGTTCCTGATTCTTCAGTTAAATATTATATTTCATAGCGAATTTGAATGGAAAAAGAAAATTTTGTTAAATCACATAATATTGTTGTTAAGCAGAGAAATTTTGTTGTGGCTGTTTGTCTGTGTTTGCTGGCCATTAATCTATTGCTAACAATTTTGCTGATTACTTCTCAAAGGGAAATTGTTTTAGTTCCAAACTCAATAGATCAAGAAATTTCGATTAAGGATGGAAAGGTGTCAAATTCTTATCTGGAAGCTTTAACAAGAGATGTCACAAATTTAATTCTAAATATAACGCCAGACAATGTTGAGTATAGCTCTAAAGCTATTTTAAAAATTACTCATCCGCAATTTTATGGAACTTTAAAAACAGAACTTAACAAAAGATCAAAAGATGTAATCAATCGCAAAATATCAACTTATTTTGCCGGCCAATCAATATTCGTGGGTGATGATAAGATGAGCGTGATTGTGCTTGGAAAATTATCAACATTTTTAGGCAGGGAAGAAGTTTCGGTAGAAGAAAAAAATTATGCAATTTCTTTCAAATATGAAGGCTACAGGCCTCTCATTATGAGTTTTGAAGAAGTTGATGGAAAAGGAAATTCAATCAAATCAGAGGGGGGTGCAAGTGAAAAAGCTCACAATTAATTTTCTATTTTTTACGATTTTTGCTTTGGATTCTTTTGCTGCGCAAATCAGGTCAGTTGAGGATGGGTCGGAATTTTCAGCGGAAATTTCGAAAATTGATACGAACAGAATCAAGGTTGTTGGAGATAGGGTTCGTAGCGTCAAATCAAATGCTGGGGAGTTAGAAGTTTCTGTAGAAGAAAGGTTGGGCGAAATTTATGTAAGGCCAACTTCGATGGCAGAAAATAAGCCGCTAAATCTTTTTATTATTACTGAGCAAAACTTTACTTATAAGGCTTTGCTTTATCCCAAATCAATTCCCTCTGAGCAAATAATAATAAGAAATGATGATGCTGTTGTAAACAGTGATGCAGATGTGGCGAAGGTAACAAAAAATTCTTATGAGCAGCAAATCATATCGCTTCTGAAGGCCATGAGAAGCAAGAAGAAACTAGAGGGCTATCAAATCAAAAGCGAAAAAAAATATGTCGATCTTGGTGATTTGGAGATGAAAAAAATCACGACTTACAAGGGACAAAATTTTATTGGAGAAATTTTTACTTTTAAAAATTCCAGCAATCAGCTTTTGAATTTGGAAGAAAAAATGTTTTTCAAGAATGGCGTGAGAGCCGTAAAGATTGAGAATGGTAGCTTGCTGCCAGATGAAGTTACTGAAATTTTAATTGTTAGCTAACATGTTAGAGCAAAATCAAAAAGCAAGAAAGCAGCAAATTATTATTCTTAGCGTCACTTTGGTTGCGATTTTTGCTGTGTTATTTGCCTTTATTACTTCTGGTGATAAGCAGAAAAATAAAAAAGATTTATCGAAAGTTATCAATGATTCTAAAAATAAAATTGTTTTGTCTGATCCTAATTCTGGGCTGAAGGCGGAAGATAGATGGCTTGAGAATGCTGAAGAAAAATTAGAAAATTATGATGAGTTTCAAAAAAATTATGTTCAAGACAAGGGAAATTTAAATTCTCGTTTAGAGCAAATCGAGAAAAATTATGAAGATACAATTTCTGCTCAATCTGATTTATTGGAGCAACAGGGCAGGGAGATAGAAGAATTAAAATCGCAAAGTGTTAAACAAAATAAAATTGATCCATTTGGTAATGTAAAGGAGCAAAGCGATCCAGCTCCTCAGCTGCCTCGCGCTATACAAAGCATAGAATTAAATTTACAAAAAACTGAAAAAGAAGACGGAGATTTTTATAAGAAAGGTGAATATGTGCCCGCTGGATCTTATGCTTCGGCGGTTATTGTTTCCGGTGTTGATGCTTCGGTTGGCATTCAGGCGCAATCTGATCCGCGCCCAGTTTTGCTAAGAGTTACTGGTCCTGCACTTGCCTCAATTTATGATGGAAATGCTCAAACTGCAGATATTAAAGGTTGTTTAGTTACTGGCGCTGCATCGGGTGATCTTGGTAGCGAAAAAGTATATGTGAAGCTTGTCAATATGAGCTGCGCAAAATCGGAAGATTTGATTTATGAAACTGCTGTGAAGGGTTATGTTGCGGGGCAAGGCAAGAGTGGCGTGAGAGGAAATGTTGTTTCAAGAGAAGGTGATTTTTTGGCAAAATCTTTTTTGGCAGGATTGGTTAGTGGTGTAGGGCAGGGCATACAGCAAAAGGTTGCGCCACCTTTTGCGTTTTCTAACGGGCTTACTACTCAAACGGCTCTTTCAAATGAAGATGTGGCAAGAAAAGGAATTGGCCAAGGCATTGCCTCATCAAGTGAGAGACTGGCAAATTATTTTATTAATCGCGCAGAGCAATATCAGCCAGTGGTTTCGATACCCAGCGGCATTGAAGTGGAAGTGGTGTTCGTTGAAGGATTTCATCTAAATGGTAAGCGTCATCGCGATCCTACTCCTCTTAATAATAAATTTATCAATAAATTCGAAGGACAATGATTAGAATTTTATTCACAATATTTGCTTTTTGTTTTATTGCATCATGCAGCAGCAATGTCAAAAACACTTGGTCATGCAAAGCCCCTGATGGTGGTAAAGGAAGTTGCATATCTATTAAAGAGGCGGATGTAGTCGCTCCCGCGCAAGAAGACCCTCAAAATAATTTTAGCTACATAAACTCAAATCAAAAAATAGAGATCACCTTAATCGCGCCAAAACTTAAGGATTTAAAAAAGTTGGAAGAAGAAAAAGGTGCGCCAGTTATTCAAGAATATTCGAGCAGTCCACATCTACGCACAGAAGAAAAGGTGGGTAAGGTTTGGTTCGCTCCATACATAGACGGCGAAGGAAATCAGCATTCAGAATATACCGTTTTTGTTATTGATGAAGAATCAAAATGGTTGATACAAAAATAGCATGATCAATTTCGAGTTTTTACAAAACAAGATTAGTGATTTTCTGGGAGATTCATCTTCGATGCGCAAAAAAAGCGATGCAAAGATGAATTTTCAAATAATTTCTGATTTGCTGCCATATCGTGTTTATGATGATAAAAAAAGAATTTTTATTAATGATGGATCGGTTGGATTTTTGATGGAATCAACAACCTTGATTGGTGCTGACGAAAATACTGTTAAAACTATTTCAGGTATTTTTTCAGATGCTTTGCCTGTGGGTTGTTCAGTGCAATTTATTAATTTCGCCTCGCCTAAAATTGGTCATATTCTTGATGTATGGAAAGAGCCGCGAGTTAAGCAAGGCGGCATCTATGCGAAGCTTGCAGAAAAGCGCGTTCAATATTTTAAAAATGCTAATGAAAATTCTTTATTTTCATCAAGCCCTTATACCCTGAAAGATTTTCGCTTAATTATTTGCGTTTCTCTCGGCACTAAAAATGAAAAGAAGGGTGCAATTGATAATGTTGTTAGAAGCCTTTCAGGGCAGTCGCAGGGTGATTCTTTGCAGCAGACTATTTCAAACTTAATTGCCTTTAGGCAAAAATTTCAAAAAGCTTTGGAAACAATCGGTGTTGTTTCAAATGAAATGACCCCTGCAGATTTAATTTCCTTCCTAGATTGCATACTAAATTTTGATTTTGCTCCTCATGCAAAAAAAATTAATTATGATGCTCTGCAGTCAATCAATCAGCAAATTGTTGATTCTGGTAATGTTTTAAAATGTAGCCCAAATGAACTTGAATTTTTTGCAGATAATCAAAGCAAAAAATTTCATGCAAGATGCTTTTCTGTAAAGAATTTTCCATCTCATTTTGCGCAATGGCAATGTCGTGACTTAATTGGAGATTATTTTCAGGATTTAAGGCGAATGGATTCTCCGTTTTTAACTTCTTTTTCAGTCACCTTACCAAGTAATGAAGAATCGCTGAGAAGTAAAGCTAAGCAAAAAAGTTTTAATGCTACGCGATTGGCAGATAGTGAGATTTCAAAATTTGTGCCTGAAATTAAAGAATCGGCAAAAGAATGGCAATTCGTTAATCAAAAAGTTAATGAGGGCGAAAGGCTTTTAAAATCTGTTTATCAGGCAATTATTTTTGCCAAAGAAGATAAAATTGATTCGGCAGAACAAACATTAAAATCAATTTATAAAACATCGGGCTTTGACTTGGTTAGGGATAGTTATGTTGTTTTGCCTTGCTTTCTTGCTGCGCTGCCATTTCTGCAATCTGAAGGTTTATTTTATGATTTAGAGCGATTGGGGCGAGCAAAAACGATGGTTTCTTGGAGTGTAGCGAATTTAGCGCCGTTGCAAGGAGAATGGCGTGGAATGAATTCGCCGTGCATGATTTTGTATGGAAGAAGAGGGCAGCCTTTATTTTGGAATCCTTTCGCCAATAAAGATGGAAATTATAACACGGCAGTAATTGGAAAATCTGGTTCTGGTAAATCAGTTTTCATGCAAGATTTAGTGACATCTCTTCGTGGATTTTGTGCAAAAGTTTTTGTGATTGATGATGGCCGATCATTTATGAATAGCTGCCGTTTGCAGAATGGAGAGTTTATTGAATTTTCTGATAAAGCGCAAATTTGCTTAAATCCATTTTCAGTTGTTGATGCAAAAATAATGGAAGAGAGGCTGGAATATAAAGGTGAAGTTATTGGGTTGATTAAAGCTATGGTAAAGCAGATGTGCGAAGGGCAGGCTGGCACAGAAAAAATTAGTATGATTCAAGATCGTTATATTGAAGAAGCGGTTCAATATGCTTGGCAGCGCAAGAAAACCGATGCCTCAATATCTGATGTGAGAAATTATTTTAAACAGCATAAAGATGATAGAGCTAAGGATTTAGCAATTTTGGTGCAACCTTTTGCTAAAGATGAGGAAGAAAAAAAAGAAGGGGTTTACAGCAGATTTTTTGAAGGAAAAAGCAGCATCAAACTCGATAATCCATTTATGGTATTTGAGCTGGCGGAATTAAAAAATAAAAAAGATTTTCAGTCGATTGTTTTGATGTTCTTGATGTTTTTGGTGTCGGAAGCGATGTATTTTGGCGATCGCAAAACGCCAATTAGTTTATTGATAGATGAAGCTTGGGATTTGCTGCATGGTGAAGGATCAAAGGCTTTCATAGAAGGCCTTGCAAGAAGAGCGCGCAAATATTGCGGCAATATTATTACTGGCACTCAGTCAGTAAACGACTACTACAAAACCTCGGCGACAATTGCGGCTTTTGAAAATACAGATTGGATAATTTTGTTAGCGCAGAAAAAAGAATCAATCGAGCAGCTTGAAAAAAGTGGCCGTATAGTGATGGATGAGGCGTTGAAAGAAGCTCTTAATAGCCTTCGCATGGTAGATCATCAATATTCTGAATGTATAATTTATGGCCCGCGCGGTTGGGCAATTGGCAGATTAATTTTAGATCCATACTCGATAGCGCTTTATTCTTCAAAGGCTCAGGACTGGGCGCGAATTAATGATTTGAGAGGTGAAGGATATTCTTTGGAAGATGCGCTTGAAAGAATTGCTGAAGAAAAATCAAACAACAAAACAAAGAAATTTTTTACTTATCAGGATTATAAAAAAATCACAGCTCTAACAAAAGAAACGGAGCATTTTCCATATTGCTTGGAAGACGCTTTAGAAGAAGTGGTGCGAGAAAAATTAGAGAAAAATTCCAACTATTTTTAAGCAAATTTATTAGCTCAAAATGAAAGAAAAAATTAAGAAATATTTTGATTATTTGTCGAAAATTACGAAAGAGACAAAAATTATTTTTGTGATAATTATCATCTCTTCACTAGCTACATCCTTAGCTACGGCGTGTTTTATGCAAAAAAGAATTCCAAAATTTGCAGTTGTTGACTTGTCATATCTTACAAATGATGCCGCGATTTCGCTTTCTCGCTATCTTATTGATCACAAGGCTTCTGATGAAGAGGTGCAGGCCATGATAAAATCTTACATAGCTGCTTTAGAGACCATTATAAAAAATATACACGATAGCGGAAATTATATTTTGCTGCAAAAGCAAATGGTGATTTCTGAAAATGTTGTTGACCTCACCCCCGAGATTGAGAAGGCGCTGTTTGAAACCATTACCACTAAAAAATCAAATACTAACAAATAATAAATTTATGAACAAACACCTAGAGCTGTTGCAGTTTCTAAACGAGATAATCGAGACGCCTCCATACAACATTTTAGAGGTTAAAGAAATATTGGAAGATTTTGCCAGAGGAAGCTTTGCCCTGATCCTAACTGAACGAAAAATAAAGGAGTTGGGAGGGGTGGATAATATTATAAAAATGAGCAAAGAAATTCTTGCGAAAGACGAGTTTTTACACAGCAACAAAAATAAGAAATAATATGAAAAAATTACTTAAAAACAGATTTTACATCTTGCTAATCACCGCTTTTTTTATTCTGCCAATTTGGCTTGTTTCAAGCTATGAGCTTGTGATAAATCATACTAAATCACTGCCATTTCATTTTGTTATAATTAAGAAAAATCAAATACCAAGCGAAGTAGGGCAAATCTTTGTTTTTAGAGTTCTAAACAATCCAACCTATAATAATTTGGAAGTAAAATTTATCAAAATATTAGAAGGCAAAGAAGGTGATTCTATAGCGGTTGATGAGGAAAGAAATTTATTAATTAATGACAGAATTATTGGCGCGGTGAAGACAGTGTCACTTAAAGGTAAGCCATTAGAAGCTCTAGATTCGGGAATAATTCCTCCTCATAAATTTTTTGCATACGCTCCACACATTGATTCATATGACTCGCGCTATAAAGAAATTGGACTAATTGATGAAAAAAATATTATTGGCACTGCCATTTTTACTTACTAATTTGTCTTTCGCTAGCGATCTCGGCACCTTTGGTGAAACATATGAGATACGAGAAAAAAGCTTCCTACAGCAAATTCAAGAGCGTTTAAAAGATGCGGAAAAATCTGGAAAAATTCTTGAGATACAAAAAACGATACAAAAACAAGCTGAGCAAAATCTAAACAATCCAAAGCCAGTTGCGGATATTTCAAATACTGAAGTTGAAAGGCAGTGGGTTTATGATCCTTCAATTTCTTTAGATCATGATTTGAAAGATCAGCTTGGTAGAATTTTTTATAAAGCAGGCACAAAAGTTAATCCGCTTGAGAAAATCTCGTTAACCAAATCTTTAATTTTTATTGATGGTAGTGATTTAAAGCAGGTGGATTGGGCGATTGAGCAACACAATAAAAAGAAGGGCAGAGCAAAAATAATTTTGGTTAAAGGCGAAATTATAAATTTAATGAGGAAGAAAAAAGTTCGTCTTTATTTTGATCAGCAAGGAGTTTTGGTAAAAAAATTTGGAATAAAACATGTGCCAGCTACTTTAGAGCAAAGTGGCAAGATGTTGTTGTTGAGGGAGGTGAGAATATGAGCAAAAAAATTCTTACCTCTATATTTATTTTTCTGATTTTGTTTCCGCTTAATTCTTTCGCAAAGAAATGCACTGGCAGAATGGTAAATCCCGTTACTGATATTTGCTGGTCTTGCATATTGCCAATTAGTATTGGCGCGGCACCAACCGCCACAGGATTAACTCCAGATGCAATAAATTTTCCTTCGCCAGTTTGCTCATGTCCGGCTCCTCCGCCGGTTTTTGTTAGAGTTGGAGTTGCTGTTGGATATTGGGAGCCTATCAGGCTTGTTGATGTGACGAAAGAGCCGTTTTGTTTTGTTGGAATTGGTGGCAAAAAAATTGATCCAGGTATTTCGGTTGGCTCGGGTTCTGATGCGGAAAAAAATACTGGAACGGAATTAAATCCTTCAACTTGGCAGGTGCATTGGTATGATTATCCAGTATTTTCTATGCTTAGTTTAATCATGGATAGTTTATGCCTAGAAAATACCAAGAGTTTTGACTTAAGCTATTTAACGGAGCTCGATCCTCTTTGGAATGATGATGAATTAACTTTCTTAATTGATCCTGAATCAATTTTATTTGGAAATATAATTGCGCAAGCCGCTTGTGCGGCAGATTGCCTTTCCTCCTCTTTGTGGCTACCTTTAGATCCACTTTTTTGGTGTTCTGGTTGTCAGGGAGGCATGTATCCCGTGAATGGAAATGTTATTCATCATAACACCTCAATTCAATCTTCGGCGCTTGTTGTTTCAAGAATGATTTACAAATTGCATCGCCAAGTTTCGTTGCCAATTACTTCTGGCCCAGAAGCTATTTGTCATTCAATTCCATCGCCGATGATAAAGAAAAGTCAGTATCGCACGCAATTGGCAGTTCCTGTTCCGACGGTCGACCCAATTCTTGGCTGTAATCAACTTGGAAAATCTTCATTTTTTTGGGAATCGTTTCGCGAAATTCCTGTGCAAGGTGAAGATTTTACTTATGTGCTATGGAGGAAGCGAAACTGTTGTGTATTGTAATTTTATAATTTTTGCATTCCTTTCTTTATCTGTCTTGGCAATAGATGCCACTGCTCAAAATTCTGATATTGAGGCCGCCGCTTTCATTGAAAATATAAAAAATAATCAGCCAAAAAGTGCGCAGGAAAATGCTCAAGAAATTGTTGATTTGGTAGAAGAAATAAAAAAATCAAACAAGTTTGAAAAAGATGCGGCAGTTGTTATAGAAAAAGCTCAGAAAGCAGAAAAGTCTAAAACTTATCAAAGCGCCAAAACTTGGATTGATTCAAATAAAACTAAAATTTTTGCAAGGCAGCAAGAGGTTTCATCTCAAAATTTGCAATCTACTCGGGATAATGAAAAGGCTAATAAAGATGCCATAACTCAACTTCTTAATAGCTACAATTTTAAGCAAAACGATATTCTAAAATCTCAAATTATTCACTATCCAGTGATGATTTTTGTTTCTTCTTCTATCCCGCAGCAGTCATTGAAAGATTTGATGTTGCAAGCAAGAAAAACAGGCGCAGTTCTAGTATTTAGAGGGTTTATTGGGAATTTAAGAAATACCGCAGAATTTATGCAGCGCTTAACCAAAGATAATGTCAGCGCAATTATTGATCCGCGGCTTTTTGAAATGTTTAAGATTGAAAGAGTTCCAACATTTGTTGTGGCGTCAAATGATATTCAAGGATGCGAAGGCTCTAGTTGTTCAGTTACTCCGCAGCATGATCGAATTTCAGGAAATATAACTTTGAATTTTGCGCTTGAACAAATTGCGAATGGAAAAGGCAGCTCAAAATCAGTAGCAGAAAAATATCTGAAAAAACTTGAAGGAGGGCAGAAGTGAGAAATATTCTAACTTTAATTATAATTTTTGCGATGTCGTCTTTGAGCTATGCAGATCAAATGGCGGATGCTAGAAGCAATGCCTTAAATTTTGGTGCGTCTTATAAAAATTCTGCTTCCTTAGTTATTAGCGAGAATAATAAAGCAGCAGTTCCGGGCTATGTTAGCAACAATCCAGAAGAAACAAAATATTATGATGGAGGCAATAAAGAAAATGATGCGCAATTAAAAACAGCCAATTCGCAAGAGGGGCAATTATTAACCAAAGGAATTGCCAACCGTCCAAAAATTACAATTAGCCCTAATGATGACTTCTTAAATCAATCTAAAGCGATCACAAACAATCCTGATGAAGTTGTGGCTATGTTGACAGGCACTTATGGTGAATGTAAGCCCTTAACTTATTCTAAAACAGAATATGAAATAAAAACCTGTGACCAGTATGACGAAATTGACTGTATTGATGGAAAAAAATTAGTTGCGGTTTCTGGTGGGATCGAAACTTCTTGGAGTTTTCCAACTCTGGTTGTTGATATATCGAGAAGAGGAGGTGGGCCTTGCACCAAATATTATGCTTACACAACCATTAATATCGCAGATGTGTCCAAAATATCTGATTTTGTTCTTCAATGGGTAAGGTGGGATGATATAATTCAAATTCGAATCAATAATAACCCCGTGTTTTCATACGGAAATATGAATTCGGGGCGCTGCGAGCTTTCTACGGATTTTCAATCCTCTCCTAATATCAATCTCAAACAGTATTTAGTTAATGGTGCAAATAAAATAGAGATGATACTTGGGGTTGGAGGAATGGGCAACGCAACTGCAAAATATTATCTCAATTATCAAAAAGATAAAATCTGTCAAACCTTTGATAATTGTAAGGCCATATCAAATGAATGCTCTTTGCAAACCACAAATTGCTTGAATGTATCAAGTGATAATATCTGCAATTATCGACAAAATATTTATCAATGCAGCAAATCAACTACAACCTCAAGCGCAACAGTGCAATGTGGCTCAAGCAACTACTGTGTTAATGGACAATGCACAGTTATTGAAGATAACTCAAATAATGATTTTGCAAGATCGATTGCTTATTTGTCTTCAATTAATCAAACGGCCAAAGACAAAAATTCTGCGGACAATTTAGCAATATTTACTGGTGGCTCTAATTCATGCTCTCGCTCAACTATTCTTGGTTATAATTCTTGCTGCACCGATAGCGGCTGGGGTCAAGATTTTGGCGCTTCCTGTAGTGAAGATGAAAAAAGATTAATTCAACTTCAGCAAAAAAAATTATGCCATTTTGTCGGCTCATATTGCGCTAAAAAAACTTTTCTTGGCTCATGCCAAACAGTGAAGAAATCTTATTGCTGCTTCAATTCAAAAATATCTCGCGTAATACAAGAACAGGGAAGAGGTCAGTTAGGAATGGGTTGGGGAGGTGCAGAATCTCCTGAATGCGGAGGCTTTACGCCGCAGCAATTGCAAAAGATGCGTTTTGATCAAATGGATTTAAGTGAAATCACTTCTGATATCGCTGAAAGTATAGTAGCTCCCGACCCCGCATATCTTGAGGGTAAAATTCAACAAACAATGCAAAGATATGATCAGGGACAAAATTCTAATTAACTGTTTTTTTATATTTATTTTTTGTAGCGAGGCCTTGGCTAATGCGCGATCTCGCCATTGTGAGGAATATGGTCTTGGCTATAATTTTTATTGTCAAAACGAAACCAGAGATGAAAAGCAGCAAGAAAATAATCAACAAAATGACGCTTCATCACGCTTATCTGAAATTAAAAAAACGCTAGAAGAAAAGAAAGTAAAGGCGGTGATTTATCCGACAGAAGAAAATATCAAAGATTACATGTCTTACCAAAAAACAGTTTTGGATAGATCAAGCGTTTTTGCAGACCAATGGCGAAGAGTAATTTGGAAATCGCCAGATTTAGATTATACTCTAAAAAGGCCAGTTTCAAAGGTTGGGAAGGAAAGTTGGATTGATGAGAGAAACAAAGATATTGCCAGCACAATAAAAAATATTAATGCGCGTTACGGAGTTTTTTTCTTGTTCTCTTCAACCTGTCCTCACTGTCATCGCTATTCGCCAATTTTGAAGGCTTTTCAAAATAAATATGGGATCACAATTCTGCCAATTTCAATGGATGGAGGAGGTTTGCCAGATTGGAATAAGGTCATGATAAATAAGGGCCAGATTGAAAATATGGGTATAAAAG
>Ga0209550_10000596_pt1 | contig 34397 bp, 33 predicted proteins | sample LauGreSuBDMM15SN_2_FD_187567 | JGI IMG/M metagenome (GOLD analysis project Ga0209550, IMG submission 187567) | Freshwater lake microbial communities from Lake Michigan, USA - Su13.BD.MM15.SN (SPAdes) (version 5) | ecosystem: Environmental > Aquatic > Freshwater > Lake | place: Lake Michigan... | reverse complement strand
TACGAACAACCGCTTAAAATTGCCGCCAAAAAACACGACATCACTGGCATTCGCGTCTACGACAAACGCGAAGAATCGATGCCTAATATTGGAATGGTTCCTCTGCTCGACGCCGAAACAGGTGAACTGCAATTAGTGAATACCGCAGCCAAAAGCGTGCGCGTGGCCTACGAAAAAAATTACTTGGAACGCACAGGATATTTCAAAGAAGTGTTCAGCAAATCGGGTGCTGGCACTGTGCAAACCCGCGTGGACGAAAGTTATGTAACCAAATTATTGGGGTATTTTAAATCCAGATAATCCCAAACAAGCGCGTGAATTCGCAACTAGGAAAATGAAAATATCAACCTATATCGCTTTACTGTTTTTTGGTGCAGTGGTTTTTGCCCAACAAAAGCCGTTGTCTACCTCGATTAATGTGAGGCAAAATAAAATCGGGGCCGAATTCAAATTGAGTTTGAAGGCGATTGCCGATACCTCAGCACGGGTGGTTTTCCCTATACTCAAAAACCTGGGAGCCCTCGAGGTAATTCAATCGTATCCGGTAGATACCGTGTGGAAAGACAGTAAATACGAGTTGGTGAAAACCTACGGCCTCACCCAATTTGACAGCGGATCGTATGCGCTTCCGGCCCTAAAAATTCTCATCAACAACAAGCCCTTTTATTCGGATAGCCTGCGTGTGCAAGTGGCCAATGTGGTGGTGGATACGCTCAAACAAAAAATGTTTGACATCAAACCCATTGCCCAAGGCACTAAAAGTAACCGCTGGATTTGGAACATAGTACTTGTTTTATTAATCTTGGCTGCGGCTGGGTTTGGATTTTATTGGTGGCGCAAACGCAAACAAAATACAGTCGAGGCAGCTGAAGAGGCAAAATCACCCATCGAAAAAGCCACCAACATGCTCAATGTGCTGGAGAAAAAACAACTCTGGCAAAAAGGCGAAGTAAAATCATACTACAGCGAACTTACGGCCATTGCCCGAAATTACATCGAAGAAGCCATTGCCATTCCTGCCATGGAAAGCACCACCGCCGAGCTCATTGCCGCTTTGCAAAATGCGTCAAAGCAAAAGAAAATGGAGCTGACTGCAGAGACCATCGAAAATTTGGAGCGCGTACTCAAACAAGCCGATTTGGTAAAATTTGCGAAATCAAAACCACTTGATTTTGAAATTACCGAAGACCGCAAAAAAATAGAAAAAGCCATCGTCACGTTAGACAGCGCAATTCCTACTGTAGAAGAAAACGAAGAAGAATCGGCGCTCAACGAATTGCAACGCCAGCAACAATTGCAACAGCAAGCGGCCAAAGCTCGCAAACGCCGCAACCAACGCATAGCCGCATCAGTCCTAGGATTGGTGCTACTGGTACTGGGCTATTTTATTGCCACCAAAGGATTTACCGATGTAAAAGACACCTTGATTCGCAAAGAAACCAAGTTGTTGCTCGAAGGCGAATGGGTGCGCAGCGAATACGGAAATCCCGCCGTGCGCTTGGAAACTCCTGAAGTTTTGGTGCGTACCGATTTATCCAAAACACTGCCCAAAAATGGGATGGCGCTTATCAAAGAGATGCAGTCATTTGTGGAAGGAAAATGGGGAGATGCCTTTTATGTGATGGTGAATACCATGCATTACCAAAAAGAAACCGAAATAGATCTCGACAAATCGATAGACGTTACCATAGATTTATTGGAAAGTTTAGGCGCCCAAAACATGTTGGTGAAACAAGAGGAGTTTCAAACCAAACAAGGCGTTTCGGGCCGAAAAGGCTACGGTACTTTTGTTTTGCTCAACACCATAACCAAATCGAGCACCACCTATTATTATGAAGTCTTGCTTTTTGGGCAAGACGGCGGATTGCAGCAATTGGTGTTGGTACACGAAGAAGGCGACGCCTATGCCAACGCGATTGCCGAGCGCATTTTGAATTCGGTTGAACTGAAACAAGCTACACCCTAATGAAAAACGTCACCTTTTTTCACCCTGAGTTTTTCTGGTTGTTGCTCCTGCTCCCAGTGGCGGCCGCGTGGTTGTATTGGAAACGCAAACAACAAGCGGCTACTTTGTCGATGAGTTCATTGCAAGGATTCCAGAGTTCGCCATCGATTTTAGCCAAATTACAGCCGATACTTCCCGCTTTGCGATTGACGGCACTCGCTTGTTTAATAGTAGCCATGGCCCGACCACGCACCGTTGATGTGACCAATAAAACCAAAACTACCAAAGGAATTGACATCGTAATTGCGGTAGACGTTTCTGGGAGTATGTTGGCCAAGGATTTAAAACCCAACCGCATGGAGGCCTTGAAACGCGTGGCCGCCGATTTTGTGGAAGAACGTCCCAACGACCGCATTGGTTTGGTGGTGTATGCCGCCGAGGCCTATACCAAAACGCCCGTTACCAGCGACAAAGGCATCATCTTGGACGCGGTGTCGAGCATCAAATACGACAATGTATTGCAAGACGGAACCGGGATAGGCATGGGACTTACTACCGCGGTGAATCGACTCAAAGAAAGCAAAGCCAAAAGCAAAGTAATTATTTTGCTCACCGACGGAGTAAACAACGCCGGATTCATTGAGCCCGAAACCGCCTCGGACATTGCCCAACAATATGGCATTAAAGTGTATACCATTGGAATTGGAACCAACGGCATGGCCGAATTTCCCTATGCGATTGCGCCCAACGGCCAATTTTTGTTTCGGATGATGCAGGTGGAAATTGATGAAAAACTCATGAAAAGCATTGCCCGTAAAACCGGCGGAAAATATTTTAGAGCGACCAGTAATTCAAAATTGGCACAGATTTACAATGAAATCAATAAGCTAGAAACCACCGAGATTGAAGAACTTCGTTTTTATGATTATGACGAAAAATACCGTTCTTGGGTAATGCTAGCCGGAATTTGTTTGCTGCTCGAATTTGGATTGCGCAACACGATATATAAAAGTTTTATTTAGGCTATGTACGAATTAGAAGAACAAAAATACCTGTACTTACTGCTCCTGCTTCCGCTGATGGCCTTGCTGTTTCTTTATGTGCAGTATTGGAAACGCAAAAAACAACGCGAGTTTGGAGACCTGGTTTTGGTGGCCAAATTGAGTCCAGAAAAATCACAGTTTAAATCAATCTTGAAATTTGTGGTCTTGGTTTTGGCCTTGGCGTCGCTAATTATGGCGTTGGTCAATCCCAAAATGAGAACCAAAATGGAAACCATCAAACGCGAAGGAATTGATATTGTATTTGCCGTAGACGTGTCCAAAAGTATGTTGGCCGAAGACGTAGCGCCTAGCCGACTAGAAAAAAGCAAGCAATTGGTGTCGCAAATCATCAACCAATTGGGCAATGACCGCATTGGAATCGTAGCCTACGCCGGATCAGCATTTCCGGTTTTGCCCATCACCACCGATTACGGCGTAACCAAAATGTTTTTGCAAAGCATGAACACCAATATGGTTTCTTCGCAAGGTACTTCGCTCGATGAGGCCATCAACTTGTCAGGAACCTTTTTTGACAAAAGCAACAAAACCAGTAAACTCGTAATTCTCATCTCTGATGGAGAAGACCACTCCGAAGGGGCCGAAGATGCAGCTGCCGAAGCCACTAAAATGGGTATGAAAATCATTACCATCGGAGTAGGAACGCCCAAAGGGGGTCCGATTCCGCTCAAACAAAATGGAGTGGTGCAAAGTTTTAAACGCGACCAAAACAACGAAGTGGTGATCACCAAACTCAACGCCGAAAGTCTAGAGTCGATTGCCAAAGCCACCAAGGGAATGTACATCAACGGAAATCAAACCAAAGCCGTGCTCGAAAAAATTAAAAAAGCGCTCGATACCATCCAAAAAACTGAATTTGAAGCCACGCAAATGGCCAATTATCAATCGCAATTTCAGTGGTTTATTGGGCTGGCCATCTTACTTTTGGCACTCGACTTGTTCTTGTTGGAGCGCACCACAGCTTGGATTAAAAAACTGAATTTATTTAATGAAAAACAATAACCCAAACCCGTTGTCTTTCGTTGAAAAACAGCGAAAAAACGTGCTAATTCTTTGCTTGCTTTTGCTTGCTTTTGGCGCAAATGCCCAAGAGAAAGACCGCAATTTTTCGGAAGCTAATGCAGCTTTTGCCGATAAAAAATATGCCGATGCCGAAGCCAATTACCGGATCTCCAAATCAAAGGCCAAGCAAAAAGCATTGGCCGCCTACAATTTGGGGAATGCCATCTACAAGCAAAATCAGCCCAGTGAAGCCAAATATGCCTACATCGACGCAGTAGAAAAATCGAATTCACGTAGCCAAAAACACAATTCCTTTCACAACTTGGGCAATGTATACCTGAAAGAAAAAAAATATGCCGAAGCTGTTTCGGCTTTTAAAGACGCTTTGCGCAACGACCCCACCGACGAAGAATCGCGCTACAATTTGGCCTTGGCAAAAAAATTATTGAAAGACAATCCGCCGCCCAAAGACGACAAAAAAGACAACAAAAAAGACAAAAACAAGGACAAGAAAGACGACAAGAAAGACCAGAAAAACCAGAAAAACCAGGATAAAAAAGACGACAAAAACAAAGGCGACCAAGACAAGAAGGACGATAAAAAAGATCAGGGCAAAAACCCAGACAACAAAAACCAAAACGATCCATCGCAAGGACAGCCCAAACCAAAGCCGGGTGGCATCTCGAAAGAGCGTTTACAAAATTTGCTCGACGCAGTAAACAACGAAGAGAAAAAAATCCAGGACAAAGTGAATGCCAAAAAAATTAAAGGCAAACCCGTTCAAACCGAGAAAGACTGGTAATACATTGACGAATTGACTATGAAAAAGCAGGTTTTATTTTTATTAATCAGTTGCCAAGCCCTTTTTGCCCAAGTGCAATTTGAGGCCAAGGTGAGCAAAAACAGTTTGGGGCTAAACGAGCGCTTGCGCATTGATTTTACCATGAATGCCGATGGTGATAATTTTACCCCACCCAATTTTGAAGGCTTTCGCATCGTGGCTGGGCCAAGTCAACAGGTGAGTCAATCCTGGGTTAATGGTCGAAGTTCGTTTAACAAATCTTATTCCTACTATTTGCTCCCTTCGCAAAAAGGTGCGCTCACCATCAAACAAGCTTCGGTGGAGATTAATGGACAGATTTACAAAACCAATCCCATAAAAATCAACGTAACGGCGGCAGTTGAGCAGCCGCGCGATCCCAACGACGAGCCACAAATCTCGGCGGCAGATGCCATTCATTTGGTAGCCGAAATTTCGAAGGGAAATCCCTACGTGAATGAGCCCATTACCGTGGTGTACAAATTGTATTTTAGTTACAACATTGGCATAACCAATTGGCGCGAACTTAATAAACCCAAGTACAATGATTTTTGGAGCCAGAACATTGACATCAAACAATTGGTAGCCGAAGAAGGCAAATACAACGGCGAACGCTTTCGCTATGTGGTGCTGCGAAAAACCGTCTTGTATCCACAAAAATCGGGAAAATTAGAAATTGAACCGCTTTCGCTCGACATCGATTTGCAAGTACCCACCAACCGCCGAAACATTTTTGGCCAAGTACAGGTAGTCAATGACAACCGCCGGGTATCGGCTGGAAGCAAAACCATTAGCGTAAAATCGCTGCCAGAAGCCGGAAAACCAATTGATTTTTCGGGAGCTGTGGGCCGATTTAATTTTGTGGCAAAACCCAGCAAAACCCAACTTAAAAGTGGCGAATCGCTCGATTTGAAAGTAGCGGTTTCGGGAACGGGGAATCTCAAATTGTTTACGCTACCCAAACCGGTGGTGCCCAATTCGATCGAAATGTATGATCCGGTGCACAACGAACAAGTGCAAACGCCTTTGAGCGGCATGAACGGCAGTATTACCGATACCTACACCTTGATTCCACAATTTAAAGGCAAATACCCCATCAAGCCGCTGCAGTTTTCCTATTTTGATTTGGGTACAGGCAAGTACAAAACCATTACTTCTCCCGAAATTGTGGTCGATGTGTTGGATGGCCCAAGCTCGGCAGCTGCTACAAACGAACCTATCGCGTCGGCCCAATCGGCCAAAAATACGCTGTCAGCTGCCGATCAATTTAAATATGTGAAACTCAAAACTTCTTTGCAGTCTACTCACCGCTCAGACTTTTTGGGATCTCGTTTGTTTTATATCCTCTTGTTTTTGCCTGCCTTCTTAATTCCCGTGATTGTATTTTTCAAAAAGAAAAAGGCGGCTATCGATGGCGATGTAGTGGGCAACCGAATTAAAAAATCCAATCAATTGGCCAAGAAATATTTGTTGGAAGCCAAAAAACAAATGCCCAACAAGGAGTTGTTTTACATTGCCCTCGAAAAATCGATGCACAACTTTTTGAAAGCCAAATTACATATCGAGACATCCGAGATGAGCAAAGACACGATTGCCCATTTGTTGCAATCCAAAACTGCATCGGCTGATACAATTACTTCCTTTATTTCGCTCATGAAAAACTGCGAATTTGCGCGTTATGCCCCTTCCTCATCTGTTGCAATCGAGCAAGATTTTCACAAAGCCGAAGCAGTATTGGCCGCCTTAGAAAAACAATTGTAACCCCGATCTAAACAATATGACGATGAAAAAATTAGTGTATGTGCTGCTGTTTCTTTCGCAATTGAGTTGGGCGAATACTGGCTTTGAAGCAGGAAACGATTGGTACAAAAAAGGCAATTACAACCAAGCCATTTTGGCCTACCAATCGGTGTTGGAAAGCCAGAAAGAATCGGCTGCGGTGTATTTTAATTTGGGAAATTGTTACTACAAACTCAATAAAGTAGCGCCGGCCATCTACAATTACGAAAAGGCCTTGCACTTGAACCCCGACGATGTGGAAATTCAAAACAACTTGAAATTTGCCCACAAAATGACCATCGACGAAATCAAGGTGGTGCCCCAAGTGGGCTTTGCTCCGATGATACACCAACTACTTGCCGTGTTTCACTACGATGTCTGGGCCTGGATTGCGGTAGGGTTTTCTATTTTGTTTTTGGGCTTTTTTGTTGGCTATTACTTTTCCCCCTATGCCGCCAATAAACGCGTATTTTTTGTAGGGATGTTTGTGCTGTTATTTGGGGTTTTATGCAGCGTAGTTGCTGCAGTAATCGAAAAGAAATTTAGCAACAGTGAACACCCGGCTATTGTATTTGCCGAACTGGCTTCGGTGAAAAGCGAGCCAAAATCGGGAGCAACCGAAGTGATTTTGCTACACGAAGGCGCAAAAGTCTTTGTATTGGATTCGCTGGATAACTGGAAAAAAATACAACTCACCGACGGCACCGACGGTTGGATCAATCAAGACTTTATCAAGCAAGTGCACTAATTTTGCTGCGGCTGTTCGTGCGTGCCAAAGGCAACAAAAACTTCATTGAGCTGGGGATAAATAGCAGCAGACACCTTTTGAATGGGCAAATAAAACCAGGATTTCTCGATGGTTTGTTTGGACACAAAGGCATAGGAAAAATTCAGTTTATTGAACATGGCAATACCCAAACTCAACACGACGATAAGTTTTAGCGTTCCTAAAATTCCGCCACCCAATTTGTTGAGCGCACCCAACTGGGCCACACGCGCCACCGTGGTGAAAAACTTGGCCAATAACGCTGCACCAACCAATACCACCATTAGCGTAATTACAAAGGCAATGATTTGAATTATTTTGGGGTTCCAAGACACCTCACGGGCCAAGAAATGACGGGCGATATACGAAAATTTGATGGCCAAATACACACCAAAAAGCAACGTAATGAGTCCGGTGAGTTCGATAAAAAAGCCATTGCGCAAGCCGCGAATCAGGCCCATGGCCATAAAAGCCAAAAGAAAATAATCAATCCAACTCATTTTTGTAGGGTTATGTTGCGCACAAATATAAATCAAAAATAAGGTGAGGCAACTCCGGTGGCAACTTCCTATCTTTGCCCGCTGTGGCAGATGCCTGCCCTGCCAAAAAACGCAGATCGATTATGTCAAGAGATATACAATTAAAAGAACGCTGGGAACAATTGGTTGCCAAATTATCCGATCAGTTTTCGCAAGGAGAAGACTTAGATTTGGACGCCATTATCTATTTGATTGGCGTGCAAGAATTGGGAAAAGTACACCAAGCATTCAAAAAAGACGAAAAGGTTAACCTAATGCACATTGCCATTTGTCGCTTGCTAGAGCCCTACGGCTTTTATGAGTTTGATTACATCGATGCCGATGGCTGGCCGCATTATACGATCAAAGAAGAATTGCCGCCTTTGAAGGCAGGGGAACAATCGGTGCTGATGAAAGAAGCCATTGTGAGCTATTTTTTGGCCCGAGAATATATTGACTAAGCCCACGAAAAACTTGAAATACGGCCCAAAATACTAGCAACTTTTAGCTAAATTTGCGGCTCAATGACCACGCATCATGATAGATCAAATTAAAGTACATATCTCTGAAGCAGCGGCTTTTCACACCGAAAATCCCGCCGAACTAGAAGCCTATCGCATTCAATACTTGGGAAGCAAAGGCCTACTAAAAACCCTGTTTGCCGAATTTAAAAACGTGCCCAACGAGCAGAAAAAAGAATTTGGGCAGGTAATTAATTTGCTCAAAACGACCGCAGAGGACAAGGTGAAACTAATCCAAGAAGCGCTCGAGAGTAAACAGGAAATTAAAGGAATCTATGGCGACCTTAGCCGTCCGGGAGAACCCATATCAATTGGTTCTAGACACCCGATATCGTTGGTAAAAAATCAAATCATTGACATTTTTTCGACTATCGGATTTAATGTATCTGAAGGTCCAGAAATAGAAGACGATTGGCATAATTTTACGGCCTTAAACTTGCCCGAATACCATCCGGCACGTGATATGCAAGACACCTTTTTTATCCAAACCAATCCCGATATTTTGTTGCGCACCCATACTTCTTCGGTACAAGTGCGGTACATGGAAGAAAACAAACCGCCGATCCGCACCATTTCGCCCGGACGCGTATTTCGAAACGAAGCCGTTTCGGCACGTTCGCACTGTATTTTTCACCAAGTGGAAGGTTTGTATATAGACAAAGATGTTTCGTTTGCCGATTTGAAACAAACGCTGTTGTACTTCACGAAAGAGATGTTTGGCAAATCAAAAATCAGGTTGCGCCCGAGTTATTTTCCGTTTACCGAACCCAGTGCCGAAATTGATATTTATTGGGGACTCAAAACAGAAACCGATTACCGCATTACCAAAGGAACCGGTTGGTTGGAAATTGGCGGCTGCGGCATGGTTGATCCCAACGTCTTGAAAAATTGCCAAATTAATCCCGACGAATTCTCAGGCTTTGCCTTTGGAATGGGCGTAGAACGCATTGCGATGCTCTTGTACCAAATTGGCGACATCCGATTATTTTATGAAAACGACGTGCGCTTTTTGGAGCAGTTTAAGTCAATAGTGTAGTTTTTTGTTTCAGGTTTATTTTGCTTCAAACTTCCAGCTCCCCACTTCCAACTCCCAGCTAAAAAACCCATGAAATCAGACATCATCATTCCCAAAGTAGAAAATGTATTCTTGGCCGCCGTGCAAGAATGGAGCGACGACTTTAACGACAACGTATGGTACGTATATTTAATCAATGATTCCGACTACGATTTAGACAATGTGATGTTGGTGTCTAGAGCTTTTGGCACGATAGATGGCGAAATGAAAAAAACATCGTTGTTGCGCCACGCTTTTGTAAAAGTTCCGGCTGTGTCGGTTCAAAAAGTAGAGTTCATCGATCAATCGGTGTTGCAACTCAACAACGAATTCATGCTTACCTATTTTATAGAAAATAGCTTGTATGACAAAAAATTTATCTTCCTAAAAAACAGCATCAACCTAAACGCAACCGAAGAAGTGCCTATTTTATTTGTAAACGGCGTGGTAGTAAAATAAGCCTAATCCAATAGTTCGGTGAGTTTCTTGAACACCTTTTTGGCATCCTTCCCTTCGTACAAAATTTCGTGTACCGCGTCAATAATGGGCGTTTTTGCTTGGTAGGTTTGGTTTAATTCCCAAGCACTTTTGGCGGCATAATAGCCCTCAGCCACCATACTCATTTCCATCATGGCGCTTTTCACGGTGTAGCCCTTTCCAATCATGTTTCCAAACATACGGTTGCGAGAAAATATAGAATAACCGGTTACCAACAAATCGCCCAAGTAGGCTGAATCGTTGATGTTGCGTTTCATTTTGTGGACTTTTCGAATAAATTTTTTCATCTCCCGAATCCCATTGCTCATCAACACCGACTGAAAATTATCGCCATAGCCCAAGCCATGTGCCATACCGGCAGCAATCGCATAAATATTTTTGAGCATTGCGGCATATTCGGTGCCAATAATATCGTCTGAGATTTTAGTTTTGATGTAATTACTAGACAAATTTTGAGCCACTACTTTTGCTTTTTTGGCGTCTCCGCAGGCAATGGTCAAATAGGATAGGCGCTCTAAAGCTACTTCCTCTGCGTGACAAGGCCCCGTAATTACGCCTATGTTTTCGAATGGAATGTCGAAGGATTTATGAAAGTGCTCCCCTACAATAAGGCTCGTTTCGGGCACTATGCCTTTGATGGCTGAAAAAATAACTTTGTCTTCTAGTTTACTGGTGAGCTTAAGCAATTCGGCATTCAAAAAGGCAGAAGGAATGGCAAAAATAATGATGTCGGCAAAATCAATGGCTTCATTAATGTCGTTTGTGAGCAGCAATTGTTCCATTTTGAACTCGACTGAGCTTAAATAATTGGGATTATGGTGTTCGGATTGTAAATGCGCGATGGCCTCTTCGTTGCGCATGTACCAGGCAATTTTCGTCTGATTTACACACAGCATTTTGGCAATCGCCGTGGCCCAACTGCCTCCGCCTATAACGGCAAATTTTGGATTGTCTTTCATAAATTAGCTACAATTATGTAGGTTTTTTGCTATTTGGGGTGACCAAAAGTAAGTAAAAACAAGCAATTCTAATTTAATAACTCATTTCAACAATTTGTCGCAATTTGGCTAAATCAATGTTTTGACGTTCGCCCAAAGCAATCCAGCCGCGTTGTTCGAAACGGTTCACGATAAAATCGGCGGTTTGTGCAAAGTCGGGAGTGTATTGGCTAAGTTTGGTTGGAGCCCCCAGCTGCTGAAAAAATTGCGTAGTTTTATCAATCGCCTGATTGGCTCGCTCCGCAGGCGTTCCGCTCGTAATGTTCCAGACGCGTTCGCCATATTGGATCAGTTTGTCTTGCTTGGTTTCCAAGAGCACGCGGTACAAGTTTGGCGCTATGATGGCCAAGGTGCGCGCGTGATCAATTTCATACAAGGCCGTCAATTCGTGGCCAATCATGTGCGTCGCCCAATCAACCGGTACGCCTTTGTTGAGCAACCCGTTTAATGCCATGGTGCAACACCACATAAAATTAGAAGCCAACACATAATCAGACGGATTGTCAATCACTTTGGGTCCCATTTCGACTAAAGTTTGCAAAATTCCTTCGGCAATTCGGTCTTGCAAATAGGCGTCGTGTGGATAGGTGAGGTATTGTTCCATGACGTGCATAAACGAATCAATGACTCCGTTTTGCAATTGGCGTTTGGGCAAAGAAGCAATAACAGTTGGGTCGCAAATAGAAAACTTAGGAAACAAGGCGCTGCCCCCTAAAGTTAATTTTTCTTGTGTGGCTTGGATGGTTACCACTGCGCCCGAATTCATTTCGCTTCCGGTGGCCGGCAAGGTAAGCACCGTGCCAAATGGAACCACTTTTGAAAGATCGGTAAACAAGATACGCTCGTGCAAAATGCGGGCAGCATCGCCAGCAAAATGTGTCGCGGCCGAGATAAATTTTACGCCATCAATCACGCTGCCGCCTCCTACAGCCAATATAAAATTGAGCTGTTCTTTTCGAATCACTTCTACGGCCTGCATCAGGGTTTCGTAGCGTGGATTGGGTTCAACACCACCAAATTCCACCACGTGAAATCCTTGCAACGCAGCAATTACTTGGGCGTGAATGCCGTTCGAGAAAATACTTCCACCACCGTACACCAGCAATACGCGGGCACCTTTGGGTACTAAAGTGGCTAGTTTATGTAGTTGTTGGGTTCCAAACACCAACTGGGTCGGATTGTATAAATCAAAGTTGCGCATAGTCGTTTATTTTAGTGGGCCAAAAATACGAATACTTAGCGGGTTTTTGGTTGACGGTTTAAAGAGATACTATGAACGGCTGTTAAGCGGGAAGTGGGAAGTTTTTCAAAGTTTACTAAGAACCGACAACCCAAAACCGAGAACCGAGAACCGAAAACTCAGAACCTACAACTCATAACTCCCTCCGGTGTCACTACATAATCCAAGGCAACGTCTGCAGCAGATATGTCCTCGATTTTTTCTTCGGGCCCAAAAAAAGACAGGCCAATTTTTACCGTGTTGGGATTGCATTGCTGCAAAAAGGTATCGTAAAATCCTTTGCCGTAACCCACGCGGTGGCCTAGTTTGTCATAGGCCAATAAGGGCACAAACACCGCCTCAATTTTAGAAACAGGCACTTCCAATCCCGATACGGGTTCGGGAATTCCGTGGGCGTTGGGGATTATTTTGGTCGAATCGGTGAGTAAAAAATGCGTCATTTCGCGGGTAGTGAAATCGCTTTTTGAAATCAAGATTTCTTTGTCTTTTCCGGCCAAGAGGTGCAAGATAAATTCGGTATTCACTTCGCGCTGATTTACGATAGGCAAAAAAACATGAAAATAGGTGTGCTCCCAAATGGGCAAAGCCAAGAGCTGATTGGCAATGGCCAAACTTTGGGCTTCAATGGCATCAGCTGTGAGCGCGGCTCGGCGTTGTTTGTATAAAAGTCTTAGATCAGATTTGTGCATAGCAAAGCGTGTTTCAACTCGGCTATAAATGTAACTAAATGAGAAACTTCTACGTGGTGCATCAACACAATTTTATCGCTAATGGATTAACCACAACAAAGGCTGTTTACAACCCACAACATCGCTTGTATTTTTAAACATTTCAACTAACTTTGGTCATGCAAAATCCGGCTTTAGAACTGCAGCTGCAATCCCTGCCCGACGGCCCTGGCGTGTATCAGTATTATGATGACGCCGGTAAAATTTTGTATGTAGGCAAAGCCAAAAACCTTAAAAAAAGGGTTTCCTCCTATTTTCACAAAACACACGACAACGCCAAAACCAATGTGCTGGTACGAAAAATCGTAACCATCAAACACATCGTCGTCCCCACCGAATCGGACGCCTTGTTGCTAGAAAACAACCTGATCAAAAAATTACAGCCGCGCTACAATGTGCTGCTGCGCGACGACAAAACGTATCCGTGGTTGTGCATCAAAAACGAACCCTTTTCGCGGGTGTTTTCTACCCGACGACTCATCAAAGACGGCTCGGAGTATTTTGGGCCGTATACCAATTTCAAGACTGTGTCTGCAATTATGGATTTGATTAAACAGTTGTATCCGCTGCGTACGTGCTCCTATGATTTAAACGCCAATAATTTGGCCAAACACAAATACAAAGTGTGTTTAGAATACCATTTAGGAAACTGCAAAGGCCCCTGCGAAGGGCATGAATCGCTCGAGAATTACCAACAACAAGTGCATGCCATCCGCGAAATCTTGAAAGGAAACTTGAAGGAAAGCATCAAAGATTTTAAACAAAAAATGAACCACTTTGCTTCGCTCATGCAATTTGAAGCGGCACAACAAATGAAGGAAAAAATAGTAACGCTCGAGAATTACCAAGCGCGTTCCACCATCATCAATCCCAAAATTAACAACGTCGATGTGTTTTCGATTGTATCTGATGAAACGGCAGCTTTTGTCAATTTTTTGCAAATTGCCCACGGATCGATCATTCGTTCGCATACGCTAGAAATTAAAAAGAAACTCGACGAATCTGATCAAGAATTATTGGAATTGGCCATTGTAGAACTGCGGGAGCGCTTTCAGTTGCTTTCAAAAGAAATTCTAGTTCCGTTTGCCGTTGATTTGGGCGAACAACTCAAAATATCGGTGCCACTTTTGGGCGACAAAAAACAACTCTTGGAATTGTCCGAGCGCAACGCCAAATTTCACCGCATCGAACAACTCAAGCAATTGCAAATCGTAGATCCAGACCGACATACCACGCGCATCATGGCCCAAATGCAGAAAGATTTACGCCTCAGCGTCGAGCCCCGACACATTGAATGTTTTGACAACTCGAACATACAAGGAGCCAATCCGGTGGCGGCCTGTGTTGTATTTAAAGACGGCAAACCCAGCAAAAAAGATTACCGCCACTTCAACATCAAAACCGTAGAAGGACCCAATGATTTTGCCTCGATGGAAGAGGTGGTGTACCGCCGCTACAAACGCTTGCTCGACGAACAAGAACCCTTGCCGCAACTCATTATCATTGACGGCGGAAAAGGCCAATTGTCGTCGGCCTTGAAAAGCATCGATGCCTTGGGATTGAGAGGAAAAATTGCCATAGTGGGCATAGCCAAGCGCTTGGAAGAACTATTTTATCCAGGTGATTCAGTGCCGTTGTATTTGGACAAAAAATCAGAAACGCTCAAAGTAATTCAGTATTTGCGCAACGAAGCCCACCGTTTTGGCATCAGCTTTCACCGCGATCAACGCAGCAAGTCGGCGATCAATTCGTCGATGGAGGCCATCCCGGGTATTGGCGAGAAAACCATCACCCAATTGTTGCAGCACTTCAAAAGTGTGAAGCGATTGCAACTCGCGAGCGAAACCGATATTGCCGAAGTAGTAGGCGTTTCAAAAGCAAAAAAAATTACCGACTTTTACCACGCAAATTCAACCCATGAGCAATCCTAAATATCCGAATTTCTTTGCTGGTATTTTCAGCCGATTCCTGCTGTCCTTTTTGGTGAGTGGTTTTGCTTTTTCTATAGCATCGGCTCAGGATACACTGGCGCCCAATCGTCCAAAAATTGGATTGGTGTTGAGCGGCGGTGGCGCCAAAGGATTTGCCCATATTGGGGTGCTGAAGGTATTAGAGAAAGAGGGAATCCCGATTGATTACATTGGCGGGACGAGTATGGGAGCAGTAATAGGTGCTTTGTATGCCACCGGTTATTCGGCCACGCAAATTGATTCCATCTTCAAAACCACCGATTTTGATGCCTTGCTGAGTGACTATATTCCCCGAAATTCGAAAAGTTTTTACGAAAAGCGCAACGACGAACTCTATGCCATTTCGTTGCCGTTTAAAAAGTTACACATCGGAATTCCTTCGGGCTTATCAAAAGGAATATACAATTACAACTTACTCAATAAGTTGTTGTTCCATACTTTACAAGAGCGGGATTTTACAAAATTACCCATCCCGTTTTACTGCATAGCCAGCAACATAGAAACCGGAAAAGAAGTGGTGCTCGATCACGGCTATTTGCCACAAGTTTTATTGGCCAGCGGGGCCTTCCCCAGTTTGTTTTCGCCGGTTGAAATAGACGGAAAATTGCTTGTTGATGGCGGCGCAATAAACAACTTCCCTATTGAAGAAATGAAAAAAAGAGGAGTGGATATCGTGATTGGGGTGGATGTGCAAGACGAAGTTAAAGAGCGTTCAGACTTGAAAGATGCCGCCAAAATATTGGTTCAAATTTCCAATTTTCAGATGATGGAAAAAATGAATGACAAAATAAAACTGGTGGATATTTACCTTAAACCCGATATCAAAAAATACGGAGTGATTAGCTTTGATAAAGGCCCAGAAATTGTAGCCAAAGGCGAAGAAGCGGCCCTCTTGGCCTTGCCTAAACTGCAGACCTTAAAATTTTCAGATCAGCCCAAAAAAGCAACGCAAATTAATCCGATAGACAGTTTGCGTATCGGAAATATTTTACTGACTAGGCCATTAAAAAACTACACCCGAGCCTATGTGATTGGGAAGGTGAAAATTAAACAAAATACCGCCGTTTCTTTTGCCGATTTTACCGATGGCATTAATAAAATGGCGGCCACGCAAAATTTTGGGAGCATCTTTTATCAATTGGACAAAAAAGAAGGCGTGGCCGACTTGCAGTTTGATTTACTCGAAAACCCGACCAATACTTTTGTGAAATTTGGCTTGCACTACGACGGTCTGTTCAAAAGTGGAATTTTGGCCAACTACACCAAGAAAAAAACGGTTTTTAAAAATGATATTCTATCCCTTGATTTGATTTTGGGCGACAATTTTCGATACAACCTTGATTATTACATTGACAATGGATTTTACTGGAGTTTTGGGCTAAAATCTAAGTTTAATCAGTTTAACCGGAACGTAAAAAATGATTTTAATAACGGCGAATTACTCAGTATCTTAGGCATTAACAGCCTGAATATTGATTTTGCTCAATTTACCAACCAGGCCTATTTACAAACGATTTTTGTGCAAAAATTTTTAATTGGCGGCGGCGTGGAGCACACCCATTTGCAACTCACTTCAACCACCCTCGAAAACACGAAGCCGGTTTTTGAAAACAGCGGATTTGTGAGCGTTTTTGGATACATCAAATACGATTCCTTTGACGACAAGTACTTCCCTAAAAAAGGCTGGAGCTATGCCGGGGATTGCCAGTCGTATTTGTATTCGTCCAATTACAACCATGATTTTACCCGATTTTCTATCGCAAGATCCGAAGTGGCTTTTGCGTTTCCGTTTACAAAACGACTTACGGCCAACGTGAGATCAGAAATTGGGTTTTCGTTTGGAGGAGCAAGCAGCAACTATTTTGATTTTATTTTGGGGGGATATGGTGCCAACAGTACCCATAATTTTAAACCGTTTTATGGCTATGATTTTTTGAGTGTTTCGGGCAACAGTTACATCAAATCTGAAGTGGGCTTGGATTTTAAATTTCTGAAAAAACACCACCTCAACGCAGGTAGTAATTTTGCTAATGTGGGGGATTATTTATTTAACACCACCGACTGGCTTTCTAAGGCTTCCTATACGGGTTATGCCTTGGGCTATGGGATGGAAACGATTATTGGGCCAGTTGAATTGAAATACACTTGGTCACCGGAGCAATCCAAAGGGTTTACGTGGGTAACCGTGGGCTTCACTTTTTAACAAATTTTGTCGGGGACAACTTATTTAGAAAAAAGGCTATATTTGAAACAACTAAAACTAAAAACTACACGCATATGTCAATTTGGAAGAAAAAATCATTAACGCTTCTGCTTAGTGAGGCGGGAGACTCCGAAAAAGGATTGAAACGCACCCTAACGGCTTGGTCTTTGATTGCCTTGGGAATTGGCGCTATTATTGGCGCCGGTTTATTTGTACGCACCGCTACTGCTGCTGCGCAAAATGCAGGCCCGTCGGTGACCATTGGTTTTATTGTAGCCGCCATTGGATGTGCGTTGGCCGGTTTGTGTTATGCCGAATTGTCTTCTTCTATTCCTATTTCTGGGAGTGCTTATACGTATACCTATGCCACAATGGGCGAATTATTGGCCTGGATTATTGGTTGGGATTTAATTTTAGAATACGCCGTGGGGGCAGCTACCGTGGGAATTGCGTGGAGTGAATACCTCAACAACCTGCTGGTCAATGTGCTGCACATGAGCCCCATTCCTTATGAATTGTCCCATTCGCCATTTCAGCATTTTACAGATCCCGTAACAGGCGTGGTATCAAACGGAATGATCAATTTGCCTGCCTTTTTTATTGTGGCGGTAATCAGTTTGTTATTAATCAAAGGCACACAAGAATCGGCTTTTGTCAATGGAATAATTGTTGTAGTAAAAGTGGCTATTGTAATCTTAATTATCGTGTTGGGTTGGTCATTCATAAACCCAATCAATCATTCTCCTTATATTCCTCTCCCTTCTATTTTTACCGACGACCAAGGAATCGATCACAGTTTTGGTGGAATCATGGGAATTTTGGGTGCAGCCGGAACCGTTTTCTTTGCCTTTATTGGCTTTGATGCCGTGAGTACTGCGGCACAAGAAACCAAAAACCCAAAACGCGATATGCCTATCGGAATTTTAGGTTCTTTGGCGATTTGTACTATTCTTTACATTTTGTTTGCTCACGTGCTCACCGGAGTCGCTTCGGTTGAAGATTTTAGAACCGGTGGTAAAGAAGCCTCTGTGGCCTTTGCGATTCAAAAATACATGATTGGCTACGAATGGCTAGCTCAGTTTGTAACGGTAGCCATTTTGGCTGGTTTCTCCTCGGTAATTTTGGTTATGTTGTTGGGCCAATCGCGTGTGTTTTATGCGATGGGTAAAGATGGATTATTGCCTAAAGCATTTGGGGAAATTCACCCAAAATACAATACACCGTATAAAGCCAACTTGGCAATCCTAGTAATTGTAGGCTTATTTGCCGCTTTTATCCCGGGCGATATTGTAGGCGACATGACCAGTATTGGTACCTTGTTTGCTTTTATTTTGGTGTGTGTTTCTGTAGTGGTTTTGCGCAAACGCGAGCCCGACATGAAACGCGAATTTAGAGCGCCTTTATCCGATCCTAAATTTCCGTTGGTTCCTGTATTGGGCATCGTGGTTTGTTTGGCTATGATTTATGGCTTAGGTTGGACCAACTGGTTGAGACTGATCGCCTGGTTGGCCATTGGATTGGTGATTTATTTTTGGTATGGCCGCAAAAACAGCAACCTAAATAATCCGAAAAAATAATACACAAAAAGCGAAAAGAGCTCTTCGTTTCTTTTCGCTTTTTTTATGCTTTACTCGGTTTATGAAAAATTGGATTGGCCTCTTAGAACACCTTCAATTCCTCATCAAGAGAAATCCTGAATGAGGGTCGACCTTTTCTGATTTAGCCAAATTTGATTTCTTTCAAATTTCCAATTTTCACTCGTGCGTTAGCGAACTGGCGCAGTAAATTTTAAATATAAGATTATGCCTGTATATCATAAATTAGGATCTATTCCTGCCAAACGACATACCATTTTTAAAAAACCGACTGGAGAATTCTATTACGAACAGCTCTTTGGAACCGAAGGCTTTCACGGTCATTCGTCTTTGTCCTATCATGTGCACCGACCCACACAAGTAAAAGAAATTAAAGCTTCGTATTCGGTTGAGCCCAAAATTGCCATTGGCAAAAACATCAAATCTTTGTTGCTAAAAGGCTTTGAATTAAAACCAGCACTTGATTTCTTGGAAAGCCGAAAACCACTATTGGTGAACGGCGATTGCACCATTGGTTTGGCTGCGCCACAAGAATCACTCACCGATTACTTTTACAAAAATGCCGATGCCGACGAATTGCTTTTTATTCACAAAGGCAGCGGCAAACTGCGTACCATGCTGGGAAATATTGTCTTTGAACCCGGCGATTATTTGATTATTCCCCGCGGAATGATTTACCAAATACAATTTGATCAAGCCGATAACCGCTTGTTTTATGTGGAGTCTTTTGCGCCCTATTATACCCCAAAGCGCTACAAAAATGCCTCGGGGCAGCATTTGGAACACGCTCCTTTTTGTGAACGCGATTTTAAGTTGCCCACCGAACTCGAAACGCATGACCAAAAAGGCGACTTCGTAATTAAAACCAAGAAAGAAGGGATGATTCATGAAATTGTCTACGCCACGCACCCGTTTGACGTGATTGGTTGGGACGGCTATAATTTTCCGTATGGTTTCAGTATTCATAATTTTGAGCCGATAACCGGACGAGTGCACCAACCACCTCCAGTGCACCAAACATTTGAGACCAGCACATTTGTAGTGTGTTCGTTTGTACCGCGTTTGTATGATTATCATCCGCAATCCATTCCTGCGCCCTATAACCACAGCAACATTGACAGCGACGAAGTATTGTATTATGTAGACGGCGATTTCATGAGCCGAAACAACATCGAGCAAGGACATATTACTTTGCATCCCAAAGGTATTCCGCACGGACCAGCCATTGGCGCCATGGAACGCAGCATTGGTCACAAAGAAACCCAAGAATTGGCTGTGATGGTTGACACCTTTAGGCCACTCATGGTTACCGAAGAGGCAATGGGCATAGACGATGGACAGTATTACAAATCTTGGGCAGAATAATATAAAACACCAACTCGGATGCAGACGTACCGCTCATCCCTAAAACAAAACACGATGGCAAAAGAAGTTACTTCTGTTGATTACGGATTAGAAAAAATATTTGAAGGTGCGCAAGATTTCCTTCCGCTTTTGGGCACAGATTATGTAGAATTTTATGTGGGCAATGCCAAACAAGCGGCGCACTATTACAAAACGGCATTCGGGTATCAGTCCTTGGCCTACGCCGGATTGGAAACTGGGGTGCGTGACAGAACCTCCTATGTGTTGGCGCAAGGCAAAATTAGGTTGGTACTTACCACGGCCTTGATTAGCGATTCTGAAATTGGCGAACACGTAAAAAAACACGGCGATGGGGTGAAAGTAATTGCGCTTTGGGTAGAAGATGCCCGCCAAGCTTTTATCGAAACCACCAAACGAGGAGCCAAAGTATACCTCGAACCTACAGTAGAAAGCGATGAGTTTGGCGAAGTGGTTCGCGCCGGAATATACACCTATGGCGAAACTGTACACCTATTTGTAGAACGCAAAAATTACAGCGGAACATTTTTGCCGGGCTATAAGCCATGGACATCCGATTACAATCCAGAGCCATTGGGATTAAAATTCATTGACCACATGGTAGGAAACGTGGGCTGGAACCAAATGAATACTTGGGTAAAATGGTACGAAGATGTGATGGGGTTTGTGAATTTCCTTTCGTTTGACGACAAGCAAATCCATACCGAATATTCAGCCTTGATGAGTAAGGTAATGAGCAACGGCAATGGCCGCATCAAGTTTCCGATCAACGAACCAGCCAAAGGAAACAAACGGTCACAGATTGAAGAGTACTTGGATTTTTATGAAGGTTCGGGAGTGCAACACATTGCGGTGGCCACCGACGACATCATTTCGACGGTAACCCAATTGCGGGCGCGAGGCGTAGAATTTTTATCGGCTCCACCCAAAGCCTATTACGAGGACATTCCAAATCGTTTGGGTACCCACATGGAGATGATGAAAGAAGATATTTCAGTCTTGCAAAGTCTAGCCATCATGATTGATGCCGACGAAGACGGCTATTTGCTTCAGATTTTTACCAAACCGGTAGAAGACCGTCCAACTTTATTTTATGAAATTATACAGCGAATGGGCGCCAAAGGCTTTGGTGCAGGTAACTTTAAAGCCTTGTTTGAATCGATAGAACGCGAACAAGAAAAAAGAGGAACGTTATAAAATTGTTTATAAAATTGCGGAATATGCAAATTACATCGTTGTAGCTGTAACGTTATTAATAATAAAATGTTAAAGTAACGTTTTCGTTAAACATAACTCAACAAAACTTGTACATTTGCACAATCAAAAAACAACGGGAGTGGTTTCCCCACGTTTTTATAATAAATTATTCATAATTTATAATTTTTGGTTGGTTAATAGCATAAAAACTCAGTCATTAGTTGACTGAGTTTTTTTGTTTTAATACATTTGGAAACTTAATTGCGTTTCTATTAGAAATCAATTCAACTCCCATGAAAAAAATAATCATTTTCTTATTGGCGCTCTCCACATTCGGATTTAGTTCTCAAAAAGAAAGAGCTTTTGAGGTAGGAGAATGGTTTAAATTTCGCATTCATTACGGCTTTATCAATGCTGGTTATGCTACCTTAGAGGTAAAGGAAGACACCCGAAATAATAAAAAAGTATACCACGCCATTGGCAGAGGCTACACGACGGGCATGTCTCGCTTTATCTTTAAGGTTGAAGACGTGTATGAATCCTATTTTGATAAAGAAACCATGAAGCCTTTTCAGTTTGTTCGAAAAATAAACGAAGGCGGCTACACCAAAAATCAAGAAGGTTTTTTTGAGCAAGGATCCAACACCGTTTTGGTAAAAGATTACCAAAGCAAAACCGAAGCCAGTTTTAAAACCCCAGAAGAAATTCAAGACATACTATCCTCGTTTTATTACCTGAGAAACCATCCTACAATAGACAAACTAAAGGTTGGCGAATCGGTGGCCATTGACATGTTTTTTGATAACGAAACCACTAAATTCAGGTTGAAATACCTGGGCACAGAAGACATAGAAACTAAATTTGGCACGATATCGACCATGATTTTTCGTCCGCTCGTGCAATCAGGACGGGTGTTTAAAGAAGAAGAAAGCGTAACAGTTTGGATTTCAGACGACGACAACAAAATACCTATTCGCATCAAAGCCAGTTTATTGGTTGGCTCGATTAAAGCAGAACTCGAATCGTTTAAAGGACTCAAATATTCTTTTCGCGTAAAACAAAAACCCTAATGGAACAGTCTCCTGAAACCAATTCGCTGCTAGCGAGTTTACATGAAAAATTTGAAGCGATAGACCAAAAGACCAACACGCATTTGGAGGGGTTATTGTGGTCAAACCCGATCACCTATTGGGATTATATTCAAACCGATGTGTTGCTAAATATTCAAAATCAACGCACAGTTCTTCCCGATGAAATGGTGTTTATCCTATACCACCAAGTGAATGAATTGTTGTTTAAGATGATTCTCTGGGAAATCGAACAAGTGGTAGCAGAGCCTGCGCCTACTACTGCTTTTTTTACCGAAAAACTACAGCGCATCAGCCGCTATTTTGATATGCTCACCACCTCATTTACCATTATGGGCGATGGCATGGAAGTAGCTCAATACATGAAATTTAGAAACACCTTGACACCTGCGAGTGGGTTTCAGAGTGCGCAATACCGCTTAATTGAATTTGCTTCAACCGATTTAATCAACCTGATTGATTTTCGTTTTCGAGCCACTATAGACCGCAATACGCCCTACGAACATGCCTACGAACACCTGTACTGGCAAGCCGCAGGAAAAGACCATAAAACAGGCAAGAAATCCTATTTGATTTTGGCGTTTGAACGCAAATACAAGGCCGAATTTTTACGAGAAATGGAACGCTACAACACCAGCAATTTGTGGCAAAAATTCAAACAATTGCCCGAAACTGATCAGCAAAATCTAGAGTTGATTGCCGCCATGAGGCATTACGATTATACGGTGAATATTACTTGGGTGATGGGCCATTTGAATGCCGCCAAAAAATACATCGAAAGCGGCCAAGGCACAGGAGAAGCAACCGGAGGAAGTGATTGGAAAAAATATTTGCACCCCAAATACCAACGCCGCATATTTTTTCCGGAATTATGGAGTGATGACGAATTAAAAAATTGGGGGGAAACAAATTAATTCTCTTCCTAACTAGTTTGACTTGAAAAATACAAGTATACTTTTATTGGTGTTGGTTTTGTTGGTTTCTTGTGCAAAAAATGCCGAGAATGCCGCAGCGCCTTCCGCAATTGTAAAAGCACCAAAAGAAGTTTGTGGTTTTCAAACAGCCGAGTACAACATTGTATTTGACACCATCCAGTCGGGCGCTACTTTTGGCAACTTGATTCAGCACCAAAATATAGGAAAACGAGAAGTCTACGATATTGTTGCCGCTATAAAAGACACTTTTGATGTGCGTTCCATTCGCATTCAAAAACCATATGCACTGGTGCGTTCCAAAGACCGATACAAAAAACTAGCTGCATTTATTTATCAACCCGAGCGAGGAATCTATTGTGTGATTGATTTCCGGGACTCATTGAAAGCCTACATCAAAAGAAGGCCGATTAAAATAAAAGAAAAAACCATCGCGGGGGCCTTAGACGGCTCTTTGTCGGAGGCCTTAAACAAAGAAGGGGTTGATGTGGCTTTGGCTACTCACCTCACCAAAGTTTATGCTTGGTCTATTGATTTCTTTAAACTACAAAAAGGCAATAAATTTGGGATTACCTTCACCGAACGTTTTATTGACGATACGTTATATGATGGTGTAGACAGTCTAAAGGCTGCTTTTTTTGAATACAAAGGCAAAACCATCTATGCCTTTCCGTTTGAACAAAAAATAGGCTCGGGCAAATTAGAATACTTTGATGAAAACGGGAAAGCCTTGAAAAACTTCTTTTTGAAAGCTCCCTTAAAGTTTGTAAATATTACCTCCCGCTTTGCCAAAACACGTTTTCATCCGGTGCAGCACCGCTGGAAGGCACACAAAGGAACCGATTATGCGGCTCCTACGGGCACACCAATTATGACTACTGCCTCGGGCGTGGTGGAACAAACCGGCTACACGGCTGGAAACGGGAATTTTGTGAAAGTAAAACACGACCGCACCTACTCGACCCAATACTTACACATGTCCAAAATTATTGCCCGACGAGGACAACGCGTAACGCAAGGCGATGTAATTGGAAAAGTGGGCAGCACCGGGCTCGCTACTGGTCCGCACGTGTGCTACCGTTTTTGGAAAAATGGTCTACAAGTTGACGCCTTGGGCTTAAAATTGCCCAGTTCTGAAGGGCTGTCCAAACAAAATTTACCGCGCTATTTATCCTACATCAAGCCTTTAAAAAGAGAATTAGACAGTATCGCATCCTTAAAATATAAAAAATAACATGGCATTATCTACCGGAAATCCTACGCAAACTGCCGCTTGGCAAAAACTAGAACAGCATTTTCATCAGCTGCAGTCGGTTTCGATGAAAACACTTTTTCAACAAGATCCGCAGCGAGCTCAGAAATTTCATATCCAATGGAAGGACTTCGTAGTTGATTATTCTAAAAACAGAATCACCGAAGAAACCAAAAGCTTGTTGTTGCAATTGGCCGATGAAGCGCAACTCAAATCGGCAATTGAAGCCTACTTTTCGGGGGAAGCCATCAACCAAACAGAAGGAAGAGCCGTGTTGCATACCGCCTTGCGCAGCACTTCGACGGAGCCTTTGCACGTAGACGGTGTAAATATTGTTCCGGAGATTGAAGCGGTAAAAAACAAAATTCAAGCCTTTTCAAACGAAGTGATTAGCGGCCAACGCAAAGGCTATACCGGAAAAGCCTTTACCGATGTGGTAAACATTGGAATTGGCGGTTCTGATTTGGGCCCAGCCATGGTAGTTGAAGCCTTGCAGTATTACAAAAATCACTTACATGTACATTTTGTTTCTAATGTGGATGGCGATCACGTGCAAGAAATCATCAAGTCGTTAGATCCGGAAACCACCTTGTTTGTGATTGTTTCTAAAACCTTTACGACCCAAGAAACCTTAACCAATTCTGAGACTATTCGGGCCTGGTTTTTACAATCGGCAAACCAAGAAGCGGTAGCCAAACACTTTGTAGCGGTTTCGACCAACATCAAAAATGTAACGGCATTTGGCATTGATGAGGATAATGTGTTCCCCATGTGGGACTGGGTGGGCGGCCGATTTTCCTTGTGGAGCGCGGTGGGCTTGTCCATCAGTTTGGCGGTGGGCTACGACCATTTTGCAGCGCTGTTAAAAGGGGCCAACAACATGGACGAGCACTTTAAAACTACTCCGTTTGAGCAAAACATTCCGGTGATTTTAGCGCTATTGAGCATTTGGTACAACAATTTTTATGGGGCCGAAAGCGAGGCATTAATTCCCTACACCCAATATTTACAAAAGTTGGCGCCCTACTTGCAACAAGGCATCATGGAAAGCAACGGAAAAAGCATTGGCCGCGACGGAAAAACGGTCAATTACCAAACGGGAACGATCATTTGGGGCGAGCCGGGGACCAATTCCCAACATGCGTTTTTTCAGCTCATTCACCAAGGAACCAAATTAATCCCGACCGACTTCATTGGTTTTGTGCAACCCTTATATGGCCAAAGCGATCACCACAACAAATTGATGTCCAACTTTTTTGCGCAAACCGAGGCATTACTCAACGGAAAAACCGCCGAGCAAGTGCAAGCCGAATTTGACAAACAAGGCCTTGCGGGAGAGCAAGCTGCATTCTTGAAGCCCTTTAAAGTATTTGAAGGCAACAAACCCACCAATACTTTGCTCATTCAAAAATTGACGCCGGAATCGTTGGGTGAATTGGTGGCGCTCTATGAGCATAAAATATTTGTGCAAGGAATAATTTGGAATATTTTTAGTTACGACCAATGGGGCGTGGAGCTGGGCAAGCAATTGGCCAACTCCATTTTGACCGAAATTGAATCCAAGGAAGTGCAGGCACACGACAGTTCTACGGTTTTCTTGTTGAATCATTTTTTAAAATAATCCGCTTAAACACAAAAACACGATACGTTGAATCAAATTTGATTGCGCTGGGAAATTTAGGATCAACTAAAACTAAACTTCTTTCGTTTTTTGATTGCCTTTTTTTATTTGGTTTCGTTATATTTGTTTCACTAAAAATTAAAAAACATGTATCATTTTGTTCAAAAATTTCATTCAGGCTGGGCTTATTTAGCACTCTTGTTGCTTGTAATTGTGGTTGTTAATTCACTTATGGGATTCACGTCTAAAAGAGAATTTACCGCCAAAGACCGCAAAATTGCTTTGTTTGGATTAATTGCTGCACACCTGCAATTGACGGTTGGTTTTATTTTATATTTTATTTCTCCCGTAGGTCATGCCTTACTGGGCGAAATGAAAGACGCAACTGCCCGATTAACCTCTTTAGAACATCCACTTCTTAACATCATTGCCATAGCCTTGATTACTATTGGGTGGTCCAAACATAAAAAAGCAGTTGATGCTGCTGCCAAATTCAAAACCATTAGTCTATTTTACGGATTAGGATTAGTACTGATTCTTTCCCGAATTCCTTGGGGTTTATGGTTTAATAACTAAATGAAAGTCCGTTAAGGACTTTTTTTATCTCAACTCCTGTGTGAGTTATTCTTCATTTATACGCATCTCTATGAACGTTTTAACCTCTATAAAAATACTTGGAATCGGATTGGCCTTTTTTAGCATTACTGCTTATGGCCAACAAAAACCCAACGGGAAATTTACCGAAAAGGGGAAAGTCACCCAGTCTAAAGAATTACTAAAAGACAGCAAAGCAGTAAAAGCAGACAGTATAGCAAAAAGTAAAGCAATTGCGCTTTCTGATAGCCTTGCGGCTGTTCAGCCGCTTAAACTAAAGCTATTCAAGAAAAATGCACACGCTTCCTATTATCACCAAAAATTTCATGGAAAACGCACCTCCAGTGGGGTGAAATTTGACAACACCAAATACACGGCAGCACACCGTAAATTTCCTTTTGGTACTAAACTAAAAATCACCAATGAGGTAAATCACAAATCGGTAATTGTTCAAGTAACTGACAGGGGTCCTTTTGTAAAAGGCCGCGAAATTGACCTCACCAAAAAAGCATTCATGGATATTGTGGACAATAAAAATAGTGGTAAAGTAATGGTAACAATCGAAGAAATTATTCCGACTGTTGCTCCCAAGCCATAAAAGGGCGCTTGCTTAGAGAGGCATTGTAGTATTTACTTTCTTGGGTTACTTCTTTTCCTAGCCAATCCGGTTTTTCGACAACTTGATCTTCGTGTGTCAATTCGATTTCAGCTACAATTAGGCCCGTATTATCTCCCGCAAATACATCGACTTCAAAGGTTTGGTTTTTATAAGGCACCAAATACCTTGTTTTTTGAATGCTACCCGGCTCACACAACGCCAAGAGTGATTTGGCTTCGATTACATTAATTGCTGTTTCCCATTCCAAACGCGTAGTGCCCGATTGATTGCCCTTTCCTTTTATGGTGATATAGCCGCATTCGCCTTGGACACGCACGCGAACTGTGCGTTCGGGATGGGTGTTTAAATAGCCTTGGGCAATCGACAATTTGGCGGTTGCTTGCGCCTTAAAATCGGTTGAGTTAACCAGAAATTTGCGTTCGATTTCTACCATATAGATTATAAGTAAAAACCCCTGCATTACAGGGGTTTTTAGTTTGTTTTTATTTTCTGCTGCTGAGTTTAGAAAGCAATCTCAAAAACTCGATGTACAACCAAACTAAGGTAATCATCAAGCCCATAGCGCCATACCATTCCATGTATTTGGGGTGTTTTTGCGCTACCCCATTTTCAATTTGATCAAAATCTAAAAAGAGGTTCATGGCTGCAATTACAATAACGAATACACTGATTCCTATGCTCATCATACTGTTGCCGTGATGAATGGGCTGAAACGAAGGCATAAACAAGCTCACTAACCACGAAATTAAATAGAAGGTAGCGATTGCCATGGTCGAACCAATTACAACTGCTCTAAATTGCTCGGTTACTTTTACGATTTGGAATTTGTATAATACAAAACAAGTAAGGAAGGTTACAAAGGTTGCGCCCACTGCTTGAATGACGATTCCGGGATACATGGTTTCAAAAATCACCGAGATTCCGCCAATAAAAAATCCTTCAAAAATGGCATAGCCTGGAGCCAAATAGGGAGAAGCTTGCGGCTTGAATGTAGCAATTAACACCAAAATAAATCCAATGATGGCGCCGCCAAAGGTAAATACTAAACTGTTCTCTAACGACCAAGTAAACAAAGCGCTGGCCACCAAAAGCAACAACATGATGAAGCTTTTGTTGATCGTTCCGTTTACGGTCATGGTTTGTTCTGCGCCAATTACTTCGGCATCATACACCCGTTCCTTGTTGGAGGTAAATGATTTGTTTCTAAAAAAGGGATTGGTTGAATTCATAGGAGTATTTTTTTTAAAATCATTCAAATATAAATAATCTTAGATTACGCTGTATTAATTTAACGAAAGCGATTACTCAATTTCTGAAACACGCAAGGTATTTACCATTCCTTTTTCGGTAACCGGCATCGCGGCTAGATTGATTAAGAAATCTCCTTTGGCAACAAATCCACGTTCTTGAGCCATCAAATTGATATCGATTACGGTGTCGTCGGTGCTCACAAATTTGTCGTAGAAAAACGATCTTACCCCCCACAACAAATTCAATTGCGTTAAAATTCGTCGGTTGGAAGTGAATACCAAAATGTGCGATTTAGGTCGCCAAGCCGAGATTTGAAAGGCTGTATATCCGCTGTTGGTCAAGGTGCAAATTGCTTTGGCCTCAATCACATTGGCCAAATTGGCCGCATGCTGACAAATGGATTTGGTAATGTAGCGTTTGGTTTTAATTTGAGGCGTATTTTGGGGAACATGAATAAGCGGAGAATCTTCTACCGCTACAATTATTTGGGTCATTTTTTGAATTACTTGTACCGGATAGTTTCCTACCGAAGTTTCCCCCGACAACATTACCGCATCGGCACCATCCATAACCGAATTGGCTACGTCGTTTACTTCGGCTCGGGTTGGCGTCATACTGGTAATCATAGTTTCCATCATTTGGGTAGCAATAATTACTGGGATACGGGCTGTTTTGGCGCGGTGTACCAGTTTCTTTTGAATCAACGGCACTTCGTGTGCAGGCACCTCAACCCCTAGATCTCCACGAGCCACCATCAATCCGTCGCAGTAGGCCACAATTTTATCAATATTGGCTACGCCTTCTGGTTTTTCGATTTTGGCTATAATCGGAATTTTGTGATCTGAATTGGCCGAAATTAAATCTTGCAATTCCATCAAGTCTTCAGCCGTTCGCACAAAGGACAAAGCAATCCAATCTACTTTTTGCTCAATAGCAAACAGCGCATCTTTGATGTCTTTTTGTGTGAGTGCAGGCAACGATACTTTGGTGTTGGGAAGGTTTACTCCTTTTTTTGATTTTAATGGACCACCTTGAATTACTTTGCACAACACTTCGGTTTCGCGGTTGGTTTCTATGGCTTCAAAAATTAGTTTTCCGTCGTCAAGCAAAATGCGTTCTCCTGGATTGACATCTCTTGGAAACTCTTTGTAATTCATGTACACGCGCTGCGCAGTTCCTGGAATATCGTCTGAAGTTTGAAAGGTAATTAAATCACCGTCATTCACCACAACATCTTCCTGCATTACGCCTACGCGCAACTTAGGTCCTTGTAAATCGCCCAAAATAGCGGTGGTGTATCCAAATTCTTCATTTAGTCCGCGGATGATGTCAATTTTTTCTTTTACGTCGCTGTAATCAGCATGCGAAAAATTTACTCTAAACACATTTACTCCTGCATCGATCATGTCTTTTAAGACTTCTTTTGTGCTACAGGCGGGGCCTAGCGTGGCTACAATTTTAGTTTTTTTGTTTGTTGGCATTTTAGTTAAAAAATTAAATTGTTTTTAGATTTTATTTTTTGAGGATCTACAGCATACACCGTAGCAACTTGATTTATTTTTTTTATGTCGGACAACAGTTGGTCTACATGGTGAAACGTATCTTGGTGCTCTATTTTTAAAAAATAGTCCACTTTTTTTAGTTCCGGAAGTAAATACACCCGCGTGGCTATTTCGACTTGAGCGTCTAGGAATAAATTTTGTCCGGTGCTTTTTTTGCGTACCACAATTTCATTCTTGTTGGGGATTAACACCCAATTGGTTTCGGCCTTGTCGTCATCGTATACAAAATAGGCAAACGAGGCTTCCCCTTCTTTGCCAGTGACTTCTATAGTGGTTTTATTTTTATGTAAAATTATGGGGAGTTGTTGGTTGAGCAAAAATGCCATTCGATAATCTTCTACAGTAGAATGAATAGCAATCAAGTCGTAGTCAATTGCATCAAATTCGTCTAATTGTAATTTTAAGACTGCCATTATTTTGCTTAAAAATTAATCGTAAAGATATTACTTTAAAGCAAAGAAATGCCGCTAGATTACTTATAAAAGCTGCAATTTGACAACGAAATCGATATAGTTTTAAGAAAATAAAATTATTTTGAATCTATTTTTTCTTGAAACGCAAAATAGGCTCTTTTTGAAGCAATTTCTTCGGCTTTCTTTTTGGATACCGCCCTTGATTTGGCTATAATTTTATTGTCTATGCGCAAATGAACCGCAAATAAACGTTCCCCTGAAATTGAATTGTCTTCAAACGTATCATAATGAAATGTCTTTTTTTCCTTTTGGCACCATTCAATAACCAAACTTTTGTAGCTGATCACTTTGCCTTCTAGACGGGCAATATCTACATAGGGAATAATTACTCGGGCATCAATAAATTGTTCGCAAAACGAGTAGCCGCGGTCTAAATAGATGGCGCCTACCAAGGCCTCAAAAACATTCCCGTGTATATTGTCTCCAAATTGAGTTGAAGAGATTTTACTGTCTATAAATTGAATTAACTGCAAATCCCTGCCCAATTCGTTGAGGTGTTCTCTACTCACAATTTTGGAACGCATTTTGGTGAGGTAGCCTTCGTCGCCAGCCGGCGCTTCTTTATATAGATATCCTGCAATCACGGCGCTTAGCATCGCATCACCCAAAAATTCCAACCGCTCGTAATTTATAGGATTTCCGTTTTCGTCGGTTTTATTGGACGAGCGATGGGTGAATGCTTTTTCGTAATAGGAAAGCTCAAGGGGTTTAAACCCCAATATGCGTTCAATTTTACCAAAAAAAATCCCGTCCTCATTTGAACGGGATTTTTTAGCAAATATTTTTTTTAATACTGACATGTATTACAAGTCTAGTTTTTTAACCAATACACAGGCGTTATGTCCGCCAAAGCCAAAGGTGTTGCTCATCAGTACTTTTACATCGCGTTTTTGCGCCTGGTTGAACGTAAAATTCAATTGAGCATCAATTTGATCGTCGTCGGTAAAGTGATTGATGGTCGGTGGCACAATGCCGTGTTTGATAGACAAAATAGACGAAATGGTCTCAATTGCTCCAGCAGCGCCCAATAAATGGCCTGTCATCGATTTGGTTGAGTTCAAGTTCATCGTATAGGCATGTTCGCCAAACACATGTAAAATGGCTTTTGATTCGGCGATATCTCCCAATGGAGTCGATGTGCCGTGCATGTTTACCCCGTCTACATCGGTAGGATTTAATCCGGCATCACGCAAACAGTTGATCATTACATTTTTGGCACCCAAACCTTCTGGGTGTGGAGCTGTGATATGGTGTGCATCAGCCGACATGCCACCTCCGCCTATTTCGCAATAGATGGTTGCGCCACGGGCAATCGCATGTTCGTATTCTTCTAACACTAATGCGGCAGCCCCTTCTCCGAGCACAAACCCGTCGCGGTCTTTGTCCATGGGTCGGGAAGCAGTGGTTGGATCGTCGTTGCGTGTAGATAAGGCGTGCATAGCATTAAAACCGCCCATGCCTGCTATGGTTACGGCTGCTTCAGAACCGCCGGTTACCATCACGTCGGCGTGTCCTAATCGAATGTAGTTGAACGAATCTATTATGGCATTAGTTGAAGAGGCACAAGCAGAAACTGTAGTAAAGTTGGGGCCTCTAAAGCCGTATTTAATAGAAATGTGACCGCCAGCAATATCGGCAATCATTTTTGGGATAAAGAAAGGGTTGAATTTTGGAACACCATTTCCTTTGGTAAACTCCATCACTTCTTGTTGAAAGGTTTCCAGTCCGCCAATTCCAGAACCCCATATCACACCTACGCGGTCTTTGTCAAGGTTCTCAAAGTCAAATTGTGCGTCTTGCACTGCCTCATCTGCCGATACCATCGCATACTGGGCATAACGGTCCATCTTGCGGGCTTCTTTGCGTTCGATGAAATCTTCTACATTAAACCCTTTTAATTCGCAAGCAAATTTGGTTTTAAAGTGGGTAGTGTCAAAATAGGTAATTGGGGCTGCGCCACTCACGCCATTAATCAATGCGTTCCAATAGGCTTGAACCGTATTTCCAATGGGGGTTAGTGCGCCTAATCCGGTTACTACAACTCGTCTTAGTTCCATATAAGTGTGTGTTTTAGCATTTAGTTTAAACAAATAATACCCAAATATTTCTTCATGGATTGTATCACAAAAGAGACATGGGTATTACAATTATTTTGATGATTGAAATTCAATCAGGAATTAAAAAAAATAATAACACCCGTAAAGCTTATCGTTTCACGGGTGTTTAAAGGTATTATTTTTTAGCTTCTTCGATATAAGAAATAGCTTGACCTACAGTCGCAATGTTTTCTGCTTGGTCATCCGGAATTTGAATGTCAAATTCTTTTTCGAACTCCATGATAAGCTCAACAGTGTCTAATGAATCGGCCCCTAAATCGTTAGTGAAGCTTGCTTCAGTTACAACTTCGTTTTCATCAACGCCTAATTTGTCTACGATAATCGCTTTTACTCTTGATGCAATGTCTGACATAATCTTTAATTTTAAAATTTAATTTGATGGCAAAAATAAAAAACTTTATTTTAAAACCACGTTTTAGTTTATAAATGTGAGGGCGAAATTATAAAAATAAATTAACAAAGGCCTTTAAAATGAATTTAATATCATTTATTATTCTTTTTTTTGTGCTCTGAAAGCGCCTTCCCCCATGAAAAAAATCATCCTCTTTGCTTCTGGTTCTGGAACAAATGCCGAAACCATTATTCGGTATTTTGCCAATACGCAAACTGCAAGGGTTGTGGCCGTCTTTACCAACAATGCAAAAGCGGGTGTAATCGCCAAAGCTCAACACCTAAATGTTCCCGTTGTGGTGTTTACTAAATCAGCATTTGAATCGGACGACGTGTTGGAAGCAGTAGGTAAATATTCCCCTGATTTACTGGTGCTGGCTGGTTTTTTATGGAAGATGCCAACTGCATTTGTAGATGCCTTTCCCCATAAAATACTCAATATTCATCCGGCTTTGTTGCCCAAATATGGCGGCAAAGGGATGTATGGGCTGCACGTACACCAAGCCGTATTAGACCAAAAGGAAACCGAAACCGGCATTTCCATTCATTTGGTTAATGAGCAGTACGACCAAGGGGCCTTGTTATTTCAGCAAAAAGTATCAATCGTTGGGTGTAAAACTGCCGAAGAAGTGGCGCAAAAAGTAAACGCATTAGAACATGCCCATTTTTCTTCGGTGATTGAATCCTATTTAACTTCTCAACAAGCCTAACAATGCGCGCCAATCAAGTACATATCTACACCGATGGGGCGGCCAAAGGAAATCCGGGGCCTGGCGGATATGGCGTGGTGATGGAATGGGTGGGCAAACCCTACCGCAAGGAATTTTCGGCGGGATTTCGACACACCACCAACAACCGGATGGAATTACTGGCTGTAATTGTGGGATTGGAGCAATTAAAAAATCCCAACACACCGGTATTGGTTGTCTCTGACTCCAAATATGTAGTCGATGCTGTAGCCAAAAATTGGGTGTTTGGTTGGGAAAAAAAAGGTTTTACTGGCAAGAAAAACCCCGATCTCTGGAAGCGATTTCTTCTCATTTACCGCCAACATCACGTTACTTTTCAGTGGATCAAAGGCCATAACAACCACCCGCAAAACGAACGCTGTGATGCATTGGCCGTTGCCGCATCAATGCAAAAAGAGCTGTTTATAGATCAGGAATACGAGAGTGGATCGGAATGAGTTCTCAGTTGTCGGAGTAGAAGATTTAAAGATT
>Ga0209550_10000594_pt1 | contig 34433 bp, 20 predicted proteins | sample LauGreSuBDMM15SN_2_FD_187567 | JGI IMG/M metagenome (GOLD analysis project Ga0209550, IMG submission 187567) | Freshwater lake microbial communities from Lake Michigan, USA - Su13.BD.MM15.SN (SPAdes) (version 5) | ecosystem: Environmental > Aquatic > Freshwater > Lake | place: Lake Michigan... | reverse complement strand
ATATGGTGGAGCACATCGCCGAGCTGTTGCGCGAATATCGCCTTTTCCTCAGCGGTGAGCGCGAGGCGGGCGAGTTTAGCGATGTGGTCGATGTCGAGGGCGGGAGCGGATGACATGAAGGTGGGTTAAGCACAGGGACCCGGAGAAAACGAGAGGTTCGGCACGGTGTCTCTGGGGCGAGATTTTTCTTATTTCCGAAGTAGCCAGGCGGTGGTCTTCCCCACTTCGTCCTGCACTTTTTGGAAGACGGCGTTCACTTCGTCATCGGTGAGCGTGCGTTCCGACGAGCGAAATACGAGTGAGAAGGCCAAGCTCTTCTTACCCTCGGGGACGCCGGGGCCGGTGTAGACATCAAAGACGCTCACGGACTCGAGCGCGAAGGCGTTACCGACGGCCGCGCGGGCGAATTTAACGAGCATCTTTTGGACTTCGGAGGATGGCGTGGTGGCGTCCACGACGAGCGCGATATCACGCAGGGCGGCAGGAAGGAGACTGAAGTCGGCGTAGCGGCGGCGCGAGGCGTCGCCCGTGATTTTCTCGGGAAGGATCGCGAACACGCCCGCGTAAACTTTACCCTCGATACCGAGCGACTTGACCATCGCAAGATTGAGCAGGCCAAAGCGCGCGGTCCAGCCGTGCGCAATCGTGCCTGCGGCGGCGGAGTGGCCCTCTTGCCAGCCGAAAAACGGCGCGGTGCTGGGCGCGAGCGGTTGGCGGGCGAAATCAATTCCGGCTGCTTCCGCGAGCGCGGCGACGTGATGCTTCGCGGAGAAAAAATCTTCGATCGGCGTGCGGTTGGATTTCAACCAGGTGCGCTGCGCGATGGGCTCGGCGATAATGAAACCAACGGAAGCGCATTCGACATTCTGGCCGTCGCGTTCGAGGAATATCCGGCCAGTTTCGCAGAGACGCGTCACCGCGACGCCGCGGGATTGGTTCAGCTTCAGCGATTCAAGGAGCCCTGTCACGAGCGTCGGACGCAGGTGGGATTGGTCCTCGACGAAAGGATTCGCGAGGGCGAGATCTTGCGCCGCGGATGCGGAGACCCAGGCGGCGATCTCCTTGGCCGGACGCAGCGTGTAATTGACGCACTCGTGAAAATCGTGGCCGACGAGGTAGTCGGTGACGCGCCGATTGAAGACGACAATGGGATCATCGTCGGCGAGGAGACCGGGCGACGACACGACGGCGGGAGGAATTTTTTCCGTGCCGTAGAGGCGCAGAACTTCTTCGACGAGATCGATCGGACGATCCAAGTCGTCGCGCCAACTCGGGATACCGACGGTCCACGCGGGACCGCGCGCGGGATGCGCGGTGGGTTCTTCGCGGGTGATGGTGAACTCGAGTGCTTCGAAGGCCGCACGCATCTCGGCGGCCGGAATATCGAAGCCGATTTTTTCGGTGATGTAGTCGTGGGTGACGACGATTTCACGCTGCCACGGGATAGCGCTGCCGACGCGGAAGGCGGGGCCGACGACGTTTCCACCAGCGGTCGCGATGATCAGATCGATGGCGCGATAAGCGGCTTCGTGGGCGCTGTGAACATCGACGCCGCGTTCGTAGCGATAGGAAGAATCGGAAGAGAGCCCGAGTCGCTTGCCGGTGGCGCGGATGGACTGGCGCTTGAAGAATGCGCACTCGAGGACGAGATCGGTGGTGTCGGGACTGACGCCGGAATCCACGCCACCCATAATGCCGGCGATGACCAGGGGCTTGGTGGCGTCCGCGATGACCAACATCTCGGGAGTGAGGACGCGCTCCTTACCGTCGAGCGTAGTGAGTTTTTCTCCCGCGACGGCGCGACGAACGATGATGTGAGCACCGCCAAGTTTACGCGCGTCGAAGGCGTGCAACGGCTGACCGGTTTCGAGCATCACATAATTGCCGACGTCGACGACGTTATTGATCGGACGGAGGCCAACGGCGGTGAGGCGCGCCTGGAGCCACGCGGGGCTCGGGCCGATCTTAATACCGGAAATAATGTGCGCGGTATAGAGTGGGCAGTCTTCAGGACAGTCGACGCGGACGGAGGTCAGCAGATCGCGGCGCAAAGCCACGCCGACCGTTTCGTCGATCGCGCCGCGGAAGATTTCCTGCGGGTAGAGCAGCGGGAGCTTGAACCACGCGGCGAGTTCGCGCGCGATGCCGAGGTGCGAGAGGGCATCGGGGCGGTTCGGCGTGATCTCGATATCGAACACGGTGTCTCCGGGCGGGAGCACATCGTTGATGGCGGCACCGAGCGCAGGGCGATCCGCAAGAATGAGGAGGCCGGCGGCATCTTCGGAGATGCCCAGTTCCTTCGCGGAACACATCATGCCGTCGGAGGATTGGCCGCGGATTTTCGACTGCTTGATTTCGAAATTTCCGGGCAAAATTGCCCCGGGAAGTGCGACGGGGACGCGGTCGCCGACGTGGTAATTTTGCGCTCCACAAACGATGGTCTTCACGCCGAGCGCGTCGCCGAGGTTGACCGTACAGACGGAGAGTTTGTCGGCGTTCGGGTGTTTATCGCGGACGAGGACTTCGCCGACGACGACGTGGGAGAGCTTGGGCGCGCCGGTGCGGATGATCTGCTCGACCTCGAAGCCGAGGAAGGTGATCGCGCGGGAGATCTCGTCATGCGAAGCGTCGAGGGCGACGTAGTCGCGGAGCCAGTTAAGAGAAATTTTCACGGAGAGAAACGAAAGGGAATGAGAAGAATTTTGTGGCCGCGGATGATGCGGATTGCGCGGATCGTCTGAGTATTGCCAGCGTTATCTGCGAAATCCGCGGTTAGTTTTCTTACGCGAACTGCTTCAGAAAGCGGACGTCATTTTGGTAGAAGTAGCGGATGTCATCGATGCCGTAGAGGAGCATGGCGAGACGTTCGAGGCCCATGCCAAAGGCGTAGCCGCTCCAGACTTCGGGGTCATAGCCGACGTCGGCGAAGACGGTCGGATCAACCATGCCGCAGCCACCGATCTCGATCCACGGCTTCTTGACCTTGGGCAGATGAGTTGCGGTGAGATCGACCTCGAAACTCGGCTCGGTGTAGCCGAAGTAGTGCGGGCGGAAACGGGTCTTGGTATCTTTGCCGAGCAGCGAGGCGAAAATGTAGTCGAGCAGCGCCTTGAGGTCACGGACCGTGACGTTCTTATCGACGTAGAGACACTCGAGCTGGTGGAAGTTCGCGGAGTGCGTGGCGTCGGTGGTGTCGCGGCGATAAACGCGACCGGGCGACACGATGCGGATGGGCGGCTCGCCCTTGAGCATGGTGCGGATCTGCACGGACGACGTGTGCGTGCGGAGGAGATATTTTTCCTCGGGATTGTGCTTCGAGACGTTGGCGAACGTGGCGGTCGCGGGAAGATAGAACGTATCTTGGGCGTCGCGCGCGGGGTGGTCAGCGGGGGTGTTGAGGGCGTCGAAACAGTAATACTCGGTCTCGACCTCGGGGCCATCAGCGACGGTGAAACCGACTTTGCGCAGAATACGGCACATCTCTTCGCGGACGAGCGTGAGGGGGTGGTAGGTCCCGGGGCCGATGTCGGGGGCCGGCAGCGTGGCGTCGACGGCGGGCCCGAGTTGGGCTTGGAGCTCGGCGGCTTCGATCTGCGCGAGGGCGGCATCGAGGAGCGACTGGAGACGGGTTTTGGTCTCGTTGATGAGCTTGCCGAGTGCAGGGCGCTGCTCCTTGGGAACGGTGCCCATCTGCTTCATCAGCGCGGTGAGTTCGCCGTTGGGTCCGACGTAGCGGGCCTTAGCGGCTTCGAACTCGGGGCGCGTGGTCAGCGCGGCGAACTCGGGTTGCGCTTTAGCGACGAGGGCGGTGAGGGTGTCTTGCATGGAAAATAAACGCTAAACCACAGAGGCACCGAGCGCACGGAGAAAGACAAAACGAAGAATTATTTTAAGGATCACACGTTGGCGCGCGAGGGGCACAAAAAAGGACGGGCCTCGGAGAAGCCCGTCCTTGGAGATTTGACCAGAACGCGCCCCAGTCGGGTCGCGTCCGCTCCGCTTTAAGCGGTCTTGGGGGCAGCGGCCTTGGCCTGCAAAGCGGCCTGGACCGTTTTGACCAAGCCGGTGAAGGCGACTTCGTCACGGATCGCGAGATCGCTCAGGACCTTGCGGTCGAGCTCGATGTTGGCGGCGTGGAGACCTTCGATGAAGCGGCTGTAGGTGATGCCGTTGTTACGGCAAGCAGCATTGAGGCGCACGATCCAAAGACCGCGGCGATCAGACTTCTTCTTCTTGCGGTCGATGTAGGCGTATTGCCAGGCATGCTGGACGGCTTCTTTCGCGTAGCGGAAGAGCTTGGATTTATTGCCGAAATAGCCCTTGGCGTATTTCAGGATTTTCTTGTGTCGCTTTTTAGCGGCGGGAGCGTTCGTTGCACGAGCCATGTTGGTTTATTCCTTTTGGTTAATCGTCGGCAGGTCGGCTTAGTTCACCTGCCGGACGAAGTTTTGGTTGATGCCTTGCGCGGACGGCTGGTTTAGAGGCCGAACGGCAATGCCCGCAGAAGGGGCTTGGCATGGCCTGGGGCGACAAGCTTGTCGCGAGAGGCACGTCGTTTGGACTTCGTGCTCTTCGCGGAAAGCAAGTGCCGGAAGCCGGGCGTGCGGCGAATCAGCTTTCCGGTTCCGGAAATTTTGAAGCGCTTGGCGACGGACTTTTTGGTCTTTTGCATGGAGGGAGCGGCAGAAAACAGAGAGCGCAGGCCGTCATGGCAAGGTGAAATTTCGCACTGAGCGCATTCTATGGGAATGAGCCGAACACCCCCATTTGAGAGATAATCGCCTATGGCAGGACGACCTTGGCGAGGTCGTGGGCGAGTTTCTTGAGTTCGCCGGGCCGCTCGAGATTGCAGAGGATAGCGATCGCGAGGCCCTCGACGGGGGCGCGTAACAAATAGGCGGCACCACCCGTGGCGCCGCCGCTGTGTTCGGCCCAAAACCGGCCAGACTTATCATTCTGAACGTGCCAGCCTAGGCCATAGGCCGTGAAGGTGCCATCGGCGAGGCGATGGTCGGTATAGGTTTCCTTGAGCGACGCGGCGGAGAGCAGCTTGCCGGTGTCGAGCGCGATGGCGTAGCGGGCGAGGTCCGTGGCGGTGGCGAGGATGCCACCGGCGGCCCATTTATAGGATACATCCACGAAGGGGGCGTTCACCACGGCGGTGCCGCTGTCGGTCTTGCGGTAAAAGCGCGCGCGATGCGGGGTGAGATCACGATTTTTGTCGAGACGGGCGGTCGTCATGCCGGCGGGGGTGAAAACTTTCTCCTGCAAATAGCCTTCGAAACTCAGGCCGCTGGCCGATTCGACAAACCCGGCGACGAGCAGGAAAGCGTAGCTGGAATAAAGGTAGCGCGAACCGGGAGTAAACTTCAGGGGCTCGCGGTCGACGCCGTTGATGTGCGAGCCGGCTTCGACCGTGGGGAAATATTCCGTGCTCTCCTTTTCGCCAGCCTCGTAGTCGTAGTGGCGGATGCCCGAGGTGTGGGTGAGCACGTGGCGCACGGTGATGACATTCGCGCCTTTCCGGGGATACCACGGGACGTAGGTCCAGATGGGTTCGTCGAGTTTAAGTTTCCCCTGTTCGACGAGCTGCACGGCGGCGGTGGCCGCGATGGGTTTTGAGACCGAGGCGATCCGCCACAACGTGTGCGCGGCAGCGGGCGTCTTATTTTCCAAATCAGAAAAGCCGTCCGACGTCGTGAAGATGAGTTGGTCGCGCTCCACGACGGCAACCGAAATGCCCGGGAGGCGCATCGCGGTGCGCGCGGTTTTCACGAGGCGATCGATCTCGGCGAAACGCGGGTCCGTGGCCGACGGCTGGGCCCAGGCGGTGACGAGGGAGAGGAAAAGAAAGACGATTTGTTTTACGAAAAATTTCGAGTCGGGTGATTGAGAGACATACCTATTTCAAGAAAACCTCGGCAGAGTCTCCGGTGATGCGGAGTTCCGTGCCGTAGCGTCGCGAGATATCCGCCAAGCGACCGAGGATCGCGGCAGCCTCACCGCCCTGTGCGAGGAACGGGGCTCCGCGGGCCTCGCCTTCCATCGCCAAGACCAATGGCTTCATCCGCACGGCGCTCAGGCGTCCGCCAGTGAACTGCACGTCAACCACCGCACTTTGCCACGTGAGCGGACCGTAGCGGTCCAGGCTGTTGGCCGACTGAAAGATATAGTTGCCAAGGCCGTAGAGGATTGGCCGCCTGCGGTAGATCTCGATGCCATGGAGAGCGGGATTGCCGTGAGCGACAAACACCGTCGCCCCGGCATCGATCAGCTCGCGCGCCCATGTTTCCATCCACCCGGGCGTTTCGAAGCGATCGATGCGGCGTTCCCGGCCAGGCGGTCCGTCCTTACCCCGCGCTTCGCCCCAATAGTGGTTGTGCTGGTAAACGATCACCGTGCGGGCTTTGGCGGCGGCTTCACGGACGGCGTGTAACATGCGTTCCCGGTGCTCGGAGTTCAGGGAACCGTCGGCCTTCAACTCAAGGAAGTTCACGCCAGCCTTCCCCGGACCGGCCCAGGCTTCCGGCGTGAGCTGGGCCCCACCCGAAGCCATGGCGACGAGCGCGACTTTGCCGCCGGGCGTCTCTAGGATGGCCGCACCGGCGGCTTGATCCGCGTTGCGGCCGGTGCCGGCGTGGGAAAATCCGAGGCGAGCGACCTCGGCGCGCGTGGCGAGCAGACCACTTTCGAGGAGATCGAAGGCGTGATTGTTCGCCAGCGAAAGGAGGTTAAAGCCCATCGCCTTCAGGCAGTCCAAGACTTCGGGCGGACCAAAGACGGAGGACGCCGAGCGTGGCTTGCCGGCGAAGCCAACGGGCGCGATCGTCGTTTCCAAGTTGGTGAACACGACATCCGCTCCGCCGAGATAGCCGCGCGCTTGCGTGACGGATTCGGGAACGACCACGCGCAAATCTTTTTTCACCAGAGCCTGGCCGACGAACATCACGCGGACATCGCCGCGGTCGGCCTCACCAGCGGATAAAAGCGAGGCGACCGACAATCCTAGCGCAGTGCACAGGTGGGGGAAACGCGGCATGAGTAGAAGGACGGGCGAGCGCTTAGAATCGTTTTGTCAACTCGACATAATAAGCGCGACCGCGGGGATCGCCGAAACCGCGCATATAACCGTCGGCATCGCCGCCCAGGGCGAAGGGAGGCTCGACGTCGAAGAGATTGTTGACGCCGACGCGGACGCTGAAGTTGCCGAGCCAGCCTTGGCCCCGGAACTGCCGACCGAAACTGAGCTTCGAGACCCACTGGTCTGCGACAATGAGGTAACCCTCGCTCGAGATGGCGGGCCCGGTGGCGGTGGCGGTGCGAACAAACGGGTCTTTCGTGCGACCGGTGTAGTCGCTGACCCAACCGGCGGACCAATCGCCTTGTTTCCAATTCAAGGTGAGCGAGCCCTTCCAGCGCGTATTGCCGTCGGTCCAGCTCAGTTCACTGATCGGGCCACCGGCGACAAGTTGCTCGTCAAACTTACGCAGGTGCGACGCCTCGGCCGTGGCGCGAAACGTGCCGAAACTCGTCTTGGGCGAACGATAGCCGACGAGAAAATCGACGCCCTCGAGCTTGCGACCAGCGGCGTTCAGGTAGGATTCGCCGATAAAGCGAATGGAGCCGACGGTGGCTCGCTGTTGGGGCCGTGGGCGGGTCGCGTTGTAGGTCGCAAACGTCGCTTGGTCGGCGGCGGTGATGGGATTGCGAATGATATTCGGGCTGCCAGCATTGCTCAGGTCAACGGCGGTGACCGCGGCGGTCTGCTGGGCGGCATTGGCGGCAGTGAGCAACGCGGTGTCCTCGGCGATGATGTTGCCGGCGTCGAGGCGCGTGATGGCGTCGGTCTGCTCAAGACGCCACCAGTCGAGGCCGATGGAAAAGCCCTTGAGCGCCGGGGGCTCGAACACGACGCCGAAGGTAACGGTCTCCGATTCCTCGGGCTTCAGACTGCGATTGCCGGTGCGGAGGGAAACGCGGCGGCCGGTCGTGCCGTCGTCGGGCGAAGCGGTGACGGCGGCGCGGTAGGCATCGTTGACGCCGGTGATGCTCCGCTGCGCGGCGGCGGAAAAGAGCGAGGCGAGATTCGGCGCGCGGAAGGCCTGGTTGTAGGAGCCTCGGAGCATCACCCAATCGAGGAGCCGACCGGAGAGACCGACCTTGGGTTTCGTGGTAGTGCCGAAATCGGAGTATTTTTCGCGGCGCACAGCACCGGACAATTCGACCGACTGCACAAAGTCTCCCCGGCGTTTCCCGACTAACGGAGCCACCACTTCGGCGAAGAATGCCGTGTTGCTGCGATGGGCGTCGGTGTTGTCGGTGGGGCTGACCTGAATGTAGTTATTGTCGCCGACCAGACGCGCTTGGAGACCGAGGGCCGTGACGTCGGCCGCGGAGAGTCGGCCGGACTCGGCGTCGCGAAAATCAACGTAGGTCTCGCGCCGATGTTCACCGCCGGCAGAAAGCCCAAGGGGACCGGCGGGCAAATCAAAGAGGGAACCATTTACGCGGAAATCCAAGCTGCTGAGCTCTGCTTCACCACGGCGATAGAATGTGCCGCGGAGCGGAGCGACGACGGACTCAGGGTTGAGAAAGCGAGTGCCACTGGTCGTGAGGGCACCACCGACGACGGAGAACGTCGTCATGAACGGATTCAGCGCGGTGGTGTTGGTGCGCAGGGCGGCATCGCGGAGCTGGCTCTCCTTGATCGCATTGGACTCGAGGTCGGTGGTTTCAGCCCGCGAATAAAGCACCGCACTTTCCCAGCTCCACGTGTCGGAAACCCGTCCACGCAATCCCGCGAGCGCCCGCATCGTTTCGGAGCGCACGTCGATCTTGCGCGGGCCAAACTCCGGCAGCGTGACCCGCGAGAGCACCACATCTGACGGCGCACCGGTGAGGCGCGGCGTGCCATCGCTGTTGGGCGCGCCTGCCGCATCGTAGAAACGCGTACCGAATGGGTTGTAGGGATTCCCGGCCGAGACAAAGATGTTGTTATCCGCCGTGCCGTCGACACGCGAAGGTTCCCGCTCATTGTGCGAATCCGCGAGGTAGTAAGTGAGGTCGGAAAAGAACGTGAGATTTTTACTGAACTCATGATCGAGCGACGCGTAGAGGTTGTGGCGCCGCGTGGCCGGGATGAGGAACCGAAAATCATTCAGGTTCATGTAATACTCGCCCACCGCCGAGTTCACGCTGCGATCGGGCGTCGTCGCCTGCAGCGTGCGGGTCGCGGAGCCGGGTGAGGCCGGCACGAAAAAGAAAACACCGGCGGCCGAAAGCTGAGTCGTGGCAACACCGGCCGGACGCGAACCGGTGACAGTGTTTGCGGCCGTGACAGTCCCGCGCTGGAAGCTGCCAAGGAAACCGCGGTCGGAGCGCAAGTCGACGGTGTTGTCGGCGGTCGAACCGTTCCATGGGGCCGGAGCGCGCAGGCGGTGGTCGGCAGTGCGCGAAAAACGACGGTCGCCATTGCGGATTTCCTCCCGGTCGAGAAAGTCGTAGTTGAACACGAGTTTAGTGGCGCGGTCCTTTGAGCGCACGCCACCGGCAACCGTGGCCCGCCATTCGGTGCCACCGCCGTGTTGCGTCGTGCCATAGCGCGTGGCGAGGCTGACGCCCTCGTAATCGCGGTGGAGGATCGTGTTCACCACCCCGGCGGTCGCATCGGTGCCGTAGATGGCTGAGGCGCCGTCGCGCAGGACCTCGACACGCGCGATGGCGGCGGTGGGCAGGACGTTGATATTCGTGCCCATGCTCGGCACGCCGAGGTTGCCCTCGGGCATTGAAATCGGATGCGGCGCCATGCGGCGACCGTTGAGCAGCACGAGGGTATTGCCGGAGCCAAGACCACGCAGACTAACCGTGGCAATATCTCCACGGGCATCGGCGCCCGAGGCTTGGCTCTCGCTGATCGGCACGCGGCCCGCCTGCGGAATGCTCGCGAACAACTCCGCCGGAGTCGTGACGCCACGGGTCTTAATGTCCTCATCGGTGACAATGGTGACCGGCAGGGCTTTCTCCTGCTCAAGGCGTTTCAAAAACGAGCCTGTGACGGCGAACGCCTCGAGCTTAACCGTATCTTCAGGTCTTGAGGCGGAGGTTTGCGCGAACGCGGCACCGGCCGCCACGGCAGAGGTAAGTGCGATCAGGAGACGTTGAGTGGGAGTGGGCATGGGGAAATTTTTGGCGCTAGTGAACTACTCGACCTGAGGTTGCCATGTCCGGAAGGGGACGCGGACCACATGGCTGTATGAGAGCCAAGCGGGAGGGCTCCTCAATCAGAATCTAATCGCCCGCGGGTCAGTAGCCGACGGCGATGTTGGTGCGCCGGGGGTCAGCGTAACCGGTGAGCGTGCCATCGGCATTAAACGCGATGGCGTTGAGGCCACCGAAATGGCGGCCGCGGCCGGGCTCCTCGGGGAGAACGACTTTCCAACCCAGGGCAACCAGCGCCTCAGCGTCAGCGGCCGGGAAGCTGCGTTCTCCTTCGATCGTAGCGGGGTCGGTCGTATTGAGAGCGGGCACAAAATGCATCCGCGTATCCCCGATGGCTTCGGCCAACGGGCGATTGAGCGTCAACCGGTCGAGGAGGATCTGCAGCATCGCCGTGGGAATGCGGGAAGCCCCGGGGATACCGAGGGCGAAGACGGGCTTGCCATCACGGAGGACAATCGACGGTGAGATGGTACTGCGAGGGCGCTTGCCGGGGGTGACGTAGTTGACGCCAGCCGGGCCGGTGTAGGCGAAGTTGCTCATCGAATTATTCATCACCACACCGGTGCCGGGAGGAACGACTCCGGCGCCGAAATGCAGACTCTGCGATTGCGTGGCGCAGACGATGTTGCCGGCGGAATCTGCGACGAGAAAGTGGGTGGTCGCGGCCAGCGGGCTTTCGTAGAACGGATTATCGTCGCGAAAAACGGAGGTGAGGCCGGCCGGCTTCGGCGAGAAAACCTGGGCGCGGATCTCGCGGATGGAGTCCGGAGCGAGGAGTTGTTCGACCAGCGCGCGGGAATGCTCGGTATCGCCCACCGAACGGGACACGAGGGGCGCCACGGCGCGGAGGACGCGCCCGATCCGGTCGAGATTAGCCGGAGTGCGCAACGGGCCGCCGCCGAAGGTCTCGTCTTCGAGCACCTTCATGATTGTGAGAAACAACGCCGGGCCCTGCGCTGGCGGTGGAGCGGCCACAATGCGGTAGCCGCGAAAGTCCACTGTGGTGGGCACGGTGATACGGGCTTCGTAGCGGCCAAGATCATCGAGGGTGAGCACTCCCCCGCCCTGCTGGGAAGCTTTGACGATGGCGGCAGCAACCGGGCCGCGATAGAAGCCGTCGCGACCGTGCCGCGCGAAGAGTTCCATCGTGCGGGCGAGGTCTTCGTTGGGGAGCAACGTGCCGACGACGGGAAGCTGGCCGTTGGGCAGATAAAGGCGGGCAATCTCGGCGTCGCCGCGCTTAAGTTTCTTTTCCGATTCCTCGAAAAACTCGTGGGACTTTGGGAGAATGCGAAATCCTGCGCGGGCGAGCGTGATGGCGGGCTGCACGGTCTCGGCCCACGGTTTTTCGCCCCATTTTTGGTGGGCCGTCCAGAGTCCGGCCGCGAGGCCCGGCACGCACACGGAGCCGTAGCCGTAGCTGCGGTTTTCCAACGGGCGCTTCACGTAGGCCGCGACGTCGAGCGAACCGGCGGCGTCCATGCCATCGACCACGTAGGTTTTTCCACTCTTGGCCTCGAAATAGAGGAGCATGAGTTTCCCGCCAAGGCCGGAGCCGTAGGGTTCGGCGACACCGACGGCGAGCGAGGTGGCGACGGCGGCATCGATGGCGTTGCCGCCGGCCTGAAGCACGGCGAGACCGGCTGCGGCGGCCTGCGGGTGCGCGGCGACCACCATGCCGCGATGGGCGGTCACGGGCGTAATCGCGACCGGGGTCGCGGCGGCGGCCGACGCAAGCGCCAAGGTGAACGCGAGGAAGAATGTGAGGATATTAGAGCGCACAAAAAAGGGCCGGCCAAGAGACCGGCCCAACGACTGACAGCTTAGAGTTTCTTGGTGACTTGCAGCGAATAGGTGCGACCGCGGGCCATGACGTTGTAGAGGCCGACTTCGTAGCCGCGGGAATCGGAGGAGAGCGGGGGCTTCGCCTCGAAGAGGTTGTTCACGCCGAAGCGGATGGCGGTGTTATTGAGCCAACGATTCTGCGCCACCACCCGGTAGCTCACGAACAGATTATACGTCTTCGAATCATGGACGACGTAACGGTAGCTGTACGAACCGTTATTGAAGATGGGCTTGATGTAGCTCGGGTTGCCGAGGCCATCCCAGATGGACTCCGTCGTCGTCGCACCGGTATCGGTGTAGCTGGCGATGTAATACATGCCGAGGCCGGCGCCCCATTGTTTGTTGCGCCAACTGAGGGTGGTCGTACCGCGCCAGTCGGGGAGCGGGCCGTTGCCGTTGCCGCCCTTGTAGTTCGTGCGCGGTGAGCCGGGGGCGCTGTAGGCGTGAAAATCATTCAGGTAATTCCAGTTCGAGTTCAGGTTGAACTGGCCGACGGCGAGCTGCGGGAAGCGGTAATTGATATCGAAGTCGAAGCCGTTGGTGAACTGCTCGGACTTGTTAAAATAACTGGCGAGGATGCGCTCGATGCCGCCGACGGTGGCGCGCTGATTGCCGGGCGTGCGGGTGGCATTGTAGGCGGCGAAGGCGGCGGTGTCAGCGGCGGTGATGGGGAGTCGCACGATGGAGGAATCGCCTTTGTAGGCAGCGGTGCCCGATCCCGTATCGATGCTGCCGATGCTCTTGCCGGCGGCGAGTTGGGCTTGGGTGAATGCTTGGAGCGCGGCGGTGTCGTCAGCGATGCCGCCACCGGTGGCGATGAGGTCTTGCTGGCGAATCTCGTAGTAGTCGACGCCGATGGAGAGCCCTTTGATGCGGGGGACTTCAACGACGATACCGACGGTTTTACCGGTGGAGGTCTCAGGCTGAAGACCTTGATTACCGGAGGCGATGCTGCGGCGATTCGAGGCACCGTCGGTGATGAGGCCGGTGACGGTGCTGCGGTAGGTATCGGTGCTGCCGGTGACGGTGCGGATGAGCGTGCCGGTAAAGAGCTGCGCGAGGTTGGGCGCGCGGAAACCCTTGTTGTGGGAGGCGCGAAACATGAGCCAAGAAACGGGTTTCCAGTTCAGGCCGAACTTGGGTTTCGTGGTGGCGCCGAAATCGGTGTAGCTTTCGTAGCGCGCAGCGGCGGAAACTTCGAGCGACTGGACGAACGGGAGTTTGAATTCGCGGCCGACGAGCGGGATCACGGTCTCGGCATAGAGAGCGGCGACGTGACGATTGCCGTGAGTATCAGAGTTGGGCGAAAAACCGAGGAAGTCGTTAGAGTTCAGATCGAGGCCGGAGCCGCTGGGATTCAGGCCTGCGTAGGGTGGGCGGTAGTCGTCATAGCCCTCGAAGCGAAACTCGCCACCGAAGGCGCCGCCGATTTTGTTGCCACCCCACAGTGGGAACACATCGCCGCTGGCGCGGAAATCGCCGCTGCCGAGCTTGGTGATGCCGCTACGAATGAAGCTGGAGCGGAAGGTGGAGGTGACGCTGTCGGGATTCGTGTAGGGGCCGGTGACGACGAGCGCGCCGTTTTGCACGGCGAAGCTGCGGGTGAACGGATTGAAAGCCTTGGCCGGATCGGTCTGATTGACGGCGGCGATGAGAAGGCTCTTTCGGCTGGGCCCTTCTTCGTTCTCAATTACGCGAGCGGTGGACCAAAGAAGCGCAGCTTCCCAAGTCCAAGAATCGAAGATTTTTCCGCGCAGACCGGCGACGCCGCGATACACGGAGTCGTCCACCCAATCGGTGCGGAGAGCGAGGTCGGTGAGGCGTTTGTTGGTGATGGATACGGAGGCGGGCGTGCCGGTGAGGCGGGGCGTGCCGTCGGTGTTGGCCGCGCCGGTCGTGGACCAGAAGCGGCTGCCGAAGGGGTTATAGGGATTGTTCACAGGGACGATGACGAAGCCATCGGTGCTCTGCGTGATGCCATCCATCTCGCGGTAAGTGACCGACTCGGCGCGGTAGAGGCTGGCGTCGGCGAAGAGCGTAATGGCGTTGGTGAGATCATATTCGGCGCTGGCGAAAATATTTGTGCGCTGCGATTTCGGCTGGATGACGCGGTAGGCGTTGTTGTTCCAATAGAAGTCGCGGGTGACGCCGAGACGGCTCGGAGCGGCGGTGCCGAAGACGGCGCCACCGGTGCCATTCGGCTGGAGAACGAAGAGTCCCGTGGTGGCAGCCATCGTGGCAGGGACGCCGGCGGGGCGCGCGCCGGCGAAACCAGTGACGGCACCGTATTGATTGGTGGCGGTGACATTACCGACGAGGAAGTTGCCGTATTCGGTGGTGGCGGAGCGAGCGTTGAAACTGGAGGCGGCGGTGAGGGATGAGCCGTTGGAGACATTCCACGGAGCGGGCGCGAGGTTCGAGTGGTCGGCGTCGGCGGCGAAGCTGCGGACGTTGGCGAGAATCGCGGCGCGGCTATAGAAGTCGGCATTGACCATCGCGCGGCCCTTGCCCTTGCCGAACGAAAGGCCGTGGGTGAGCGTGGCGCGGGACTCGCGGCCGTCGCCGTAGCTGGTCTCGGCGAAGCGGACGGAAACCTCGGTGCCACTGAAATTTTTCTTCGTAGCGTAATTCACGACGCCGGCGACAGCGTCGGTGCCGTAAACCGAGGAAGCGCCGTCGCGGAGCACTTCCACGCGCTCGAGGCCGCGATTCGGGAGTTGGTTGACGTTGACCGAGAGCGTGGGGACGCCGGCTTCACCTTGGCTGATGGGATGCGGCACGACGCGGCGACCATTGACGAGGATGAGCGTGTTGCTCGAAGGGATGCCGCGGAGAGAGATGGAGGCGTTGTCGCCGCGCGCGGTCGCACCGAGCGTGGCGGTTTCGTTACCCGGAAGACCGGTCACCTGCGGGAGGGCCGTGAGGAGATCGGACGGCTGGGAGGCGTCGCGGATCTCGATCTCGGAGGTGCCGAGAATCGTAATGGGGAGAACTTTCTCGTAATCGAGGCGCTTAATGTTCGAGCCCGTGACCGAGAAGGCCTCAAGTTTAATGGTCTCCTCGGGCTTGCTAGTCGTGGAAGGCGCGGGTGCGGTCTGCGCGAAGGCGGTGGCGGCGAGGGCGAGGGCCAGAGCTGCCCAGGTAGTCGAATTGCGGTAGTAGGTCATGGTAAACTAATTTGTGAAGGGAAAGCTTGGGTGGAGGTTCCTAAAGATCAAATTCGACTTTCGGGGAAAATTGGGCGCGGCAAGCGGTTGAAAAACGCTCGCGAAAAGGGACCGTCAGAAATCGGACGCCCGGTTAGAAGCTCTTCGAAATCTGCGAAGAGAACGTCCGGCCCTTGGCGGTGGTGCCGGCACCGCGGCGATAGCCAAAGGCCTCATCGGCAAGCGGCGGCTCGATGTCGGTGACGTTATTGACGCCGAAACGCAGCGAAACACCCGCGAGCAGGCCACCGCGACGTTGCCTCGGAAGGGCGTAGTTCACGTAGGCGTTGTGCGAGGCGAAGGGGCTCACCAAATAGCGGTAGCGGCGGACATTGCCGGAATCGACATAGACGGAAATGTAGTCGGGCTGGCCGAGCGCGTCGTAAATTTCCTTGGTGGTCGAGGCCCCGGTATCGACGTAGGTACCGTAGTAGGTCGTGAACCAGCCGGCGGTCCAGCGCTCCTTGCGCCACGTGGCTCCGACACTGCCGCGGAAGCGGGTGCGCCCGTCGCGATTGATATTGTTCACCTTGGGCGCGCCGGGTTCGTCCTCGGTGTCGGACTGGAGCAGATACGCGGCGTCGCCCCGCAATGTGGTCTGGCCGAAGCGCGTCTTGGGCAGACGAAGCTCGAACCCGAAATCGAGGCCCTGCACTTCGCGACCGGATAGGTTGACGTAGTCGGTCACCAAAGACTTCACCGCACCGACGGGCGCGCGTTGTTGGACGGCGGGCCGGGTGGCGTTGAAAGCCGCGAAGTCGGCGAGGTCGACCGCCGTGACCGCGTTGCGCGTGATCTTCGGATTACCGACGTAGCTGCTCGTGCCGCTGCCGAGGTTGATCTGGTTGAGAGCGGTGCCGGCGGCGAGGGCCTTTTGGACGGCACCATCGAGGAGCTCCTCGTCGCGCAGGAGCTGGGCCGTGCCGGTGACGTCGTCGATCACGTCCTTCTGCTTAATCCGCCAGTAGTCCATCGTGACCGTGAAGTCGCGGTAGAACGGAGCCGAGAGGGCGAGGCCCGCCGAGATCGAGCGCGAACTCTCGGGACGCAGGGAGGTGTTGCCCTGGCGAAACACGACCGGGCCAGCGCTCGAGTCGCGGTTGAGGCCAGTGACTTCGGAGCGGTAAATATCGTTGTAGGTATTCCCGGAACGTTGGAGCGGCGTCGGATTGCTCTGCACGAGATTGGGCGCGCGGAACGAAGCCGCGAGCGTGCCGCGCAGGAGAATCCAATCGTTGGGCCGGAAATTCACGCCGAACTTCGGTTTCGTGGTGCCACCAAAGTCTGAAAAACGTTCGGCGCGGCCGGCGACGGAAAGCTCGAGGGAGCGGATGAGGCGCTGACGATTGACGCGACTGACAATCGGAAAAAGCACCTCACCGAAGGCGGACGCAATAGTGCGCGACGCGTAGAGATTCACGTTGGGGCTGACGCCGAGAAAGTCGTTTTCGGTAGGCCCGAAAAAAAGATTGGTGGGATCGTTAACGTTGCCATTGAAGGGCGCGTTCGCGGGGTTGAGGCCGACGTAGGGGGGGCGGAAATCTTTGTAGTCTTCCCACCGCATCTCTGCGCCGACCGCGACGCCGATGGGGCCGCCCCAGAAGCGGTCAAACACGGAGCCGTTGACCTTCAGATCCCAGCTCGCGAGCTGCGTGCGGCCTTCGCGGATGAAGACATCGTAGAGCGACTCCGTCAGGGCCGCATTGTTGGAATACGGCTTGTCAACTTGGAGCAAAAACGGATTGGCCGCATTGCCCGCCTGCGGCACGAGCTTGAATGTATAGCCGAAGGGGTTGAAGGCCTTCGCGGGATCGGCGGTCGTCAACGCGGCGCGGAGGCGACTCTCGCGGACTGCGTTGAACTCCTCGTCGTGGGTCGTGTTGCGACTGAAAAGCACGGCGGTCTCCCACTCCCATTCGCGCGAGAGGCGGCCGCGCAGTCCGCCGACAGCACGATAGGCCTCGGAGTCGACGACGATGCGGGTCGGCTTAAAATCACGCGAGATCACGCCGACGCCGGGGAGGAGTTGAACGTCGGCGGGCGCGCCGACGAGGCGCGGGGTGCCGTCGGGGTTAGGGAGTCCGTTTGCCTCGTAGAAACGGGCACCAAAGGGATTGAAGGGATTCGAGGCGCTGACGTAGATACCGTGATCGGTGGTGGCATCGAACGAGTTGGGGCCGCGACCGGTGATCGAGTGGGCGTTGTAGGCCATAAACTCGCCGAACAGCTCGAGGTTGTCGTCAAGCTTGTGCCGGAAATTACCCATGAGATTAAGGCGGTCCGATTTGGGCAGGGCGGGTTTGAAGTCGTTGGGATTCTGATACCAATTGACCGTGTAGTCATCGATGTTGTGCGAGGGCAGCGTCTGGCGGAAACCGAGGTTTCCGTCGGCGAGCGGGATAACGTAGAAGGTGCCATTCGCTGCCATGGTCGCCGCCGTGCTCCCGGACGTGGTGATGATGCCGCGATTACCCGTGGGGCGAGCGCCGACAAAGGCCCCGGTGGCGTCGTAGCCACCCCGGACAAAGCCGCCGTAGTAGCTGGAGTCGGTGCTGAGGCGGTTGTCGAAATCGTTATCGCGGACCACCCCACCGGCGGCGTCAGTGATGGGCAGTCCGTTCCACGGCGCGGGCACGTCGCGAACCGTACGGATATCTTGGTTACGGGAAAATTTACGTTGGTCGAGCCAGAGAAAATCGCGGTGGAAATAATCTAGGGTCAGCAGGAGATTGCTGCGCCCGCCGTTGAAATTAATACCATCGGTGACCTCAACGTTCCACTCGTTACCGCCGCCGTGCTGGGTCACGCTGCTGCGAGTGCGGAGGGAAAGACCGTCGAAATTCCGCCGCGTGATCGAGTTCACCACTCCGCCGGCGGCGTCGGTGCCGTAGATCGCCGAGGCTCCGTCGCGCAACACTTCGACGCGCGCCATCGCGGCGGCGGGGAGCTGGTTGACGTTGACGGAGAGCGACGGGACGCCGCTCTCGGCCTGCGAAATCGGATGCGGGGCCATACGCCGGCCGTTGAGGAGCACGAGGGTATTTCCGGATCCGATACCGCGCAAATTGATCGAGTTATTGTCGCCGCGCGCATCGGCGCCGAGGGTGTTGCCTTCGTCGAGAGTGATCGGTCCGCCGATGGAGAGCGTAGCGAAGAGTTCGGCCGCCGTGGAGACGCCGCGCAGGGCGAGATCGTCGGCGTTGATCACGGTCACCGGGAGGGTGGTTTCCTGGTCGATGCGCTTGATGTTCGAACCGGTGACGGTGAAGACCTCCATGAGCTGCACCGGCGTCAGGGAGGCGGAGGGGGAAACTGAAGGGGTGGCTGTGCCAGAGGGCTGCGGTGCAGTTTGCGAAACGAGGGGCACCGCGACAACGGCGAGCAGGAGCATGGCGGTCAGGCAGCGGAGGCGGGCGGGCATCAAATGAGGGGAGTTCATAGGCGGTGTTTGCGTCGTTGCGGCGCGTCGGTCGTTGGGCGGAAGGCGAATCATTTTAGAGCATGGCGCAAGATCACGCGGCCGGCGCGCTCATCCGTCAACTGTCCGTCGACCGCAACGCCGAAAGCACGAATTGAAACGCAAAATGGCGTCGGTTCATCGGAGCAGATTAATGAAGGCGCTGATCACGGGTGCGTTGGTGAAATCAATGAAAAATCCGCCCGTCGGCGGGACGAGCGCGACGGCGCGCGGTGCGGGCCCACGGCGGCGCGTGATGGCGTCCATCGCGGCAACGGCGGTCGCGGTCGAGCCCACGCCGAAGCCCACGAGGCCAGCCACCATCACGCCCGCCTCGTGGTCGCGGCCGAGGAGCGGCCACACGACCCACGCCGCGAACACGAGCGAGACGAGCGTGTTCACGACGAGGATCACAAGCATCGGGCCGGCGACCGAGGCCAGTTCCGCGAGGTTCAGCGCAGCGAGCGTCACCGCCAGAAAGAGCGGCAGGAGCACGGCGGCGAGGCGCGCAATGACCTCGCCGCGCAGCCAAGTGCCGCCCGCCGCATCGTGCGCCGCGCGCACCGCGAAGCCCACGAGCAAGGCGCCCATGTAGGCGGGCAAGGACGCCCCCGCGCGGTCGAGCCCGAAGCTGACCCAGGTGCCGGCTTTCACACAGACGGCAATGAGCACAGCATGACCGACGGCCGTACGACCTAATCCAACGAGCGCACGCACATCGCTGAAAAAACTCGCTACTGAGGCGGATGTTTCCAGCGGAACAGGAGCCGCTCCCGAAACGTTTTTCCCGCGGCCCCGCAGCAGCCACTCAGCCAACGGCCCGGCGAGCACTCCGCCCGCGACGAGGCCGAACGTCGCCGCCGACGCTCCGATCGTGGCAGCTGAGGCGAGTCCCGCTTGTTCGAAGCGCGGTGCGAACCCCAGCGCCGTGCCGTGTCCTCCAACCAAGGTGAGCGCGCCGCACACGACGCCGAGGAGCGGCGGTGCACCCAGCGCGATGGCCAACGCGACCCCAACCGTATTTTGGAGTGCGGCGAGCACCGTCCCCGCGACCAACAGCACCGCCAGCGCCCGCCCTCCCGTGCGCAGAATCCGCACGGGAGCGCCCAGGCCAACACAGGTGAAAAACGCGACAAGCAACGGGAGATTGAGGTTCTTCAATGGACGCGCGGCCCACTCGACCTCCGTGGTGACGAGCCACGTCCAGCCACCGGCGGAAACTTTCGTTGCAAAGGAAACAACCGCGAGGCCGGAGAGGTTGAGCGCCAGCAAGAGCACACTGAACAACAGGCCCCCGACGACCGGCACCGGGAGGTTGCACCGCGCCAGCAACGGCACCCGGCGCGCCACAACCTCCCCGAGGAGCAGCACGGGCACAGCGAGCAAAAGGAGGAACCAAGGGGAAGGGGTAAGGAGCATAACGTCGCGCAGGGAACAGCGGCGGACACGGGTTGTGCCACGTCGCAGCCACAGGGACAGCGGGAAAATGCGCGCACCGACGAGTTGTCAACTCAGCACCTGAATCGGCGCACGGCTGAATGTATCTCCGGAAGAATTCACGCGAGGAAATGACAGTTGACATCACGAACGCGTTCGTGAGTTTTTTCGCCCCTTATCTAATGGCTTCCTAGCTCAATGGTAGAGCAGTTGACTCTTAATCAATTGGTTCCGGGTTCGAGTCCCGGGGGAGCCACCAGATTTAAGCCCGCAATCAAACAACGACTTGCGGGCTTTATTGTTGACGGGTCAACCGACCTGCGACGGCGGTGATAAAAAGGCAACTCCGCACCCGCCTCGGCAGCGCGGCCTCCGTCCACGTTCCGCCGCCCGCTCGCCACACTAATGGAACGAATGATAATCTCGGTTTTTGCCATCGAGCCACCATTTTGACCCGTCAATCGGGGTCGCTGTACGCCGGTTTCCTTCTCTTCACCTTTCAGGAATGAGGCCATTGTAGTTTTTGGACAGGCTCTCGTTACGTCGGGGCGGGGCCGTGACCCGCGCCGGGGATGCCTCATTCGTCCGGACGATGGCAAAGAAACCGCAGGAATCGACTTGAACATCCTTCGGTCTCCCATCGGCTCCCACTCGCCACTCGGCTCAGTTTTCGCCCCACCCCAACGGTCGCTCCATAGTCGGCTCTCGCCAACTGCCCCGTCCGCATGCGCCACCAGCTTCTCCGCTTTGCTATCCACTCCCTCTGAACAACGCCCTGTCCGTTACCTTTTTACCCCATGAACATCCTCAGCCGCATCGGCGTTCTCCTTCTCGCGAGCACCCTCGCCCTCACCACCGCCATCCACGCCGCTGAAAACACCGGTGCGATTTCCGGGCGCGTGCAAAACGTCACCACCGGGCAATTCCTCAACAACGCCCGCCTCAGCGTCCGCGGAACCGACCGCGTCGTGTTCACCGACGAGTCCGGCACCTACCGCATCCCTGCCCTGCCCCCGGGCGCGACCGTGCTCCACGTTTTCTTCACCGGGCTCGACCCGCAGGAGTTCAGTGTGAACGTGGCTCCAGGCCAGATCGTCGAGCGCAACGTCGACCTCGCGAGCGGCGGACGCACCGCTCGGGGTGACGGCACCGTCCAGCTCGATGCCTTCAAGGTCTCGACCGGCCGCGAGACCGATGGCGCCGCCATTGCGATCAACGAACAGCGCTTCGCGCCCAACTTAAAAAATGTGATCGCGGCCGATGCGTTCGGCGAAGTCACCGACGGCAACGTCGGCGAGTTCCTCAAGTTTCTCCCCGGCATCACCGCGGAATACGACGCCGAGTCCGGCAGCTCCGTCTCCTCGGTCGCCGTGCGCGGTTTTCCCACGAGCATGGCAGTCGTCTCGGGCGACGGCATGCAGATGGCCAACACCGGCAATCCCCAGGGCAGCTCGCGCGTTTTCCAGTTCACGCAGGTCTCGATGAACAACCTCGCGCGCCTTGAGGTTACGAAGTCACCCACCCCATCGACGCCCGCCGACTCGATGTCCGGCTCGATCAACATGGTCAGCAAAAGCGCGTTTGAGCGGAAAACCGCGCAGCTCCGCTACTCGATCAGCATCTCCGGCAACCAGCATCACCTCGCTCTCCAGGCGCAGCCGCACACGCCCGATAAAAAAGTCCAGATGATCCGCCCGTCCGCAAACTTCGACTACACGCTGCCGGTGTCGCGGAACTTCGGCCTCGTCGTCACCGGCCAGGTGCAGAACCGCTACATGTGGCAGCAGCTCGCGCTCAAGGCCTACAACGCCACCGCGGCCGGCACCGGCGCGACGTTTGCCCGGCCGTTCCTCCAACAGTTCCAGTTGCCCGCTTCGCCGCGACTCAACACCCGCAACTCCGCCGGCGTGCGCGCTGACTGGCGCGTCACCCCCAACGGCGTGCTCTCCGCCAATATTGAGGCCAGCCGCTTTGTGTCCGACCGCTCCTCGACGTCCGCTGCATTCGACACCGGCACGAACGCCACCCCCACCGTCGTCGGCGGCATGGCGATGACCTACGGCGACGAGTTCACGAACGGTGCCACCGGCCGCGCCGGCGTCTCGCTCATGGGCCTGCACGCCTCCGTCCGCCACCAGCTCGATACCCGCGCTGGCAACACCCGCTATCGTTTCGACAACGGCGATTGGCGCGTCGAGAGCGGCCTCGGTTTCTCCAAGTCCGAGGGCGGTTATCAGGATACGATCCACGGCCGCTTCCGCACGCTCGGCACCGCGTTGCGCAATCCCGGCCGCCTCGTCCTGGCCGACGTCGATCAGGATCGCCCGCGCACCATCCGGCTATTCGACAACGCCAACCAGGAAGTCGACCTGTACAATCTGGACAACTACCGTCTCAACACCGCCAACTCCACGCCCCGCTACATCCACGACGCCATGGTCACCGCTAAACTCGACGTGCGGAAGAGCCTGGGTTTCCTCCCGTTCCCCGCCTCGCTCCAGGTCGGCAGCTCGGAGCGCATCCAAAAGCGCGACGTCCGCCGCGAGAGCATCAACTGGACCTACCAAGGCCCCGACGGCAATGCCGCCACGATCGACACGCCCACGCCCTACCGCATGACGACTTACGTCGGACAGGAGGAAAGTTTCGGTTTCCGCAACATGCCGTGGATCTCCGTTTACAAGGCATGGGAGTCCTTCAAGGCCAACCCCACGCTTTGGTCCAAGACGCCCGCGCAGGTGGTCGCCGAGGAGTTGTTCCGCGTCAACAACTCCGAATACCTGCAGGAAGGCGTCACCGCTTTCTACCTACAAGCCGAGGCCGGCCTGTTCCGCAACCGCCTGAAAATCCTCACCGGGGTGCGCTTCGAGAAAACCTCCGCCAAGGGCGAAGGCGTCCTCGCCGATCCCAACGCCGTGTGGCAACGGGACGCCGACGGCACCTACGCGCACACCGCCGCCGGCGCCCGCATCCGCAAACCCGCTGCCGGCACCGTGGGCTCCGCCGAGGAGCTGCGGCTCATCCGTGCGGAGCGCGGCGTCCGCGCCGCCCGCACCTACGAAGGTTACTACCCCAGCATTCACCTCACCTACAATATCCGAGAGAATCTGCAGGCGCGCGCGTCCTTCGCCCAAACCTACGGCCGGCCCGACTTCACCAATATCGTCCCGAACTCCACCATCGACGAGGCCGACATGGAGGCTGCGATCAACCCGCAGCAGCTCCCCGGCCGCATCACCATCCGCAACACCGGCCTTCGACCCTGGTCCGCCGACAACGTCGATGTCTCCCTCGAGTACTACACCGATGCCGGGGGCCTCTTCAGCGTCGGCGGGTTCGCCAAGGAGATTCGCGACTTCTTCGGCAGCTCCACGCGCCTCGCCACGGCGGACAGTCTCGCCGAGGTCGGCCTCGGCCCCGAATACGCCGGCTGGGAACTCGTCACACAGTTCAACCTACCGGGTGTCGCCCGCGTACGCGGCCTCGAGTTCAGCGCGCGCCACTCGCTGCGCCCGCTCGGCGAGTGGGGCCGAGCCATCCAGGTTTTTGCCAACGCCACCAAGCTCGAGCTCGTCGGCAGCCGGCAAGCGAACTTCACCGCGTTCATCCCCGAGAGTGGCAGTTGGGGCGCGAGCTACCACCGCGGTCCGCTCTCCTTCCTCGCCAAGTGGAACTACCGCGGCCGCCAGCGCGGTGGCGTCGTGACGGGCGTGAACGGTTTCCAATACAGCCAGCCGCGCACCACCGTCGATCTCAACGCCGAGTGGCAGGTCCGGAAAAACATCGGCCTCTATCTCAGCGCGCAAAATATCTTCAACGTCCCCGAAGTCCTCCTCCGCTACGGCCCCGATACGCCCGGCTACGCCCGCCGCTACCAAGTGACGACGTATGGCGTGCAGCTCTCCGCCGGACTCAAGGGCAGCTTCTGAGCAGGCGTCGAGACAGATCCCGAGCGCCAGCTCTGTCGTTGGGCACCATCGCCACCGTGTCTCCGCCCCGGCGATCCATCCAAGGCTCAGCGCAGGCTCCGGCGCGTCGAGTAGAACCCTCGCGAACACCCCCACGGCCCAAAAACGGCCCGAAGAAACCGCCGCCTCAACGCTCAACGCTCAGCGCCCAACTGAGCGCGTCGCGCGCGCCCGCACCTCACCACTCCAACAACCCACCCGCAAACGTCAGCCCCGCTCCCACGCTGCAAAAAATAATCTTATCCCCGTCAGCGAAGATGCCTTCCTCCGCCGCCCAGCCCAAGGCCATCGAGACGCTCGCCGCGCTCGTGTTGCCGTATTTGCCAATCGTTACCACGAACTTGTCGTAGGGAATCCCGACCCGCTTGCTGACGGCCTTCAGGATTCGCTCGTTGGCCTGATGCGGCACAATCCACGCGATGTCCTCGGGCTTCAGGTTTTGCCGCGCCAGCGTCTGCTCGATCTGTTCCGCGAAGCCGATCACGGCGTGCTTGAACACCGAGGTGCCGTTCATCTGCAGATAGAAATGCTTCGCGTGTCCGTCCTGCGCGACGGGCCACGGCATCCGCGCGCCACCGCCCTTGCGTTGGATCGCCTCAAACTGGTCGGCATCGCCGCTTAATCCCATGCGGTGGAGTCGATGGCCACCAGCCCCGTTCGTCAAAATCGCCGCGCCGGCACCATCGCCAAAGAGAAACGCCGTTTCATGGTCCTGCGGATTCGTAATCCGGGAAAGGAGTTCCGCCGTCACGACGATGAGGTTCTTCGCGGTGCCCGACACAATGAACGACCGTCCGACTTCGAGCGCGTAGAGCCAACCGGAGCACGCGGCATTCAGGTCAAAAGCCAACACCCGCGGAATCCGCAGCCGCCGTGCGAGATCGCTCGCCATCGCCGGCACCGGTTGATCAGGAATCAGCGTGGCCATGATAATGCCATCAATTTGTTCAGCCGTCATCCCGGCCTGCGTCAGCGCGTGCTGCACCGCGATCACCGCGAGGTCGGTCGCGCTTTCGTCGTCTCCCGCGAAACGACGCTCGCGGATGCCCGTCAGACGAACGATCTCGTCCTCCGTGCGTTCGGGAAACGCCTTCAGAATTTCACTGTTAGCTTGGACTTTGGAGGGCGCCGCGTGACCCACGCCAGCGATGCAAACGGTATCAGAAATCATGCGCAAAGGGTCATTAGCAAAGGACGCACTGCTCCCGGCGTCGACTCAAGACTTCCGGGCCGCGAGGTAGCCGGCGACATCGTCACCCGACACACGTCCACCGGGCCCCGTGGCAGCGATGTCCGTGAGTTTCACGGGGTCGAGCCCGGCCTCTTGGGCGAGTTTGGTCGCACGCGGCGTCCAGACCAGCGCCACCGCCGATTTCGCTGGCGCTGCCACCACCGCGACGGGAGGCACGCCGCTGCCGACCTGGGACTCCAAATGCCGCAGGCTGGCATCGTCCGTCTCGAGCCGCAGAAACAGCGCTCCCGATTGCAACACCTCGCCTGGCTGAGCAGGCAATGCGACCACGAGTCCGTCGGCTGGCGCTCCGTATTCGAAAATCGATTTATCGCTCTCCAATTCGGCGATTTTCTGGCCCTTGGCGACGCGATCACCAGGTTTTGTTTTAATCGAAACGACCGTGAGTTCGTTCACAGTCGCGCCCATCGAGGGCACTGGTACGTCGATGATAAAGTTAGCCATCAGAGGTTTTATTAACGCCGAGTGTGCGGCCCACGGCGGCTTGGTCAAGAATCGGCACAGTCATCGCAGAATCATCGCAGCGTCGGACCCGCGAGCGCGTGAAACTACCGCCAGCATCAGGCCCGCACGCTCTTCCAAACGGCGACACACGTCGCCACCAGCGCCGGTAGCTCCCTCAGAGCAATCATGTTCGGCCCATCGCTGATTGCCTTGCTCGGATCGGGATGGGTTTCGATAAACAGCCCGTCCGCCCCCGCCGCGAGGGCGGCCTTCGCGAGCGGCGGTACAAACTCCCGCTGGCCGCTGCTTTTGCCGCCCCCGGCTCCCGGCAATTGGACGGCATGAGTCGCATCAAAAATCGTCGGATAACCATTCTGCGCCATGATCGAGAATGACCGCATATCCACCACGAGGTTCTGGTAACCAAAGGTCGTGCCGCGCTCAGTCTGCCAAATCTCCTGCGCCGCGCCCTCGCGCAATTTGGCCGTGACGTAGACCATTTCCTGCGGCGAGAGAAACTGCCCCTTTTTCACGTTCACCACCCGGCCCGTCGCGGCCGCCGCGAGCAACAGATCGGTCTGCCGGCAGAGGAAGGCCGGAATCTGAATCACATCACACACCTCGGCCACCGCCGCAATTTGCGCCGTTTCATGCACATCGGTCAGCACGGGGAACCCATAGTCCTGCTTGACCATTGCAAGCAGGAGCAGCCCCGTTTTCATGCCCGTGCCCCGATCACCGGCCAGCGAGGTGCGATTCGCTTTGTCGAACGATCCCTTAAACACGATATTCAAATCCGGCTGCGTGCGACGCATCCGCACGAGCGCCTCGGCCACAGCGCGACATACGCCCTCGTTTTCCAGCGAACACGGCCCGGCGATGAGCAGGAGTTTTCTCGGATCGAAAATCATCGCTTATTTTTTCTGCGCGCGCTTGAGCGCCGGCTGGCCCTTCGGCTTCGCTGCGGGCTTGGCCAACGCGCCACCGATCTTGTTTTTCATCGCCGCCGCGACAAACGCCGCGAAGAGCGGATGCGCCTTGTTCGGCTTCGATTGAAACTCCGGGTGCGCCTGCGTGCCGAGGAACCACGGATGCCCCTTGAGCTCGACAATCTCCACGAGATTCAAGCGGCGGTAGATACCGCTAACAATCAGACCGCCCCGTTGGAGTTGGTCGACGTAGGCATTATTCACCTCGTAACGATGGCGGTGCCGCTCCTTCACCGTGGTCGCACCGTAGGATTTGTGCGCGAGGCTACCCGGCGTGACCTCACATTCGTAGCTGCCCAACCGCATCGTCGCGCCTTTATCCGTCACCCCGTGCTGCTCCTCCATTAAGTTGATCACCGGATGCGTCGGCTGGGGATCAAACTCGACGCTGTTTGCGCCTTTCAGCCTCAGGACATTTCGCGCGAACTCGATCACCGCGATCTGCAGTCCGAGACAAATCCCATAGTAGGGCACCTGCTTTTCGCGGGCATACTTCGCGGCGATGATTTTACCTTCGGTGCCACGGTCGCCAAACCCACCGGGAACGAGAATGCCATCGAGCCCGTGGAGCCACGCGACGCCTTGCCTCTTTTCGAGATCTTCCGCGTCGATCCGGCGGACGATGATCTTACAATTATTCGCGATTCCGGCGTGCGTGATCGATTCGTAAACTGATTTGTAGGCGTCTTGGAGCTCGATGTATTTCCCAACCACCCCGATCGTCACCTCATATTTCGGGGTGAGAATGCGCTGCACAATCCCTTCCCAAATACTCTCCTTCGGCCGGGGATTTTTCAGCCCCAACAAGTCGATCACGAGTTGATCCAGATTCTCTTTTTGGAGGGCCAGCGGCAGTTCGTAAATCGAGTGGTCCACGTCACGACACTCGATCACGGCCGGGACCGCCACGTTGCAAAACATCGAAAGCTTTCGGCGCAGGTCGGTATCGAGTTCGTGGTCCGTGCGGCACACCAGCACGTCGGGCTGGATACCAATCTCCCGTAGCTTCGCGACCGACTGCTGCGTAGGCTTCGTCTTGAGTTCGCCCGCCGCCTTGAGAAACGGCACCAGCGTCACGTGGATGAAAACGACATCCTGCGGTCCCAGTTCGAGCGCAAATTGCCGCATCGCCTCCAAAAATGGCATCCCTTCGATATCGCCGGTCGTGCCACCAATTTCGGTGATCAACACATCCGCGCCCGCGCCGCCCGCATAAATCCGTTTCTTGATTTCATTGGTGACGTGCGGGATCACTTGCACGGTTTGCCCTAGGTATTCACCGGCGCGTTCCTTTTGAATGACACTCTCATAAACCTGCCCGGACGAGAGCGAGTTGAGTCGGGAGAGTTTGCCGCTCGTGAATCGCTCGTAGTGACCCAAATCGAGATCGGTCTCGGCCCCGTCTTCCAGCACGTACACCTCGCCGTGCTGCATGGGGCTCATCGTGCCCGGATCGACATTGAGATACGGGTCGAATTTTTGGATGCGGACGACGAGCCCGCGAAGCTCCAGCAGCGCGCCCAAGGACGCTGCTGCAAGACCCTTCCCTAATGATGAAACGACCCCACCCGTGACGAAAATGTATTTCACGGGGGCCAACGCTTGCGACCCGTGTTTAGGCCGCGCAAGACAAAGTTACGAAATCTCGCGTATCCTCGCGAAACAGCAGCCACGCCGCCGTCCCCAGCCCGATGATCACGACGCTCAATAACAGCAACCACAACGTCCACTTGAGCAGCTTGATCACGATCCAAATCGCCGCCGCCAGCACGATGGTTGCACACGCCACCACGACCCAGCGCGGATAGTCCGCCAGCGAGTCGAGGATCGTCGGCGCCGAGGGTTTACTGAGCAAAGCGAGGAACACCGCTCTACGAAGGGCCGCTCGGGCCGCGGCTCCAAGCAAAATGATTTGCCCCGCGCTGCCGACCCCGCCCTGCTCCCCGACTCGTGCAATCCAAACCACAACTTCTCGCCTGGCTCACTTGTGACGGCGTCCACATCGACCCCGGCTCCGGCAAACATACCATTCTGGGTATTTTCTCCAACATTCAGGCGCGGCAGTTTCCCGTCACGCACCCGTTCATGATTTGGTTTCTCACCATCAGCGATGTCTCCACCGGGCAGCACTCGCTGAAGATCTCGATGGGCCTCGAAGGCACCACTCCGCAGCAGCTCCTCGAACGCCCATTCGAATCCCAAAGCCCGATCCACCGCATCAATCTCATTAACGAGATCCGCAACCTCCCCTTCCCCGGACCCGGTGACTATGAGTTGCTCGTCGAGATCGACGACGAACTCCTCCTCGCCACGAGCCTCACGGTTACAGGTTAATCTTCCACGAATCCACGCGCTTCGCGCCTCGCATCAGTCCGAGTTATTTGTCCGCTCCGCCCATGTCCTCCTCCGCTTCCGCAACCACGCCATCCGCCTTCGATCTGATCGGCGTCGGCGCCCCCATCATGGATCTCGTCGCGACCGTGCCGGAATCTTTTCTCGCCCACACCGCCGGCGAGAAGGGCGGCTCGGTCAACGTCGCCCCCGAGGAAATCGCCCGCCTGATCGCCTTGCTCCCCTCGCCTCCCGCGCCCACTCCGGGTGGCTCCGCCGCCAATACTACCTTCAACGCCGCCCGACTCGGCCTCCGCACGACGTTCATCGGCAAGCTCGGGGGCGATGACACCGCCCGCGCCTATCGTGCGCGTTTCTCCTCCGGCGGCGTCGATACCCAGCGCTTCAAACACAGTCCGCTCCCCAACGCGCGCTGCCTCATTCTCACGACCCCCGACGCCCAACGCACCATGCGCACCGAGCTCGGGGCGGTGTTTTCATTTTCACCTGACGAGGTGTCGCCGGCAGATTTCACCGGCTGCCGCCTCGCCCATATCGAAGGCTACATCGTTTTTAACCGCCCGCTCGCCGACGCCGTCCTCGCCGCTGCCCGCGCCGCCGGTTGCAAGATCAGCCTCGACGTCGCCTCGTTCGAAATTGTCCGCATGGCCCGCGACTGGCTGCTGGGTCAACTCAAGACCGGCCTCGACCTCGTCGTCGCCAACGAAGACGAAATCCGCGAACTCTTCCCCGACCTCCCCGCCGTAACTCCCGAAGATTATGCGGCTCACGCCCGCCGCCTCGCTAGTTTCGGCGGCACCGCAGCCGTTAAGCTGGGTAAAGACGGTGCATGGATCGCGCGTGGCACTGAACTTCATCGCATCGCTCCCGTCGCGATCGCAGACGCGATCGATTCCAACGGTGCCGGTGACGCTTGGGCCGCCGGATTTCTCTCCGCCTATCTTCGCGGAATGCCGCTGCCCGCGTGCGGGACCGTCGCCTCGATCCTCGGAGCCGAAACAGTGCGCCACATGGGCCCCATCATCCCAGACCAGCCGTGGAGCGTCGTCGCCGCGCAGGCCCGGAAAATCCTCACCGCGCCCACGCCGTGAGCGTGGCGGCGTGGTGAAGGAGTGAAGGGGTGGCGGCACTACGCGTGAGTCCGCTTCCCCGGGTCTGGCTCCGCCCAGCCCCCCAATTATTTGAGTGCTTGTCTTCGAGTAGCCGCGAGCACCAGCGAGGGGTGATCCGTTCGCTCGCTGGCGCTCGCGGCTACCGAAAAGCCCCGCGTTCAAAGGACGTTGGCCCGAGCGTTCGCCCACGAGCCTCGGCCACCGCGCGCCGCCATCGGCACGCCGTCGAGGGAGTGCGCCCCCTGACGATTGAGCAAGCACGCGCAGGATTTCGCCGCGACCGCCCCGCTCGCCAGACCGTCAGGCACGCTTTGAATTTGTATTCGAACTGACGCCCGTGCCCACTCGACTGTGGCGACTGCAGCGCCCCAGCCCCTTCGATATTTCCTTACCCATGAACCATCCCCCGCACCCAAAATACCTCGGCCGCCTGTGCTTGGCCCTCGTCGGCTTTTTCCTCGCGAGCCTCGCCTCCGCCCAATCCGCCACCACCGGCACCATCACCGGCGTGATCAGTGACGCCTTCGGTAAATATCTGGAGGGGGCCGAGATTTCCGTCGGCGGCACCGCGCTTCGCGCTACCACCGAACGCGAAGGCGTCTTCCGTTTGGACGGCGTTCCCGCCGGATCGCAGTCTCTCACCGTTTCCTTTCCCGGCATGACCGCGGCCACCGAATCCGTGCGCATCGTGGGCGGCCAGACCGCCTTGGTCCGCACCTCCCTCAAGTCCGACACCATTATGCTCGAGGCCTTCACCGTCGCCACCGCGAAAGAGGGCATGTCGCAGGCCATCGCCCTCCAAAAAGCCTCGTTCAACCAAAAGCTCGTCGCCGCCTCCGACCAGTTCGGGGACATCAGCGAGGGTAACGTCGGCGAATACCTCAAATTTCTTCCGGGTATCGGGATCGACTATACAGCCAACGACGCTCGCGCCGTTTCTCTTCGCGGCATGAATCCGATCTTCACCAACGTCACCGTCGATGGAGGCCGCATGGCCTCCGGCACGTCCTCGGGCGACAGCCGCCGCTTCGAGCTCGAACAGGTCGCCATCAACAACGTCGAAACCATCGAGGTATTCAAAACGATGACGCCCGATATGTCCGCCGACAACACCGGCGGTCAGGTCAATCTCGTTACCAAGAGTGCCTTCGACCGCCAGGCCATCACCCAGTTCTCCTACAACGTTTCCGTCACCGGCAACGCCGACAACCTCACCCTGAGCCGCCGCGGCGCTTGGGGCGAAGGCAAACAGCTGCTCATCCGGCCCAACGGCGACTTCAACTACTCCCGCCGCATCAGCGACAAGGTCGGCCTCAACCTCAGCTACCGCCTCTCCGAGATCGCCCACGATTACCCGCGCGTCGGCTACTCGTGGAACTTCGCCGCCAACGGCGCGACCCTCACCAATCCCTACCTCGCCAACGTCCAGATGTATGACGAGCAAAAGCTCACGCACCGCGAATCCCTTTCCACCAAGATAGATTTCCGCGCCGCTCCGCGCACCAAGGTCTCCTTCACCGGCCAATGGAACTGGTATGACCTCCTCTTCAACGGCCGCTCCATCACCTTCAACTCCGGCACACCCGTCGCCGGCTTCACCCCCAACCGCGTCGTCTCCACCGCCGGCACCGGCAACGTCACCACCGACGTTTCCCAACGCTCGAAATCCGGCCCCACCTACATGCTCGGGGTCAATTTCTCCCACGAGTTTGACGCCGGAAAAATCTGGGGCGCGCTCAGCTGGTCGCAGGCGGAAAACAAATACCGCGACGCCAGCATGGGCTTCCTCACTAACATCGGCCTGAATCTCCTTCGTCCTGCCGGGAGCAATACCGTCGTTACCCTCGACAACATTCTCAACCGCACGCTCCCCACAATCGGCGTCAACCAGAACGGCGTGAGCCCCGATTACCGCGCCCTGACCAACTACTCCGCCACAGCCAACGCTTGGCGCACCCGCCCCTTTTCTTCGACCGAACTCAAAGAAGGCGCCAACGTCGATTACCGCAAATCCTTCAAATGGGCGCTCCCCACCTTCTTCCAGACCGGCGTCCGTCGCGAGGACACCAACCGGAACATCCTCCGCTTGGGCGTAAATAATGTGAATCCCGTCCTCACTGGCGCCCAACTGAAGCCCTACCGCGACGATGAATACAGCGCGCAGGACATCGGCTTCGGCTTCGGCGCCGTCGAGTGGCTCAGCCCCTACAAGACCTACAACGCGTTCAGCGCGCTCTCCCCGACTCACACGGAATACGTCATCCGCCACATCGCGGAGCGCAACGATGCCACCTACTTCCGCTTCGATCTCAGTCTCACCAATCAGATCACCGTCGTCACCGGAGCCCGCTACGAAAAGAAAACGCTCGATGCCGCCGCCCAAGATCTCCGCGTCGTCCGGCAACGCCTCACGGAGGCCAATCTCGCCTACGATGGCTGGTATCCGTCCGTTAATCTCAAGTACTTGCCACGCCCCGACGTCGTGGTCCGCGCCGGCCTCAGCCGCACGATCGGGCACCCCGATTTCGCCGATATTATCCCCACCGTCACCGACTTCGATCCCTCCTCCGCGAGCAGCACCGGCTCCCTCAGCATTCCCAACCCCGGCATCCAGCCCTACAAGATCAGCAACCTCGACGTCACCGCCGAGTGGTATCTGCAATCTTCCGGCGTCCTCTCCGCGTCGCTCTTCCAAAAAAATGTGGCCGGGTTCATCTCGCGCGGTTCAGTCGGCCTCCTCAGCACGTTGCCCAACGCCGCCGATATCTCCGCCGAGTACGGCCTCGCCCCCGTCGACGCTAGCCGCTACAATGTCACTTTCGCTAGCAACGGTGCCGGCAGCACCGTCCGCGGTCTCGAGCTCAGCTACGCCCAAGGGCTCTCCTTTTTGCCCAAGCCGTTCAACACCCTGAACGTTCAGCTCAACTACACCGCCATTCGCGTCACCGGCGAGACCTTTGCCGTCCGCCTCGCCCAACTCCAAGCCGCCACCACGAAGTCCGCCAACCTCATCCTCGGCTGGCGCCTCGACCGCTTTAACCTCCTCACCACAGTCAGCCACACCGGCGAAGTGGAGACCGGCTTCGGCGCCCTGCCCACCGCACCGTCCACCTTCAACGAAGCGATCACCAAGACTGACATCACCCTCAACTACACCGTCAGCCCGCGCGCGACATTCTACATCCAAGTCCGCAACGTCTTCGGCGCGGGACGTCAAGAATACCAGACCCCCAGCGATCCGGCCCTGTATCGGAACTTCCGTGTCCCCAGCCGCTACTCCGAATTCGGCGACCCCATCTTCTACGCCGGCATTCGCGGACGCTGGTAAGCAGAGCCTCCCCGCCCGTTTAAAACTTCACCCCGCCATCCCGGTTCACTCCGGTTTTGCGGGGGTTTTTCCGCCCGGACCGCTCGCGGTTTCCCGCCCGCAGCCACTGGCCGTTTGCCTTTGATCGGTAAGCATCCGCGGTTAAAAAAATCGCGTCCCATGAAACTCCACTATTTCCCCACGCCCGAAGCCACCAATACCCTCTCCACCGTGGAGCTCCGCGACCGCTTCCTCATCGGCGGACTCTTCCAACCGGGCGCCGTCATCGCCCACTACACGGACCTCGACCGCATGATCTGCGGTGCCGCCGTCCCCACGACCGCACCGCTCGCGCTCCCCGCCGACAAAGAACTCGGCAGCGCCTTCTTCCTCGAGCGCCGCGAAATCGGTATCCTTAACGTCGGTACGGCCCCCGGCATCGTCCGCGTCGGCGGCACCGCCCACCCGCTCGCCGCCCTGGACTGTCTTTACATCGGACTCGGCGAACACGACGTCAGCTTCGAACGCGCCGCACCCGACGCCACTAGCTCGCCCCAGTTCTACTTCGTCAGCACGCCCGCCCACGCGAAACACCCGACCACCCTCGCCCGCCGCGCCGACGTCTCCGCCACCCCGATTGGCGACGTCACCAAGGCCAACCGGCGCACAATTCTGAAATACATCCACCTCGACGGCATCCAGAGCTGCCAACTCGTACTCGGCTTCACGGAATTCGAACCCGGCAGCCTTTGGAACACGATGCCCCCGCACACGCACAGTCGTCGTACGGAAATCTATCTCTACTTCGATCTCGGCGAAAACATCGCGATGCACTTCATGGGCGAG
>Ga0209550_10000593_pt1 | contig 34487 bp, 34 predicted proteins | sample LauGreSuBDMM15SN_2_FD_187567 | JGI IMG/M metagenome (GOLD analysis project Ga0209550, IMG submission 187567) | Freshwater lake microbial communities from Lake Michigan, USA - Su13.BD.MM15.SN (SPAdes) (version 5) | ecosystem: Environmental > Aquatic > Freshwater > Lake | place: Lake Michigan... | reverse complement strand
AGTTCTGGCCATTATTGGCCAAGGTTATGTTGGTTTGCCACTCGCCATGGCCGCAGTTGATGCTGGCTGGACCGTAATCGGAATCGATAACTTTGCTGCCAAGGTTACTCAGATCAACGGAGGCTCAAGCCCTGTAGAGGACATTTCCGACGAGCACTTACAGGCTGCTATTTCAAAAGGTGCCTACAAAGCGACCACAGATTTTTCTGCAGTTACACAGGCATCAGTCATAACAATTTGTGTTCCCACTCCATTAAATGAAAAGCGTGAGCCCGATTTAACGTTATTGAGTGGTGCTGCAAGAGGTATAGCTCCATATGTTTCGAATGAAACCTTAATAGTCAGTGAATCTACCTCTTACCCAGGCACGCTACGAGACATAATTATTCCAATTGTTAACTCGCTTAAATCAAGCAAGAGTTCAGTGCTGTACTTTGCAAGCGCACCGGAGCGCGTAAACCCTGGTGACCCAATTTGGAATCAAAAGAATACTCCACGTCTGATAGGTTCAATCGATCCTGAGTCACAGACAAAGGCGCTCGCATTTTATGAATCCATCTGTGACGCTGCTATTTCAGTTTCAACGCCTGAAATTGCTGAAGCTGCAAAGTTATTAGAAAATACTTTTCGTTTAGTAAACATCGCCTTGATAAACGAGTTTACACAACTGTGCGCAACATCTGGTATTAATGTTAACGAGGTTATCGATGCAGCGTCGTCAAAACCTTATGGATTTATGTCATTTAGGCCGGGTGTAGGTGTCGGTGGTCATTGCATTCCAGTCGATCCTTTATATTTAACTTGGTGGGCACGTCAAAATGGCGACAAAGCAGTATTTGTAGAGGCCGCTGATTCAATAAATCATGCCATGCCAGGTTATGTGGCGGAACGGGCCCTGAGTTTGATTAATCCAATGATTAAGAATCCTAGAGTTCTAATTCTTGGCGTTGCTTATAAGCCAGGAGTTGGAGACGTACGGGAAACCCCGGCAGCAAATTTAAGGGATCATTTGAAAAATGAAGGTGCGGTGGTTGCTTGGCATGACCCGCTAGTGCTGACGTGGGATGGTTCAGAGCCTGTAGATTTGGGATGGGATTGTGATCTTGCGATCCTTGTCACTAATCAGCCTGGCATAGATTTTGAAAATATAGTCGCGCGAGGAACTCAAATTTTGGACTGCACTAACTCAATACAGAACCTGACTGGTGTTACACCCCTCTAAGAAAGCTTTTTCATGTCCGCGGAAATATCTGAAATTATTGTTGAAAGATTGCGCTGAGGATTCCAACCAACTAACTGGTTAATTAAATCAATATTAGGAACTCGACGTTCCATATCTTCAAAACCTTGGCCATAAGCTTCGGTGTACGGTACGTAGATGATTTCACTCGCTGAACCGGTCTCACTAATAATCTTCTTTGCTAAGTCGTTAATGGAAATTTCGAAATCATTTCCGATATTAATCACCTTGCCGACAGAGTTTTCGGCAAAAGCTAGTGCAATCACCGCATCGATGACGTCTTTTACGTGCGCAAAGCATCGTGTTTGATTGCCATCACCATAGATCGTGAGTGGTTCATTATTCAAGGCCGCTTTAACAAAACGAGGCACTACCATTCCGTAGGCTCCCACTTGGCGAGGTCCAACCGTGTTAAAAAATCTTACGATTCTTGTTTCCAATTGCTTTTCAATAAAGTAAGCGTATGCCAAAGATTCATCAATTGCTTTGGCTTCACTATACGACCAGCGCAAAGTAGTAGGGCTTCCAAGAATTCGATCGTCGGTTTCTTTGAGCGAGTCTGAAATATTTTTTCCGTAAACTTCGCTGCTGCTTGTCAAAAAAACAGGCCTATTTGCTTCGTGTGCGATCTCTAGTACGTTCTCAGTTCCTCGGATATTAGTCAATAAACTAGCAAGTGGATTTTTAACGATATTGAATACGCCAACAGCTGCTGCAAGATGAAAAACATATTCAGAATCCTGTACCAAGGGGCGTAGAGTCCCAGTATCAAGAATTGAACCTTCAACTGACTTGAAACCAGTGTGTCCTAAAAAATTATTTAGATTAGATGCTCTACCCGTGGAGAAATTATCGATTGATGTGACTTCATGCCCATTTTCTAAAAGTTTTTCGCACAAATGTGACCCAATGAAACCGGCACCACCTGTAATCAGGATTTTCATAGCCAAATCCTATTCTATTTTTTCTCTTTAGCTTTAGATTTTCAACCCCAAGGCCGACGTTTTTGCAGTTATAAATACTGGATACTGCGGCCCCTGATGTAATTTTCTGGAAATCTATGGATTTGTTCCATATTAGCCTTAAATTCAATCAGAAATCGCCTTATCGATCATCTCACTAATTCTAGAGTTTGAAGATTCCAAGGACTCACTCCAACTCTTTGCCGCATCTTCATTGGCTAAATCACTTGCAAATTTAATTGCTCTCCATTTCACCCCAAAACGTGAAGCAACCTTCGCAATCGCAAAGAGCTCCATGTCCACTAGATCAACACCACTATCGATTAACCACTTATCTTCACGTGTTACAAATGAGTCACCAGTTGCACATTTGGCATCACCAAAGTCAGATTTAAATATAGGTGGTTCCTTACTGAGAGGCACCGTTCCACGTTGCGCTAAAGGTTCCGCCATCATGTCTCTTTCAATTACCTCTTTGATTCCGAAAACACCTCCCAAAAGATTACTTTGCAAACATCCTGCGGTTCCAACGTTTAAAATGAGGTCAGGCCGTTCCTCAATTATGAGTTGAGTGACTAAAGAGGATGCATTAATTTTCCCTATTCCAGTGTAGAAAATCCTTTCTACTGATTTAGTGGCAGCAAAGAATTCAGATTGCAAAGCAGCAACAATTATTACTTTAGTCATCAAACAATTCTATTGGAAATAGGACGGACATTCGCTCCCATCTAAATATAATCGGCTACCCTTTGTCCATGGGGCGTACAAATATCGAATCCGATGTCTTAATTATTGGTGCGGGTGTGGTGGGGTTAAGTATCGGGATTGCCCTTTTGGAAGCAAAGCCTCACTTAAAGGTCATGGTTGTTGAAAAAGAGCCAGAGTTAGGCAGACATGCGAGTGGAAGAAATTCAGGAGTTTTGCATGCTGGCTTTTACTATACTCCAGAGTCTTTGAAAGCTAAGTTTTGCCGCGAAGGAAATCAGCAGCTGCGGCTGATAGCCAAGAAATACAACATCCCTGTACATGAAGTAGGCAAAGTTGTCGTTGCTAAAAGTCATGAAGAAAATTTGCGCCTGAACCAATTGTTCGAACGTGGCGTTACAAACGGCGTTGAATTAGAAATTTTGGATGAATCTTTACTTTCGAAAATTGAGCCTCTTGCTAGAACGCACACAAGATTTATTTGGTCACCCACGACAGCGGTATCTGACCCTAAATCTATAGTTTTAGCTCTAAGTAAAGAGTTCAATTCTATGGGTGGCTTGATTAATTTTGGTGTCGAATTAAATCTTGTAGAAAAATCTGGTGAAATTGTGGATAGTTCATTTCGATATTTAGCTAAAACCGTAGTTAATGCTGCCGGCGCGCATGCAGATCGGATATCTAGGGACTTAAATGTTGGTACAGAATATGCAATGCTGCCATTTATGGGAACTTATCGTTTGACTGATAAAACAAAGCTCCCTTTGACACGCTTAGTATATCCAGTTCCCCACCCGGTAAATCCATTTCTTGGGGTTCACTTCACAGTGACCTTAGAGGGGCATGTAAAAATTGGGCCGACAGCAATACCTCTACTTGGACGCGAACAATATTCATTATTTACAGGTTGGTCAGGATCAGATATCACACAGGCATTAAAGGGAACTAAGGCACTTGCACAAGGCCAGGTACACAATTTCGCTGCGATTCTTCAATCGGAGTTGCCAAAACTCTTACTCCGCAATCTTGTTAAAGAGGCCGCCTTCCTTGTTCCAAAGGCTATCGAAGTATTAGACTGGCAAAGAAAGCCACCTGGAATCAGATCTCAACTAGTACACTTACCTTCTGGCCGGCTCGAACAAGATTTTGTTGTTAAACAGTATTTGAACTCTGTACATGTATTAAATGCAGTCTCACCAGGATGGACCAGTTCAATTCCCTTTGGGAAATGGATAGTTGATCAGTTCCTCGCTAAAGTTTGATTAACTTTTCTTAGCTTTAAGTTTGGAGCCGACTTGTATAAAGCATTTGTAATGTTTGATAGAGACGGGACAATAATTGATCACATACATCACCTAAAAGATCCAGAATTAGTTACATTAAAAATTGATCTAGTATTGGCCTTGAGAAGATTGCGTGAAGCTGGATTTAGTCTTGGCATTATTAGCAACCAATCAATTATTGGCCGAGGCATCGCTACACAAGAACAAGTGAACAAAGTGAATAATGTAATTATTGAATATTTAGAAAAAGAGAATATTACATTTGAATTTGTCTATATTTGCCCACATATTCCTGAGGATTATTGTGATTGTAGGAAGCCGATGACAGATCTGGGACGCCGCGCAATAATTGAGCATCATATGCTTCCATCAATTAGTTATGTAATAGGGGATCAAGAGACTGACCTAGTTTTTGCAAAGAAACTGGGGTGTAGGGCGATACAAGTCAAGGGGAATGCAGAAAAAAGTGAAAATGCAGACTATTATTCAACCACGTTGAATGACGCTGTAACCTGGATAATCGGGAATGGCTAAAAATTGGAGGTTGTTAGTGGGAACAATAGAAAAGAGATTTTCTGAACTAGCAACTTTGCTTCCAGTTTTTCACTCCCACGCACATAAGTCTATAGAAGAGTCAGCTATAGTGATAAGAAACTCATTTAAAAATGGGAATAAGATACTTATTTGTGGAAACGGTGGAAGTGCTGCAGACTCACAACATTTCGCAGCGGAATTTGTCAATGTATTTTCCCGGGATATTGATCGTAGAGGATTGCCGGCGATGGCACTCTCAACAGATACTTCAATTATTACTGCTATTGCAAACGACAACTCTTTTGAGAATATTTTTTCCAGACAAGTTGAGGCATACGCAAACCCTGGAGACGTTCTAATAGTTATGACAACTAGTGGAACTTCAATAAACTGTATAAATGCCCTCGTGACAGCAAGGACGCGCAAAGTAACTTCTATTGCCTTCACGAGAGAAAATGCTGAAATTGCAAAGTTAGCAGATATATGTATTGAAGTCCCGTCGGTTAATACTCAACATATTCAAGAGTGCCATATGCTTGCCTATCATGTTATTACCGAATTAGTGGAAAATAGTTTGTTTAGGGGATCAGAATTATGACAAGAATTTTAGTTACTGGTGGCGCGGGATACATAGGTTCAGTCCTAGTCCCCAACTTACTAGCCCAAGGCTATCAAGTTACCGTCGTCGACAATTTTATGTACAAGCAAACAGGTTTAGCTGCTTCGGTTAGGGATAAAAACCTTTCTTTAGTTTTTGGGGATGTTAGAGATGAAACCCTGATGAAAGAACAAATTGCCAAATCAGATGTGATAATTCCGTTAGCAGCAATTGTTGGTGCTCCAGCTTGCGATCTTGACCCAACAGCAGCTCAGTCAATTAACAAGGATTCAATTCTTTGGTTACTTAAACAAATAAGTCCAAGTCAGAGAATTATCATGCCAACAACAAATAGTGCCTACGGAAGTGGGGGCAAAGATAATTTCTGTGATGAAAATTCCGCGTTGAACCCCTTATCTCTATATGCGCGAGATAAAGTGATAGTCGAAGAGGAGCTTATGGAGTTGCCTTGTGCGACCAGTTTCCGGCTAGCAACAGTGTTTGGGATTTCACCTCGCATGCGTCTTGATTTACTTGTAAATAACTTTACATACAGGGCAATTACAGATGGATTTGTCGTAGTATTTGAGGGTCATTTCAAACGGAATTATATTCATCTGCTTGATGTGGTCCAAGCATTTAATCTTGCATTAGAGAATGAAAGCAAGTTTATGGGAGAGATATTTAATGTAGGGCTAACCGAAGCAAATATTTCGAAAATAGAATTATGTAAGAAAATTCAAGAAATTGTACCCAACTTCACTTATCTGGAGGCCCCGCTAGGAAAAGATCCAGATCAAAGAAACTACCTGGTCTCCAATTCCAAAATTGAATCTCGAGGATTTAAACCAACAGTTTCACTTGACAATGGGTTAAGTGAACTTGTTAAAGGCCTAGAAATTTTCAACCACAAATCATTTAGTAATATTTAGTATTTTATGATAATCACCAAAACGCCCTACCGAATTTCCCTATTTGGTGGTGGCACGGACCATCCTGCATGGTATAGAGAAAATGGGGGAGAGGTAGTTTCATTTTCAATAGACAAATATTGTTATTTAACAACCAGAATCCTCCCACCATTTTTTGAGCATAAATATCGAATCGCATATTCAAAGGTAGAGATGACCAACCATATTGACGAAATCCAGCATCCAGCCGTCCGAGGCGCGCTGCGTAAGTTTTCGCCTGAATTGTCACTAGAAATTCATCATGACGGCGACTTACCAGCCAGAAGTGGTGTCGGTTCTTCTTCTGCATTTGCTGTTGGTTTAATTCATTCACTCTATTTACTCAAGAACCAAGAGATTTCAAAAGTTGAATTAGCTCAGGAAGCTATCAACTTGGAACAAATTGATTTAGATGAAAATGTTGGATCTCAAGATCAAATTGCATGTGCGGTTGGGGGAATTAATCATATTTCCTTTGGCGGTAAATCTGAATGGGAAGTAAGCCCCATTATAATTACAGATTCGCAACGCCAGCAGATAGAGGAAAGAGCTGTTCTAATTTATACGGGGGTCCACCGATCAAGCTCAGATATACAATCGAACTTGCTAATTAATTTGAAGAGTAAATCCAAAACAATGTATAGAACAATTGAATTAGCTCAAGAGTGTAGAAAGATTTTGTCAGAAAATATGGATTTGGATTTAATTGGGGAAATGTTGGTAGAGAGTTGGTCATTGAAGAAGGCCATGAACAGCCATGCAATAACTCCAGCACTTGATGAGATCTGGCTGAAGTCACAAATGGCTGGTGCGCTCGGTGGGAAAGTCTTGGGTGCCGGGGGCGGTGGATTCTGTATGTTTTGGGTGAAAGAAGGGCAGAAAGATGATTTCTTGAGAAAATTTGGTTTCGGCACCTATGTTCCCATAAAAATTGACTCCCTTGGCTCTACATGTGTGCTCAGATAGGGGAAGGTTTTAGAACTTAGCGTTAGCCTATACCCATGAAAACTTGGAGCGCTGAATCGCTAAAGGCTTTCGAAGCAGATATTGCGGACTTGTTCAATACTGGTGAAATTCGTTCCCCTATTCATCTTTCCGATGGTAACGAAGCGCCACTGATTGAAATATTCAATGAGGTTAGAGATGAAGATTGGGTTTTTTGCTCCTGGAGAAGCCACTATCAGTGCCTCTTAAAGGGTGTACCAGCGGCCCAAGTCAAATCTGAAATTATTGCGGGTAGATCAATTTCGTTGTGTTTCCCAAACTTCAATATTTATTCTTCGGCAATTGTAGGGGGGCAGGTACCGCTTGCTGTTGGTGCTGCGTTAAGTCTAAAAAGAAACGGACGGCCAGGGCATGTTTGGTGTTTTATTGGTGATATGACTTCTGAAACAGGAATGGCACAAACGGCAATTAGATATTCTAACCAACATAAGTTGCCAATAACATTTATCGTTGAAGACAACGGTATTTCTGTTCTGACTGACACTCGATCTGTTTGGAATTCAGAGACACTAAGATTTGAAGAATTAGCAAGTCCTAATGTTAGAAGTTATAAATACAAAAGCAAGTATCCACATGCTGGGGCTGGGGTAAGAGTGCAATTTTAATTATGGGTAAATATTTTGATGAACTCTCTAGATCTATGGAATTCTTAGGGGAATTTAGCGACACAGTTTTCGTCGGTCAATCTGTTGAAGTCGCTGGTACCGCTATGCGCAACACTCTATTAAATCTTGACCCCGGCAAGTTAATTGAGTTACCCGTTGAAGAAGACTTTCAATTGGGATTATCAATTGGGATAGCGATTAGTGGGGTGACACCAATTTCAATTTTTCCAAGATGGAATTTCTTACTTTTAGCAACAAATCAAGTAGTCAACCATCTTGATAAGCTCAAGGAACTTACACAATTAGAGAATCCAGGCAAAGTAATTGTTAGGACTGGTATTGGTTCAGAAAAACCTCTATACCCTGGACCACAGCACACAGGGGACTTTACTGATGCATTTAAACTCATGTGTCCACACATGAATATTGTTCGTCTTGATTCACCAGAAATGATCTTTGAAGAGTATCAGAAAGCTTATGAACGTTCCGACGGAACTTCGACATTGCTCATTGAATGGAGTGACAAGTACAATGACTAATCTAGTCTGGCCATTAATGCAGAACAACATCACTCGTTCCGATCTGGACAGAATGATAGATTACTTGCAACAAGATAATCCAAAATTAACACATGGCCCTCTTGTTAAAAAATTTGAAGAACAATGGAGTAAATGGCTTGGGGTAAAACACTCTTTGATGCTCAACTCAGGTTCTTCTGCAAATGATTTAACCCTGATGGCATTGCGAGAACTAAAAGGTCCCGGTGAAATAATCGTGCCCCCTTTAACTTGGGTTTCTGACATATCATCAGTGCTCCGGTCAGGATTTGAACCAGTATTTGTTGATATAAATCCATATTCATTGGCCATAGACACCGAGAAAGTGTTGTCTGCAATAACGTCGAGAACTCGCGCCGTATTCATTACCCATATTTTGGGATATAACGGCCTCACAGATGAGCTACTAGCGGGGCTAAAATCTAAAGGGATACTACTAATAGAGGATGTCTGTGAATCACATGGTGCTACGCACAACGGAAAGAAAGTGGGTTCTTTTGGTTGGGCATCAAATTTTTCTTTTTACTATGCACATCATATGACAACAATTGAAGGAGGTATAATTTCGACTGACGACGATGAACTTTATGACATACTAAGAATGCTGCGTTCACACGGCATGGTTCGAGAAAGTTTAGAAGAGTCAACCAAAAATAGATATATTCAGGCTTATCCAGATTTGAATCCCGACTTTATATTTGCCTACGCAAGTCACAATATGCGGCCAACTGAGTTAAATGGCTTGCTAGGACTTGAGCAGCTTGTAAGGCTTGATAGTAATAACATTGCAAGAACAAGAAATTTCAACCACTTCTTATCAATTTTGGATCCTAAAATTTTTCAAACAAATTTTAAAGTCGAAGGTAGTTCAAATTATGCCTTTACTTTGATTCTACGTGAGCCAGATTTAATCTTGCGCGATAGAGTTGAAGTGTGCCTCAGGGAAGCCGGAATTGAATTTCGACGGGGATTATCTGGAGGAGGTAATCAGCTTCGCCAACCATATCTACGCGGTAAGAAAAATTTGCCACCACCTGAATCAATGCCAGTGACTGACCATATTCACCATTATGCTTGGTATATTGGGAACTATCCAGAGTTAGATGAAGAGCAAATAAACTGGCTAGGGTCAGTTTTAAAATCCATTTAGGAGCCAGATGTCATCAAAGTTAGATGTCGTATACGTTAATGCAGATTCGTCCGCTGCCGCCTACCAAGGGTTGGCAGACAAGTATGCGGCAATTGAACCGCCAACATGGTCCTTGCTGCTTGCAAATTCAGCCCGGTCAGTGGGATTCTCAGTTTCGCTTGTCGACTCGACCGCTGAGGGCCTTTCTCACGAGGCGACTGTCCAGAGAATCATGGATTTAAATCCTCGGCTAGCGATTTTTGTTGTTTATGGCCAAAATCCGAATTCAGGAACAATTAATATGGTTGGCAATGTTGAGTGTGCAACTCTATTGAAAGAGACAATGCCAAATATTAAAATTTGCTTTGTGGGCTCACACACTAGTGCCCTTCCTCATGAAGTTCTAGAAATCCCAGCCGTAGATATTATTCTCCTGAATGAAGGAGTTTATGCTATGAGAAATCTGTTGGCCTCCGACTTGAAAGAAGATCTAAGCAAAATCAAAGGAATTGGCTACAAAGTTGATGGTAAATCAATATTAAATGCACCTGAATTAGTTGTGCCAAATGAAAAAATGAATTTAGATCTCCCGGGTTATGCTTGGGACTTATTGCCAATGAAAGAAAAACCGCTCGACTTGTATCGTGCACATTTTTGGCACACCGAGTATAAACAAGCCAATCGGACCCCATTCGCAGCTATTTACACTTCCCTAGGATGTAGATTTAAATGCGATTTTTGCATGATCAATATTGTGAATCGCGTAGACAACGATCTAAGTGTTGCATCGTCACATTCGCCAAATATGCGATTTTGGACTCCCGAATTCATGATCAAGGAGTTTGAAACACTTGCAAATCTTGGCGTGGAGCACATACGTATTTCGGATGAAATGTTTTTCCTTAATCAAAGATATTTCGAGCCACTCTTAGAAGGCCTTGTGGAACGTGGAATGAATCTGAAAATGTGGTCTTACTCTCGTATAGACACCGTCAGAGAAAAGTATCTAGAATTGTTCAAGAATGCAGGAATAAATTGGCTTGCAGTAGGGATTGAAGCAGGAAGTCGAGAGGTTCGAAGGGAGGTTTCAAAAGGCACCTTCCAGCTAGACGACATTTCTTCCGTAGTTAATCTAATTCAGAAGCACGGGATTAGCGTAGCCGCAAACTATATATTTGGTTTTCCTGATGACACATTCGAGACTATGCAACAAACCCTTGATTTAGCCCTTGAGTTAAATACTGAAATGGCGAATTTGTACCCATGCCAAGCCCTTCCGGGGAGCCCTCTGCACGTAAAAGCAAAAGCTGAAAGACTCGAGTTACCTGATACCTACCAAGGGTATGGCTTCCTTTCCTACGAAGCGTCGCCAATGGCAACCAAGTATGTCTCAGCTGCAGAAGTTGTGCGTTTTCGAGATAATGCCTGGAATAAGTATCATTCGAATCCAGCATTTTTGAACTTAATTGAAAGTAAGTTTGGTAGCGAAGCGAAATTAGGGATTCAGAATTTGTCAGAAATTAAGCTAAAGCGGAGAATTCTCGGTGATTGAAAAATTAGTCAAGGCATGACTGGCATATAAGAGAATGCTCTTTCATCGCAATAATTTTTTGGATTCTGTAGGTAAGAATTCATCAATAGGATTTTAGGGAGATAAGCTAGATGAAAAAAATTCTAGTTGTTGGCAAGGGGTTAGTTGGAGAAGCCGTAGAGTCTTATTTTAAAAAAACTCCAAATGAGATTAAAGCTTGCTCAAGTTCTGAGATGGACCTAAGAATACTTTCTGAGATTCAATCTGAATTGAGAAATTTTAAGCCAGATGTCGCGATTTTCGCCGCAGGAATCTCAGGCGGTATAGAAGCGAATTTACAAAAACCTGGAGATTTAGCTGTGCAAAATCTTTTGATGATTAGCAATTTTCTCTTTGCAGCACAAGAGTATAAAGTGCCCCAACTGCTGAATTTAGTACCCGCTTGCGTTTACCCCGCAAATTTACATAGAAGATTGAAACCTAGAGACCTATTTGCAAGCCCAATGGAAGATTCAAGTCTGGCATATTCCACCGCAAAATTGGCTGGCCTAGTCACGTGTCAAGCTCTAGCAAGTCAGTACGATTTGTCTTGGAAGTCAGTAGTAATTACAAATCTATATGGAACAAGTAACAAACAAAAGACTATGAAACCTCATGTAATTCCTGATTTAATTAGTAAATTTCAATCCGCTAAAGCTCGAAATGCTGCACAAATTGAACTTTTTGGCAATGGACTTCCAGTTCGCGATTTTTTGCATGTCTCTGATTTAGGGGCCGCTATCGAAAAGATTTTGACTTATGCAGGATCAGAAAAAATCATTAACATTAACGGAAGTGGCGAAGTGACTATTGCAGAATTGGCTATCGAGATCGCGAAAATCACTAAGTACAAAGGAGAAATCAAGTTTAGCGGATCGGAAATGAATGGTGCAGATTTCAAAGTGCTGGATGGAACTGAAATCCAAGAGCTAGGGTGGAAACCGAGAATTTCCTTGCAACAAGGATTGCAGTTTTTAATGAAGTAGTTTCGGTTTCCATAATTGAGTGTTTCCACTCAGGTAAGAAAACAGATTTCAACTAATTGTTAAAAGCATTAAGCGTGACTCCTTTTTCATCCAGAAGCAGCCTGAGGCCAGTTTCGAGATCAACCTTGGGGGTAAACCCTAGCCTTTGATTCAAAAATGTAGTGTCCGGGCACCTAAAATTCGTAGATCCCAGCGGTGCTGGGCGCACCTGAATTTCACCGGTCCAACTTGATAATTCCATAATTTTTTTAGCCAGGTCATATATTGAAATTGGGTTGGTTGTTCCGACATGAACGATTTTATGTTCTGCTGCAATCGATTGTGCGGAAATAATCGTTGCTTCAATTGCATCTGAGATATATATAAACGATCTCACATTCTCTGCTCCAAAAAGCTCAAAAATTCCCAACTTTCCACGGTCGATAAAGTCTGGCATCACATGATTTATACCCATCGCAGGGCCATATACATTGTGATAACGCAAAATTGTGAAGGGGAAATTAAATTGATGACCAGCAGATATTACTCCTATTTCGCCGAGTAGTTTCGCCCCACCGTAAGACCATCTCGAATTAAAAACATCTTGGAAGCCAACACTTGTAGATTCATCGGTCATCTTTGTTTGGCTATTTGTCGAAACAAGATCGGCATATACTTCACTTGAGCTTGTATAAACAAACCTTTTTAGGGTTTTGGATTTCTTATACCGGTTCAATAAATTAATAGTTGATAGCCCACTATTGTAAAATACATCCCATGGAATTTCGTAGAATAATTGCGTTCCATTTATGGCTGCAAGATGGAAAACGAAATCAACTTCTGGTAGTTGAGTGCAGCTATTCATATCAGTCAAGTCCACTGGCAACTTTACGAACGTTGAATCATGCTTCGAAAATTCAGTAAGGGATAATTGCTCTAGTTTGCTTAAGGTATCAACCCCGTAGATAACAGCATTCTTAATGGTACTGAGTTTAGCTAAGAGATGTTTGCCAATGAATCCCCCACACCCAGTAACTAATATTCTAGGCTCGTGACCAAGCAATTTCATGTTCCTACTGTTGATTCATTAGAAAAATCGATTAGTCCTTGGGATATCACATGACTCATTTGTTTTATTTCCACACTTAGATCTACTGGATGATTACCTACATAAAGCCCCGTATCATGAATACGATTTGCAACCGGAAGTTCACCGACAATTTCGTGACTTAAGTAATCCAAAACAGGTTGTAGGGTGAAATTTCCTGTGACTATTGGCCTGCACTCAATTCCAGTATCTCGAAGTTTGATCGCGACGAAATCTCGCATCGCTTTTGACTCAAAAAGCAATGCGAAGGCAAACCATGAAGATTCACCATTAGGGCATTGCATCGTAACGCCTTCGAGGTTATCAAACTCTAGTTTAAAGATTTCTGCATTGCGTCTTCGAATGCGTAGCATCTCATCAACTTTTCCAATTTGCACAACTCCAATAGCCGCCTCCATTTCTAGCGGCCTAAAGTTTAGGCCAGGCAAGATAAATTCAAATTGTGAATTAAACCAATCTGATTTTCCTAGAATTCGTAGTTTTGAATTCTCAGGTAACTCACGAGTCCACCCATGAGCACGAAGTGAAAGCATAATCTCATATAAATCGGAGTCATTGGTGGTGACCCAGCCACCTTCCATGGTATTTATGTGATGTGAAAAAAAGGAACTGTGCGAAGCCATTGACCCGAACGTCCCAGTGTATCTACCATTGAGCGTAGCTCCTAGAGACTCACAATTATCTTCTAGTAGGAATATCTCCCTTTGCCTTGCGTAGATTTCCAGATGTTCAAGATCAGCTGCCGAACCCAGTAAGTTCACAGCCAGAATCCCGATTGTTGCATCATCGACAGCTGCTATCACTTGCGATGCATCCATACTAAAAGTTTTTGGATCAACATCGATAAATTTTAAATTAAATCCGAGAAAGTATGCAGGAGTATAAGTTGTGCTCCAGCTGACGGCTGGAACAATTATATTTGGATTTAGTATTCCTCTTGACTGAGTCACTATTCGTAGTGCAGCAAGCATTACTAGATTCGCTGAAGACCCTGAATTAACCATGACTACATGCTTACTATTAAACTTCCTGCCCAACGCTTGCTCAAATTCTTTAACTTTTTTACCCATAGTGAAGCGATTACTTTGGATTACCTCATTCATGGCAGCAATCTCACTTTGGTCCCAATTATCCGCTGCTAACGGATAAATTATTCTATCTGGCTGCAATGGTTTCATCGAAGAATTGTACTACCGCTGGGGCTGCTTTGGGATTAACCATGAACGGACATTTTCCAAACTTGTTTGGAGGGGCGTAATTCTAAATGAGTCCCTGATATTTGGAATGATGTGCTGGAAATTCATTGTTGGGTTAGTCGACGAAAACGAGTTATCCCAAAATATTTCTGGCTTAGAATCAGACCCCACTAGGAAGTCATGCACTAGATTCTGTAGGGTAATCTCATAATACGGGAATAGCACTATTTCGTCTTTAAAATTCATACTATTTTCTGACAATAGTTGGATAAAGTAGGAGCTGACATCTGCAACATTGGCTATGACAAAGTTATCGCTTCCCCCAGAAATCACAACGGATCCTTGACTCAAGAGTTTCATGAATAGCTTAGGGAAAAAGCGATTGAGATTGTCATTGACCCCGAAGAGGTGTGGCAAGACAACTCGTTGACATTTCAAATTATGTGTCGGTGCCAACTCCCTTAGATACAAACTGAATTCATTCTTCCACCTAACATATTCCTGGTCGGGAGCAACATCTGAAGAATATTGCCAAAAAGATTCAGGCTGGATCCAGGTAACTTGATTCTTGCTAAGTCGTACCACAGTCTCTAATACTAATTTAGGTGTCTCAAAATTTGCATTTTGTGAAGCGCGAGAATCGTTGGAATATCTTGCAGAAGCACAATTTATGATTTGAAACCTTGAGCCACTTTCTGCAAAAAAACTTTCTAAGAGGTACTTCTGGGGAAAATCTTTATCTAATCCAACTACGCTAATGCTTCCATCAACACGTTCTGTGCGATAAATCTGCTTTGGGTTCAAAGCGTTTTTGGCTAAATCCTCAATAATCGTACCGCCCAAGAAACCGCTTCCACCTATTACTAGTGTTTTTAAAATCATTTCAAAATATCTCCCAATTATGTGAAAGAAATCTATTTGTGAGATAAATTGATACCATGAGTAACGTCTCGGACATAGCAGTAATAATACCCGTCTTTCAGGAGCAAGATTCGATTCGACAAGTACTGAGTGACCTAGAGAGGGATTTAGGGGTTAATGGAACCATTTACTTAGTGGCAGATACTGAAGATGACGGAACTATACTTGCAGCGCAGGATTTTATTGACAGATCATCAATAAATATTGAAATAATGATCCAAAGTCCAGATTTTGGACCAGCAAAGGCTTTAAAGTTCGGAATCGCAAACTCAGTTGAACCCTACATAGTTTTCATGACTGCAGATAATAGCGATGATACAAAAGATATTATTGAGTTAGTTAGAATCTTAAAATCTGGGAAATGTGTTGCTAGTGCCTCAAGATACATGAAAAACGGAAAGCACATCGGTGGCCCAGCTCTAAAGCATTTTTTGTCACGGACTGCGGGGGTGATTTCCAAGTTTATTCTTCACAGTGGTACAAGTGATCCTACAAACTTATTCAAGGGGGTTTCTCGTGACTTTATTTCCAGTATTGAAGTTGAAAGTAATTTTGGATTTACTATTGGCCTAGAGCTAGTTGCCAAAGCTCAGATTCACAAAAAGAATGCCATTTCAGAAATTCCAACAATTTGGCGTGAAAGAGTCCTAGGCAAATCGACCTTCAAATTTTATAGGTGGCTCCCAACCTATATGTATTGGTATTGCAAGCTAATTGGATATAGAATTCAATCAATTCGTAAATTTTGAAAAAACTATTTAATTGAAGGTGGAGAATGTTAGAAAATCACACCAAGCAGAGTGATTCAAATATCGTCATTGTTGGAGGTTGCGGGCATGTCGGATTACCTCTCGGTCTGATTTTTGCTAAAAATGGTTTTCAGGTTACAGCATTTGATACATCTATCGAAAGTGTTGACAAGGTAAATTCAGGTTTAATGCCTTTTGTTGAAGATGGAGCTCAAGATATTCTAAGAGAAACCTTGGCAAATGGTTCCTTTATGGCCTCAACAAATCCAGAATCAATTTTAGATGCAAATGTTGTACTTGTTGTTATTGGGACTCCAGTAGATGAGCATCTAAGTCCCAATCCCAACTCAGTTGTCGATGCTGTTGTTGACCTATTCAAGTACCTGAATTCCTCCCAACTGATTTTATTGAGATCAACAGTATTTCCTGGTGTTTCACGCAAGGTTATGACAGTCCTAAGTGAGAAATTTCCTGAGATTCAATTAGCTTACTGCCCTGAGAGGATTGCAGAAGGTTTTGCACTTAAGGAATTGGTTTCTCTTCCACAAATTATTGGCACGGATAGCCCTGCAACATATGCACGAGCAAGCAATATTTTCATGCAAATAACAAATGAATGCCTTTTGACTAGCTTTGAAGAAGCAGAATTAGCGAAACTCTTTACCAATGTATGGCGTTACATAAAGTTTGCAGCTGCTAACCAATTTTATATGATGGCAAATGATTTTGGAGTCGACTACGAGCGAGTACGAAATGCAATTTCACTTAACTACCCAAGAGCGAGTGATTTACCGAGTGCGGGATTTGCAGCAGGTCCATGTCTATTCAAGGACACAATGCAGTTATCAGCGCTAGTGCAACAAAATTTCGCCCTAGGACATGCCGCCATGATGATAAATGAAGGAACTCCTGGATACATCCTTCAAAGACTAGAGAGAAAGTATGACCTATCTACAATGCGGGTGGGGATTTTAGGCCTTTCATTTAAAGGCGGGGTGGATGATGTGCGTAGTTCACTTGCATATAAATTACGAAAGTTATTACTTTTCAAATGTAAAGAAGTAATGGTTCACGACCCTTTGGTCTTGGATGCTCGGATTGTGGGCATGGACGAAGTTATAGAGAAATGTGACCTTTTAATAATTGGTTCTCCGCACAAGATATATTCTGAGATCAAGTCCGACAAACCTGTTATTGATATCTGGAATATTCTGGGTGCTGGGGTAACTATCTAAGTTTTACTTCTTTCTAACTTTCCACAACTAACAATAAGTTCCCAGTTACCATTTAGCGGGAGTAACCTTATGCGGACCTGTTTATTTTGTGAGTCGCATTTTGTCGAGGCAGGCGTAATTTGCTCCATCACGGTTGGACCGAAAGTTCTGAGAGCTGAAGGTGTGAAAGAACCCACCCAAGTCGAAAGGCTAATTGTAATTATCAAAGAAATCGCAGTGCGGCTTCCTTTTCGCGCGAAAACAGTTCCCATCGTGGAGATAACCGCACAGACAAGCATATACCCGGCGAAAATTGCATATCTTGGTTCAGGGGCGAAAAAATAGCCGATAGAAAACCAATAAAAGAGGAGCCCAATGAGAAGTGAAAGTGGGAAAACTAGATCAACGCTATGGGATCGGTACCAATAATTGAAGAAAAATAATGAGACAAGACTGATGAAGGTGACCACACCTGCCCGAAAAATCAGGACTTGAGTATTCTGAATCGAATCAGAGGTAGAAACATATCCCCAAAATGGAATAATGGCCGAACCAATTACGCGATCCATGAAAAGATATATGGTTTTCAGGAGATTATGATTTGAAGAGGCATTACGATCGCCATATGCCAGAGTAAAGACAAAAAGCATTTGTAGTATAACTCCGATTAGTAACGAGATTTGGTAAGGATTGAAGCTTATTGGAATCTTATGGCGATAATGCAAAAACTTTTGTATTACAATTATTGGTAGGTAATAAATCATAAGTGGTGTTGATAAACAACTTATGATGATAAAAATTGACCCAACGAAAAACTTTTTGTTGGGCAAATCTTTACCCAAGAGCAAGAATAAGCAACCTGACATTAGATAGAAGTGAAGATTTGTGATATTACCAATAGACTCGAAGTTCCCAATTGGCAATAGAATCAGACCTATAGCCAAAAGAACTCTAAGTATAGGATTTTTTACCTCACCCTGTGAGCTACTAAAAACTATGAATCCAATCAGTGCTAATACTAAAGATACAAGAGCAAGAATAACTGTCGTGTAAAGATTTATTGGAAAAAGAGTTACAAAATTTGCGGCAATCCTTGCGGTTACATCAGAATAACCAGCATAAGGCTCGAAGACATCCCTTGGAAATGGGAAATCGATTGCCTGTTGTATGTAGATACCACCGTCTTCTGCATATAATTTATCGGTAGCGGACCCTAATTTTAGTTTTAGGGTTATAGCTAATGAGATCCAAGATATAGCGAAGTAAGCCGCCGCCGCGATAGGATTTTTGAGTTTCAACTTGTCTGATAGCGCCACAATGAGAGTATAAAGGGGAATATTGGTAGATTTTGTATTTTCGGCAATCTGCCCGAATTTTTTTGTAAATTCTAATTAGTGATTCCGCTATAAGTTTTACTATCAAGATACACTATGTCTATGTTCCTGATTCTTGGTGCCAGCGGCAATCTTTCCCACGCATTACAGAAAATTTTTCCAAAATCTGAAACTGTGATTCTAAATAGTGTTGATATCGCAAGTTGGATAGAGCCTGGCGGAGCCTTGGCGGCAAAGACTTTTCTTGCAAATTTGAATGTACAACCGAAAGGAATATTCAATGCCGCAGGTATTATCAATCCGCAAGCGTCTCTGGATCAACTAAATATGGTCAATTTCGTTTTACCTTGCAATCTATTGGAGGCTTCAAACGAACTGGAGATTCCACTTTACACATTCGGCTCCATTATGGAAAGAGATGATTATTGCAGGGCATCAAATAATTACTTAGTCTCAAAACGAAATTTCAAGCACTTTATAGATGATTTGGACATAGAGCAAAAGATTTCTCATCTTCACTTCCTTGTCCATACCTGGTACGGAGTTAACAAGCTTCCCGAGCACATGTTTCTTGGCCAAATAGTTAGAAGCCTTCGCGAAAAGAAAATCTTTAACATGACATCTGGAACTCAAATGCGGGAGTATCACCATATACAGGATGACATGAAAGTCGTGCTAGATTTGATAAATCGTCGAGAGCAGGGGACGATAGAGTTAAATCATGGAATGCCGATAGAATTAAGGGGCCTAGCAAACGCCATTTTCACAAATTTCAATTGTTTAGAATTACTCAATGTCGATCTGAATATTAGTTCTGCTGATGAATCACGGTCAAATTTTTATAAAGATGCATATGTGAACCCAGGGTATGATTATAGAGATCAAATAGAGGGTGTAACTGAGTATGTAAGAGAGCTTTTGCTATGATTGATGGACTGAAGTCATTAGAAGTTTGATTCTTTGTAACAGATAGGATACGGCTTGGGATTATGAGTCAGGTAAAAATAGTCCATGAATCCTTAAATCAGGAGTCTATTCAAACTCAAAACGAGGGTCTGGTTTTACTGTTCCCGGTGACAAGAGTTGGCGCAATTGCAGAGATAAAGTGGCGTCAAATAGTGGATTTATGCAATAGGTCGCAAATTTCGAGTTTGATAGTCATTGATAAAACTCCAAATATGGCCGCCACACGTTTCTTCACTAGTCAGAGTTTTCAACAGAATCATGAGATCTGGATTCTGAATCGACCATCAACAGAGGCCATATATGACTCACAAAAATTTATACAATTGCGAGGTAATTCTTGGATTATTCAGTTACACGATGATGATGAGTGGGAGGGAAAATTACAGCTAGATGGCGCAAGTCATGAATTAACTGCTTTTCAGATTCTATTTCATGTTGGGTCTAAAGTAGAACATGCCAAGAATGCAGATTACGATAATCTCCCAGCGAGAGTGAATTTTACACTCTTACCAAGTCAGATTTGGAACAGATTTACCGCCTTCATCGAATCACAATCTGGACATGTAGCTGGATCAGTTGATGCGACATTGAATATGATCGTTCGGGACGTTTGTTTTCTCTCAAACAATATCGAATTTAAGTATTATTACAATATTAGACATTGGAGAAATGATCGTGCAGGAAGGGGGCACTTAACAGAACTGAGTAGAGAAGATGGTTGGGAGAATTATTCGAGTCCAGAGATAGCTGTCCTTAATAGAACGATTGATAATTTGGCTGCACTTTCATACTTTAAGGACTTTTATGATGAAAAAAAATTGTTATCAAGTATATCTCGCGAGCTTAGTTCCTTTAAATTACATTTTATGAAAAAGATGTTCCTTTATTACAAACTGATTCTTTCAAAATGGGGATATAAAAAGAATAGAACTGAACTTCTCACCAAGCTAATCACTGCGTCTAATATAACTACGATGTCCGATCTGATTTTATGGCTGGAAAATCTCCCTCACTTAAATTTTATCGAAGCGCGCAGAAAGTTTTGGGTCGGAGCCGTAGGAGAACTAGAAGCTCTGAGTAGACACTAAAATACTGGAATATTGATACACTTTACACATCTAATAGAGTGAGGCTAGAAAATTGATTGATCAACTTATCCGTTGTAGTAAATGTGGGAATCTAATGAAAGCTGAGAAACATCGGCTGACTTGCTCGTGTGGTCAAGTCCTCCAATTCGTCAATGGTGTTTTATCCCTAACAACCGAGGGAAATTATGCATTGTCTTTTGGTGAACAGTGGTCTCAATTTGCTACGACACAGATTGACTCTGTCAATGGAGCGAACTTATCTGAAGATCGCTTTTTCAGTGAAACTGGATGGACGAAATCTGAATTAATGAATGCTGTAGTGCTTGATTTCGGATGCGGGAGTGGACGTTTTACTGAAATTGCAGCCCGGTATGCAAAATTTGTAATCTCAGTAGATTTAAGCGATGCGGTTTTCGCGTTCCCTAAACAAATGACTGAGAAAACAAATATATTGAGAATTCATGGAGACATTAGATTCTTACCACTAAACTTCTCGGTGGTCACACATGCATTTTCAATTGGGGTCCTTCAGCACACTCCGAGGCCTTATGAGACATTAGAATCTTTGGTGCGCCCTCTTGCGAGCGGAACTAAATTCGCATTTACTGCTTACGGTCGAAAATGGTTTACTAAGTTTCAGGCAAAATATATTCTTAGGCCAATAACAAAGAGATTAAATCGCGTGAGGCTACTTAAGAATCTTAGGATAATTCTTAAATATTCCTACAGTCCACTTCTAGTTTTGAGTGCAATTCCGGTCTTAGGTAAGTTTCTCAAATTTGTGCTACCAATTTCTCTTTATCCTGAGCTGAGGCATCGTTTAAGTCGGGATCAAATATTTGAATTAATGTTACTTGATACCTTTGACGCCCTCACTCCAATGTATGATAACCCATTGAGTCTGCGAGAAAGTTTATCAATCGTCGAACACTTCACTAAAAACATCACGAATATGTCAAAGACCCCTATGATTATCACCGGTGTTCGCGCATAAATGTAACTCTACTTTTTAAATCGATGAAGGGGAAAATATGAAAAGCAAATTAATTCGAATATATTTTTATTTGCGAAAGTTTCGCTTCCCCGGTTCGAAAAATTTTTGGAAAAACAATTATGCTAACGGTGGTACCTCAGGACCTGGATCGTATGGAGAATTGGCTCAGTTTAAAGCAGAGTTCTTGAACCAATTTGTGCGTGAAAATAATGTTTCAAGCGTGGTTGAATTTGGATGTGGTGATGGGAATCAGGTTTCTTTCTTTGATTTTCCCAATTATATTGGAGTAGATATTTCTCCAGTTGCTATCAATTTGTGTAATTCAAACAACAGACGTAAGAATTATAAGTTTTATGAATATAACCCATCTGAGAGGCTTAGTACGATTGCCGTCGGAACTTTTGATTTAACATTATCACTGGATGTGATTTATCATTTAGTTGAAAAAAGCGTATATTTACGACACTTACAACTGCTATTTGAGTCATCCCACAGGTACGTCATAATTTATGGTCATAATTCTAATGAATTTTTCCCAGAGGACTTTACACATCCTCGAGAATTTACTACCGATATTTCACAAATGTTTCCAATGTGGGAACTAGCCGAACACGTAAAAAATGAACTGAGTTCATGGTCGGACTTCTATGTATTCCGTCAAAAAGCTTAACTCAGTGTCCTTGCGGAAAAAGAGCATCGTTATTCCAACGGTGGCTATAAATGGTGGATTGGGAAACCAACTTTTTCAGTGGTTTTTTGCACACACTATAATGGTCGATTCTAAATTTAAAATCGATAAGATTTTTGACAATTTTGATTATACTGGTCAGTTGCACTACCAATTAGGAGAATTGGAATCACATTGTCATCACGTGGTAAATCCGGGTGGAAGTAAATACCTTAGCAAAGTTCACAAATTCTTTTATACAAGTTTAAATCGAGCTTGGAATTATTCAATTTTTAGATATTTGTTAAGGCAGATTGGGTATCTTCGGGAAAGTCCAAAGAAGAGCGATGCACAGAATTCAAGCGTGTTTGGTGATAGGAAATTACGATATGCATTTGGATATTTCCAAAATACTGATTCAATAAGGGATACTATAATCGTTGATAATGAATTATTGAAATACATTGACCAGTTCTCTGATAATCTATTGAAGCGTATGAATTTACTGGAAGGAAAATACGATGTGATTCATGTGCGAAAGTATCCAATTAAAACAATGCGAACAGTCGATATCGGAAATCTAAGTATCGAATACTATCGTAATTGGATCCGGGAAGTTGATGCTAAGAACCTAGTAGTTCTGTGCAAAGAACATAACGAGGCCGAAAGATTATTGGATACTCACCCAGGTGCAATCATCCTTGATAATCAGACTCTAAACCCATGGGAAGCCATTGCACTAATGAGCAAGGCGCGCAAGACTCTTTCATCAAATAGCACGCTCGGTTGGTGGGGAGCGCTATTGTGCGCAAAAAATCTTGGGGATGCATACTTACCCTCTGATTGGTCATACTGGGGAAACGTAGACACACATAAATTATTTTTTGAAGGTTGTAAAGTATTTCCTTCGAGTTGGGATCTCAGTGAGCACGTAGATCAGACATGCATAGACCCTCGCACAGGAAATACGACATGAAAAAATCCCAAAAAAACAATTATTTAGACCAATTTTCTCTTAATTGTTCGAGGAATTCGAGATTTGGTTGTGTATAAGCTAATTCATATAGTTGACTATCCTCAAGCAAATCCTTGGATTGAAAATCAAATACAATATTTGTCTGAGAATGGAATTAAACAGGGCTTAGTCTCAATTTATTACGATGGCGAACTTCTTGAGAATTTGCGTAAGGCAGAATTTAAAGAGCTATACAAGTGCAAGTTCAACGTTATCGGATTCTTTCGCATAGGGAAACAAATAAAGAGTAAAGATTATGAATACAAAAAGATTTTGTATGCGCACGGGCATAAACCAAGCGTGATGGCTATGGTTCTTAAAGTGGTCTTTGGCTTCGACTATGTCGTTTCACATCATCATCCGCCCCACTGGCTCGACATGTACCAAGAGAAACATAAAATTAAAGGCAAGTACCATCAGTTCTTGCGGGATAAATATTACAAACATGCAATAGCAATTCAGTCATTTTCTTCTGAAGTAGATAGATACCTTGAAGGTAAAGGAGTTGCCAACGGAAAAATCTTACGCATTCCACTCGGAGTAGATTTTGGGCGCTTCAAATTAGAAGCTTTCGACACCGTTCATAAAAATAGAGAAACTCATGAATTGAAGATTTTGACAGTAAGTCGCTTAGCATGGGAAAAAAGAATTGATTTAGGCCTCGAAATCGCCACTGAGTTATCGCTTTTGGGAATAGATTTCCACTATTCAATAATTGGTGATGGTCCCCAAAAGCAAGATTTACTTCAGAAGATAAATGTATTGAAACTCAGTCATTTTGTGGATATTGTAGGATGGGTCAATAACATAGATGAACATTATAAAAATAATGATATTTTACTTCATTTGAGCGTGACCGAGTCTTACGGTCAGGTTTTGGTCGAAGCTAGGATGCACGGTCTACCTGTGCTTACTACACCTTGTGGCATTGCTCTCAACATGGCATCGACAGCCGATAGCGACTTTCACGTATTAACTTCATTACGGCCCAGTGAAGTTGCAGCGGAAATAGTTCGCATATCAAAAATACGTTCATCAACTAATGACTCACCTGGACGCTTTAAGTTGTATAAAGATCAAGAATTTTACAAGGTTCAAGAGGATCTGAAAGATGCACTGATTCAATTGTTTAGGAGCTAATTTGTTGGAACAGATCTATATAGTCTTTTGCTGCTTTGCGAATATCGAAATACTTCTCCGCTACGAATCTACAGCGTTCAGAGGTATCCGGATCTGCGATTAGAAGTCGAATACTCTCTAGAATCTCGAGTGTACTCATGGACTCACTTATGCTTAATCCAACTCCGAACTCATGAATTAGTGAATCTACGTCCCCCACTCCTCCCGATATAATTATGGGTCGACCTGATGCCCAGAACTCAGCAATTTTCGTCGGCATGGCCGCTTTCAGACTCAGGTCATCTGAATTATTCAAAAGCAAAAGTCCAAAATCAGAATTGGTGATTAAATCTGGAACTTCATGATGTGCGACTGAAGTTTGCTCGAATGAGTTCAACGGACTATCGGGATACCCGATGCTAGAATCGTGCGCCCACAGTACATCTGCTGGTACAAGATCTTGCAACTCAAAAAGGAATCTTTGCATCCATACAGTGTCGTATAAGTTATTGAAATTGCCGAGTAAGAGAATTTTCAAACTTCGATTTAGCGGAGATTTTGAAACTTGAAAATTAAGTAAGTCAACGCAAGTTGGAATCGTCTTGTGGAAGATAGGTAAATTTTGGTACCGGTAATTCAATTCCGGGACGATAGCGTCAGTAAGTGTAGTGAATGCTTTACAATTGCGAGATACGTACTGATTCATCCTTCCCAAAGTGACTTCTATCGCCGTATTAAATTGAATTGGATTCATAATTTTTCGCTGCTCTATCCAAAGACTCCGGACATCCCACAACAAGGGGATAGAAGCGCCGACTAAGCCAGAAAATGCCGGTAAGTCACCTCGCGCGTGAATAACGTCACCGTGTGGAATATTTCGAATTAACTTTTGGAGTCTTACTAACCCACCTGTTGTGCCGCCTCTTCCAAATTTTATGGGAGTCCAAACGATACCTGCAGATTCTATTCTGTTAATCAAGTGAGGAGGAGGTTGAATTTTTTCGAATGTCACTAAATTAACTTCATGATCTAGGTATCTATACGCTTCAACCAAATTAAGAACTTGACTTGCCCCAACACCCTCTGAAATGGAATCAAACGACAAGTAATTTATGATCACTCTATATTACACTCTCAAGGGCCGTGTCCCATGAAGTTAAAAACAAATCTAAATTATGGTACTCAGATAGATACAATTGTCCTGCTCTGACATTCTCTTCGCGTTTTTCCTCACTATCCAGAAGGTGTGAAAGGAGCGTATGAAGTGATTCGCTGTCGGTGAAAGTGTTCTGCAATTTTGCGGTTGAAGAAACTCGCAAGTGCGACGGGGTAGCAGAAACTAAAGCAGGCAAACCCAATCTCCACATAATCAATAAGCGATTCTCAGGCTTTAGTTTCTGGAATGAACTTTTTACATTCACCGGAATAATCCCAACTGATGAATTTTCAGCAGCTTTCAAAACATTTTTCAAACTCCATGGTAGCAATCTATATTCGCACGCAAGCCTGCGCAACATTTTTCGATTCGTACGAGTTGTCTTCGTTCGAATAAATCTACCGAGATACTTGGAATAATACTCATCTGTAACAAAATTGATTGTTGCATCTCGTTCTAGTTTTAACTTATGGAACGCCTCCGTATATGGGCCAAATGCAGGCAAGGTATAAGGGGAGCCCTCCCAAAAAATTGAAGAGCTGCTACTCTTTTTGTTTCTGAAGTCCATAAGTTGGAATTCATCATGTGAATCAAGTATGACATGTACATTTGCATTAAAGGCTCGGACCAGTTTTTCTTGCTCCAAGGAACTACAAATCACTGCATTAGCAATTCTGCAATTTCTAGCTACAACTTTGGTGTAAGGTAAAAAAGTTGGCCCAATTCTTCCCGTGGAAATTTTTGCTAGGCTTCTAACTTGATCATTTAGGTAATTGTCTGCAACCAAGTATGCGTCGACTAAGTCATAAACAATTGGCGTATCAGGATAAATACTTCGCACTTTACGAAGGTCGGTATTTTCAGTTACGACAATACAATCAAGCATCTTATCGTCAGGTTTAGCGAAATTAATTTTTCGATGTTTAGCGTAGTAAATGAATCGCCTCCGATCACCTGCGACACTCCATGCGGGTGAAAGTCCCAAATATAGAACATTTTTTACTCGCAAGATTGCAATATCCAATCTATACCGGTGTCAAGATTATCTCTAGACATCCACCCAGCACTGTGCAGAGATGAATTTTGAATGTCAAGATAGCGTGATGTGGCTTTGGACTCTTTACCAAGAATCAATAATTCCTCAGGCACATTGAGTTTTAATCTGAGGAAGTTTAGCAACTCCGAATTGACTGTAGGTATCCCTGTACCAAGATCCACTATTTGGGGAGTCTTGTTACCAATGCAAAACACTATTGCAGCTGCAACATCTCGAGAAGATATCCAGTCTGAGACCGAGTTTGGACTCTGTAGAACGAAGGGCTTATTCTCCCTGAAATGCCTAATTGCCATTGGTAGTAGTCGAAGTGGATCCTGATTCACTCCATAAGGTTGAAAAATCCTTATCCATGTGAGCCGTGAAGATGAGTTTTCAAACAATTCACTTAATATTTGAAGAGAATGCAGTTTTGCTTTTGAATAAGAATCATTTGCGATTGGCGTGGTGACATTACTTGCACAAGGCCCTTGCTCTAAGCCATATTCAGCACTACTACCTAGAACTATCAGGTGGTATTTTTTCCTGGCAAGAAGCTTGCGAGCGAGGACTTCGATAGCCACGGAGTATCTGTCATTCAGTGGACTAATTTTATAATCGGCTAAATCAGTTACCCACGCAGTAATGATTAGAACATCGGGTTGAAACAATTCCAAAAAATTTTCCAGATTTCCTGGTTCAAATAAATCAAAATTTGAGATTTGATGACATTGGCTATGAGGTTTTCTATGTAGGCACGCTACATCGAAATTATTTAATTTGAGTGCAGCAACTATTTGCTGCCCAAGAAAACCACTTCCTCCAACTACAGCAATTTTCATTTAAATCTCTTAACCGCCTCACTAAAACTAGACCCACCTAAGTCTTTTTCCGAAATATTTTTTACTTCCATGGGCCAATCAATATTTAAATCCGAATCGTCAAACCGAATGGTGGAGGAATTTTCTGGATCATACTTCTTGGTGATCCCATAAAAGACCTGAGAGGCATCCTCTAGCGACTGAAATCCGTGAGCAATTCCAATTGGCAAGAAGATAGTCTTTGGTTCATCCTCAGTTAGGACTAGAGAACTCCATCGACCAAAAGTTTTCGAGTCACGTCGGAGATCAACAACCACATCAAATATCTTACCTCGAATACATTTTATAATCTTTTCTTCAGAGTATATTCCATACTGAAAATGCAATCCTCGTAAAGTGCCCGCTGCTTCATTGTTAGAGATCGCCAAAGAATCTAATATCAACTGGCGCCTAGGATTTGCAGTGAAAATCTTATTGAAAAATCCTCGGTTATCGAAATATATCTGGTCACTCCAAATTTCGATGCCACCTATTTTGCGTATTTCAATATATTTTGACATCATCCAATTCTCTTGATCTCTGGAATTAGAGTCCAGATTCTTATCTGGTCACTTGAAAGTTTTTGAATCGACTTGATAATTTCATCAGCTATATTCCATGGAAAAATAATCACATCCGTTGGTTCAAAATAGCCCAGCTCTTCCGGCGAAATGATAGGAATTCCGTTAGTTGGCATAAATCTACCTTGTTTTTCTGGGCTTCCATCGACGATGACGCTGATAGCCCCAATCGGAATATTGGCTGCATTTATGATCGTGCTCGCCTTTGCGGCCGCACCATAACCAACAACCTTGGATCCTTCCAAATGTAAGTCACCCAGCCACGCATTAAAGTTAATCAATAAAGATTGCACTTTCTGTGACACCGTACTCCATGTTTTCGGATTAATTATTCCACGCAGAAGTTCCTTATTCTTTTGGAGATCAATTTTCTCCTTTTGTTGGATCGTTGGGGAATTCTTACTTAACCAGTATCGATTCGATCCACCATGAGTGTGTAATTCTTCAAAATCTAACAAGTGCAAACCCAAATTACTCGCAATACTGCTCACCGATGTAATAGTTAAGTATGAATAATGCTCATGATAAATTGTGTCAAATTGATTAGCGTCTAGGAGATTCACAAGTGATGGGTTTTCGATAGAAATTAAGGTGTTGTTATCCGCGAGAATAGATATCCCCATGAGAAAGTCTTTCATATTTGGCACATGTGCTAGGACGTTATTTGCAATGATAAGTTTAGGGTTGCCATATTTTTCCAATAGTTTAATTGCAAGCTCTTCAGTGAAAAAGTCATTTAAAGTTGGAACTCCGATTTTTCGGGCTATTTCACTGACATTTGTTGCAGGCTCAATGCCGAGTACGTCAATGTTATGAGGCAGAAAGTGCTGGAGTAAATAACCATCATTACTTGCAATTTCTAATACCCAATCACCCTCAACAACTTTCCCCATTTGTATCAGTGATTCAACAAAAGTCTTGGCGTGTTCAGTAAAACTAGTGCTCACGGACGAGAGGTACCTATAGTCAGAAAAAAGTCTTTCTGGAGTGACAAATTCACCAACTTGGCCTAGACCACAATCCAGACATACTCTGAGGTGCAATGGGAATAAGTCCACTTCTTGGTTTTGGGCGCCCCACAGTTCATTGGCTAAAGGTAATTCTCCAAGGTCTAAACAAGACAGTAACTTAATCGAATCACAGCCGCGACAAAATGTTTGACCCCGTCCTTTAGACTCTGTCTCTAAATTGAGATTGGAGCCAATTATTTTACCCATGGGGCTTTACCATCTAACCACAATTCCTCTAGAATTCTTTTTTCTCGCAAAGTATCCATTGGTTGCCACCAGCCATGATGTTCGTATGCCGAAAGTTGATTTATTGTGACAAGTTTGTTCAGGGGTTCACTTTCAAAAGAAACATCATCACCCATTAAGTAACTTTCGACTTCTTTCTCTAAACAAAAGAAACCACCATTGATCCATCCAGAGGATTGGGGATCTTTTTCCTTAAAACTTTTTACCGTACCGTTAGAAACTTCAATTGTTCCAAATCGTGCGGGTGGCCTAACAGCTGTCACTGTTGCAATTTTTTTCTGATTTTTATGATGTTTGAGCAATAGATCGAGGTCAACATCTGAGAGCCCGTCTCCGTAGGTCATAAAAAAAGTTGAATTAATCATCGGCATAACTTTAGAAAGTCGGCCCCCCGTACTGGTGCTAAGCCCAGTATCTACAAGAGATATTTCCCACCCTTCGTTATTGAAGATCTCAAAGTTCGCATCAAAATATTCTTGAACAATATTCTGTTTGTAGCCTGTTGCGACTATAAATTGCTTGTGACCAAATTTAGCAAAGATACGCATGATATGAACTAGAATAGGTTCTAAGCCTATTCTTACCATGGGTTTTGGAATCAAATCAGTCTCCTCCGCCAGGCGCGTACCTAATCCTCCCGCCAGTATCACAACCTGCACTTAGTCACCACCTATTTAGATTCACTGTAGCCCCACCTGATATCGGAATACTATCTGAAGTGTGCCTAAATATTGATGATTATTGGAGGTGGAGTGAAAGCTGGATGTGCCTAAAATGAACAACAAGGGGAGGATTTCCATGCCACTAATGCGAATGTTAATGGTCGAAAAGGGCATTGGGATAGGATACGTAAAAACAATGAGGTGTGAAAATGCATTTTTTAGTTACTGGGCATACGGGTTTTAAAGGAGCGTATCTAGTAAAGCTGCTCTTAAAAAGAGGCCATAAAGTTTCTGGCTTTGCGCTCGACCCCGAAGAGGACTCTATTTTTGCAAATGCTGAATTAGGCTCTTTAATGGAATTTGATTTCCGTGGAGATATACGTAATCTAGATTTAATCAAGGATGCAGTTGCCAAAGCAAGCCCTGACATTATCATTCATTTGGCTGCGCAGTCACTTGTATTGAAATCATTTACAAATCCAATGGAAACATTTGAAGTTAATGTCAAGGGGACTTTAAATATTCTAGAAGCATCATCTTCATCTCATAATCTCAAGGGCACGTTGATCGTAACCACAGATAAAGTCTACAAAAATGAATTAAAAAAAACAGGGTATGTTGAATCTGATCCGTTAGGTGGTGCAGCAGACCCTTATAGTGCCTCTAAAGCGATGGCAGATATTGCGACTCAAAGTTGGATTTACAGTTTTAGCAATTCGCCAATTTGTATCGCAAGGGCAGGAAATGTTATCGGCGGTGGAGATGTATCTGAGGCGAGATTAATACCTGAAGTTATATCAAGCCTGATCATTAATGAGGCGCCAATTTTAAGAAACCCAAGTGCAGTCAGGCCGTGGCAGTATGTCTTGGACTGTTTGAACGGGTACTTATCACTAATTGATCAGATGATAATTCGAGACATTGATACAAGTTGGAATTTCGGTCCGTTACCTTCAGAGTTTAAAACAGTTGAAAAAGTTGTAGATGAAATATATCGGAACTGGGATTCACCGATTAGCTGGGAACAAGATAATTCCAAATTACTTCCTGAAGCCAATTACCTCACCCTAAATTCAACAAAAGCACGAAATGAATTGCATTGGACCGATAGGTTAACCTTTGCAGAGAGTGTTGAATGGACTGTAAATTGGTACAAAAATATGCTGAATGGGTCTAATCATGCTGATGAATTAGACAGGGCGGTAGCGCAATTTGAAAAGAGATAAGTTCGAGCAACCTAAAGAAGCCAAACTTAAGATGATCGATGCTCTATCGGTTTTGAATAGAAAAGAAAAGCGAAGATACTTTTTTTATGTTTTCTTACAAGTCATACTTTCAATACTAGATTTAATTGGATTGGGCCTTGTAAGTATTCTAGGAGTGCTTTCAGTAAATAATTTACAAGGGACTCCACCAAACTCGCAGATAGATTGGATTTTGAATCAATTCAATCTAGGTACGAGCAGCTTATTAACCCAATTGGTGGCTATTGGGGGAATTGCCACGGGAATACTGATTCTCAGAACTATTCTATCGGTAGTTTTTATGAAAAAGCTTCTTCTTTTCTTGAGCAGAAAGTGCACTGATGAGTCAGCGACTTTAATAGGCAAATTTATGAAAAATCCAATATCTGTGAGTAACCAAGCATCAACCCAAACGACTTTGTTTGCGCTGACAGATGGCATGGAGGCCTTAATTGTTTATATTTTAGGGGGGATAGCCTCTATAGTTTCTGACTTCTCTTTGCTAATTATTTTGACCATTGGACTTGTAATTGTAGACCCAATTCTAGCTTTAAGTACACTCTTCTTTTTTTCATTTGTTGGAATCTCTCTGTACTTTTCAATGCACAGAAAAGCTGACTTTCACGGCCAAAGTTCAGCATTACTTAGAATTCAAAGAAATGATACGGTCATTCGAGTTATAGGTTTGTTTAAAGAAATATATGTCCAAAATCAGCAGCGGCGCTATGAGCAATTATTTCGAACGATCGGAGATGAATTATCTGAATCTATGGCGAGCATTAGATTCTTACCTTACGTCGGAAAGTATGTGATTGAGTCGGCAATTGTTCTTGGAGCCGTATTCGTTGGCGCTATTCAATTTATTACAAACAATGCTCAAGATGCCGCGGGTGCATTAACCGCGTTTCTGGTCGCAGGGGCACGAATAGCACCTGCAATACTTCGATTGCAGCAGAGTTTGACTTCTATAGTTGGAAATCGTGCTTCAGCGATGAAATCCCTCCAACTTATTAGGGAGATTAACTCAACATCCAGGATTCAAGAGGGGTTCAGGTTAGATAAGAGTATAGAACGATCCCATCAAGTCCCCATTATTAAATTGGAGAAAGTTAGTTTCCAATATCTAAATTCTGATAAGCCATCAATCAGGGAAATAAGTGTAGAAATTCAACCAGGAGCTCAAATAGCGATTGCGGGTGCTTCTGGATCCGGTAAAACCACTCTTATTGACCTAATCATTGGCGTTCACGAACCAACCAGTGGAAGCATCCTAATCGGAGGAATAAAGCCGCAAGCTCTAATACATTTCAAGCCAGGAACAATTTCTTATATGACACAGGATGCATTCATAATAAACGGAACCATACGAGACAATATCTGTGCAAATTTAGAAGGAGAGATTTCAGATCCAGAGGTTCTACAGGCTATTGAAAAGGTTAATTTACAGGAACTCATAAATGGATCACCTGAAGGTCTAGATTATCAAGTAGGAGAAAATGGAAAATTCCTGAGCGGCGGACAGCGACAACGATTAGGCTTGGCCCGAGCGATGATTTCTAAACCTAAAATATTAGTTTTGGATGAAGGAACTAGTTCCTTGGATGCAATGAGCGAAAATGTGATTATGGAATCTATTAACTTACTAAAAGGTATAACAACTGTAATCATTGTTGCGCATCGACTCTCATCAATTATTGGGGCAGACAAAATACTATACTTGCAAAATGGTGAACTGGTTGGAACTGGAAAATTCCAAGAGCTAAGGAATAATGTAAAGGAATTCGAAGATCAAGTAAAACTGTGGGGACTTTAATGTCACGAAGCCAATTAAATTTGAATGTACCTAGAGTTCTAATTTTATGTATGTATTTCTTTTTTTTTGCGACACATTGCGTAGCTTTATTTTTGTTTAGGAATAACTTCACGCTTGCACCAGATGAGCAGGGCTATTTGGATGTGTTCCGCAATATCTACTCGCAACCATTGAAGGGTGTCCAGGACAATACAGGGTGGGATGGGGCCTCGGATGTGTTTCTTTGGATTGTGTATTTACCGGCCAAAATGCTAACTCTCCTCGGCATTAGTGACTTATCGGCGATTAGAATTTTATCCATCGGGATCGCAGCACTTACGATTGTAATTCTAGTCAAATCCTCCGGCCACTTCGATTCACCGAGGATTCACATGTTTGCGATTATGCTTTTTCTTATTCCATCTATATTTGTGTGGACTAGCTTGGGCCTGAGAGAGTCCTTTATATATTTTTTCTTAGCTCTCTTTTTTTGGTCTCTGAATAGCATGACCAACAAAACAACAAAAATAAAAAATCTGAATGTAATATTACTTGCAGTTTCGAGCTTTGGATTGCTATCGACAAAGAATTATCTGTGGGCGGTGGTTCTCTGCTGCCTATTTTTCGTTACTTTAATTAAAACAATTCAAACCAGACTCCCAGTAAAAATAACATTTGCAATTGTACTTTCTATTTTCATAAGTATCACATTCTATAATTTCACCTCAAAAAATGATGCCTTGGCATTTGTGACTAGTCTTAATGCATCAAGTTTGGAAAGTGTTTCTACTCGAATTCCACAAGTTGAAGGAACCCCAGATTTAATTGAATCTACCAAAGTTGATGAAAATCAAAAATCGTTCACTTCGCAGTTCAAAAAAGTTATATTGGGTTTAACTGCGAATGCGGAAATTTTAGAGACGCATGATGCTAAAAACGTCCCAAAACTCTATACGGACAACTTTACTGCTGCTTCTTTTTCAAGACCCTTTTCATATGTAACCGCCTCAATACGCTTTCTTGTTAGTCCCTTAGTATTTAATCCTCGTGTGTCAGAGTTTATTCTTATTGCATCAGTCGAATCAATTATTTGGATATGTTTGATATTTTTCATATTTTGGACAAGAGTTAATCAAAAATTGTTGGGAACTAGATCAGATTTTACATACACTCTTGCACTAATAGTTCTAATTGCATTCACTTTAATGAGTGCGGGCGTAGAAATAAATTTGGGTACAGCATTTCGGCATCGATCTATTTTGTTAATTCCAATGGCCTTCTTGCTACTCCCAATTAGGACTAGAAAGTCTTGACTTCTACTTCGATACGGGTGTGGCTTGGGCCGGGATCGAACCGGCGACCTAACGATTTTCAGTCGTTCGCTCGTACCAACTGAGCTACCAAGCCAACAAAGATCTTGCTAGTAGTT
>Ga0209550_10000592_pt1 | contig 34499 bp, 29 predicted proteins | sample LauGreSuBDMM15SN_2_FD_187567 | JGI IMG/M metagenome (GOLD analysis project Ga0209550, IMG submission 187567) | Freshwater lake microbial communities from Lake Michigan, USA - Su13.BD.MM15.SN (SPAdes) (version 5) | ecosystem: Environmental > Aquatic > Freshwater > Lake | place: Lake Michigan... | reverse complement strand
ATATAATATAGGACATTTACAGTTTAGACATTTACAGTTTAGATAAATAATTGTTGACTTCATTGAAAACCTCCAGACCTCCTATTTTAAGGTCTTTTATTTCGACACGGCACATGGGGCAAACCGCCCTTTTTTCTTCGGAAGACTTCCCGACAGACGCGACAAGCCCTTTGAAACACGTTACGCAAAAACCGTGATGACAATTGGTGTAAACGGCTGTCAATTGTTCGACGCTTTCATAACAAATCGGACAGTCGCAACTGGATACAGTTTCATCTTGTGCCACAACAATCTCCTTCAAAAATTTCACATTCTGAGGCTTTTCCCAGATTACACTGACACTTTTAAATGTAGGTCGATATAGTATAACGATACGAGAAAGACAGTGGTCAGGATAAGAAGCTTGAAATACGATATTGAGCATACTCGCGGCACCCTTCACACGACGTAAAAAGCGTGACAACCGTGATGGACTTATGTTTCTTCCACCAGTGATGTTGTCATGGGCTAAAGCTGATGAGAGTTCGAGACAAATTCTCTTAATTCTTGCCACACATGCAAATACATACTGTGATGCGGTTTGCTCTAGCGGCTCTTCTTCTTTTTCCATAGTATCACAGAGATACTTAGCCAAATCGTCCATTAAGGTCACTGCCTTCTCGAAATATTCTTCAACTTGTTTCGTAACTACGCCTCTGACTAGAGCATTGAATACGGATTCTTGATTTTCTGAAGCGTCGGCTTGTGACATTTTATTGGAAGTGTTTACACGTTAATAGTTTACACGTTAATATATATGACATTATACTTTTTACCAATAATTACAAAAGCATTTCAATTTTTTTTAAAACACTGATTTTTTGACGTTACTGAAAATTTATAAATTTGTATTTGGTCTTATTTTTGTATTTGGTCTTATTTTTGTATTTGGTTTTATTTTTATATTTTTTTAGTAATGTAAGATTTTGGCAGGGATTTAAAAAAAAATGAAATACTTTTAAAAAGTATGAAAAAAGCACATTATAGTTCGTTTGTCCAATTGTTAAAACAATTTTATTCCGATATTTCTTTTATTCTTTGATATGAGTGCCAATAATACTTCGAGACCAATAACCTTGGAAGAAGAAAGACCAATAAGACCAATAATAAGACCAATAATACCAATAAGACCAATAATACTAGTAATACCAATAAGACCAGCTTTTATGACGCCCAAGCCTACATCACCAAAACGCAGGCATTCGATGTCTGGTTCTAAGCGCAATTTTAGTCAGGCTTTTGAAGATGATGAAGAGGAGGAGCACTATGGGCAGAAAATCGGGGACAAATTCTTTGAGACCAATATTGGTCATAGTGTAGTTCAAAGTGGTCATAATAGTGTTACCCAATCTTTTACCGATAGCGTCATTGAAGACTTTCTTGGCAACGAAATGCTGCGCTATGAGGAGAAATATGATGTAGACGAGTTACTTGAGTGGTGCGACTTTTACCGAAATAACAGAAACCTGTTTAATGTATAAATTTGTATTTGTATTTGTATTTGTATTTGTATAATTGTAATTAAATTTTTCACTTTTTTCATTTTTACACTTTTTTACTTTTTACTCATTTATTGATATGGTTTAAAAAAAAAATTGAAATGCTTTCTATAATAGTAGAAGAAAGCATATTACAATTGATTTCCATAATATTAAATATAAAATATGAGTTCCGCTATTGATTTCCGAACGTTGCCTATTAATATTCCAAGCCTTTGTATTCCCCGTGTTTTCTCCAATATCGATGAAAAGCGTATCCGTCGTATATTTGATGAGCTAAACATGGGCGAAATCGAGCGTGTTGATATTGTCAATGTACAAGGAGAAAAGTTTAACCGCGTATTTATTCATTTCAAACGCTGGTTAAAAAACACCACGGCAGATATGGCTCGTGATAAGTTACTTAACGGTAAGGAAATAAAAATAATTTATGATGAGCCCTGGTTTTGGAAGGTATCAGCCTACCGTGAGTTAACAAGAGCCGCCGAGTCAAAGCCACGAGCACAAGAAAAGAAGAAGGCAACAATTCAATTCGATGATGATGATGATGACAAGAAACCGTTCGCCCGCTCTTTTAGCCAAAGACCCAGACAAGAAGAAGAAATAAAAGAAGGAATGAAAGAAGAACCAATCAAAGACCAAAGACCCCAAGGAAATCAAGGAAATCAAGGAAATCAAGGAAATCAAGGAAATCAAGGAAATCAAAGACCTAGACAAGAAGAAAGACCTAACCAAAGACCAAATCAAAGACCAAATCAAAGACCCAATCAAAGACCCAATCAAAGACCTATCCAAAGACAAGAAGAAAAACCTAATCAAAGACCTAATGACCAAATATCACTGATTCCTGTTCCAGAGCTGAAAAGACATGTTGCCGAAACATTTGTACCCAAAAGCCCCTCAAGCTCACCTCCAAGACGTTTATCTGAGGATGGAGAATTTTAGAAACTTAAATATTTGTATTTGTATTTGTATTTGTATTTTAATACTAATAAATTATATTTTTTATTTTATATTTTTTATTAGTTAATAGTATAATGGCAAACAACACCGAGTATGGAACCGGAAGTTTAAATAGCAATACTGGTTCAAATAATACAGCTTTTGGAGCATTTTCGTCTTATAAAAATACAGTGTCAGGCAATAATACCGCTGTTGGTTCTAATTCCTCTTTTTTTAACACAACTGGAACGAATAATAGCGCTTTAGGCGCTGGGTCTTTATGTAACAATGTAACTGGTTCATTAAATACCGCCGTAGGCTCAAGTGCCTTGGAAGGTCTAGTGGGCAACACAGGGGGAGACGGTAATGTTGCCGTAGGCGCCCAAGCTTTGTACGCCATTTCAGGTGACTCCAACACTGCCATTGGAACCTACGCAGGTGCCGGAGGCGCAGGTAGTGCAGGTGCCACAGGTGTTTTATACGGGTCTTTTAATACCTTTTTAGGCTCAAATACATCAGTTTTTGATGGTGCCACCGCATATGAATACTCAACGGCAATAGGCTACAATGCCATAATTGACACATCAAACCAAATAATGCTTGGTGGAGAAAACGATATTGGAAACTACCCTGATGTTGTAGTTCCGGGTACCATATATGGGAATTTAATTGGAACCGCAACAAATATAGCGTATGGGTCAACAGGAGCGATTCCTTACCAAATTACAGCGAATACTACTGGTTTTATTGCCGCCGGAACTACGGGTCAAATTCTTAGCTCAAATGGCGCGAGCTATCCACCTACATGGATAGCTGGAGGAGGAGGAGGAGTAGGCGTTGGTGTTACAGGAAACAGCGATAATTCCACTTTTTACCCTCTGTTTGTAGATGCCGCTGGTACGCCAACGTCAACCCTTTATATTAATGACAGTTTATCATACCCCTTTTCCATTGATCCAAGTAATGGTGATATACGCCTTGGCACTACTGTAAAAATAGAAGGTACTAAAACAGCATTTGGTCTAAACGCCGGTCAATTTGGCCAAGGTACAGACGCTGTCGCAATTGGTTTTAACGCAGGACTAACAGGTCAAGGAAGTGATTCTGTTGCAGTTGGTCCTGGAGCAGGATTTGAAGAACAAGGCATCCAATGTGTTGCCGTTGGATTAGAGGCAGGTAGAAGTTTTCAAGGCGGCAACTCAGTTGCAATTGGGTATCAGGCAGGATATTTTGACCAAAGCTTCAACTCGGTTGCAGTTGGATATGGCGCCGGTAAATATAAACAAGACGGAGGATCTGTTGCCATTGGATATACCGCAGGACTAACAGGACAAGGCAATAGTTCTGTTGCAGTTGGATATGGCGCCGGCGAAGTATCTCAAGGCGCAGGCGCTGTTGCCATTGGTTTTCTTGCCGGAGCTGACTATCAAGCCCCCTTCTCTGTTGCCATTGGATATGCTGCAGGAAGCGAAAACCCAACCCTAAACAGCGGTTCAGTTGCCGTTGGTACTTTTGCCGGATACAATCTCCAAAAGCCCAACTCTGTTGCCATTGGCATTAATGCCGGATTTTTTGACCAAAGCGGCAACGCTGTTGCCATTGGCGTTAATGCCGGTAATAGGTCTCAAGGTGAAAATTCAGTTGCCGTTGGATATGCGGCTGGACTCACAGGTCAAGGACAAAATTCAGTTGCCATTGGGTGGGTTGCCGCTGAAAACGGTCAAGGTACAAATTCTGTTGCCGTTGGGCGCGCCTCAGGTCAAACTAATCAACAAGGTGAAAGTGTTGCCATTGGATTTGTTGCCGGAAATTCCAACCAACTCGCCGGCTCAGTTGCCGTTGGTTCTTATGCCGGATATTTTGACCAAAGCGCCTACTCAGTTGCCGTTGGATATCAGGCAGGTGAAAATAATCAAGGCGTCGGCAACACAGGAAACGCTGTTGCCATAGGCAATAGTGCCGGTCAAATTAATCAAGGCGAACAAACTGTCGCAATTGGTTTTGGTGCCGGTCAATTTGGTCAAGGTACAGAATCTGTTGCCATTGGATATCAGGCAGGACAAACAGGTCAGAACTATCAGTCCGTTGCCATTGGACATCAGGCAGGTGAATTTAGTCAGAACTATATATCCGTTGCCATTGGATATGAGGCAGGACAATTTATTCAGAGCTTTCAGTCCGTTGCCATTGGAGAAGAGGCAGGACAAAATAGTCAGAGCTATCAGTCCGTTGCCATTGGGTCACAGGCAGGTCAAATCACCCAAGGAGAACAATCCGTTGCCATTGGATATCTGGCAGGACAATATGGCCAACAAAACGCATGTGTTGCCGTTGGAGCTTTGGCTGGACAAACAGGTCAGGGCACCGGGGCAGTTGCCGTTGGTCCTGATGCCGGACTTACTAGTCAAGGTACCAGCGCAGTTGCCATAGGCAATAGTGCCGGACTTACTAATCAAGGCGTCAGCTCAGTTGCCATTGGATATTGGGCAGGAAAAGCTGGACAGGGCATCAGCTCAGTTGCCGTTGGTGCTCAGGCTTCAGACGTTAGTCAGGGTACACAATCTGTTGCCGTCGGGTCCGTCGCCGGAGAAGACCAAGGCTCACAATGTGTTGCCGTTGGATGCGCTGCAGGTCAAAGTACCCAAAGTAGTTTCGCTGTTGCCGTCGGCTTTTCTGCCGGTTCTGCTGGTCAAGGCAGCAGCTCAGTTGCCTTAGGTGCTTACGCAGGACAAACAAATCAAGCCGCAAATAGTATTGTAATAAACGCTACGGGCTTAACTTTAACCACTGGCGCCACAGGTGCTCTTGTTATTGCACCGATACGACAAATTAATCCTTCAACTTTGTACAATTTGTTATACGACCCCGCTACAAATGAGATATATTACTCAACCACTCCAAATCCATAAATTTAATAAAATAATACCAAAAATAATCAAATATTGATATTATTTAACCCGCTATATACATACATTTATATGGAACATTATATGTTTTAGCACACCAGTAGCTAAACCCAGTTCCATGTTCGTAACAAGTATAGGCATGAATCGAATTAGAATGCGACATTATATAGAAGTCAAGTAGGGTATTTTTAACCTTTTCTCTTTCTAGGATATTTCCCTCACCCAAATGTGTTATATTTTTAAACAACATTTTAAAACTAGGAAATTTTTCTGCCAGCAATACTTTAATATCATTATTATCTGAGATTAATAAATAATTAACGCTAGGATTATAATTAACCAATGCGGACAATTCACCCACAATTTTTTTAAAATATCCATTGTCAGTTTTCGTATTGTCATTATTTAAATAGTTATCACCAGAACGAAGATGAATAATAGAATATGATTTTTTATGAAACCCAATCGTTTTTAATGTATTATCAACATAAAGTGTCATTTCTTCATTCGGTTCTAATAAATCGCGCATATATATTTTATGGTCTTCCTTGACTACATGATAAGGAAACATAATATTGTAAGAAAATAAATTACCGCTATTTACTTTTAATTTAGATAAATAATTAATAAAATCCGCCAATACTTCAATTTCATTTTTGTTAACCGCTTTTATAATATAATTATTATCATTTAAAACATTTTTTTCAAAATTATTTTCAGTAAACATAGGTATATCCTTAAATATTTCCTTATTTAAGTTGTTGTGTAAAATAAATACTTTATAAAATTTTTTAAGAAAAAAGGAAATAGGATGATTGATAATTACTTTACATTGAAAGTTATTAATGCTGCAGAATTGTAGCAAGAAGTAACATCCTCTAATGAAATCCCCAAACCCACTGGGCTTAACATTTTCTGAATAAGACTCTTGATATACATTATTAATTATCTTAACCTTCTTACTTTCAAGAGTATATGTGTCTGCAATAATATCTACATCAGAATTACTATTATCAATAGTCTTTACATTATATATAATGTTGTCTTTATCAAAATTTGGGTTAAGGTTATTAATGTTCATTTGAATATGTGCCTTAATTTTTGTTGTAATACTATTGTTAATGTTATTAATATCATAATTATCATTTTCATAATAAGTAGGTATAACAATATCTTTTAAAACAATCTTAGGTATGGCAACATTATCATCATTATTTTTCATACTTAAATGAATAGTTGTCGATATTTTAATATCGTTCATTTTAAACATATCAGTGATAGGGATATTACAAATATCAACATCTTTTTCCTTCTCAATATTAAGTTTGACAACTTGATTAATTTTAGTATGGATATTTTCGAACCGCTTGATATCGTTTGCCTTAATTTTTTTACGATTGAAAGAGTTAGCTAAAGCTTTGTGGTAACTTTGTTGTGTGTTCTTATTAAACATAAATAAGTAAAATAATAAAATAACTTATCTAAAACACATTTGTATAAATGAAATATAAATGAAATATAAATGAAATATAAATGAAATATAAATGAAATATAAATGTAATATAAGAATCTAAAATATATTCATAGTATTAATAAAATGCCAGAAATATATTCCAATGACAACTTAAAAATAGTAGAAGACAAAACAAATTCCCTATTTATGATAGAGTTACCATATCCAAACGCAATACTAATAAATTCCCTAATAAAAACAAGAATAATTCAAGGTGGAACCGCCACAGACGATTATAAGACGCTAAAATTTAAGGCAAGTTCCGTTAAATCCCTGAAACAATTTCAAGAAGAAAAAAATAAAACCCAAGGAACCAGTAGACTGACGATAAGTGAAATAACCTCATTAATCGCAAATTTGTCAACGCAATTAAAATATCTAATAACCAAAGAGAACCGCACGATATTAGGTTACGCCCCAGAAAATATAATTGTCATCAATGACACAAAGTTCGCATTTCTTGGCAGCGATTTGTTTACAGAAATAGAAGACAACAAAGTACTGATTAGCTACCCATTTTCTACAAACGATTTTTTCGTTTCTCCTGAATTATTAAGAGTTCAAGAAATTCCGTCTTATATACACTATAAAACGTCTTATTTTAGTTTAGCCTGCCTAGTGATATATGTTTTGCTATACAATGATGAATTTTACACCGAATATTTAAACAATAAAATGCCGACCACCATATTAGATTGTTTAAATGTTCATCATATAAAAGGCACAAGGATATATTATCTTCTTTCCAGATGTTTATTTGAAGAAGCCGAAACCAGAAGTATTTTATTCGTGTAAAGAAGCTAATACATTTAAAGAGAGAACACTTTAGGATAATAAGTATCTGGTAACAAACCAATAATAAGGAATAATAAGGACGAAATATAAAACGAAGGACGAAATATAAAACAAAGGAATAAATTAATCTTGTAATATGTTATATATGTCGTTAACTGCTTTTAAAAGGAAATCTGTAATTAATTATGGCTCAAAAAGGTCAGGTATAGCACCGGGAGGAATATGGTTGCCTCGTGGTCCATTTGGACATGCCACCACTATTTTAAAACAACAAGCCCTAGGACCAGTCGGATTCTCTATAAATGGCGGTCGCCGAAGTGGGGGCGGCGTTGGCAGAGATATGAAGATGTCAAAATCCGGCACTCCTTATAGAGGAACTTATCCGATTGGTTGGGGAGGAACGCAGGGTAGATATCCATCGGCTATATTGGTTGGTGCTGACCAAATAACAGGTGCGGTTTCCAATAGTAATAAGGAACGAGTTGTTCAACCGCTTCTCAATGCCCGTATTGCAGACACTATGGGTACTCAATATCTATATATCAAACCATCGGTTTTATCGACAAAAGGTATGCTTGAAACAAGATTTAAATGGATTCATAACGGGCAATACCCGAACTATTGGGTTCAGCCGAATTATACAGGGAATCAAACAGATTCGGCAAGTGCCTGGTTATACACGCAAAATAAGGCGGCTGCCAATACTTGTAAATTGGATGTAAATAATGTGCCCACCTATGTAGGTCATATTATTCCTACAGGTCCTACACTTTGTACTCCAGGAAGGTCAACCGCCATGTTCAAATATAACGATATGACGCGAAATGCACCTTATACGAAGACTCTTTATCAACCAGTTTCTTATGCCCAATATAATTCATACATTACACGCGGTTGTAATAATCCGGTTGGTCCTCAAAAACCCTTTCCATATGCCACATCGGTGGGTAGTAGTCATAATGCCTCCGGAACAAGTATTACCAGTTTTGGTAGTGGTTGTGGTTCAAACCAAGTTTACTTATACCCTCCAGCATGGTATACTGCAGTTAGTCCGTCTCAAGAACCAATAAACCAAAAACTAATATACCAAAACCCACGAAAATACTACCAAGAACATATAACATATAATATATAAACCAAAAACGAATAGTGAAAATAATTTAAATATAAAAATATATATTTTATATTTAAAATGGGCACTCAAGGCATATTTGGGTATATAATCGGTAAAAAAAAAAGAATGATGTATGTTGAAAATGACGCAAATTTTCTTTGGCAAATACTAGTTAGAGAGATTTATGTATTGATGAGACATTATAAAACAAAAGAGTCGCTTCAATCAGCATTTGAAGCACTAAAATCAACAAAAACAAAACCAAAAGAAGAAGATAAAAAAAAATGTAGAATTTTTACAAACTTGGAAGAACAAATAAAAGAAACCCCGGAAGACTGGATAATTCTTTTAAGGTATTGCCAAAGTAGTTATATAAATACTTTAGAAGCCGGTTATATTGTAAATCATCCAAACGAAATAGGTAAAATATTTATGCTGGATTTTAATAAAGGCGCGGTTAGATTTTATAATAAGAATTTAGATGGTAAAACCCAAGAGTTAAAAACGGCTACTATTGAAGAAATAATGGGTTATGATGATATGCCAAAAAAATCTTATACAGAAATAGTTTCAGAAATGACCAAAAACTTTGAGGAATTTTACGAAAAATATTCCAAAGTTCAGACAGAAATAGATAAAATAAATGTAATAATTAATCAGGCAAGGCAACAATGTTCGTATAACATTGAAGAAAAGGCAAAGCAATTATTAGACGATATGTTATGGGAGAGAAAGAAGTTAATAAATGAAAGAAGAGTGTTTTATCACAGACTAAAGGCATTAGATTTAATTGATGAAACGAAATAAATACACATTTTACACCTTTTAAAAATAAATCACTTTTAAAAAATAAATGACTTAAAAAAGAAATGAATATTAGTAAAATGACAAATTTTCTGAATATGAACAATCAGTCTGAACACGTTTTGACCAATATATTAAATACATATGAGCGCGCAATGGTGTTAAAGCTTTATGTGGATAGCAGCGACGATGAATTAAAGAATAAATATTTTGAAGCTGCCAACAGTCATAATAATAAATTGCTTAATAATTCAACCCATATTGATGCGGGGTTTGATTTATTCGCGCCTGGGAATGAAGGCGATGAATTGAACATTTTGGGCGATAAATTGCGTTTTTTTGGTCCCGGTTGGAATAACAAAAGTCCCGTGAATAAATTGGATTTGAAGGTTTGTTGTTCCGCTAAAATGTATTTGGATTCAGGAAAGAATTTTAACACAGGCTATTATATGTACCCTCGTTCCTCCATTTCTAAGACGCAACTGAGACTCGCAAATTCAACTGGAATAATAGACGCGGGGTATCGTGGTCATTTGATGGGTATGTTCGATGTCGTAAACATCTCGAATAATCAATCCGCAGACTATTATGGTAATAAATTTGAACGTTATTTACAGATTTGCGCACCAGGATTAGTGCCAATTATTGTAGAAATAGTGAACTCGCCTGAGGAATTGGGAGAACAAACGGCAAGAGGTTGCGGAGGTTTCGGTTCAACGGGTCGTTAATTTGGTAAATGGTCGCTAATTTGGTAAATATTATTCAATTATAAAATATTAATAATTAAATAATATATGAAATCTATAAAAAATATAAAATACCTAAAAAATATAAAAAACCTAATAAGCGAAGAAAATAAAACAAAAGTAATTGGATTATTAACAATACTGGTATTGTTATGGTTAATTTTATATTTAATACCAGACTTTTTTATTTCTCTCTTCAATACAATTTTAGGAAATATAATACTATTCATAACGGTTTTATTGGTGTCTTTATATAATTACAAACTTGGTATCGCGTTAGGAATCTTGTTTTTAATAATATTTCGGTTTTCTTACCTATTAAGAGCAAAAGAAGGTTTTACATGGAATACAAATTCAGAAGAGGTTTTTTTACTTATTCAAAATACTTTGAATCCGCATAAGGTGTTTGATACAAAAATGATACAAAAGTCACAGGCAAGTCAAGAAGAAGTAGATTATTTTAATAAAAATGGTATGTGGCCTTGGTCGGAAAACGTAATAAATCTTTATGTAGATGCCGTAAAAAATAACCCTTATATCAGAACATATTCGCCAGATTCAGTAAATTATGCCAGAAAAATATACAACCAGGCAGCCATATTGAGAATTTTATCTATGCAAACAAAGGAAGGGCAATTTTTAATAAATGGAGTATTAGTTCAGGATATTTCGGGAAACCAGTTTGAAACATTGCCAAGTGGGTTTGGAGATTTCGGTTATAAATCAGGTTTAATTGGTAATAGAAAAGATGATATTATTAAATGTAATTCAAATTATAATGGATTACAAAAAATAACATATACCGGTAAAGGTATTTTAAGTGAGCAAACAAAAACAATAACAGATGTAGATTATAATGACTTAGAAAAATTGATACCAGGTTTTACTTTTATAAATAGCCCGTGTAATCCATGCGGTGCCTTAAAACAAACGGCAGATTATTCCTGTCCATTTAAATTACAAGTAAAAAATAAACCGCCGTTTATAAGTGAAGTGTGGCAATATTTATGGCAAGTTCAAGATAACCCATTAGTATCGCAGCCATCATTTTTAAGTGAAAATTTGAACCCAACTAAGTTTCCATTGTTAAGCGAATTACAAACAGAATTAGGACAAATGAGATATAAATAAAAATAAAAAGTTTTTAATTAGTTAAATTTTTAATTAATTAAATAACAAATACCATTACAAAATACCCAAAGTCATATATAATACAAAATCAATCATCTATAATCTATTCTTCTGCGATACCGTAACTGACATCTCGCATTACTCTTGCAGCTGTAGGTGTAAGATAAGGTGCTTCATCAAAGCTCGATAAACTATGGTGTATATCGTCATCATTAATCAAACCGCCGAATAAATTAGGCGTATTTGTTTGTCTAAAACTACAGCTTCGTTGAGGTCTTAATAGAGTTAAGCCAATAATACTATTGTTACTACTATTACTACTAATAGGTGAAAACCTGTAATATGGGTCTTTTTCTTCCTGGTCTTGGTCTTCTGGGTCTTTTTCTTCTTGGTCTTCTTGGTCTTCTGGGTCTTGGTCTTCCGGAGTATTACTAACTGTATAACACCGCTGGGCTCCTTGTGAAGTTTGTCTTGCAGAAGTGTACATGTCTCCATATTTCGTACCTAATGTTCTATATGTGATATAAATATCATCGCATAAATTTTTAAGAAACTTATCTTCATTTAAATTATTATCCAACATATACTTTTTAATTTCCTCAAAGAACGCACGTAGTCTTTGCTTTAATTCGGTTTTTTCGTTATTTAGATTTTTCATTTTTTTCGTGTATTCAATATAATCTGTATTATCTACATTTTTTGTGAATACATTAAAATTAAATTCGCGTATTTTTTTAACCTCATCCCTGTTTTTTTGTAACTGTCTTACTTCATATAGAAGCTCGAGGGTTTTTTGCCTGTATATGTAATTTTTATGATTTGATTCGGGATTAATAACCTGACTTGCCTGAAATGAATATTCTTCACCGGAATTTTTACAATTCAATATAATTTTACAGGTGTCAGGAGTATTTGAAATTAAATGATACGTTTTATTTGCTTCACCCGCAATATCGCCGACAAATAGTTTATTAACCCATTGATTATCCTTATAATCATATATTAGCCCATTTTTTACACAAATCTCGACGTCTGTTAAATATTTATACAGAATTCCGTGTAAAATTTCTCCATACACCAATCCAGCCTTTTCTAGGGCATCGATGAAGTAATAAGAACTTTTGGTGTAAAAGCTTAAATGATTTAGTAATGTTGAATCGTGATTTATACCGAAACCAATAAATGCGTTTTCAATATGAGGGTTAATCAACCCCTTAAGAATGTTATGGTCTGTACTACCAGTGGTTGCCTCACCATCTGTCATAAATATATGACTTATAATATGCTGTGGATAGTCCTTTTTAATTTCTTCAATATAGTCGCAAGTTTTTTCAAGCGCCAACTCAATATCGGTACTTCCAGATGGTCTGATTCTGTCAATTTTTGACAGAATTTCCTGTAAATTACTGACGTAAATGCGTGTTCTTTCAACAACACTTACAAATTTATCGTCGAACGCAAACACCGATATGTGTAAATTTATTGTCGGATTTTCGTGAAAATACAAAATCATATTTTTTAAAGTATGACTAATGTGCTGCATTTTTGTTCTTCCGTCGGAACATCGGTCAGACATAGAACCAGAACGGTCTATAACGAATATAAACTCTTGTTCTTGAACAGTCACGCTACAGGAAGCAACTGATAAACTAAGTATTCCAAACTTGGCATTATTAAATGGAATTGATATAATATTCGGTTCAACATTTCCATTCTCGAAACTATTATAAAACGTATCCAGAAACAAATTGAATTGAGCCATTATGTGGGAGTGTTATTGGTAATATACTACTAATTTTTAAGTTATTTTTAGAATCAATTTTTTTTATATTGTACTAGCAAAATCTTTAAATCTTTGCTCAACATACTCGCTTGCCGTAAAATAGTCTTTAAATGATGTAGTATATTGAAATATACTGTTCTGAATTGGTACGCTAACGTAAACCCTTGATTTGTCCAGTTTAATATCAAAAAACTCGGTTTCGTTGCCAGTTTTAGTGTAACAAATCCAATTCATTTCATTTTTAGTCATATGCCAGCCATTTGATTTAAACATTTCATCAAGTAAAAAAAACCCTTTGTTTTTAATTTCCGTATTAGAAATGTTGCTTTGTGTTGAGAGCATATTATCGTTAGAAGACATTCTATTATAATATATTGTATAAGACCATAGCTTTAAATGAATTTATTAAAATATTATTAAAATGGTATTCAACATTTGCTGCGAAGTGAAACGCCGATTTTTATATAGAACTATTCCGTGTATTATTAAATTATTTTTTCATTTTACTAATATTATAACAAATATATTCTATATTTTTACAATATTTATAAAATCCTCTTTTTCTTTGTAACATTTTAGTATAATAATAATATAAAGAGTTATCTATATGTAATAAATTTTTATCTATATAAAAGAAGCTATTATTAATATTATTTATATATTGATATATATTTTTAAATAGTGTATTTTTTGATATTGATGAAGGTAAAAAAGGTGTATGATAACCACCATCATCCGCTGAAATTACTAATACTTTTGATAAATTATTATAACTAATTTTATTATATATCCATAATTGAGTTTCACTCGGTACAATGCTTCCTAATCCAGAATAAATAAACATAGGAATATTTTTTTTTACAAAAATATCATTTACCATATATGTGTAATCTACCGTCATAGCATCTTTAAATGTGAAAGCTAAAACATTTCCATTAATATTTGTTGTATATTGCATCCATTCATTTAATTGTTGATTTGTCATCGCAAATCCAGGGACTGTAAATTGTTCTAATAATGCAGAATTAACTAAATAATAACCTTTTGAAGGGGAATAAGTTTGGTATTCATTTACCCAGTTTTCAACCGTGTTCCAAGTAAACGTTGAAGTTTGCGGATATGTAGTATCACTCGCATTTGTTTGTGGAACATTCATTAGTGACTCTTCAATTGAAATAAAACCGCGTAAATTGATTATATCATAATTATTCAAAAAATTATAAGCAACTAAAATACCATAACTATGTGCTAAAATAAAAATTTTTTTTTTTTGTAGATTTAATAATGTGTATAAATTATACATATCTATTGACATAGTATTAACATTAATACCATTATATATGATATTTTCGTTGTTGCTATATTCAGATAGACCAAAACCTCGGTAATCAAATGACAAGATACAAGTACTATCATTATGGAAATCAAAAAACCACTCTACAAAAGGTATAGCAAACCCAGTAAGACCTGGACAAATTATGATACAAGTATCACATTTAATATCAAATATATTTTTAGAACAAACATAACCTATTTTTGTTTCATATTTTGAAATAAAATAACTTACAAAACATTGTTTATTTATAATATTTGAGGAAAACTCAAGAGGACTTGCCATATAATATACTATAATATACTATAATATATTATAATATACGGCATTTGAAATATTAAAAGGGTTAAAATATTATTAAACATTTGCTGCAAAGTGAATCAACCCTTGCAACTCTTTACTTTTCGCTTTCTTATTTTATTTTTATTCTTATTCGATTTATTCTTATTCGATTTATTCTTATTCGATTTATTCTTATTCGATTTATTATTATTCTTATTCTTTTTTTGAGACCCGCCTGTTTCAGAATAATTTGTTGCCTTGATAGGATTACTTTTTGTAATTGAATTTAAAATAGGTCCATTGATTGGCAAAGGCGTTGGCATCAACCCTTCGTTTTGTTTGTTTCCATATTTAGCAGCCTTTTTTCTTAAATCCTTAGCTGTATTCTCATTCATACTACACGAGGTTGGTTCCATTATTTTTCCGGCAATATCTGTTTCATAATGCCTTTTGAATGCTTCATTACATTCTTCCGTTAATTTTTCGTAATCATTTGCTAAGTTATTGCAACTATTTGCGTCGCAACAATACTTATTTTTCAAATATAATCTATGCTCGTGATAGTTGTTCCTTTTAGTAAAGTCTTCATACGATTCGTTAAAACAATCCGTTTTGCTCATTAATAAATACAAATAAATAAAATAATATTAAAATAAATAAAATAATATTAAAATAAATAAAATAATATTAAAATAAATAAAATAATATTAAAATAAATAAAAACTTAAAAAAAACATTATAGTACTCTATAATGAGCGATAGTAGCGAAAAGGTTGTTTTAACTGAGAATGACAATGTATCTCAACAAAAAGAAATTCGTCTAGTAGATGTCGTAGTTAGCGACGAGAATGTTGCCTTAAATTTGATGGTTTCTTTTTTGTCATTGGCACACAAGAGAGGCTCATTTAGTCTCGATGAGTCTGCAAAGATTTGGGAATGTGTTCAAATGTTTCAAAAGTAATAGTAAAAGGAATTTATAATTAATTTAAAAAATGAAATGAAAATGAATAATTAAAATAAAAGTATTCTAATTATTTAAAATGGGAGCTTCAATCAGTATTCATCCTGAAATTATTAAGTCAATCGAAGTTTCTTTTGTTGACAAAAAAACAGGACATCTTTTTTTAGAAGAAGAAATAAATAAAATTTGTGAGAAAGCTTGTAAAGAATTCGATTATAAGCCTGCGTTCTATGATTCTTATAAAGTTGGAAAAAACGGTAAAAAACCTTATGCCGAATTGGCTAAGAAAATAGCTGAAGGTTCAAATAAGTAAATTAAGTATTTAAATTTTATAAAATATATAAAATTTAAATTTCGCTTCGACTAGGAATCGAACCTAGATTGGTTGGTGACAGCGTTAATAGTAACAGCCAACTATTTTACCATTAAATTATCGAAGCAAATATATTTTAGCTGCTATTTCCATTCACTTTTTTTGAAAAGATTTTTTAGTTGCTGTTAGGAAATAAATTATATATATAGTTATTCTATATATTTTAGATATTTTAGATAGCATAAAGGTTTAATTTAAATTAAATCCTTGACTATCATACCGCAAATGTGCGCTTTAGGCAAGCACAAATGCTTCTAAAAAATGACTGCAGGCACCTTTTTAAAGTTCTATTAAGGTTGCTGTATGGTGCCTTTACATATTACTAACATTAATTGTCTTTAAATAGTTTTTACTGAAAAATATATATTTTTCAACACCCGATAAGGGATTATTTCGTGACTATATTTGCTTAAAAGTCTGGCGCTCTAAAACCGGGTAAAATGAAATTCATGTAAATTTACAGTATGGTGCCTTCACTCACATACTATAGTACGAATAAGTCTTTAAGTTGTTGTAATTATATATTTTTCACATGATAAAATATAATAACAAATAAGATTATCTAAATAATATAAAAATAGATATATGAATACAAAATACTCATTTTATGCCACATTAATTTTATCAGTTATTGTTCAGTTAACAACAGGTATGTTAGAGGTAGGAACACTATTTATAAAGGTTGAGTCTCCTTATAGAATTATTAGACAATTATTAGTTTTAGAATTAATCGTACAAATAATAGAAGGCTCATTTTATTTATGGTTATTTTATAATTTTAATGAGGTATCAAATATCACACCAAAAAGATACCTTGATTGGTCTATAACAACTCCAACTATGTTGATTACATTAATTGTATATCTTATTTATTTGAAATATAGAGAGGAAAAAAGCGATACAACAAAATTAGAATTATTCAATTTATTATTAGAAAATTCAACTACTGTATCATATGTAATGTATCTTAATTGGCTAATGTTAATATTTGGCTATTTAGGTGAAACGAAAATAATTAATACATTTACGGGTGTTATTTTGGGTTTTGTACCATTTTTGTTATATTATTATATAATTTATGTGAATTATGCGGTTCAAAGTAATACAGGGTTGAAAATATTTTGGTATTTCTTCTTTATATGGTCTCTTTATGGAATTGTTGCCGTTTTACCTTACTATATAAAAAACACACTTTATAATATACTTGATTTGTTTTCAAAGAATTTTTTTGGCTTATTTTTAAGCTACATTATAATATCAAAAAATTACTAATATATATTTACGGGGACAACCACCTTTGTATTCCATTTATATTTTTGTGAACACCTATACAACTATTAGTAAACTAATTATTAAAAATATTAAAGAGTCGGTAAAAAATATAGTAAAGCATAAAATGGTTAAACTTAGCGATTTTATTTTTTACGCTAATTTTTAAAGTTTAAAATTTATTAAATAAAGTTTATTATATAAAAGTAGTAATAATATGGTAGTAAATACACATATTTCTAAAATTTATTTGGTAATAAATATATATAATGCTAGGAAAAATACAATATAAATCACTTAGATTAAGGCAGAATGAGGTTTTAAAGCACAAGTTACTTTTAATTCAACAACAAAGAGTTATTCAACAACAAAGAGTTATTCAACAACAACGAATTATTCAACAACAAAGAACTATTCAACAACAAAGAACTATTCAACAACATAATCCTCAATATATTCATTTAGTTATTGAGGAACAAGTCGAAGAATCAGTTGGAGAATCAGTTGAAGCACCATATTTAGAAATTGAGGAACCAGTTGAAGCATCAATTGAAGAATTAGTTGAAGAGCCATCTTTAGAAGTTGAGGAACAAGTCGAAGAACAATTCGAAGAACAAGTCGAAGAATCAGTTGGAGAATCAGTTGGAGAATCAGTTGAAGCACCATCTTTAGAAGTCGAAGAACAAGTCGAAGAATCAGTCGAAGAACAAGTCGAAGAATCAGTTGGAGAATCAGTTGAAGCACCATCTTTAGAAATTGAGGAACCAGTTGAAGCACCAATTGAAGAATTAGTCGAAGAGCCATCTTTAGAAGTCGAAGAACCAGTTGAAGCACCAATTGAAGAATTAGTCGAAGAGCCATCTTTAGAAGTTGAGGAACAAGTCGAAGAACAATTCGAAGAACAAGTCGAAGAATCAGTTGGAGAATCAGTTGGAGAATCAGTCGAAGAGCCATCTTTAGAAGTTGAGGAACAAGTCGAAGAACAAGTCGAAGAACAAGTCGAAGAACAAGTCGAAGCACCATCTTTAGAAATTGAGGAACCAGTTGAAGCACCAATTGAAGAATTAGTCGAAGAGCCATCTTTAGAATCAGTCGAAGAGCCATCTTTAGAAGTTGAGGAACAATTCGAAGAACAATTCGAAGAACAATTCGAAGAACAAGTCGAAGAGCCATCTTTAGAAATTGAGGAACCATCTTTAGAAATTGAGGAACCATCTTTAGAAATTGAGGAACCATCTTTAGAAATTGAGGAACCATCTTTAGAAATTGAGGAACCATCTTTAGAAATCGAGGAACCATCTTTAGAAATTGAGGAAAAATTAGTCATTCAAAAAAATAATTTACAAATTGTAGGAAAAATAATTGAAATCGGTAAAATATTTAAAACACGTTAAATTTTTTTACTATTTTTTTTATTTATATATATTATAATGTCGATACAGTACACACGATCGAACGAAACAGATTCTTATGAGGTTTTGACATCGTACAATTCTACGCAATCTCAGCAAGAAGAACTCATAGTATCATCTCTAGTTAAAGGTCTCAGCAATCCAGCCGGAAACAATACAACGATACCTGTCGAAGGCAACCAAAATTGGGATTATAAAAAGTTGAGTTCTCAATATGTAAACACTAGTACTTTATATAATACGCCAGCTGGAAGTGTCACACAAAATTCAGCAATATCATTAGAACATGTAGCCCCGGAAGCGCCCCAAAAATATACTATATCTCTCAATGTTGATTCAACAAAGGACCTAACAAAATTTGAAATGCTCGGTTCAAGCGTTGCGTATTATGATTCTAATGTTGCCTTTACAAATAGTTACCCCTCTAAACATTATGATGCCGCGTCAGAGTCAGCGTCAAATTTTTCAGCAGAATTTGACCACACCAACTCCAATGCTCACGTTCACTACTCAAGAAATAGTGCGTTGAATTCAAAACTAGGTCCTTGGATTGGTCTAAATGATTTTGGTACTTCACCCATCGGTGTTACAGAAGACGTTGAGTTTAATACCACTAAAGCACTCGGTCAAATGGGCACAAGTACTGGAGGGTATACTTCATATTATGCTGTGTCAGGCGGAGCTGGCGGTGTTGGTTTCCTGCCTGTAGACAATTTATATCAACCATTAACGAACAATTTAGACGTTGTTGACAGAGGTGTCGTAACCGCATATACCGCTGGAGCCGATATTGGAATTTATAAATATGTCCAGTCCACGGATAACTCCGTCGCGGTTACTATTACAGCTGGCAGTGAGGCACAACTCAGTACCGCTAAACTACCGATAATTGACGCAAATTTGGTGTCTGTCGTCGAATCTACTACAAAACAAGACGTACTCTTGCCAGCCTCTTTAACCACAGCCCAATTTGATGGTTTTTTTAACGAACCTGTATTAAATACAGTAGCAGACGGTTACGAGTTTACCGTGTCCGGCACAGAAAATACCGTCCCAAGTGGATATTTTCTCCCAACCGACCAAACACTTTTTACTGCTTTCGATAATTCAAATATTTTAGATAATGTATGTTATATGCAGAACCATGTAGACAAATCGCATAAGCTGGTGTTATCTCCTAGTACATTGGTAATCAACCCGGCAGGTGATGCTGCTCAAGGTAACGTTGACTCTATTGCTGTTGATTTGACTATAGGTGAAAAATTACCAGCTGATTTAGCAGGTGTCGATGGTGGCATTTTTGTTCAAACTAATACCAAAACTACCAGAACCCCCGATGCAACCTTTCAATCTATGACAGGTAGTGTCCCAGGAGATATTTCAGTTTCGTATGCGAATGAGAGTACCACCAATCATATTAATACAATTATGGAGCAGAACCCTTATCTACATGTATCTTGTACAAAGGTCGCACTAAAGACAAAAAATGAACCGGACGCAAATGTGTTTTTACGCAGTAATGATGCGTTTTTGTCATTGTATACCAACCAACCTGTAAATAACATAGTAGACAAGACCGGTACCACTTTTAATTTTAATAACAGTCTTTTTAATGATGACAAAGCCCGAGTATGGCAAGTTAATGCTGAAAATATTTTAGTTGCTGAGCCCGATTCGTTCTATGAAGATGAGGTTTCTCTAGGAACATTAGTTAATGGAATTAAGGTTTCTTCGACTCTTCGCAATTTAACTGAAAATTCGCTTGATTATGATGAATATAGAAACAAATTAACCGCCAAAACACTTAGCCAACTCTCTTTAAATGCCGCTGTTGCCGCCACTAGCAACTGGAGTATTGGTTACTCCGGTGTAAACGATACATTTTTACATTCGAGTTCAGTCGCCGCATATGGCGGCGAAGGTTCTATGCCAAAATACTCCCCCGACCTTATACAGGCCCTTGCGACTGGAGCAACTATACCTTATACATACGAATACATGACAGGACAAAGTTCAGAAGATTATTCCGGAATAAAAGACTATGTTCAAGTTACTTATATTGTGGGAACTGTCCCAGTTACTTCTACCATACAACAAAAAGGAATTAAAAGAACATACACTGCGCGCGGAACCCCTAGCTGCACAGTTGTTGCCGAGAATGATTATACCTTTACAGGCGGAAATTACACAAAAGACGAATTTGAATTTGTAAGTGTTACACGAGCCAGCACATTAACTGTCAGTTTTGAACCATGTTTTAGTATATTTACTAATATAACATTAGCCATTACGGGCATTCAACAAAATGACACATACCATGCTATACGAAATAAAAGCAGCGGTGTACTTGTTGGACACAGAGAGTTAAAACATGTTTCTTGCTCCGTAACAAATTTTAGAACAATTCATGAAACTATCACACCTGTAAGTGACGGTACATTTACTATCTCGGGTCAAATAAGCGTAAACGACCTAAAAGGATTTATGGGGGTTGTTGAAGCTAAGAGGAATTTACCGGGTGCCGTCAATGATAATACATGGGAAGTTATATCTAGCCCTTCTGTAGATTTTGATACATACTTTGGTTTAGACAATATACAAACTTTATCATTAATAACCACAACTAGTAGCACCAGTCCTGATGTATCTACAAAGATTGAGTATGATCCGTTTGGCGACGACCAAGAAGACGTTACTTTAACTCACCGCCATTATTTTATACCTTTGGTCTATGATGCTAATGACGCCCATTATACTGTGTCTTCATTTACAGGAGGTAATGATGCGACATCAGGCCTTTCTAATGTAAATGATGGCGCGACTTTTTTTACCCCGACCGATAATTATGCAGCTTCTGTAAAAGCGTTTGTTAAAAATGGTGACTATACTGTTTCTGTAAGTAATACAGCAAATGTCACTACAATTTCCGTATGGAAAATCATACTTGGCCAGATGATTTTGGTTTTTGAAATTAAAAAACAGGGACACCGTATATTTTTAGGCTGTCACACTGTAGCATATACACCAACCGACATATGGTATGCAAAAATGTCATACGGCCAAACATCAACCCCAGTATCCAGTATCGAAGGTCTTTTCGCAACAACCTACCCCAATAATTTGATGTCATGTCCTGGTGTTGCGCCGGGGGTTGTAATTAACGTTCGTTCACAAACGTTTCCTGCGGGTTGTATGGTAAGCTCTAGAATTCTGAGCGATTATGTGGCAGTTAATCCCGTACACACACTTTCCTGGAACGCCTTACCCACACACATCAATGAGTTAGGTTTTAATTACAATTTAGGAAGTTTGGAATTCAAGTATAACAGTGGCACTTATTATTCGGCAAAAGTTACTTTACCCAAATATCGTGGTTACAACTCGGGTACTAACCCTGGTGCCGTCCAGGCATACTCTATTTCAAGAGGTAAAACAATTGCAACTTTTACGGTAGGAGACGTTTTAAGTCAAGTTTTAACATCAAATATGTATGCTGGACAAGTATTGACAGTGAATCAATTGAAAACGAATGGTGGCATTCACTTTGCAAATTTAAATATTACAATTACAGCACAATATTCCATTGTGCCATCGAATTCTCTCTTAACTTACGATGTGACATTAGTAGCGGATGAAGTTACTGTAACCATAACTAATAGCTCATATGTTGGAGGGCTTGAAAATATTAGTGTGCCAACTACTGCTACACCTGTGGCCAATCCAACACAATATAGTGCATCGTCAAATTTAATGATTCCCCCAAGACCACCCGGTTTAAGGAGTGTCTATACATTTTCAGCAGCAAAACCTGTTTCTATTGCATCATCTAGAATTAAACTGCGCAATTCTGAGTTTCCCCACGGCAGTTTCACTTACAAAATTAAATTAAGCCTACCAGATTCAATGCTTTATAAGGCTATCGCTCCTGCCGACAGCCAGAGCTTTCTCGGCAATCCGGCTATGATTAGTGATGACACTAAATGGGGCTTGGTTGCCACTTTATCAGGTCCGGTAGATAAACGTGCCGGTTTTGTCCTTGGTAGAAAACGCATTAGTCAAAGTCCAATTAAATACGCTAAAGGCGGAATCACTTACTATACGGCGGCACCTCCACAATATATTTATGAGTCTGTAATAGCCACTAGCGATTTACCTACTACTTATGATTGGCCGACTTTGCAAACAAAAAACAAAGGAACAGTGAAATTATCATATGATGGTACAGCTAGTGTTTTTCAACCATTTGCTACTACATACACTATTAAGGGTGTTAATGGCAATAATGTTATTATTACAAATGACAGCGTGACAACGAACAATATTACATATACACATTTAAAAGCTAAATCATTGAAGGAATTAGTTGAAATGCCGATATCACAAAGGTTTGGTATTCACGTTGGCGGAGTTAATTTAAAAATTGAACTACATTCTGGTTTGGGTGATAGTATATCTCGCCCCCATTCGGTTTTTGACGGTCAAATTAGTTCTCTTCCTACTGGTTACGCAATTGGAAATACACACATTGTATTTGACGGCAGAGACAACGATGGTTCAGTTAATTTTTCAATCGCACAATATGCGGAAGATGCGGGTTACCCATCTGATACATCAGGTTATCAAAAGATATTTAAAACAACTGTCCAACAAAATTACTATAATCTTAATTTTAAAATGGCTAATCCCTGTTGGAAAGATAAAACCCAATCAACAGTAAAGTTTAACGCAGCTGCCGAGGGTATTCGTCCAACACTCTATACCGTTATAGATGTAAATGACCCTATGACTAGAGTTAATTCAAGAAGACTTTTTAAATATCCTAGTGCCGCTACTTACAAAATTGATGATTCTACAAATTCTATACAAGCAAGCAACTTTTCATTTACACTTGGACGTTCTTATTATGACATTGTGGTTAACCAACCACCTTTTAGCACTGATCCCAACTATATATGGGATTACTCTACCCTGCTAGCTAACACGGTTGTTACCCCAGGTACGATAACATGGACACCAGACACTGATTTTAATCAAACTAACACTGATGTATCTATTGGTTGGGTATATGGCAATTCTGTCACAGCTGAAAAGATGCCTATTGAGTTACTTTATGTTGATGATACCGCAAGAAAATGTTTTCTAATGACATTGTTGCCATCCCAAATTTATAAAAACCAATACGGATTAACTAATGCCCAAATAGCTTGGGATGGTAGTTTATATTCTCCTTTATTGTCAACAAAAACTGTTAGTTTCCAACCACAAGCGCAATTTCAAAATATTAGTACAACGTATCAAGTGGAACAATATTCCATTACCTCCAACCCTAAATAAGCGGTTTAACCCCCTATAAAAGCACTTGACCCCCTATAACAAAAGAACTACCAGTCCGGAAATAAAAAAATATTAATAAAAATTAATATAAGCATTTTAAAAATAATTATATTAATAAAAATAAAATTGAACAATAAGCTTAAAGACACGGTAAAAAACATAGTAAAGTATAAAAATGGTTGAACCGGGAGCAATTGTATTTATAGTTTTTGGTTCAGTTGGGTTTGCGTTTGTATGTTATATATTAGTAGATAAGTTAATAAAAAATCAAATGAAAAGACGTTTTAACACAGTTGCCGTAGAACCTGATACAAGAACCGAAGACGAAAAAGACGAAAAAGACGAAAAAGACGAAGAAACCAAAGAAGAAATTCGGGGAAGTAATTTTGTGTAGTAATTTTAATAAGTATTCTAATAATAATTATTAAAAAATGAGGTCTTACCGGGATTCGAACCCAGATGGTGAGATTCAAAGTCTCAAATGCTAACCGTTACATCATAAGACCAGGTTGCCGTTTCCTTACTTATTTTATTTTATTTATCCGCTGTTTACTAATAAACACAGAAGCAGATAAATACCAAAATATGAATGCGAGTTCATACTGAGTGGGTTATTATGATTTAATAAATTGCTGTGATGGAAACATCATAGTTAATTAATTAACTATTACTTATAAAAAAAGTTTTATTTAAAAAGTTTAATTTTAAAAATTGCTGTCATGGATTCATTCTCATATAGACTTTAAAGAGGGCCCTCCTAGCGAGTCTGTAAAAGAGAAAACCTTTGCTGAATCCTTTCCGATATAATAACATTCGCTGTCTTTACACCCTTGAAGATTTAAAATGGCATCTTTGTACCAAATCTAAAAGGTTTATCAATTTCAGGAATATGTAAATTTTGGTTATGGAATTTCTTCTAAAATTCCTGAAGTTTTGGTAAGGTTGAAATAAAAATCCTCACTCACTTGTCTTTTTATAAGACAGAAGACTTTCCCTTACTAGAGTAATTCATCATAGACTTCTTACTATTCATTACTAAATATGTTAGGTAAAATATCTTTAAGTTGTTTTGTTTCATTTTAAATATTCAAGGGTGTAAATAGTTTTTATAATTAAAACAATTACCATGTTTTAGTTAATTCTTTGAATTCTTGTTCGCCATTTTTTGCAATGTATTGCATGTGCCTCATAGTCCAACCAAATGAAAACCCCGAATGCGCATCATACCCTAGCTCCCCCATTTTTTTTGTGATAATCCAAATTTCAGGACTAGTAGAACATATAAAGCTATCAATATCTTTTTTAACAAAGTCCCATGTTTCAGTTTGAGTTATTGCCTTGTACGCATTTTGTAACATGTCTCTCGAATGTGATGACTTAATATATTTAAATTCACCTGGAACAAATCTATCTTCTTCGATAGGAGGTTCAGGTGGAAGTAAAATAGCAATTTGACCCTGATGTTCAGTAACATTTATACTTTCAATAGGTAAGGAGGAATTCATGATTATAATTGGTTTTTATTATTTATTAAAATACAATTTCAATTTTATTTTAATCCACCTTTTTACATTTCAAATGCCGATTATTTTACACCTTTTAACATTTCAAATGCCGATTATTTTCTCTCTTATATATATTATAATGGTTGAATATATATATTATACTGGTGTTGGAGCAAAAAAAAATGGTAAGCATAGTGTTGAAGAATTTTTAAATATAATGAATAAAAATTATAACATCAAATGTTCGGAATTCTTATCAGATTTAGATTTCAAACCTTGCCGAGAATACAAAGAAATAAATAATAAAATGTTGATGTATAATATTAAACATCACAAACCAATATTAAATAAAAATGGGACTAAACTCAAAACAAATAAGAGTAAAAAATATAAAAAATTATTAAAACAATGCCTAAAATACAAAAAAACCACAAAAAGAAGGTGTAATTTAGAAGAATATATTAATTTTAGTGGGGCTGAAAAAGAATAATTACGGCATTTGAAATGTTTAAACCATTGAAGATTTAAAATCGCGCCTTATTTTATTGTTATAAATTATTTTATTGTTATAAATTATTTTATTGTTATAAATTATTTTATTGTTATAAATTATATTAATGTTTTTTCCAGCAAATATTTTATTTTTAGAATGGGGAGTGAAAAAAATTATAGGTACATTGTGTTATAATGATGATTATTTATTTCAAGGAAATGGCTATTGGGTATCTGACACTGCATATGCTAATGATATGCGACCTTATTGGGGAGGTTGGTGGTTAGCATATTTTGATAATAATACAAGATTAGTTAAAGTCAGTTTTAGTGACGAATACACAAGTCTTCCAACAGAGGCACAAATAATAAGTTCAACTATGAATTCTGACTCAATTACTTTTACTGGAGAACTACAATTTAATAGTGACTATATTACGACTGGACGACAATTACAAATAGTATTAAATAATGCAAATGATTTAAGTGCTAAAATAGCAAATGATATTTTAATTGATACTACGATGTTGTCAAATGGATTTAAAATATTAACATCAACCAATCTTATAACTATTAAAAAAAGTTTAGTTATGTAAAAGGTGCGGTTTTAAATCTTCAAGGGTGTAAATGTGTAAAACAAATTTTAAAAAATGTATTACATAATTTTTCTCTCTAATTTATATGCCAAATAATAAAACGAACAGGACAAAAGGCACAAGGAGAAGCACAAAGATATCTTCCCCAAAAGTAAGTAGACATAATGTTTCAGAGAGAAAGATGAAAAGATTAATAATTGAGTCGTCTTCTTCTAGTCAAAAAGATAAAGATAAAGATAAAGATAAAGAACAAAAAAAAATTGATTTAATTAATTCTAGTAAATTAGGGGAAACAAAAATAGATTTAAAGATATCTCAAGATATGAAACCACAAATGAATTCTATTCCATTACCAAGTGGGAGATTAAACGAAAAATTGATTGAGCTAATGGAAAAGCTCTCCGATATTATGTTGAAGCAAGGCGAACCATTTCGTGCGCGCGCTTATCAAAAGGCACAAGAAACCATAATGTCATATCCATCTGATATTGTAAGTCCAGATGTTTTAAAAGGAAAGCCGAATATAGGTCCTACTATTATGGAAAAATTAGATGAATATGTTAAAACTGGCACTTTGAAGGTTCTAGAAAGAGAAAAGACAAATCCTGTAAATATTCTGGCAGAGGTATATGGAATTGGACCGAAAAAGGCAAAAGAGTTAGTAGATAATGGCATAACAAGTATAGAACAGTTGCGACAAAACCAACAACAACTGAACGATGTTCAAAAAGTCGGCCTGAAATACTATGAGGATGTTCTAAAGCGCATCCCTCGCTCAGAAATTGAAGAATACAAAAGCATATTTGAGAGGGATTTTAAGCAAGTCGCCACACCCGAGTCACGATTTGAAATCGTTGGGTCGTATCGTCGCGCCGCAATAAGCTCTGGTGATATTGATGTAATTATTACATCTGATAATCCAAAGGTTTTTGTAAATTTTATAGACTTACTTATAAAACAAAAGATTCTTTTGGAAATTCTCTCTAGAGGACCAACAAAGTGTTTAGTTATGGCAAAAATTCCAACATCAGAGACAGCACGTCGCGTTGATTTTCTTTATACAAGTCTCGAAGAATATCCATTTTCCGTTCTTTACTTTACTGGGAGCAAGATTTTCAATACAGTTATGCGTCATCAAGCGCTTCAAATGGGACTTACAATGAATGAACATGGTCTGTATCATTTAATCGATAACGGTAAAAAAAAGGGAGAGAAGGTAAAACATACATTTACAAATGAAAAAGATATTTTCGATTATTTACATATAGAATATAAAACACCTGAAGAACGTATAGACGGTCGCGCAGTAGTAATTAAACCTCCTGAAAAAAAAAAGCTCAAATTAATAATTGAAGAAGATGATGATTCCGAAGAATATATACTTACACCCCCTCCTAAAAAAACCCCTACAAAAAAAAAGTTAATTATTGAAAGTGATAGCGTAGATGAAGACGACAAAAATAAAGACGACAAAAATAAAGACGACAAAATTATTGCCATTGTAACCGAATTTAAAAAAAAGGGCATCCCAGTTCTTGAAAAATTAAACGAAAATCAGCTAACATCGGTTCTTCGCGAAGCAAATAAAGCTTATTATAATGAAGAACCATTTATAACAGATAATGAATATGATATTATTAAAGAATATATTGAACAAAAATATCCTTCCAACGAAGTAATTCATCAAATAGGAGCTCCTATAAATTCGGCAGCCCGAAAGGCGACGCTTCCCTACCCGATGGGTTCTATGGATAAAATTAAACCAGATACAAATGCCCTTACTAGCTGGATGTCTAAATACAAGGGACCTTATGTATTATCATGTAAGTTGGATGGCGTAAGCGGTTTATATACTACGGAAGGTTCTGAACCAAAATTATACACGCGGGGAGACGGAAAAGTAGGTCAAGATATCAGTCATCTTATTCCTCATTTACGTCTACCAAAAACCAAAGGCATTGTGATTCGCGGCGAGTTTATTATTTCTAAGGCATTATTCGATACAAAGTATAAAACAAAATTTGCCAATCCACGAAATATGGTTGCCGGAATTGTAAATCACAAAACCATAAATGAGTCTATACATGATTTACACTTTGTTGCCTATGAAGTAATAAAACCCGCAAAACCCCCCTCAGAACAATTCGAATTTCTTAAAACGATTGATGTAGAAGTTGTTTTAAATAAAAGAGAGAAAAACCTAACAAATAATTTATTATCGCAAACTCTTGTCGATTGGCGCAAAACATATACTTATGAAATAGATGGTGTTATAGTAACGGACGATAAAATTTATCCCCATAAGGCAGGAAACCCTGAACACGCATTTGCGTTTAAAATGGTTTTATCTGACCAAATCGCCGAAGCCAAAGTTATAAACGTTATTTGGACACCAAGCAAAGATGGATATTTAAAACCGCGTGTACAAATAGAACCTATAAATCTAGGCGGCGTTAAAATAGAATATGCCACCGGGTTCAATGGTGCCTTTATAAACGATAATAAAGTGGGCGTAGGAGCTATCATTGAATTAATTCGTAGCGGAGATGTGATACCGCATATTCGCAAAGTGATTGCTCCTGCAGAACACGCGCAAATGCCTTCCATACCTTACAAATGGAATGATACACATGTTGACATTATGCTTGAAGATTTAGAGTCAGACGAAACTGTTAGAGAGAAAGTTGTTACAGGGTTCTTTAGAGGCATTGGCGTTGAAGGGTTAAGTTCTGGAAATGTTGCCCGTATTATAAAAGCCGGTTTTGAAACAGTTCCGCAAATTATTAAAATGGCAAAAGAAGATTTCCTTGTCGTAGAAGGTTTTAAAGAAAAAACGGCAACCAAACTATATGATGGTATTCGAGAGAAAATCAAAACAGCCTCTTTGGTAACAATCATGGCAGCTTCCAATATTTTCGGTAGAGGATTTAGTGATAAAAAACTAGAACTTATTATGGATTCTTATCCAAATGTTTTATTATCTACAGAGTCCAATTCACAAAAGGTAAACAAGATTGCTTCCATTAAAGGAATGGCAGAAAAAACGGCTGAAACATTTGTAGAGAGAATACCGGAATTTATTCACTTTATTAAAGAAGCCGGGTTAGTAAAAAAAGTGGCAGAAGGTATTACTACAGAAAAAAAAACATTTGACGAATCTCATCCGCTATTTGGAAAAACAATTATTATGACTGGGTTTCGTGACCAAAATTTAATAGATGAAATAAAAATCAAAGGCGGCAAATTAGGGTCCAGTGTTTCAAAAACCACATTTGTAGTTCTTGTAAAAGATAAAGAGGAAGATACCGGTAAGGCGGATGAAGCAAGAAAATTAAATATTCCGATAATGACCCCGCAAGAATTTATGACAAAGTATTTATAAATAATATTTGAAACCGTATTAAAAAGAACTAGTTACAATATAACTATATAAGATGCTTACGTTTTTTCTTTTATTTGCCGCCTTTTTGAACTTAACTATTGCCGCCAATTTTATTGATAGTGATACAACAACATTTTTAACCGATATTGATGAGTGGAGACAATTCTCAAACTTTCAAGAGAGATTTAGAAAGCGTTACGAAGATATGGAAGAGCTAGAGTCGCGTTTCCAAATTTTCCGTTCAAACCTTCGCAACATTATTTTACATAATTTGGATTACACTCAGAATTTCACGATGGGAATCAATCAATTTACAGATTTGACGCCTCAAGAGTTTAAGGAACTATATGTTGGCGGATTAAAGACGGTTGTTGGTTCATATGGTTGCAAGACATATTCATCTAGCGCAGCAACAGGCGTGCCTTCTTCAATGGACTGGAGAAGTAAGGGCGCCGTTACTAGTGTTAAAGACCAAGGACAATGTGGTTCTTGTTGGACATTTTCCGCAACTGGTGCCGTGGAAGGCGCATGGGCTATTGCCAAGGGACAATTGCTCGACTTAGCTGAGCAACAACTGGTGGATTGTGCAACAGGCGTTTTATACGGGTCTCATGGTTGCAGTGGCGGACAAATGGAAGGCGCGTTTAAATATGTTATTGAACATGGTCAATGCACCTTAGCTTCTTATCCTTATACTGCCAAGGACGGAACTTGTCAACCCTGCCAATCTGTTTCTCGTATATCTTCTTGCTCTGATGTTAAGCCAAATGACCAAATTTCACTAAAAGGAGCCGTCGCACAACAACCGGTTTCTATTGCCATCGAAGCGGATACGCGTTACTTTCAATCATACTCAAGTGGTGTTTTGACTTCTACTAGCTGCGGAACTAGTTTGGACCACGGAGTCCTTATTGTTGGTTATGGTGACGAAAATGGGCAAAAATATTGGTTGGTAAAAAATAGTTGGGGAACCACATGGGGTGATAAAGGTTATGTAAAAATTGCCCGTTCTGAATCTACAAATGACCCAGGAATTTGCGGAATTGCAATGGACCCTAGCTTTCCTTCCATTTAATTTCTCTAAAATTCGAATTCATATTCCACTAATGCCTTCATATCGGTTTTCATTCTTGAATACATAGAACTTTTAATCTTGCCTAAAACAGAGTCCTGTTTAAATTCTACGCTCATTATTTTTACTAATGTTTTGTCACAAATAATATCAAAACGGTCACCACGGTGAAGATTCTCACTATTTTGTTTTTTTTTCCAATCGCTAAAATATTTTGCCAAATTTATATGAACTCTATTTAAAAACTTAATAAGTTTTTCCATAGTAAGCTGTTGCCATTCCATTTTCTTTTCATTATGTTCATTATGTTCATTATTTTCATCATAAACATAAAATATATTTGCTTTTTGTACAAAAGCAAATATAGGATATTCGCTATCGATTACATTATAAATATTTCTTGAAAATATTTCATTTAAGGTATCATTAAATGAGTTATTTAATAAATAAATAATATCATCATCATTAAATACAATTTTTTCATGTAATGTCCCAAATACTATTACGGGTTGAATATTTGTATTTAACCATTCTAAAACGTTAATTTTTTTCTTCTTTTTGACTACCCATTTATTAATTTCATCCACCTTTTCTTCTAATGTATTATATTTTTTACCCAGCTCCAATAACATTTTATATAACTTTTTTTGAGAAGGAATTTCATCCTCTTCTTCTTCAATAACGAAACCGTTTTTTTTCGACTTATGTACTAACTCGCACAATGTCATGTGCTTATCGACATTTGTTCGCAATTTGTATGTTTTACCACAATAAACGCAACAATGGGCAGGCTGCTTTATTCTGTTAGGAACATCGTAAATTTGGTTCATCTGATTTGTATTTTTATAATTATAGTTTTGTCTAATTTAAATTCAATTTTATTGTAAAGTTAAAAATATTATAATACCTTTTAATATATATAATGACATCATTTTCACCAACATCAATGGTTTTTAATCAACCGAATAAAATACTAGGTCTTCCGGAGTATTATTATCGAAATAGGACCGCGGATATAAGTTTTTCAAATAGTACGCCTGCCAATCAGTATCAAAATTTGAAAAGGATACAAAACACAGTGCGGGTTTACTCCTCTTTGTATACAGCGGATTTAGCGTCATTAAATGCCTATGTACAACCTACTGCAATTACACACGGAGTTTGTTGGAATCAAATGAGTGATAGACCCTTTCCAAGTGTTCAAAGGGCTGTTGTGCCAACTGGTGCAAATTCAAGTATGAATAGAAAACACACATCGGTTACATCTAGTCGCCCAGGTTGCCAAACACCAGGAGGTGTAGGTTGCGACATAAAACATAACTCTTATGATAGATATTTAAATAGGTTAAAAGGAAAAGGACCTTTAAGACGTGGCAAAATACCGGCGACCTTTGGTAGTCCAATCCCTTTTAATCGCGCCGTCCCTGTTTATGGCGGTAAAACGGTAACAACAAGTATTGTTAGTGGTTGTTATTGTCCTATTCAAAATAATCAGGCAAATTTGGCACAAAATGAGCAAATTTATAACGACCCATTATGGCAACCATACCCTGCATCTAGTTATAGTTTTTCTGTTGGTGATTATGTGTATGCAATAGAGGTAGGAAATAACTATTACACACGGGCAGTAGTGATTAGTGTTATAAATGACGTTTATACAATTGAGTTTGATAATGGAACTGTTGAAATCGTATCAAATGTAAATGACTTACTTGTTTATTACCCTTGTAATTGTAATGGTACAATTAATGGTACTACTTATTCGTCAGGTTTTGTAACGAAACCATGCGAAATATAAATATATAAACATTTAGAGATAATAACAAAAATAATTATAATATTGATATTATTTATAATATGCCTTTAAAAATGAATATGTTTTTGAGCAATGGTAATCCTAGTCGCGCGCAAATCGTGGCATTAAATGTTGCCAACTCTGCGCCAGTGCCTAAGCCCAAGTCGAGTGCTTTGAACGGTCCTATTATTGGTCGCATTCATTCTATCAAGCCAGGGTGCGGTTCTTGCGGAAGACATTAAATAACAAATATAAGACAAATATAAGATAATAATATTAATTTTATGTAGTAATATTATAATGTTTACTCTATCCGCTACAGCTAATCCAACCCCCTACCCTTCAAATAGGTTAAATAGGGCAACTAATTTTAAAACCATGTTTGATACAACTGACCTTCCATATAACAAAATGTATAATGGAACCAAGGTTTGCTATAATGTAAGTAAAGGAACCTTTATTTACAAGCCGCATACTGACGTAGGAAATGTAGGCAGAAGTGCCGCGGGTTATTTAAGTCAAAGAAAACGCATGTAAAAACAAAAGTTTACATTATTTTTAAATAATTTCAAATTAATATTTAAAAATAATACACATAATAACTGTATAATGTCTGAAATCCGTATTAACCAAATGAAAACTGTTCAAGCTGAGGCATTAGAGCTTTTTAACAAGAAAAACACCGATTATGGTGACGCATTTGCTACTTATGGAACAGTTGGTGTTATTGTTCGTATGGGAGACAAAATTCAACGACTTCTCTCTGTATCAAATAAAGGAGTTGCCTTAGTAGATACTGAAAGTTTAAGGGATACTTTAATTGACCTTCATAATTATGCAGCTATGGGAATAATGTTACTTGACGAACAAAAAGATAACAGTGCGGAAATTATTGCAGAGCCCAAAAATTAATTACTTATTACCTATTTACTTAGAACCTATTTACCTATTACCTTGTCCCGACTTCTCCGATACTTTTTTGTAAAAGGAGAAACAATTTTGTTTCACGAATAAAATCATCCCATTTAGCCGTAATTAATAAAATGATACCAAATAAAAAGAATAATAATTTGGTTTCTTTATCGATTTGTTGAAGTCTATTAGTTGTTGGCGCAAATAAATAAATCATTAATAATGCCATTGAAGCAACAAATACAAACTCTACTCTTTGTTTCCAATATTCAATTTTTATATCTAACTTAGAATCTCCTTTACCCTTTAATTTAAGAAATATATTGATTACAGCTAATATTATGAAAAGGATTTTAACAAAAAACGCAAAAGTAATATACATATTAAAATATTTCATTATATATATTAATAATACATTTATTTCGGTAAATACATTTATTTCGGTAAATACATTTATTTCGGTAAATACATTTATTTCGGTAAATACATTTATTTCGGTAAATACATTT
>Ga0209550_10000588_pt1 | contig 34628 bp, 40 predicted proteins | sample LauGreSuBDMM15SN_2_FD_187567 | JGI IMG/M metagenome (GOLD analysis project Ga0209550, IMG submission 187567) | Freshwater lake microbial communities from Lake Michigan, USA - Su13.BD.MM15.SN (SPAdes) (version 5) | ecosystem: Environmental > Aquatic > Freshwater > Lake | place: Lake Michigan... | reverse complement strand
TATGTGACGGAGAACATGGTGGGTCACAAACTAGGCGAGTTCGCTCCTACCCGTATCTTCAAGGGGCACGGCGGCATGACTCGTAAGGAGATCTAACGGAAACTCGGATGCGTATTCTCCTCCAATTCTCTTTCGCCCTCTTCGTTGCTTCGCTCGTTTCGAGCGTAGCCACTGCGAGTATGACAGCGACGGTAGTGAAAGCCCATGTTTTGCCCTCGGCTGATTTAGTTGAAATTGATGCAGGGAGCGAGGCCGGTCTGCGTTTGGGGATGCGAGCGAACATCATTCGTGAGAACGTGTTGATCGCGACTTCAGTGGTCGTCGAATTGCGCTCTTCGGCTTCGGTCGCATTGATCGAGGTTTTATTCCGGAACGAGCATTTTCGCGTCGGCGATCTGGTCTATATAAACAAATCAACAATTTCGTCCAAATAACACAAAAAGGATAGGTTGGAATTTTTCAATACTGTCGCCGGTCGATCGATCGGAATAATAAAAAACATCATGGAAGTCCAAGCACTCACACGTTATGCTCGCATGTCACCGAAAAAGGTGCGCGAGGTGGCGCGCACCATCCAAGGGCGCAAGGCGAATGAAGCGGTTCAATACTTGACCCTCATTCCACGTAAATCCGCGGCTTTGATCGTGAAGACCTTGAAGAGCGCAATTGCCAACGCCGAGAATAATAACAACCTTTCCTCTGACTCTCTCACCGTAAAGAGCGCGATCATTGAAAACGGGCCGGTATTGAAACGTTTCAAAGCCGGGGCGCGTGGAACCGCGATGCCGCGCCGGAAGAAAATGGCGCATATTCGCATCGTTCTGTCCGACGGTAACTCTAACTAAATAATTCCATGGGCCAAAAGACAAATCCTATCGGTTTCCGTCTCGCGATACGCCGTAACTGGCAATCCCGTTGGTTCGCGACGAAGAAAGATTTTCCAAAACTTCTGCTCGAAGACCAACTCATTCGGGACTCTTTGATGGCGAAGTTGAAGCAAGCCTCAGTTCCTCGAATTTTTATCGAGCGCGCATCTAATCGAGTAAGGGTGAAGATCTACACCGCCCGACCTGGTATTGTGATCGGCCGCAAGGGCGCGGAGGTCGAGAATATCAAAGCTGATCTCGCAAAATTGACCGGCAAAGAGATCCTCCTCGACATCCAAGAGGTGAAGAAACCCGAGATTGAGGCGCAACTTGTCGCTGAGAACGTCGCGCTCCAACTTGAGCGGCGGATTGCGTTTCGTCGAGCGATGAAGAAAGCGGTTGAAATGGCGATGGCTCTCGGCGCTGAAGGTATCCGAATTCAATGCTCTGGTCGTCTTGGTGGGACTGATATCGCTCGCCGCGAATGGCAACGTAAGGGCCGCGTTCCGTTGCACACCTTGCGCGAGAATATTGATTACGGCTTTTCGGAGGCCCTCACCCTCTACGGTAAGATCGGCGTCAAGTGTTGGATATGTAAGAAAGAGGAGCTGGCAACATAATCTCGTTTCTCAGCAGCAACATCCAAAAGTAGGAAAATTTTATGGCTCTAGCACCGGCACGAACAAAATATCGCAAGGTAATGAAGGGGTCCCGCGCGGGTAACGCCAAACGTGGCAATACACTCGCTTTCGGAGAATTCGGCCTTCAATCGCTCACCCGCGGCCCAATGACTGGGCAGCAGATCGAAGCGGCGCGGGTTACGATTTCACGCCACCTCAAAAGAAAAGGAAAGCTTTGGATTCGCGTGTTCCCGCACAAGCCAGTGACCAAGAAACCCCAAGAGGTTCGAATGGGCCAAGGTAAGGGCCCGGTTGAATTCTATGTAGCCGTCATCAAGCCAGGCGCTGTGCTCTTTGAGCTTGCGGGCGTTTCTGTAACCATTGCGAAAGAGGCTTTCCGTTTGGCAGATGCCAAGCTTCCATTCCACTGTCGATTTATTGCGCGGGATGGCGCATCTGCTTAAAAGCCCGAATCCCAATTATATACCATGACCGCCAAAGAAATTCGTGAGCTCTCCGTTTCGGAGATATCTACCAAGCTTCGCGAGACTCGTGAACTTCTGCTTCAGCTCCGCCTTCGGAAACAAACGGGGCAGGTTGAGAAGCCACATCTCCTTCGAACTTACCGAAAAGACATCGCAAGGCTAGAGACCGTGCTGACGATGAAGAAGAAGCTATCTGTTTCTGCCGCCTAATCTCTGCTGACAAATCTGACCTAATTGCTATGTCTACCGCCCATTCAGGAACCCGTAACACTCGAAAGACCCTCATTGGTTTTGTCACCAGCCGATCAGGCGACAAGTCGATCAAAGTGACCATTCCCTACAAGACGCCTCATTCGCTTTATCATAAGGTCATTAATCGCAAGACCGTGGTTCACGTTCACGACGAAGCCAATGATGCAAAAGTGGGGGACAAAGTTGAGATCATGGAGTCGAGACCGCTGAGTCGTCTCAAACGTTGGCGCGTGATCAATATCATTGAGCGTGCGGTTACGTCGGAAGCAGTCGCGATCAGCGAGAATGATGTTGCTGCTTTGGTTCCGACCAAGAATGTGGCCGCGTCCAAGAGCCCTGTGGTCTAATCTTAAAACTGACAAAGGATCCCAATGATTCAACTACGTTCCATTTTAGAAGTCGCGGACAACACCGGGGCCAAGCGGGCTGCGATGATTAGTAAGAAGGGCCAGATCACCACTACCGCTGGGGTGGGCGATATCATCACTGTACACATCAAGTCCAGTGCCACGGAAGCCACCGTAAAAAAAGGTGAGGTCGTAAAGGCCGTTGTAGTGAGAACGCGGGCGCCGGTTCGACGGACCGACGGCAGCTACCTTCGCTTCGACAGCAATGCGATTGTGATTATTGACGCCACGAACAATCCAAAGGGCACCCGTATCTTCGGCCCCGTCGCACGTGAACTTCGCGCGAAGAACTTCATGAAGATTATCTCGCTGGCGCCAGAAGTATTATAAATTATGGCTTCGAAATTTCACATCAAACGCAACGATCAAGTTGTTGTAATCGCCGGCTCTCACCAGGGCAAGCAAGGCAAGGTAATGGAAGTTGTTGCGACCAGTTCGCGTGCTCGCGTCGAAGGCGTCGCGATGATGAAGCGACATTTGAAGAAATCAACCGAGCACCCACAGGGGGCTATCGTCGAGCGCGAGGGGACCGTCCACGTATCCAACCTGATGCTAAAGTCAGTTTTCGATGCGAGTAAGCGTAAGCAGGCCGTTGTTGCGGCGGAGTGATTGGTGCTCCGATTACTAACAGCTACTTTTGTTAACCATTTTACTAGAATTGCCCACCACTAAGCTGACTGATAAAGTCTGGCGATACCTATCATGAGCCACGTTCCTGCCCTAAAAAGAATCTACACCGAGCATGTTTTTCCCGAGCTCATGAAGAGCCGAGGCTATAAAAATAAGCACCAAGTTCCGAAGATTGCAAAGATCAGCCTGAACACCGGGATCGATGCTGAAGCCGATAAGAACCAAATCGTAGATATCCAGCGGGACCTCGCCTCCATTGCCGGCCAAAAGCCAGTTCTGACGAAGTCGCGTAAGGCGATTTCGAATTTTAAACTTCGTGAGAATCAAGTGGTGGGTTGCCGCGTTACCCTAAGAGGTAACGCGATGTGGGATTTTCTCTACCGTTTGTTGGCGGTGTCCCTACCAACGATCCGCGACTTTCGTGGCGTTCCGCCCAAGCTCGATGGCCAAGGAAATTATAATCTTGGTATTTCAGATTTTACGATTTTCCCGGAGATTACGGTCGAGAACGTTAAGAAGTCCATGGGGCTTGATATTACGATTGTTACCACCGCATCGACTGATGAAGAAGGCCGGGAGCTGTTGAAGCTTTTGGGTATGCCGTTTCGTCGGGTTGAAGCAAAATCCGCCACCACTTAATTCCCACCCGCCATGCCGAAGACATCTGCTATCGAGCGCAATAAAAAGCGCATTGTACTTGTTGCCAAACACGCCGCGAAGCGCGCTGAAATCAAGGCCGCTTTGGTCAATCCTGCTACGACCGATGATGAGTTCTTTGCGCTTTCCAAGAAGCTGCAAAAGATGCCACGGAATTCGTCCGCAGTTCGGATTAAGAACCGTTGTTCGATGAGCGGACGCCCCCGCGCGTTTATCCGGAAGTTCGGCGTCTCCCGTATCCAATTCCGAGAATTGGCGTTGGCGGGTAAAATTCCCGGTGTGACCAAGTCCTCTTGGTAACCTAATTTTTCGTCGAGAGTTCGCTTGCGGTTGCAGGCAGGATATGACTCGGCGATCTTCAAAAACATCCATTTATGACCGATCCAATCAGCGATTTTACTACTCGCCTGCGTAACGCCAGCCAAGCGCGTTTAGCGGAGTGCGTTTCGCCGCACTCAAAGCTCAAAGAGAGCATTGCGGCGATCCTCAAAGCCGAAGGTTATGTTGCCGACTTTACCAGCGGAAATGACATTCTCGGACACAAGACACTCGTGGTAAAGATGAAATACATCAGCGGGGCCCCGGCGATCACGGCGATCAATCGCACGTCTACGCCCGGCCGGCGCATCTATTCGGCCTACACTGAGATTCCCCGGGTCCTTAACGGGCTGGGAATCGCTATTGTTTCTACCTCCAAGGGTCTTATGAAAGACGCCGATTGCCGTCGCAATAAAGCGGGCGGTGAACTGATTTGTAACGTTTGGTAATCCTCCATCAACATGAGTCGCATCGGAAAACAGCCAGTTTCTATTCCTGATAAAGTAAAGGTGGGGGTCGTTAACTCGACAGTCTCGATTGAGGGACCGAAGGGCAAAGTATCGAAGGTCTTTGCACCCGTGGTGAAGATCACCGTCACAGATAAAAATGTTACTTTTGCCCCAACCGAAGACTCCCGTTTCTCGAGGGCGATGTACGGCACGGTCCGCTCGATCGTGGCTGGGATGGTTAAAGGGGTAACCGATGGCTACAGCAAAGATCTCGAGATTCAAGGTGTTGGTTTCAAAGCTAATTTGAAAGGCAAGCAGCTCGATTTGGCTTTGGGCTATTCCCATCCCATCATCATGGACATACCGGAGGGAATCAAAATCACGGTGGTCGAAGGCACCAAAGTTAAAGTCGAGGGTTGCGACAAGCAGTTGGTGGGTGCTGTGACAGCCGAAATTCGTAGCTACTATCCTCCAGAGCCGTATAAGGGTAAGGGTGTCCGCATTGTTGGCGAGCGTGTTCGCCGCAAGGAAGGCAAGACGGTCGCATAACGAATTCTACCTAATTCTGATTTCTCCATGAACACAATTTACAAAGCTGAACTGCTACAAAAACGCCGCTGGCGGATACGCAAGAAGGTGGTCGGAACAGCACTCCGTCCGAGACTCAGTGTGCGCTTTACCGGACAGAATATCTACGCCCAAGCGATCGATGATGAATTGGGGGTGACATTGGTTTTCATCGGGACCCTTGATCCTGAGTTACGTAAGATCAAAGCGGGGGCTAATATTGCCGGAGCGAAAGCTCTTGCGGTGGCCTTCGTCTCCCGAGCTAAAGCCGCCGGAATCACGACGGTTGTATTTGATCGTAGCGGCGCGCGCTACCATGGAAAAGTAAAGGCATTTGCTGACACCGCTCGTGAGGGCGGACTCGTATTCTAATTCGCTATGAGCACTGATATTGTTCCCTCCGTTACCGTTCCGGATTCACCCGCTGTCGCACCTGTGCCTAATCGCGCGGGTGACCGCGGTCAACGTGGCCCTCGTCGCGACGGGAATGGTCCTCGCGGACCTCGCCGAGACGACCGCAATAAGCCGACTCTCTCCGCGGATGGGACCGCGATGATAGAGAAAGTTGTGTTCATCAATCGTTGCGCGAAGGTAGTAAAGGGCGGGCGTCGCTTTAGTTTTTCCGCACTTGCCGTCGTTGGCGACGGAAAGGGCAAAATCGGCATTGGTTATGGGAAGGCCAACGAGGTGCCTGATGCGATAAAGAAAGGCACGGCTAACGCCCATAAGCACATGGTTTCGGTGAAGCTGAAGGGCGATACCATTTCTCACGATGTATTCGGTCAATACGATGGAGGGAAGGTTTTGCTCAAGCCTGCTTCGCCTGGGACTGGATTGATCGCTGGCGGCGGGGTCCGTGCGGTGCTTGAGGCGGCGGGGGTAAAGAATGTTCTGACCAAATCCATGGGTTCTAGCAACCACATTGCGGTGGTGAACGCCACGTTGGCGGCACTTCAGCAGCTTCGATCCAGCGACGAAATCACGGCATTGAGAACCTCTCGCTGAGGGGCAAATTTTATATCCGAGTCTTGTTTGGGCACACCAAGCAGGGCGACAATAACAGGAAATCTATATGAAACTACACGAAATGAAGAATGTCGCCGGGGCCGTTCATCGCAAAAAGCGAGTGGGCTGCGGCGAGGGCAGTGGCCACGGAAAGACCTCAGGGCGCGGCGGAAAAGGTCAAAGTGCACGCTCGGGCAGCAGTATCCGTCCTGGTTTCGAGGGTGGACAGATGCCTCTTTATCGAAAATTGCCCCATCGCGGCTTCAATCAAGCAGCCTTCCGGGTCGAGCCCCTGATTGTCAATGTGGGCGATTTCGCCCGTCTTGATCCTTCGGTTGTCGATATCACGGCCGAAGTCTTGGCCGTTGCCGGATTGATCCGCCACGACGGAAATTTCCTGAAGGTTCTAGGCGATGGTGAGGTCACGCGTGCCTTCAATGTGACGGCCGTGAAGTTCTCTGAGTCGGCCAAGGCCAAGATTGAAAAAGCGGGCGGCAAAGCATTGATTGCCTAATAGTTACCAGTCAACCCTTCGCCCCTGTGGATTTGGTCGCCTAGTGTTCCGGCTCTAATTACTCGAAATGTTTTCCGCTTTCACCAACTCATTAAAAATTCCGGAGCTTCGTTCCCGAATATTTTATACCCTTTCTCTCCTATTCGTTGCTAGGGTTGGAGCTCACATTCCACTCCCCGGCATCGACCCGGAGCCGCTGCAAAAATTCTTTGCAGAACAGGCCGGCGGGACCGGCGGAGCGTTGGTGGGGCTCTACAACATGTTCACCGGGGGCGCTCTGGTAAAGGGAGCAGTTTTTGCCCTTGGCATCATGCCCTATATCAGTGCCTCCATCATTTTCCAATTGATGACGGCAGTGGTGCCGGCGCTGAGCCGCCTTCAGCAGGAAGGCGATGTTGGACGTCAGAAGCTGACGCAATATATGCGGTATGCGACGGTGCTTATTTGCCTGGTGCAGGGGACTCTTTTGATTTGGGCGCTGGAACAGCCCGGGCGGCTCTTCCCGGGCTACGACGAAAACGTCTACGGTCCGATTGTGGTAGTTGGAAAACTTGGGTTCTTGATTACTTCGGTGATCTTTATGACTGCCGGGACCATGCTCTTGATGTGGCTTGGAGAACAGATTACCCAGCGCGGAATCGGTAACGGAGTCTCTCTTTTGATCACCGTAGGTATTTTGGCGGATATACCGAATGCGGCGGTGGCGACCTACAATCTGTTCTTCCGTCCGATAGGGACAGGGCAGAGTCTGGGTGCATTAGAAGGCGTCGTCATGGGCTTGCTTTTTGTCGTGGTGACCATGGGTGTTATCATGGTGGTCCAGGGGCAGCGCAAAATCCCGGTCCAATACGCGAAAAGGGTGGTTGGAAACAAAGTAATGGGTGGGCAAAGTTCGTTTTTGCCCCTGAAGGTGAATTATTCCGGGGTCATGCCGGTAATTTTCGCTAGTGCGATCCTGCTGTTTCCCCAACAAATTTTTTCTCAACTCGGTGCGGCTTTTAATATCAAGTTCCTGAGTGAGATCTCGCAAAATTTGCTGCGGGGGCATTGGAGCTATTACCTGATTGATACCGCTTTGATCATGTTTTTCAGTTATTTTTGGGTTTCGGTGATGTTTAAGCCCATTCAGATAGCCGACGATCTAAAGAAATATGGTGGCTACATTCCCGGAGTCCGGCCAGGGGAGCCGACTGCGCAATTTTTGGATTTTATCATGACCCGATTGACCTTGGCCGGCTCGATCTTCCTGACGGTTATTGCGGTCATGCCTGATTTCCTTTTGTTCGAACTTAACGTTCCCCAACGAATCGCCATATTCTTTGGCGGCACCGGTATGCTGATCACGGTAGGAGTGATTCTCGATACTATGCGGCAGGTTGAGACATTTCTTTTGCAGCGTCATTATGATGGATTTTTGAAGAAGGGTCGAATCCGGTCCCGGAGCGCGAATCCTCAGGGAATGACGGGTGATGCCCTGAGCTCCGACGCAATTATGAAGCTCGCGCTGCCGATGTTGGGTCTTTTGGGGTTGGGCGTCGCGATTGCCCTTTACCGATATTTCTCGAAATAAGTTCTTTACTCGGGGTTCGATGACCTTCACATCTCACCCTCCTCAGATTTGGAGCCTGATTTCGAGGCTCGTTACCGTATTTCTTTTTGATTGTGCTTTGGTTGCAGCCAAGGGCACGTCAAGAGGTCGTTCTTTGCACATTGAGCACGTCTCTCCTTTTGGCGATTCGCCGGAGGAGATTTCGCGGAACCTTATCACTAAGGTAATTAAGAGCATGGGCCTCGTTCGTTCGAGCCGTGTTCTTAACGCGCACACCTGAAGCGGGTATTGTGTTAGATTTCAGCCCGGCTACGTTGCTCCAAGTCTTGATCTTCGACGGATGTCCTTTGCCGATTCTTTCTTTCATTTGGGACGAATTGAATTGCGCACTGCTTTTGGACTCGTTGAGCATCATTACGCCTTTCGCGCCCGATTTGTTTCGGGGTTTAGGTTAGCCGCATGATACCCATCAAAAATAGAGAGGGTATCGCAAAGATGCGCGAAACCTGCGCGATAGCGGCAACTGTTCTACATAAGCTCAAGAAGCTGGTGTTGCCGGGAGTAACTACCCAAGATTTAGAGGAGGCTGGCAGGGAGTACATCGCCGATCTGGGCGCAACCAGCGCTTGTTTTGGCTACCGCCATGGTTGGCGGCGCTACCCAGCGCATACCTGCATTTCTGTAAACGAGGAAGTCGTTCATGGTATTCCTTCGTTTCGGAAGGTGCTTCGGGAAGGGGACATTGTCTCTCTGGATATTGTTGTATTTTACAACGGTTATGTCGGCGATAACGCCTACACCATGCCCGTAGGGTCGGTTGCCCCGGCTGTTGAAAAATTACTTCGCGTATCCAAGGAGGCGCTTGACCTAGGGATCAAGCAGGCGCGGGTAGGGAACCGTATTGGTGATATTTCGTATGCCATCCAAACGCAGTGCGAGGCTAGCGGATTAAGCGTCGTGCGCGAGATGGTAGGTCACGGCGTCGGGGTGGCTATGCACGAGCCTCCTGAAATCGCGAACTTCGGGCGCCGCGGAAGCGGCGACAAGATCAAAGCCGGCATGACGCTCGCCATCGAACCCATGGTCAATCTTGGTGGATTCGAGACCAAGACACTGGCTGACGGCTGGACTCATGTGACCTCCGACGGACTGCCCTCCGCTCACTTCGAACATACCGTGCTTACGTCTGATACCGGGCCTGAGATCCTCACGATCCCACGCCTCTAAGATATTCAATTTCTCTTGTTAGTTTAATTTTTAACCAACCCAACCTATTATGCCACGTCTCCTCGGCGTCGAAATACCCGCGAAAAAGAAAATCGCGTTCTCTCTCCGTTACATCTACGGCATCGGACCTCAGCGGGCCGATTTGATTGTCAAGGAGGTCGGGCTCGACCCCGATTCTCGCGCCCAAGATCTCACCGAAGAGCAGCTCAACAAAATCTTGCATGTGATCACTGATCACAAGTGGGTGGTTGAGGGTGATCTGCGGCGTGACCACACTGCAAATTTGAAGCGTCTCCAAGCGATCAACTGTTACCGTGGCATCCGGCACCGCCGCAGTTTGCCCGTCCGTGGTCAACGGACGAGCACGAATGCCCGGACTCGTAAGGGACCTCGAAAGACCGTTGGCGTCACCAAAGCTAAGGAAGTTTAACCTACCACTCACATGGCCGAAGAAAAGTCCGCACCTAAGAAAGAAAAGACCGCCAAGACCGCATCGGTCGCCGGCGACTCGAAGCCCGCAAAGGCCCCAAAAGCGCCCAAAACGGCCGCTGCAGCAGACGGCTCGTCTCCAGCAGCGGTTGCTCCTGCCGCGCCTGCGGCGACGATTGAAGCCAAACCCGTTGAGTTGATTGGCGGCGTTGCTCGCCAACCGACGGCAGAGGAACTGCTAAAAGAGGAGATCGGATCCATCAAGGTTCGTAAGGCCAAGGGATCGAAGAACGTTACCTCTGGCGTGGCCAATGTTTTGGCGTCCTTCAATAATACGATCGTTTCGATTACTGACCACAAGGGCGCGGTAATTGCCTGGTCGAGTGCAGGAAAGTGCAACTTTCGCGGGTCGCGTAAGTCCACCGCCTACGCTGCTCAGATCGTCGCTCAAGATGCGGCGCGTAACGCAATGTCTCACGGTCTGAAGGATGTCGTTATTCGTATTTCCGGACCGGGTCTCGGCAGAGACAGTGCGGTCCGAGCGTTGCAGGCGATCGGCCTCGAGATCACTTCGATCGTCGATGTCACTCCTATTCCTCATAACGGATGCCGGCCTCGTAAACGTCGCCGCGTCTAAGTCTCCCCGATCCTCTCTTAATATTTAACATCTATCTACCATGGCTCGTTATACAGGCCCAACCACCAGAATTAGCCGCCGTTTCGGCGTGCATTTGTTAGGATCCGCGAAGGCCCTTGAGCGTCGCAATTACCCACCAGGACAACATGGACCGAAATCTCGCCGTAAAGTCTCCGAGTATTCGGTCGGACTGGGCGAGAAGCAGAAGCTCCGTTTCGTTTATGGATTACTTGAGCGCCAATTCCGCCGCACTTTTGAGATTGCGAAGCGTGAGCGTGGTGTAACCGGCGAGAGATTTCTTCAACTGCTTGAGACGCGTCTCGACAGTGTGGTCTATCTGCTTGGTTTGGCCAAGAGTCGTGCGGCGGCCCGGCAATTTGTGAATCACGGGCATATCCGCGTTAACGGCCGGAAGCTCGACATCGCGAGCTACAGCGTGAAGACGGGCGACGAGATTGAAGTGAAGAACGCACCGGCGTCGCGTCAGTTCGCGACCCGCAATCTCGAAGAGAACCGTATTCGCAATGTTCCTGGATGGCTGGCGCTGAATGCGGAGCTGTTTAAGGCAAGTGTCACCCGGCTACCGAAGCGCGACGAGATGGATCAGAACATCAACGAGCAACTTATCGTTGAGTTTTATTCACGCTTCTAATTTCACTTCAACTTCAGAATCATCCCATCCTTTAAGTAACAACCCGTTAGAGTTCATTACCATGCCCAAACGCCTCGGAAAGTTCGAACTCCCCAGCAAGCTCACAAAAATCGAGGAAGGCGCTACGCCGACCTACGCAAAATTCATCGCTGAGCCATTCGAGGCCGGCTATGGCCACACCGTCGGGAATTCCCTTCGGCGCGTTCTACTCAGCTCCATCGAGGGAGCCGCTATTTCGTCGATCAGAATTGACGGCGTAAATCACGAATTTCAGTCGATCGACGGCGTCGTGGAGGATGTCACTGATATCGTTCTGAATCTGAAGAAGGTTCTCATCGTGTCCCACAAGCGGGATGCCATCAGTCTTACGATCAAGGCCAACAGAGTGGGCCCGGTGACAGCAGCCGAGATTCAGGCCGATGCGAATATCACGATCGTAAATCCCGACCAAGTGATCTGCACGTTGGACACTAAACGTAATTTCGAGGCAGAGATTGAGATCAAGACCGGCCGGGGTTATTATCCTGGCGAGCAAAATAAGAAGGAAGAGCAGGCGATCGGGGTGATCCCGATTGATTCGCTCTTTTCCCCGGTTCGTCTCGTGAAGTATTCGGTCGAGGCCACCCGCGTCGGTCAGATCACCGATTATGATAAGCTCATTCTGGAGATTTGGACCGACGGTCGGATTACCCCCGATGATGCGCTCAAACAGTCCGCTTCTATTCTCAAACATCACCTCGATGTCTTTGATCGCGTGAGTGAAGAGACCTACGAGTTTGAGAATCAACAGTCCGAAGTGAGCGAAGAGCAGAATAAGCTCCGCAAGCTTCTCAACATGTCGGTCAACGAAATTGAACTTTCGGTCCGTGCGGCAAATTGTCTCAACAATGCCAACATCACCACGGTCGGCGAGCTGGCGATGAAGACCGAGCAGGAAATGCTCAAATACCGGAATTTCGGCAAGAAATCCCTGAACGAAATCAAAGACAAATTGGAGGCCCTAGGTCTCTCTTTGGGCATGAAGTTCGATGAGCGTCTCCTTGAGACGAAGAAGGAAGCTTAACCCATTTGACTCTCGCGCCGTCCAGTTCCGCGCCACGCTGCGGCTGGATTGCCGATCGGGAGTCGGTTTAGATATAAAATAATATGCGTCACAAAAAACATCACGCCACTCTCGGCGTCACTGCTCCCCACCGTAAATCGATGATGGCCAACATGGCTGCATCGCTTATTACCCACGGTCGCATCAAAACTACGTTTGCGAAGGCGAAAGCTCTTCGCCCGTTTATTGAGAAAGTTATCACGAAGGCCAAGAAAGCGGCGCTCAAGACCGAAAAGAAGGACGCGATCCATCTTCGTCGTTTGGCGCTTGCCGACGTGCGTGACGAGACCGCAATCACGCTGCTGTTCAACGAAAAGGTAAAAGACTTCGCCAACCGTGTCGGTGGCTACACCCGTATCTACAAACTTGGGCCCCGTGCTCAAGGTGATGCAGCTGAAATGGCTTTGATCGAGTTTGTGAAGGCGGATGATCCTGGTTATAAAGCGGCCAAGAAGCCGGCTAAGGCAAAGAAAGCCCGGGTCGCCAAAGTGGCCGCTCCCGCTGCTGAAACCCCGGCCGCTCCGGCGACTGAAGGCGAAGCAAAAGCTTAAGCGTCGTTCGGGTTATTGGCCGGCGATCCGCCGTCCGTAGGCCAAAAGCGTCGACCTCCGGGTCGGCGCTTTTTTTGCGTCAAGATTGGCGAAAATCCGGTCGCGATAATCTTGCCCCTGGCTCCGGCGGTCGCCTATTTCGATCCCATGTTTGATCTGACGACGGGTGCAGTGATCTACTGTGTTTTGGTCGCGCTGGGGTTTCTCGGTTTGTGGCTCTACTACGATCGGCGCGATCATCTGCGGTTCGAGAAAGAACGACGGAAGACCACGTTCCTCTGCCTCCGATGCGATCAACTTTTTACGGCTCCATCGGGAACGGAGCTCTGTAAATGTCCGCGCTGCGGCCATGAGACTACACGACTGAAATTTTAACACCGCATTTGACGACTATCGGGCTCTTCGTGTTTGGTGAGATCAGTCATTGAATCGTTAGTCCATTCCCATGCCACAGATTATTGCTGTCCTAGATTTTGGTTCGCAACTCACCCAGGTGATCGCCCGCCGTATTCGCGAGTGCCAAGTCTACTCGAAGATTTATCACTACGAGACTCCGGCCGAAAAACTTCGCGAAGACGGGGTCGCGGGAATCATTCTTTCTGGTGGTCCCCAAAGTGTTTATTTGAAGACGGCTCCCCATCCGGATCGTGGCATTTTCGATCTTGGGGTGCCAATATTGGGCATTTGCTACGGCGTCCAATTGATGGGGCATCATCTCGGCGGGCACGTGGCCCACAGCAAAGCGCGTGAGTATGGCCATGGTCATCTTACCATTACGAAACAAAGCAAACTGTTCGCCGGTCTGCCGAAAAAGCTTCGGATTTGGAATTCGCACGGGGACAAGCTTGAAAAACTGCCTCCCGGGTTTGTTGCCACCGCCGTGTCTGAAAACTCTCCTTTTTCGGGGATCGAGGACAGGAAAAGAGGGTTTTATGGCATTCAATTTCATCCTGAGGTGTTTCATACGGAGCGGGGCGGAGATATGATCCGCAATTTTTTGGTCGGTATCTGCGGGGCCAAACAAGATTGGACTACGAAAGACTTCATCGCCCAGTCGGTCGCGTCCATTCGGGAGCAAGTGGGTAAGGGTCGGGTGCTGCTCGGTCTGTCGGGCGGGGTTGATTCTTCGGTTGCGGCCGCCCTGTTACACAAGGCGATCGGTCAGCAGCTGACCTGTGTTTTCGTCGACAATGGTCTGCTTCGTAAGGGTGAGCGGGCTGCGGTAGAAAAGCTTTACGGTGACCATTTCCGGATCGATCTCCGAGTAGTCGACGCCTCGAAGCTCTTTCTCCGGAGGCTCAGAGGCATCACCGAACCCGAACAAAAACGGAAAATCATCGGCCGCACGTTTGTTGAGGTCTTTGAGAAGTCGCTTAAATCGATTAAGGGCCGGGCAGAATTTCTGGGGCAGGGCACGCTCTATCCCGATGTGATCGAAAGCGTTTCCATCGCGGGTAACCCGGCTTCATTGATCAAGACTCACCACAATGTCGGTGGTCTTCCCGCACGGATGAAACTGAAGCTGATCGAGCCGTTGCGCCAACTTTTCAAGGATGAGGTTCGGCGGGTGGGCGAAGCGCTGGGATTGCCGAAAGAGGTCGTTTGGCGGCAACCGTTTCCCGGCCCCGGGTTGGGCGTTCGGGTGATGGGGGCGATTACAAACGAGAATCTGGAAATCTTGCAAAATGCCGACGCCGTCCTCCAAGAGGAGATGGCCGCGTCGGGCTACTACTGGAAGGTCTGGCAGTCGTTCGCGGTGTTCTTGCCGGTGAAGACGGTTGGAGTTTTCGGCGATGAGCGCACTTACGACTACGTCATCGCGCTGCGGATTGTTGAAAGCATCGATGCGATGACGGCGGATTGGGCGAAGCTGCCGCATGATTTGCTGCAAAAAATTTCGAGTCGAATCACCAACGAAGTCCGCGGAGTGAGCCGGGTCGTGCTCGATATCAGCTCCAAACCGCCGGCAACCATCGAGTGGGAGTGATGACCCTGGTTTCCGTTAGCTGCGTTTGCCGACCGCCTCCTCTCGTTTAATCGCCATGATTACTTCACGCTTTCGCACCGTATTTTTTGCGCTTTTTGCCTTTGCTTGGGTTATTTCCGCTCACGCTGAACTGCCGATCTTGTCCAAGGCGAGGGCGTTCCTCGGCGCGGAGGCCGATCTCGAAGGGGTAAAGTCCGTTCATTACGTCGGGACTTTGGTCACTTCCGATCCTGCCGATGCCAACAAGCCTGCGAGTGCTGCGGTGGACATTGTCTTTCAGAAGCCGGGCCAGCAACGGATCAGCATCACTTACGAGAAGGCCGTCGAACAAACGGCACTCGATGGCTATGATGCGTGGCAACGTCAGCAGGATCCGTCCGACCCGGCGAAGTGGCGGCAAACATTGCTCTCGGCCGACCAAATCAAACGGCTCCGAGCCAACACCCTTGAGAACCTAATGTTTTTTCGCGGCATCGACCGCCTTGGCGGCAAAATTGAAGACCTGGGACCGGTGAACGCCGACGGAGTCGCCTGCCACAAAATCGCGTTTATCCATGGTCCTAATATTGTGTTTACCCGCTATTTTGAGAGCGCAACCGGTCGCTTGGTCCTGACTGAGACCGAGGCCGGTGGTGCGATCCGCGAGCAAGGTTCGATGGTGGTGAACGAAGTCCGCTTCCCGAAAACCATCAGCACCGTGACGAAGGCGGCCGGTGGCAAAGCGCAGACGGTCACCATCAACTTTGAGCAGATCATGGTTAATGAGGTGTTCCCTCCCTCGTTCTTCGCGGTGCCAGCGTTGTCTAACCGTTGATTTTTCCGGCGGCGGACTGGGCGCCGCTCCCAACCTTCCGCTTTCGCCTTCTTTCGACCAATCCCGCCCACGCGGTTCACCGATATGCGCACTCTCGTCGCTTCCGATAAAAACTTCTCCGAAAATCTGGCTGCTTTTTGCCAAGGCTCCAGCGTGCCGCCGGAGATCACGACGGCGGTGGCAGGCATCCTGGCCGACGTCAAACAGCGCGGTGATGAGGCGGTCTCGCACTATGCGGCGAAGTTTGACGGCGCGAAATTGCGGGCGAAAGAGTTCCGGATAAAGCCTGCTGATATCGCGGCGGCCGCTGCGCGTTTACTGGCTGCCGAGCGCCGCGCCCTCGTTGCGGCTCACGCCAGCATCGTTTCGTTCAATCGTCGGGGCCTCGTCAAAAACTGGACGGCGAAAAATCCCCAAGGCGCGATGGTCGGTGAGAAATTCGACCCGATCCGTCGCGTTGGAATCTACGTGCCGGGCGGACAGGTGCCGCTGGTGTCCACGGTGCTCATGACCGTTACTTTGGCGCGGATCGCCGGTTGTCCCGAGATCGCGGTCTGCACGCCTTCCAATCCTCAGGGCAAAGTCGCGGACGGATTGCTCGCCGCGCTGCAATTGATTGGGGTCGACGAGATTTACCGCATCGGCGGGGTGCAGGCGATCGGTGCGATGGCCTATGGCACTTCGATGATTCCGGCCGTCGACAAAATTTATGGGCCGGGCAACGCCTATGTCTGCGAGGCCAAGCGACAAGTTTTCGGCACGGTTGGAGTCGATTCGCTCCCCGGTCCGAGTGAGGTGATGATCATTGCCGACGAGAGTGCGCGTCCGGACTTCGCGGCGGCGGATTTGCTGGCCCAAGCCGAACATGGTTCGGGTCGCGAAAGGATTTATTTGGTAGCCACTTCGGCGGCCGTAATCGGTAAAATTGCGGCCGAGGTTCAGGCTCAGCTCCCGTCGATTTCGCGCTCGGAAAAGACTGCCCGGGTGTTGAGCGAAGGATGGCTCGCGGTGCAGGTCGGTACCTTGGCTCAAGCCGCCGAGGTCGCCAATTACGTGGCCCCGGAGCATCTCGAGTTGATGGTAAAGGAGTCTTCGGCCAAGCGGCTGGCCAAAGAAATCACCACGGCCGGAGCCATCATGCTGGGTAATTTCACGCCGACGGCGCTCGGTGATTTCACGGCCGGTCCCAGTCATGTGCTTCCAACGGGGCGGGCGGGACGTTTCTTCAGCGGCTTGCGGGTCGCTGATTTTCAACGCCGCACGAGTCTCATTCGCTATGATCGCGCGAGCGTGAAGCGAGGCGCTCCGGTGGTGGCCGCGTTCGCGGCGATGGAGCGGTTGGATGCCCATGGTCGCTCGGTGCAGATTCGCACCCGTTGATTCTGCCGCACGCCATTTGCCTATGTCCGAGCTTACCTCATTGGCGCTTCCTCACGTAGCGTCCTTGCACGCTTACACCCCGGGTTTGCAGCCGGGTGAGTCCGGTTGGGTAAAGCTCAACACCAACGAGTGTCCCTATCCGCCCAGCCCGCGCGTGATGGATGCGATCCGGTCGGCGCTCGGGGCCGATGGTTCTTCGCTTCGGCTCTATCCGAATCCAAAGAGTGCCCCGCTGCGCGCGGCCGTGGCCCGCCATCATGGCGCCGGCCTGACGGCGGAGAATGTCATTATCGGTAACGGTTCCGATGACCTGCTCAACCTGCTCGTGCGCGCGTTCTGCGCCAACTCCGCGACCGCCGGCATTACGTTTCCGTCATACTCCCTTTACCCGGTTCTGATCGGCATTCAGGACGGGCGCACGGAGGTCATCCCATTCGACCGGTCGATGCGTTTGCCGGTTGATCGCATCATTTCTTCTTCCGCGCGGGCGTTTTTTCTGACTTCCCCGAATGCGCCGACGGGCGTCGCATTCTCGAACGCCGAGCTTGAGCGGGTGCTCGCCGGGTTCCCGGGCCTACTGATCGTCGACGAAGCCTATGCGCCCTTTGCCGAAGAGAACGCGGTTTCTTTGCTCGCGGCTCATCCGCGTCTGGTCGTGGTTCGAACTCTCTCCAAGGCTCACGCGCTTGCGGGCATCCGAGTCGGCTATGCCCTGGCCCACCCCGAGATCATCGGCCTGCTCGACGGCGTGCGTGACAGCTACAACGTCAACGCGCTTTCACAGGCCGCCGCTTTGGCGGCGATCGAGGACCCCGATTATTACGCGGCGATCATTGCCCGCATCAAGGCCACGCGCGACCGCACCACGGTAGACTTCGCCGTCCGCCGGCGTTGGTTTACTTATCCCTCGTCGGCTAATTTTGTGTTCACCGAGCCGAAGGATGCGCACGGCGTTTCGAGTCCGGCGGTGGCAAAGTCCGCCTATGATTTTCTGGTCGCGCACAAAGTTCTGGTTCGGATCTTTCCCAGCCACGCCTTGACCGCGTCTTTTCTGCGAATCACCGTCGGCACTGATCAGGAGATGCTCGTCCTCTCCGACACCTTGGACACATGGTCAAAAACTCACACCGCATAGCAACGGTCTCCCGCAAGACCGCCGAGACCGACATTGTGCTCACCCTCGCCGTCGATGGCGCAGGTGCCTCCTCGATTGAGACCGGAGTGCCGTTCTTCGACCACATGCTCACCTTGTTCGCGAAACACGGCCTCTTCGACCTCACGGTCAAAGCCAAGGGCGACGTCGACGTGGACTATCACCACACCATCGAGGATGTGGGCCTCGTGCTGGGTCAGGCGTTCAAGGAGGCGCTGGGCGACAAGATCGGGATCAGGCGCTACGGCTTCTTTTTTCTCCCGATGGATGAGTCGCTTGCCCGCGTCGTCGTCGATGTGGGTGGCCGGCCCCACTTGGTCTACGAAGCGAACGCGCCGACGATGTTTGTGCGCGATTTCAACATCGTGCTCGTGAAGGAGTTTTGCCGCGCCTTTAGCAACGCCCTCGGGGCGAACCTGCATGTGCAGCTGATCTACGGCGAGGAGCCGCATCATGTCGCCGAAGCCATTTTCAAGGGGCTCGCCCGCGCCCTCGACGCCGCGACGCAGATTGAATTGCGCGCCGCCGATCAGCTGCCGAGCACCAAGGGTAAGATTTGATCGGGGGTTTTCGTTCCATGTCCGAAGCCTCGAGCCTCGCGGCCGTCCCGCCGCCTTTGATCGCTGTCATCGATAACGGCATCTGCAATCTCCGCAGCGTCACCAAAGCATTGGAGGCGGTGGGCGCCGCGCCCCGGGTCGTGCGCACTCCGGCGGAGCTCGCTGCGAGCCATGCCCTCGGGCTCGTGTTGCCCGGGGTCGGGGCCTTGCGTGACTGCGTGGCTTCGCTTCGGGCCTCCGGCCTCGATGCGGTCGTGCGCGATTGGATCGCGGCCGACCGGCCTTTTCTCGGCGTGTGTCTTGGGATGCAGGCGTTGTTCGAACACTCCGAGGAGGGCGATATTCAGGGCCTCGGCATCATTCCCGGCAAGGTGGTACGTTTTGTGCGGCCCCGGGAGTTCAAGATTCCGCACATGGGCTGGAACACCGTGCGCTTCGTGCAACCCGGTTCGGCGCTTGCCGCCGGCTTGGCCGAAGACGGCGAGGCGTTTTACTTCGTCCACAGTTTTCACTGCGTGCCGGCCGATCCGGCGCTGGTGCTCGGCGAGTGTGATTACGGTGGCGGGTTTTGTGCCTCCGTGGCGCGGGGGCGGATGTTCACCACGCAATTTCACCCGGAGAAAAGTCAGGCCAAGGGGCTGAAAATCTACCGGAATTTCGTGACGGTCGCGGCGGCGGGCTGAGGCCTGACGCACGACATTTTCTTAAGCGATGGCTGGGGCGCGCTAATTTGCGCGAATCCTTTTCGTCGTCGTCCATCTTTGTTTTGCCAGTGGCTCAGTTTTGATTTCGCTCGACCGGTATGACCCACACCGCATCGCTGAAGATCGACGATAAAGAATACCCCTTGCCCGTGATTGTCGGCACCGAAGGCGAGAAAGCGGTCGATACGCGCACGCTCCGTGCCACCGCCGGCTACGTCGCCTACGACCAGGGTTACGGCAACACCGGCTCGTGCGAGAGCAAGATCACCTTCCTCAACGGCGACGATGGCATCCTCCGCCATCGCGGTTACCCGATCGAGCAGTTGGCGAACCACAGCGATTTTGTTGAGACCTCTTACCTCATCATCTATGGCGAGCTCCCGACCGCAGCCCAGCGCAAGGAGTTCGGCCTGCGCCTGCGTCAAAACGCCGTGGTCGAAACCCAGATGCAGAAAATTCTGGAAGGTTTCCCCACGAGCGCTTCGCCGATGGCGATGCTCTCCGCGATGGTCGCGGCGCTGCCGGCCTACCACCCCCAATTAGCCAACAATAATTTTGAAAAAGACCTCAAGGTCTTCGACCAAGCCACCGCCGTCGCGATCTCCAAGATCCGCACCATGGTCGCGATGATCTACCGCTACCAACGAGGTCTGCCGTTCATGTTTCCGAAGCAGGAGCTGCCGTTCTGTGACAACTTCCTGCACATGATGTTTTCGGAGCCTTACAAGGACTACGTTTCGGTCCCCGAGGTCACGAAGGCCCTCAATCTTTTCCTGCTCCTGCACGCCGACCATGAGCAGAATTGTTCGACGTCCACGGTGCGGATGGTTGCTTCGAGTTCGTCCAATCTCTTCACCTCGATCTCGGCCGGCATCAGCGCGTTGGCTGGGCCGCTTCATGGCGGGGCCAACGCCGCCGTCATGCACATGCTGCAGTCGATCCACGACGAGGGCGACGACGGCAGCCGCTTCATCGCCGCCGCCAAATCGGGCAGCAAATCGAACCGCCTCATGGGCTTCGGCCACGCGGTTTACCGCAACTTTGATCCGCGCGCCAAAATCATCGGGCAGGCCTGCGGCACGCTCCTCTCCAAGCTCGGGATCGACGATCCGCTCCTCAATATCGCGCAACACCTGGAGCAGGCCGCCCTCAAAGACGATTACTTCATCTCGCGGAAACTCTACCCGAACGTCGATTTCTACTCGGGCATCATCATGCGCGCGATCGGCATTCCGGTGAATATGTTCACCACGATGTTCGCGATCGGCCGCGTTCCCGGCTACATCGCCAACTGGCACGAGGTCGCTTCCAATCCCAAGGGCCGCATCTATCGTCCCCGACAGATCTACGTTGGCCCGGTTCTGCGGCCCTACGTGCCAGTTGACCAGCGCGGTTGAGCCACCGCGGGCCGCTGCGGTCCGATGGCGACGCCGGCCGGAGACTATTTTTTCTCCGGCGGTGCGTGGAGCAGCTGCTCAAGCGCGAGCCCGGTGATCTTTTGTAAACCGCCGAGCAGCCGCCACAGGGCAAACATCGTCATCGCCATCGTCGGCAGTGCGATCACCGGCCAGCTCAGCAGGTTCATCCGGGCGAGCTCCGCGTTGAACGCCTCGGAGCCGCCGGGGCTTTTTAGTAGATACCGCGCCAGCACGTAATTGAGCACCGCGCTGACACCAAACGATAAGGTCAGCAGATAGCTTGCATTCGTCAGCAGGCGGTCGAACGCCGGCCGGGCGTTGCGCGCGGCGAGCGCGTCGTCGATGCGGGGCACGTCGATCACCTGGGGGTTGTAGAGCATCTCCCGCACGAGTGGCCACCGGGTGCCCATCGACGCGAGCACGACTAATCCGATAACTCCGGGGACTGCCGCCTCCTTCACCGCGAACCAGAAGGGATCTAGTTTCATGAGGGCAAAGCTGCCCGTGATCAAAATGCTCAAAAATCCGATGGCCGAAATGAAATTGAATTTCTTCCGCTCTTTCAGGTCGTAGAGCGCGTAGCCCAGCGGAAACGCCAGCGCCACGATCAGCGCGCCCTTGGGCCCGAGCCACGCCGCCTTGCTGCCCCACGTCAGTACGACCGAGGGCACCGCGATGTTGCAGACGATGTTGACGAGCAGATTTTCGCGCTTGGGCGTTGAGACGGACATTGCCCTAGCCAACGTCAAAGTGCCTCACGCCGGAAGCGGAAAATAAACGGGATCTCGTCGGGCGAAGAGGTCGATATCCACTGAGTTTCTACTCGCTACCCGCACCCTGCTTGCCGCTACTTTCGACCCCGTCATGAACCTTTCCCTCCCTCCCGGCGGCGTGCTGGTCGGTCTCGGCTGCGATCTGATCGATGTGCAACGCATCCGCGACGTGCTCGAGCGCCACGGCGATCGTTTCCTTGACCGGGTGTTCACCGCCGAGGAGCGCGCCTACTGTCTCGGGATGGCGCATCCGCACAAGCACCTCGCCGCCCGGTGGGCCGCCAAAGAGGCCATTTCAAAAACCTTCACTACCGGTATCGGCGCTGAGCTCGGCTGGAAGTCGATGTCGGTCTATCACGGCGAGCGTTCCGAGCCGCTGGTGCGCCTTGACGAAAAAGCCACGGCCCTGCTTGCGCAGGTCGGCGCGACGCACGTCATTCTCAGTCTCTCGCACACCGAGACCGCCGCGATGGCAGTCGCCGCACTCGTGCGGGCCTGAGTCTCATTTGCGATGTATCCCGACGAGCCCGAAGACTTCGGTCAGCCTCCGCCGTCCCGGCCGGAGCTTCCGCCCAAACCGTCAATGGCTCCTTCGTGGGTGTTGCTGGGATTTGGGATCGGCGTGCTGTTTATCTGGATGCTGCCGCGCTCGGAGATACCTGCGGCGGCGGGCCTCGAGCCCGCCCCGGCTCCGGTAGCGCGAACGGCCCCGCAGATCGCGGTGATCGAAGCGGTGTTTGCGGAGTGGGGGAGTGCCGCCTCGTGGGAGAACGACGTCACAGAAGTCGCGCTCTGGAGCAGTGAAACCGGCAGTTATTCGCAGTGCTTCCAGGTCATCCGCACGGGTGGAATGTATTTTTTCCGGTCGATCCCGCGTCTCACCCGGCCGGTGCTCACGCGCGGCGTGCGGGATAATTCGCCGCTTCAGTTTACGGAGAGCGAGGCGCAACGCGCGGAGAGGATCGGGGCGAAAAATCAGGAAACGTGGCGCGCTCTCAGCGAGGCGGCCCGCAACCAGGCGGCCCCGCCTTCGCAGATCCCCGGCTCCCGCTAGGCCCTATGTCCGCGCTTCCGGCCAGCGACCCGATTCTCAGCTGCGCGGAAGCCCGCGAGCTTGAGGCGGCCCGGTTCGGCGGCGACGAAGCCTTGGAGTGGCCCGCCATGCAACGCGCGGGCCGGGCGTTGGCGGCGGCGGTGCTGCGCGATTTTCTGGAGATCGGAGGTTTCCCCCCGGCCGGTCGCGTGCTGGTGCTGGCGGGCAAAGGGCATAACGCCGGCGATGCGCTGCTGGCCGCGCACGATGTGCTCCGGCAATTTCCCGATGCGACCGCCGAGGTGCTGTTTGTCCTGGGCGAGCGTGCGTCGCGACCGTTGGCGGCGCGGGCATGGCGGGAGCTCAGTGGAAGTTTTCCCGACCGCGTGGCCGCCGTAGCGGCGGAAGCGACCGGCGGGCGGTGCTACAGTTTGTGCCTCGACGGGATTTTTGGTTTTCAGTTTCGCCCGCCGGTTGCGCCGCGCGTCGCAGCGGTGATCGAACGCATCAATGCGGCGTCGATTCGTTTCCGCGCAGCGGTCGATCTGCCCAGCGCCGAGCTTTTTCGGGCGGATTTCACCTACGCGACCGGGATGGTAAAAATGCCGGTGCTCGCATCGGCGAACGCGGGTCGCGTGCGCTATCTCGATCTGGGTTTTTTTGAGCCGACCTGCGTTGCCCCCGACGCGCTTGCCCGCGTGCTCATGCCCGCGCTGCTTGCTCCGCTCGCGGCGTTGCGGATATCGCAATCGGACAAGCGCACCTACGGCCACGTGGGCCTCGTCGGCGGCTCGCGGGATTTTCCCGGGGCGATCTTGATGGCGGCGCTCGCGGCGATGCGCAGCGGCGCGGGGTTGGTGACGGCGTTTGTGCCGGAGTCGTTGGCGGCGGCGTTTGCGGCGCGCGCGCCGGAGGCGATGTGGGTGGGGTGGCCGGAAACACCGGCGGGCGGGCTTGCGTTGGAGGGAAATTGTTTGTTGCAGGCGCGTCGAGCGCGGCTCGACGCGCTCGTGATCGGACCGGGTCTTGGGCGCGAGGCGGAGACGCTCGCTCTGGTGCGCGACATCGTGGCGACCTCTTCGTTGCCGGTCGTGCTCGATGCCGATGCGTTGCAGGCCGACATCGTGGGCGCGGGGGTGGCCGCGCGCGTGCTCACTCCTCATGCCGGCGAGTGGGTCCGGGTCGTGGGATCGGTTCCGGACCGCGCGGTGGTGGTGCTTAAGGGGCCGGTCACGCGGATTCAGGGCGGCGGAGCGGGCGGCCCGGTTTATTTCAGTTTGGCGGGCGGGCCGGTGTTGGCGCGGGGCGGCAGCGGCGATTTGCTCGCGGGCTTGATCGGCGGGTTGCTCGCGCAGACGCCGGCCGACCCGATGCTCGCCGCTGCGCGCGGCACCCTTTGGCACGGTCTCGCGGCGGATGCGCTCGCCCGGGCGCACGGGCAAACCTCGGTCACGGCGACCCAAGTGCTCGACTACCTCGGTCCGGTTTTGCGCGAAGTCTCAAAATAGCGGCTCGGTCGGTCGCTAAGCCCGGCCCGACGGCAGTTTGGCTGACTTTAGGGACTCTTAAAATCGTCGGCCACGCGGGAAGAAAAGCGGCATAAGGATAGCAATCAGTTCTTCGGCGATTGTGCGGACGCTAGGCTCGAAGCCCACCAACGGGCGCCATCGAGCCGCTCCTCGTGGGCGGCGATGATGCCGATGCGGGTATTTTCGCCGGAGGCTCTTCCATACAGGAGGCGCGTCCGCCGGGCATGGACAGCGGCGGCCACGACGTTGAGCGCGATGCTCGACTTTTCGCCTACGGGGTTGCGAGAGTGCAGGTCATGAGCATCGAATTGACCGAGCGGCAGGCGTATTTGGTATTGAACGCCTTGCCCAACATCGGGCCGATCACGCTCAACCGGCTCCTCGATTCACTGGGCGGCGACCCGCGCACGATCCTCACGACCGAACGGTCGCGGCTGGAGTCGGTGAAAGGCGTGGGCCCGGTGATCAGCGCGACGTTGGGCGCGTGGCGGGAGAAATTTGAGGTCGCGAAGGAGGAGGAGCGGATGGCGCAGAGCCACGCGGATTTTATCATCGGGAGCGACGATGCCTACCCGAAGTTGCTGAAGGAAATCTCTGATCCGCCGATCGCGCTCTATCGCAAAGGGCGCTACGATTTCAGCCGGCCCAACATCGCCATCGTAGGCTCGCGGCGCACGACGCTCTACGGGCAGGCGACGGCGAAAAAAATCGGCGCGCAACTGGCGCAACTCGGGTTCTGCATCGTGAGCGGGCTGGCGCGCGGGATCGACACGGCGGCGCACGAAGGCGCGCTTTCGGTGGGCGGCAAGACGGCGGCGGTGCTCGGCACGGGGCTCGATGTGATTTACCCGCCGGAGAATCTCGGACTCTACCGTCAAATCGAGGAACACGGTGCCGTGCTCTCGGAGTTTCCCTTTGGCCGGCGGGCGGACCGGCAGTCCTTCGCCATGCGCAACCGGATCGTCGCTGGGATGTGCGAGGCGACGGTGGTGATCGAGAGCGACGTGGATGGCGGGGCGATGATCACCGCGCGGTTCGCGGGCGAGCAGGGGCGGTTGCTTTTTGCCGTGCCGGGGCGGATCGACCAGCCCACAAGCGCGGGGTGCCACCAGCTCATCCGCGACGGCGCGACGTTGCTCACGAGCGTGGATGATCTGCTTAGCGAGTTGAATTACCTCGACGGTCTACGGCCCGCGGCGATTCCGGAGAAGCCCGGCACACCGGTCGGGACGCCGGCGAATCTCACGGCGGACGAGGCGCGGATTTTCGGATGTTTTGCGGGCGGAGCGCAGCTGACACCGGATACGTTGGCCGAGCTGACCGGATTATCTTCGGCGCAGCTCTCGGCGGGCTTGATGATGTTGGAGCTGAAACGCGCGGTGGCGAAGCGGGCGGACGGGGCGTTTGAGGCGCGGGGGTAGGGGCGGGCGCGGGTGGGTTTTGGGGATCTGCGTTTCGCATTTGCGGAGGGGGGCGGTCTCATTAGCGGTTTTGTCATGTTACTACCCTCTGTTCGTGCTCTTGCCCTCCTTGTGTTTGGTCTTGGTTTCCTCTCCGCCGCTACGGCGCCGGCAGAGCTTGATCTCGTCGCGTTGCGCTCGGCGCTGATTCCGAAACGCGAGGTCGGAGCGGATGCATTTTTGAAGGCAAATCCGACTTGGGACGGGCGGGGCGTCGTCATCGCGGTCTGGGACACCGGCGTCGATCCGGCGGCCGCGGGGCTCGCGGTCACGACGACGGGCGAGCGCAAGATCGTCGATATCCTTGATGCCTCCGGCTCCGGCGATGTCGTCACGACCACCAAGCGCGAGCCTGATGCGGCCGGGCAGCTGCTCGGCCTGAGCGGGCGCAAGCTCACGTTGCCGGAGGACGTCAAGAATCCCGCCGGCGAATACCGGCTCGGCCTCAAGCCCGCCTCGGAGCTTTTTTACCCGGAAGTTTTGAAACGTCTCAACGAACGGCGTGCCCAGGCGCGGGCCGCCGTCCTCTCGCGCACTCAGGCGGAGCGGGCCGCCTTGCCGGAAGCCGCGGCGTTGAAGGCGATCCGGGCCAAGGCCCCGGCCGACCGCACGCGGGCCGAGCGCGACGTGGCCGCACGCGCGGGGGCGTTGGACGCGATGGAAGACCCGAAGGCGATGATCGATCCCGGCGCGCTCTACGACTGCGTGCTCTGGCAGGACGGAACCGATTGGCGCGTGGTGATCGACACCGATGAAGACGGCGATCTGCGCGATGAAAAGGTACTGCGGCCCTTCGGCGTCGCGGGCGACTACAGTTCGTTTGGCGACGTCACGTTTGCGACCTTCGGGGTGCAGGTTTACGCGGGCGGCGATCTGCTGTCGGTGGTCACGGTGGGTGGCGCACACGGCACGCACGTCGCTTCGATCGCGGCGGGGCACTCGCCGAAGGAACCCGGCCGCGACGGTATCGCGCCCGGTGCGCGGATTCTCTCGATCAAGATCGGCGATATCCGCTCGGGCGGGAGCTCCTACAACACCAGTGAACTCCGAGCCCTCGCGCTCTCGGCGCAGCACAAGGTCGATATCGTCAACGCCAGCTGGGGCGGTCGGTCCCACTATCAGGACGGCAAGAACCTCAACGGCCGCATCTACGATGCGTTGACCGAGCGTTACGATATTTTGGCGGTGGTCTCGGCGGGCAACAACGGTCCGGCGCTGGGCACGGCGGGCAGTGCCGGGGCCGAGGCGTCGCGCCTGCTCGGAGTGGGTGCCTACATGTCGCCCGAGATGGGCCGCGTGCTCTACAACACGCTCAAACCGAGCGCGGAGGCGGCGCAGTTGTTCACCAGTCGCGGGCCAACGAAGGACGGCGATTTCGGCGTGGACATCATGGCGCCCGGTGCGGCGTTTGCGGCGATCTCGGCGGAGGTGATCCGCGGGGCCGACATGTATAACGGCACATCGATGGCGGCGCCCTCGGCGAGCGGTGTGGCGGCGCTCGTGCTGAGCGCGGCGAAGGCCCAGAAGCTTGACGCGAGCCCGGCCCGCTTGCGCGCGGCGTTGATGCGGGGTGCGCAGCCGTTGCCAGCGGAGGAGCTGGTCACGAGCGGTTCGGGATTGATCAACGCCGCGGGCGGTTGGGCGAAGTTGCAGGCCTTGCAGGGGGTCCCGGCGTTTGGTGGTTTTTATGATCTCGAAGTCAACCGGGGCACGTTCACGAGCAAAGGCCGGGGGCTGCTTCTGCGCGAGGCAATCACCGAAGCCCGGCAACGGGTGGCGGTCAAAATCACGCCGGCGTGGGCGGAGTCGGTCGGGCCGGCGACGCGCTTCGCGTTTGAAAGCGATGTGGTGCTAAAGCCCAGCGTGCCGTGGATCACGGCGCCGGATTTCGTGCACCTGACTAACGGCGCACGCACGGTGAGCCTGCTCGTCGATGCGCCGCCGGTGCCGGCGGGTGCGCTGGGCTCGGTGCACGTGGCGCGCGTCGATGCGCTGCTCGCGGCGAAGCCGGAGCTCGGGCCGGTGTTTTCAATTCCGGTGACGCTGGTGCAGCCGGCGCCGGCCTCGGCGTTTAAGGACGGAAAATTAGAGACGGCGATGGCGCTCAGTCCGGCGCAGACCAAGCGGCTGTTTGTCGAAGCGCCGGCGGCCGCGACGCGGCTGCGGATCACGGTCAAGCATCGCGCGAAGGATGATCTCGTGCGGACGTTTAACATTCAGGCGATCGCTTTCGCAGCGCAAACCCACGTGGCGGCCATGGAGGCGGAGATCACCCCCGCGCTCTTGCCCGGCGAGGAGCGCACGTTTGATCTGCGGCTGAAGCCCGGCACGGTCGCCGAGGTGGCGGCTTCGCTCGCGTTCAGCGCCGTGGGCGACGCCACCCTCGAGACGAGTTTGGAGTGGATCGGCGTGGGCGCGGGTGAGGAGCAGACGGTGTTGCCGACGAACGGGGGCTGGGCCGCGCTGGAGCTCAACCCGCTCGCGGATCGCGACGTGAAGGTCGAGGCAAAGCTGGATCGGGCCGTCCATATCTTTCTGCCGGAGAGCACGACGATGCTGACGCTCGATGCGCGGGCGGAGTTGCCGGCGTCGCCGTTGACGCCCGCCGCCGAGCGTCTGCCGCGGCTGCGGCAACGTTTCACCCTCGATCTGAAGGAGCCGATGGCGGTGCACGTGCTGGGTGGCGACACCGTCGACTTGACGGACAACGTCGGCGGCGGACGGACCACGTTTGTGCACACCTCGGGCGAGGTGCTTTACGATTCTACGGCGAGTAACTCGACCGCCGCAACGCGGACGCCGACCCGGCTGCCCAAGGGCAAGATCACGGCGACGCGGGACTACACCGGGCTGGATGCGGAGGCGTTGGGCACGGCGGGCTCGCTCCCGCTGCGACTTTCGGAACCGCTGAAAACGGCGCGGGCGCTTGGCGTGCGGTCGAGCTTGCGCGACCGGTTGGCGGGCAAAGATGTGACCGAGCTCAAGCTCAAGGGTGGCCGCGAAGAGATTCTGTTTTTGCAGGACAAAGCGACGGACGACTTGGCGAAGCACGAACCCAAGCCGGCGTATTTCGCGGGCGATACGGTTTTTAAAGATAACGAGAACCGCGAAATCGCGAAGCAACCGCTGCTTTACCTCGTGGGCGCTTCGCCCGCCAAAGAGACCAACGTCGCCCCGAAGGCGAAGCCGGTGAAGGACGACCGTAGCGAAATCGAGAAACTCGCGGATACGCTTTACGATGGGCGCCTCGCATTTGTGCGCGAGCAGCGCGGCACGACGGATGCGGCGGTGCGCGCGCGGCGCGTCGAAGTGCTTGCGGCCCTGCGCACGGAGCGGCCGGCGGACGCGGCGCCGGTGTTTGAGCAGGCGCTCGACGCAGCGCTCGCGGCGGGCCTGGCGGGTGATTCGTGGCCGAAAGCAAAACCGACGCCGGCCGCAGGCGGGGACAAACCGAAGCCCGGGGCGACCGCGACCGCTGACGCAAAGGCCGAGGATGAGGACAAGCCGAAGTCCGATGACGCCGCCGAGGCTAAACCCGCCGCGACGACGGCAGCGGGGGAAAAGGCGAAACCGGCCGGTCCGTCGCTCGACGCGGTGCCGGCGGTGATGGCGTTGCTCGACGAGGCGGCGAAGTTGGCCGGGCCCGAGGCGGTGGCGCAGTATTTTGGCGCACCGCCGGCGGCATCCTCCGACGATCAGGAAGCTCGGCCGGCGCTCGAGCGGGAGAAGAAACGCTTCACGGCGCAGCGGGAGATTTTGGCGCGCACGGAACGGTTGCGGGCGGATGTCCAGCGCGCGACCGGAGTCTGGGACGCGGCTTGGAAAGCGTTAGCGGAAGTGCGGCGCTGGGAGCCCGAGCCCGGCGATAAGCAAACGCGGGCGATCGAGGCGGCGACGTTGGAGCAGGCCAAGTTGTTTGGCCTCGCGCTGGACGCGCTCAATGCCCGGCTGAAGGACGAGCCCTCCGACCGGAAACTGCGCACGGATCGCGCGGCGCTCTACGATAAACTGGGCTGGAAGGAGTATGCCGCGTGGGAGCGGCTGCGGCTTGCGCGACAGGCCTACCAACGCAAGGTGGCGGACGGTTGGTGAGAACGAGTAGGGGTCGGCGGCACGAGTGTCGTCGGCCCAGAGGAGGGCGGGTCGGAGACCCTGCCCCACGTTTGGGAATCTGCGATCTTGCTCAGCCCGGAGGCCAGCGCAGCGGACGTTGGGCAAGGAGATGGACGTGGAGATGAGGAACGGATTCGCCGCCGTCGGGGCCGTGGTTGATCACGAGACGGAAGCCGTTTCCCAGCTTCAATTTTTTCGCGAGCGTGCCGGCCGTGAGTAGCAAGTGGCCGAGCAGGGCTTGATCTGCGGCCGTGGCTTCGCCGACGCGGGCGACGAGCTTTTTTGGGATTATCAGCAGGTGGACCGGAGCTTGGGGCTGGATGTCATGCAGAACGATGCAGAGGTCGTCCTCGTGCTCGATCTTGGCGGGGATTTCACGATCGATGATGCGTTGGAAGATGGTTTTTGGCATGGGAGGAAGTTGCGGTTCGAACGCGTGGAAGCCACGGAATAATTCTCTCGATTGAGTGCAGGGTACTTGATCGAACGGCGTTTTCGCGGGCGTGCCGGTAAATGGAAACTGGCCTGAGGCCAAAGCGGTAGCTTGGGTTTTTCCCATTCCAGATATTCATTTGTGCATCGCTTTGCGATTTGTAATCGGCCGTTAAAGGCGGCGTCATCGGCGGGGTGTCGACTCACTCTTCAGCACTAAGCCCAGCCGCGTCGGCCAAGAAAAACGAGTTGGACGGCAGAGCGGTGTCGTCCGAAATACGGGCGGGATATGTTTTCTGGCTCTTCGGTCTCTCGGGCGCCGGAAAAAGCACCTTGGCGGCCAGGTTGAAGCGTGATTTGGCCGCAGTGGGACATCCGAGCCTGTTACTCGACGGGGATCGATTACGCGGCGGCCTCTGCCAGGGACTGGGATTTGGAGTCGAAGATCGGACGGAAAATTTACGCCGGGCCGCCGAGGTCGCCCGGCTGGGGGTGGAAAGCGGCTTGGTGGTGATCGCCGCCTTCATCACGCCTTTGGAGGTGCAGCGCCGCGCGGTGGAAAGACTCATCGGCCCGGATCGAATCTCATGGATTCATGCCGATGCGACTTTGGCGGTCTGCCAGCAGCGCGATGTGAAGGGGCTCTATGCTCAAGCTGCCGCCGGAACCATGACGCAGATGACCGGCGTCGGCTCCGCGTTTGAACGGCCCGACCGTTGTGAGTGTGTGCTTTCCACCGGTTTGGAGCCGGTCCAAGCGTCGACCGAACGATTGCGGGAGTTTGCTTTGAACGTTCTGCGAGGCGGATCCCGCAGCGGAGGTTAAGCAGATCGCGCGGCGGCGATCTTGAGGGCGTCGTCCAATCGAGCGATCGCGGTCCGGTAGAACTTTAGATCCAGCTGATTGAGGGCGAGCAGGTGGTTATAGTCGGCCGGCGAAAGCGGGTAGCTCGGGGTGACACGGTCCGGGTTCGTGTTCTCACGGGGGCCGCAGGGCGGAGTCGCCCAACCAAAGGCGCGACCTAGGAGGGGCCGCGATTCATCGGAGCGTTCGGCGATACCGACGAAATCAAACGCCTCGATCGCTTTCCCCGCGAGGTAACGCGTGGCGAGGTTTTGCATCCAGTCCAACTCCGCGAAGGCGCGGAGACTCAGTTTCTCCTCGTGCAAGCGCCGGCAGCAGTCGTCGCGCAGATCAGGGCTGCGCAGACAGTGATAGTAATTCGACACGACGCGATCAACCGGATGCCGGACCCAGGTCATAAAGCGGGGCCGGGGAACGACGGAATCGAAGGCGTCGCGGAGAAAATGGCCGTGCATGCACGCGGTACCCTCGGGAATCAGCTAAGGTCGGAAATCCGCGGCAGTAAAGATCGAGGCGTAGTTCAACCAAAGCCGTGAGCCAAATTGATCGGAAAGGATAATCCGAAAACTTGCGCCAGCGCACTTCGGAACATGGATGCTGATTATCATAGGCCCGTAGACGCACACTCCGTGCCTCGGTTTCATTCAGCCCGGTCAAAAAATCGTAATTGAATATCTGTTACATAGATTAATGCGTCACCCGCGCGGTAGCTTATGGCTTTGGGCTAAATGGGTGACGTGAACTAGGAATCGCGCTTAGGATTCCGTAGGCGTCTGGGGCAAAGAGCTAGATAAACAGCAGCTGTAAATTGGCGGTGCGGGCGGTACGGGCGGCGGTGAGCTGGCGGATGAAGGCGAGGGCTTCGGTGTAGTCGCGCTCGCGGCGCGGGGTGGCGCGTTTGGCCGGCGGGAGCAGGGCGGGGCGGAGGTTGGTCACGAGCAACGTCGATTCGCGGTAGGGCGCGAGCTGCTTCAGGCCGGTCATGATGCCGGCGCGGGTGAAGAGCGGCGTCGCAGCGTGGGGCGTGGCGGCGGCGTCCCAATGGAAAAAGCCGTGTTGCGGAAGATCACCGAAGAGTTTCGCGAGCAACCGGGCGGCGGCGGTGTTGAAGGCCGCATCGAAGGTCGCGGCAAACTCAGGATGCTCGGCGGTCTGCGCTTCGAGTTCGCCGAGGCTGAAGGTAATCGCAGTCTTGATCTGCTCGGCGAGGTAGAGGTCCCGGCCGGTGACGGACGCGAAGAGCTCGTTGATGAAGTGCAGGCGACGCAGGTCGTCGCGGGTGCGCTTCATTTCGGCGGTTTTCCGAGGCTGCCGACCTCTTCGACGAACTCGGCCACGTCGCGGAATTCTTTGTAAACGCTGGCGAAGCGCACGTAGGCAACCTGGTCGATGTTGCGGAGGCGCTGCATGACACCAAGGCCGAGGGCGCGGGACGGGATCTCGCTGTCGAACTCCGCTTCGACGGAGTCCACCACGTCTTCGATGAGCATAGTGATCTGCTCGAGATCGACCGGGCGTTTGTGGCAGGCGGCGCGGATGGCGCGGACGAGTTTCTCGCGATCGAATTCTTCGCGGCGGCCGTCGCGCTTGATGACGATGATGCCGTCGCGGACGAGAGTTTCGGTCGTGGAAAACCGGTGGCCGCACTCGAGGCACTCGCGGCGGCGGCGGATGGTGTTACCCTCTTTGGCGATACGGGAATCGGTGACCTTGTCCTCGATGGAGGTGCATTTGGGGCAGCGCATGGTCAGTTGAGCGAAAGGAAATTCTTCAAAATGGTCATACCGCCCTCGGTCGCGATGGACTCGGGGTGGAATTGCACGCCCCAGATGGGCAACGTGCGGTGGCGGAGGCCCATGACCTCGCCCTCGGCGGTTTCGGCGGTGATCTCAAGTGCGGCGGGGAAGGTCGCGCGGTCCACGAGCAGCGAGTGGTAACGGGTGGCGGCGAAGCCCTGGGGCATCCCGCGGAAAACATCGGTGTCCCGATGCAGTATTGGGGACGTTTTGCCGTGCATGAGGCGGCCGGCGCGGACGACGTTTCCGCCGTAAAAATGGCCGATGGACTGGTGGCCGAGGCAGACGCCGAGGATGGGCTTTTTCCCGGCGAAGGCACCGATCATATCGAGGGAAACGCCGGCCTCGGCGGGCGAGCAGGGGCCGGGGGAAATGAGGATGCGATCGGGGTTAAGCGCGAGGGCCTCGGCGGGCGTGATCTGGTCGTTGCGGAAGACGCGTTGGGCCACGCCCAACTGCCCAAAATATTGGACGAGGTTGAACGTGAAGGAGTCGTAGTTGTCGATGACGAGCAGCACGGTTTGAAAGGATAGTACCTCGCGGATTGACAGCGGGGTCAAGCGTGCGGGTAGGGTGACGCTCGCGATGACCGAACCCTTTCAAATGTTAAAGACGGACACAGTCACCGCCGCCCGCCGCGGGCGTTTGCGGACTCGGCACGGGATGATCGAGACCCCGATCTTCATGCCGGTAGGCACGCAGGGCACGGTGAAGTCGCTCACGCCGCAGCATTTGAAGGATATCGGCTCGCAAATCATTTTGGGGAACACCTATCACCTCAATCTGCGGCCGACTTCGGAGGTGATCCGCGACTTGGGCGGGTTGCATAAGTTCATGGGTTGGGACGGGCCGATCCTCACGGACAGTGGCGGGTTTCAGGTATTTTCCCTGGCGAAGTTGCGCGACATCCGGGAGGACGGGGTGGCGTTTCAGTCCCACCTCGACGGCAAGAAGCTGTTTCTCGGGCCGAAGGAAGTCATGTCGATCCAGCAAAATCTAGGCAGCGACATCGCGATGGTCATCGACGAGTGCCCGCCGTGGCCGTGCGAACGCGACGCGTGCGCGGCGGCGGTCGGGCGGAGCTACCGCTGGGCGCAGCAGTGCAAGCAGATCGCCACCGACAACGGGTTTCTCGGCGCGGGGCACCACGTCTTTGCGATCGTCCAAGGCTCGACGTTTGACGATCTGCGGCGTGAGGCCGCCGAGTCGTTAGCGGCGCTGGATTTTCCGGGTTATGCGGTGGGCGGCGTGAGTGTGGGCGAGCCAGAGCCGGAGATGTTGAAACAGGTGGGCGCGAGCACGCCCTTTATGCCGGCGGACAAACCGCGCTACACGATGGGTCTGGGCACGCCGCCGCAGCTTTTGAAGATGGTGGCGCTCGGGGTGGACATGTTTGACTGCGTGCTGCCAAGCCGCGTCGCACGCAACGGCCTCGTCTTTACGCCGGACGGGCCGATCAACCTGAAGAACGAGAAACATCGCGCCGACCCGAATCCCATCGTTGCCGGCCTCGACAACTATACGTGCCGCAATTTTTCACGCGCTTATCTGCGGCACTTGCTGATGGCGGGCGAGATGTTGGCGGCGACGCTCTGCACGCTGCACAATTTGCATTTCTACCTCGACCTGATGGCGCAGGCGCGAGCGCACATCGAGGCGGGCGACTACGGGGTGTGGCACCGCGCGTGGGTCGAG